>JACCDQ012052739.1_pt1 | contig 19160 bp, 15 predicted proteins | sample 7446031 | NCBI WGS metagenome assembly JACCDQ01 (sample SAMN15323442, study PRJNA562643) | freshwater metagenome | isolation source: river surface water | place: USA:Blue River Watershed | collected 2017-08-17
CGTGCTGCAATTTGCCCTGATGCTGTTTACCGCCGGGGATGTCGGGCCGAGCGCGCTTGTCCTGATGGCGACGGGCCTGGCCATGCTGGGGATCGATATCTGGACGAAACCCGAGCATCTGCGCGAACTGGCCGGCGTCGGCATTCTCGCCAAGCTGGTGTTGATCGGCCTGGCGGCCTGGCAGAAGGAATGGGCGCTGCCGCTGTTCTGGATCGTCGTGATCTGGTCGGCGCTGTTGTCCCACGCGCCGGGTAATTTCCGCCACTGGCGCGTGTTCTGAGCAATCGCCGGCTCAGGCCAGCGGTTCGCAGCGCAGCCAGACGATAAAGCGGGCGCCGGCTCCGGGCTGGCTGTCGACCGTGAGGCGGCCGCCGTAGCGCTCGATCAGGGTTTTGCTGACACACAGGCCCAGGCCGTTACCGCCGGGTTTTTTCGCCGTAAAGAAGGGGGCGAACAGCTTTTCCTGATCGGCTGTCGTGATGCCGGGGCCGGAGTCCGCGACGCACAAACGGATGCCGATCGGCATGTCGGCCTCGTCCCAGTCCTCGACCCCGATCTGCAGCTGACCGCCGTCCGGCATGGCCTGGATGGCGTTAACCAGCAGATTGATCACCACCTGCTGGGCTTCGTTCTTGTTGCAGTTGATCTGGCGGGTCGAGTCGAGATGCTGCTCGATGGCGATATTGCCCTGCTTGAGCAGATGGCGCACCAGCATCAGGCTGTCCTGGATCAGTTGTCCCGGAGCGACCGATTCGAGATAGCCGGCGTAATCCTGCGGTCGGGCGAACTGGAGGAGCTTGGCGACGATCAGGCGAATGCGATGAATCTGCTCCTGGATCAGCTTGATTTCCGGCGCAGCAGGTTCGGCGGCGCTCCCGAGCACATCGCGCAGCACATCGAGGTTGCCCTGGATGACGGCGATCGGATTGTTGATCTCGTGGGCGACGCCTGCGGTCAACTGGCCGATGGCGGCCAGTTTCTCGTTCTTGACCAGTTGGGATTGGGTCGCTTTCAGGTCGGCAACGGCCGTTTCCAGTTCGGCGGTGCGCTCGGCCACCTTGGTGTCGAGGGATTCGCCCCAGCGCTTGAGCGAATCGGCCTGCGCCTGGAGCTGGTCGAGCAGGCGGTCGAAATGGGTGGCGACGATGCCGAGTTCATCCTGGCTGGCGACCTCGCCGACCCGGGCGTTGATTTCGCCCTGCTCGATGGCGTGCATCGTCGCGTGCATGCGTTCGATCGGCTTGAACACTCGCCGGGCCCAGAGGATGGCGAAGAGGCCGGCGGCCAGCATCGCCGTGCCGAAAAGAGCGACGATGGCACCGAAAGCACCTTGCCGGACTTGCGCGAACGGCCCTTCGAGAAAGCCGACGTAGAGCATGCCGATGCTTTGTTTTTGTCCATCGTGAAGCGGCGCGTAAGCGGAGACATACCAGTCATTGACGACAAAGGCACGGTCCAGCCAGGTTTGGCCACGTTCAAGAACAGTCTGGTAGACCGCCGCCGAGACGCGCGTGCCGATGGCGCGCTCGCCCTCGAACAGCCGGACATTCGTCGCTACCCGTACATCACCCAGGAAAAGCGTGGCCGTGCCGGCACTGCCGAAAGGCAGGGCTTCGTCGGGATAGACGATGGCATTCAGGCGGTCGATGAATTCGAGATTCTTGTTGAGCAGGATGCCGCCGCTCAGCACGCCGACCAGTTTCCCGGCGGCATTACGTACCGGCGCCGCTGAATGAATGACCAGGCCGCGGGTTTCGGCTTCACGCGTATCCGGGCGGGCATTGGTCGTCGTGATGATCGGTGTGCGTGCCCGTGTGGCCAGTTCCGGGGAGATGGTACCCAGTTCGGATGCGGTGAAAACCTCGGGTTCGGTGCTGGCACGGCCTGCCAGCGCGGTGGCAATGACCGGCCAATGAACAGCTTCCTGTCGGCTGCGGTCGACTGGCAGAAAAGTCAGAAAATCGAGCTTGATTTCGCGTTCGTGTAGTTCCGAGTCGATCAGGCGGGCAATCGCTCTTTCCGGGTGATTTGGCGATTGGCGCAGGGCGCTGGCCAGGCGTTCGGAATCGGCAAAGCTCGACACCGAGCGGCCTACCCCTTCGCTGACCCGCTCGAAATAGCCATTGGCGACCGCCAGATCGCTGCGCACCTTGGTGACCAGCAGGCTGTCGAGGAAATCGCCTCCCCAGAGGGTCAGGGCGGCGAGCAGCAAAGGGAGAACGACGCCCAACGGCAGCAGCGCCAGCAACAGCAGGCGGCTGCGGATGGAGCCCCGGGCCGGCGGCGTTACATGCCCCAGGCCTGGCATTTGCGGTCCATGGTCTTGCGCGAGATGCCGAGGCGGCGAGCAGCTTCCGACTTGTTCCCCTGGCTGGCGGCCAGGACAGCGAGTATGTGGCGCTTTTCCACGGCTTCCAGCGTCTCGTCACCGCCGGTCGTGGCGACCACGGTGCTTTCCGGCTCGGGTCCGATGTCGAACCAGCCGAGAATCAGTGAGCGTTCGACGAGATTGCGCAGTTCCCGGACATTGCCCGGCCAGTCGTAGTCGGCCAGGCGAGCGAGCGTGCGCGGGGCGAGGCTGAGCGGTTCGACGCCGAGGATCGGGACCAGGTGGGCCATGAAATGCCCGACCAGCAGCGCGATATCCTCGGCCCGTTCGCGCAAGGGGGGCAGGGTGACTTCCATGACCTGCAGCCGGTAGTAGAGATCCTGGCGAAAGCGCTGGGCCACGACTTCGGCCTTCAGGTCGCGGTTGCTGGCCGCAATGACGCGGACGTCGACGGCAATCTCCTGTTCCGAACCGACCGGCCGGATGCGTTTTTCCTCGAGCACGCGCAGCAGCTTGGCCTGGGCGGCGAGGGGCATCTCGGAAATTTCGTCGAGAAAGATCGTGCCGCCCCGGGCGTAATAGAAGAGGCCTTCGCGGCTTTGCTGGGCGCCGGTATAGGCGCCTTTGACGTGACCGAAGAGTTCGGACTCGATCAATTCGGCGGCAATCGCCGCACAGTTCACCGGTACGAAGGAGCCGCTGGCGCGCGGGCTCATCTGGTGCAGGGCGCGGGCGGCGATTTCCTTGCCGGTGCCGGATTCCCCGGTGAGCAGGACAGTGGCCGGGGTCGGGGCGATCCGCTTGAGGCGTTCGCAGACCCGGCGCATGATTTCCGACTGGCCGACGATGCCTTCGATATCGGTGGTGCGTGTACTTACTTCCCGACGCAGTACGAAATTCTCGCGGGCCAGGCGGGAGCGTTCGAAGCAGCGCTGGATCGCGTTGAGGACGACGGCGAGCGAGAACGGCTTCAACAGGAAGTCCGCGGCACCGGCGCGCAGGGCATCGATGGCGGTGTCGAGGTCGGCGTAGGCGGTCATCAGGACGACATCGCCGGCGTAGCCGTCCTGACGCAGTTCGTGCAGCCAGTCGATGCCCGAACAGCCGGGCAGGGCGATGTCGAGCACGATCAGGTCGTAGTGATGGCGGCCGAGCATCGGCCGGGCGGCCTCGACGCTACCCGCGGTATGAACGGTGCCGCAGCGGCTGCTCAGGGCGCGCGACAGGAAGCTGGACATCCCCGGTTCATCGTCGACGACGAGAATCGAAAAATCCTTCCAGGGCGCATCCGGATGGGTGGGGGCGTCGGGAGCCGTGGCCATGATGTCGCGTCTGCCGGGAAAAGGTCAGCCCAGACCGTCGAAGAGCTGGACGGCGACCGGATCGCCGGCCGCGACGTCGGCGCAGTCTTCGGGCAGCACGATGAAACAGTTGGCTTCGGACATCGAGCGCAGGACGCCCGAGCCCTGATTGGTTGCGATCCGCACCTGCCAGACGCCATTTTCCGAAAGCAGCGTGCCGCGCAGGAATTCGCGCCGGCCGGGCTGCTTGCGGATCGGGCTGGCCGCCAGCGCGGTGACCAGCGGCCGGGCCGGCAGCGGGTCCTGGCCGGCCAGGCGGAGCAGGGCATCGAGGGCGAATTGCGTATAGCTGACCATGACCGCGACCGGGTTGCCGGGCAGGCCGAACAGCCAGGCCTTGCCGATCCGGCCGAAAGCCATCGGTCGACCGGGCTTGATCTTCAATTTCCAGAAGCCGACTTCGCCGAGGCGGCCGAGGATGTCACGGACAAAATCCGCTTCGCCGACCGAAACCCCGCCCGAGGTGATGATGGCATCGGCCATGTTGGCGGCATCGATCAGCGTCGCTTCAAGCGCTTCCGGACGGTCGGGGACGACGCCGAGGTCGATCAGGTCGACATCGAGGCGCTGGAGCAGGCCGTAGAGCGTGTAGCGATTGCTGTCGTAGATCTGGCCCGGCGCCAGCGGCATGCCGATCGAGGCCAGTTCGTCGCCGGTCGAGAAGAAGGCGACGCGCAGGCGGCGACGGACGGTGACTTCGGCGATGCCGAGCGAGGCGATCAGGCCGAGTTCGGCCGGGCCGATGCGTTTGCCGGTAGCCAGCGCGACGCCGCCCCGGGCCAGGTCTTCACCGGCCCGGCGGGTGTTCTGGCCACGCTTCTGGCGGGCCGGGACGATGACCTGCTCGCCGTCGACCCGCGTCGCCTCCTGCACGATCACGGTGTCGGCCCCGGCCGGCAGCACGGCGCCGGTCATGATGCGGACGGCCTGGCCCTGGCCGACCAGGCCGGAAAAGGCCTTGCCGGCGAAGGCGGTGCCGACGACGCTCAGGCGGGTTTCGCCGTCTGCATCCAGGCTGTCGAAGTTGATCGCATAGCCATCCATCGCCGAGTTGTCGTGGGCCGGGACATTGAAGGGGGCGATGATGTCGCTGGCCAGGATGCGGCCCAGCGCGTTGCGCACCGGAACGCATTCGTAGCCATCGATCGGCTCGACGGCGGCCAGCATGCGGTCGCGTGCCTCCTGTGCGGACAGGGACGGGTCGTTGATGGGCGAGGAAGTCTGGATCGTCATGATGATTCCTGATCGGGTGGACGGTGGATGAGGAAAAGTGGGGCGGGCATGCGAGCGATGGCGCTTAGCGGTCGAAGGCAATCCGCCACGGCAGTTCGCCCTGCAGGAAGGCACGGGCGGCCGGTGATTGTGGCTGGGCGAAGAAACGGGCGGCGGTTTCATGTTCCTGAACCCGGCCTTCGGCGAGAAAAACGATGTCGTCGGCGAGGCGGGTTGCCTGCCCGAGGTTGTGCGTGGTCATCAGCACCTTGGCGCCTTCGGTACGGATTTCGCGGATGATCCGTTCGACCGTATCGCTGGCCGAGGGATCAAGGGCGGCGGTTGGTTCATCAAGCAGCAGCAGGCGCGGACGCATCGCCCAGGCGCGGGCCAGGGCGAGGCGCTGGCGTTCGCCGCCCGACAGCTGGCGGGCACCGTCGCGGGCACGGTGGGCGAGGCCGACCCGTTCGAGCACCTCGGTTGTCCGGGCCCGACGTTCAGCCGCGTTCATCGCCTGCGGTCGCAGGGCGAATTCGACATTGGTGAAGACCGACAGGCGGAGCAGCATGGGCTGCTGGAAGACCATGGCCAGTCGGCCCTCCGGTGCATTTTTGCCACCCCAGTCGAGCTGACCGCTGGAAAGCGGCATCAGGCCGGCGAGCAGTTTCAGGAACAAGGTCTTGCCGGCACCGTTCGGACCGAGCAGGACGGTGATGCCTTCGCCGGACAGCGTCAGGTTGACGCCATCGAGAATGGCCCGGCCGTTCGGCTGGAAACGCAGGTCGGCAACGTTCAGCGGAAACATCAGCCGGCTCTCCGTACGGCCCAGTGGCGCAGGGCGAAGGCGGCGATGTTGAGGAGCAGGATCAGGCTCATCAGGACGATGCCGAGGGCGATCGACAGCGTCAGGTCGCCCTTGCTGGTTTCGAGGGCGATGGCGGTGGTCATGACCCGTGTATAGCCGTCGATGTTGCCGCCGACGATCATCACGGCGCCGACTTCCGACATCGCCCGGCCAAGTCCGGCCAGCGAGGCGACCACCAGTGAGAAGCGGCAATCGGCGAGCAACAGCAGCACCGCTTGCGGTCGACGGATGCCGATCAGGGAAAATTCGGCCGCGTATTCCTTCCACGCATCCTCGACGATCTGCCGGGTGACGGCGGTGATCAGTGGTACGACCAGCACGGTCTGGGCGACGACCATCGCGCCCGGTGAAAAGAGCAGGCCGTAGCTGCCAAACGGGCCGCTGCGCGACAGCCCGAGATAGACGAGCACGCCGACGATCACCGAAGGCAGGCCCATCAGGGCATTGAACGCCACGTTGACCACCGCCCGGCCGGGAAAATGGGAGACCGCGAGCCAGGCGCCGAGCGGCAGGCCGAGCAGGGTGCCGATGGCGAGGGCGGACAGGCTGACCCGCAGCGACAGGCCGACGATGTCGAACAGTCGCGCATCGAAGTGACCGAGCAGGAGAAGAGCGTCGAGCAGGGTTTGGGTCATCGGGATCAGGGAGGGATCAAGTGGCGGCCAGTCCGCCAGGCGCGCGGCGAGAATACCACCCGGAACGCGTTCTTGGCTGCGCCGCGCGGTCGACCGCAGAAACGGCGTCAAAAACCCGGCGGCGATCCATGGCCGGGCGGCCGTCTCAAAGCCGGGCGAGCAAGGCCTCGAGGCCGGGGTAAGTTGCCGGTGTGATGGCAATCTTGTTCGCCGCCCCGCGCTGCGATTCGCCGGCAACCAGCGCTGCGACGAAAGCCTTGGCGTCGATCACCCAGTTGCCGCCGAGGAAAGTGACGCCCCGGGCAAACAGCGCATCCGGCAGGCAGCCGGCCGACGGGCCGATCAAGGCCAGGCGACGGGCGTTGCGGCAGTGGCCGAGCATGCCGTCCAGCGTGTCGTTGAGCAGGATGGTGCTGGTGGACAACACCTTGGTGCAGCGCGCCAGTTCGCCGGCATCGAGCGTCACCCGGTAGCCTTCGCGTTCGCCGACCAGGTCTTCCCGGAGTTCGATGATGGTCAAGGCGGCACCGTTTTCGATGACGCGGCCGAGCAATGGCTTGAAGAAACCGATCATGCCGATCGGTTCGCCCGGTTGCGGATCAAGCTCGCCAATCGAATCGGCGCTGGCCGGCGGGGCGTAGCCGGCGCGGTCGAACAGGCAGCGGGTCAGGGCATTGGCGGCGGCGAAGCCGAGCGTTTTGTCGATGCCGTTGCCGGTGACGTAGCGTCGGGCAACCTCGAGTGCATTCGTGCCGGCCAGGCCAAGGCTGGCGGACTGCGCGCGCAGGCGGGCCAGCGTGTCGTCGAGCAGGACGTACGACATGCCGAGCGAGCCATCGTCGAGTTCGACGGCACAGAATTCGCCGCGATTGTCCGGGTTGGCCTCGTTGGCCGGCGGCAAGTGCAGGGCGCGGATGCGTGGCAAGGGGCCGGTTGCGGCAAAGCGCTCGAGCTGGGCCAGGTAGTCGGTGGCGAAGGTCATGAATCCTCCTTGTCGGCGGGGGTGGGCTTGAATTCACCCCGGTGCAGGGCGGCACGGACGGCGCTCGATGCGGTCGACGCATCGACGGTGGCGTTTTTGTTGGCCGGCGAGCGCAGTGCGCCGGGGAAATACATGGCGGTCAGGCTCTTCGAGTGCACCGGCGAATCGGCATCCGAGCTGCCGAAATGCCGCCAGTCGCGGACCCAGAAAATGTCGTCGGCGACTTCGAGCAGGCCGATGGTTTCGCGGTCGCCGATCAGCACGCCCTGGACGCGCAGGCCGAGCTTTTCCTTGCAGGCGTCGAGCCGGGCCGCAACCTCGCCGGTGGCGCCGAATTCGCCGTCGGAAGCGAGCAACAGGTCGGCCAGTTGCCATTGGCGATCCTCGAGCTTGGCGATGGCTTTTTCCAGCGGGCCGCAGATGTCGGTGCCGCCCCGGAAGGCCTGGCCGAGAAAGCGGATCAGGCGTTCGATGCCATCGGCGTCGACCGGCATTTCCAGTTCGACGACTTCGTCCGGGCCGCCGAAGGCGAAGACATGGCAGGCGCGTTTCTGGGCGTGGGCGGTGCGGACGGCTTCGAGGACGGCCGCCTTGGCGACGGCTTCGGCCCCGCCGGCCATCGAGCCCGAGGTGTCGACGCAGATCAGGATCGGACCCATTTCCAGGCGCTTTTCCGGCTCTGGTTCCGGCTGCGGACGCCAGACCAGGGCTTCGTGCTGGCGGACTTCTTCCATCTGGTCGTCATCCTCGTAGCAAAGTAGCGCCCGTTCGGCACGGCGGGCGTGCCAGACGAGGCGCAGCCTGGGATGGCCGAGGAGCAGGGCTTCGGCCGGCAGCATGCGGGCGATCCGGTCGGCGCGCTGGATGCCGCGGGTTTCGCCGGGCAGGTCCGGGACGCGGACGATGCGGCTTTCCGGGCGTTGGGCGGTGGCCTGTTCCATGACCTGGACGGTCGCCTGGCTCGTTTCGTCGAGCTCTTCCCGCTGCTGGGCACGGCCGAGATTGCGGATGATGCCGGCGAGCTCGGGCAGGCGTTCGAGCAGCCTGCGGATACGCACGACTTCCTGCCAGCCTTCGGACCGCAACAGGCCGCGGATCATGTCCCAGCGCGTGTGCTTGCCGCCATCGGGGAGCAGGCCGAAGACTTCCTTCAACTCGTCCATCTCGCCGCAACGATCCTGCCAGTCGGCGGCGAAGGCGGCGCGCGCGGTGTTGGCTGCCTCTTCCCGGGTGCAGCCGCGATCGCAGTAATCGACGATGAAATCGATGTGGAAGAGCAGGCTCATCAGCACCGTATCGGTCAGTTCGCCCTGATCGGCGCAGTAGCCGGCCAGGTCGAGGTCGTGCATGGTGCTGGCGAAGGCCGTGGCCAGATCGCCGGATGGCCAGCGCCAGTCGCTGCCCGGGAGCTGGCGTCCGGCCAGCAGTGTTTCGCGCAGGCGGTTGAGCGTCCCGAGCCGATTTTCGAGTTCACCTTCGGCGTTGGTCAGGCCGCCGAGCCAGAGTTTGCGGGACAGGGAATCAAGCGCTGCCAGCCGGGTTTCCCCGGTTTCGAACAGCAGGGGAAGCACTGTGGCGGCAGTCACGCGGCGTAGAGCGACTCGTGGGCGACTGGCGCCGGGATGTGGCCGTCGTCTTCCGGCAGCCGGGGCAACTGCCCGAAACCGGCACGCGCATTCAGGGTCCGCTGGTGCAGGTCGGCGATGGCCTCGGCGGTTGCCGCGAGATTGGCATCGACATGTTGTGCCAGTGCCGGATCGAGCCAGACGCTGTTGGCCCGATAGGTGGCGAGATTTGCGCGCTGGGCCGTGAGTTCGCGGGTGTAAGCGGCGATGCGCTCGAGCAACTGGTCGATCTGCTCGGTGCGGGCGGCGATATGCAGGGCGCCATAGCGGCGCTGACGGGCATAGGTCATGCGCAAGGCGCCGGCGCCGCCCTTGGCATCGCCGATCTGGTCGGCGATTTGATCGGCCGAAAAACGTAGTCGACCAGATTCGTCGTAATCGAGATCGTTAGCTTTTTGCTCGGCCAGGAGTTGCGCCTCGAAGGCCTCGACGACGCGGGTCAGGCGCGGCGGTGAAAACGCGGCATTGACCCCCAGGCGGATTTCCAGCCAGGCAGCAACCTCGGCCTGACGGGCTGCATCGGGGGCGGTGCACCACGGCAGGAGCAACAGGTCCCACAGGGCGACGCTGTCGCGTCCCTCGGTAGTGGCGGCCATACGCAACAGCCAGATGATCTTGACCCAGCGTCGATCCGAGACGTAGACGCCATCCAGCGCGAATTGCTGGCGCAATTCGCCGAGGATGTCGGTGAGCAGCGCCGGCACGCTGACGCCCTGGGCGGCGCTGGCGAGTGCGGCGAGTTCAGGCGCATCGAGCGTATCGGCCTCGGCCGGTGCCTGCCAGTCGCGGCCGTGCGGCGCGGCGAGCAGGCGGGCGAAGGCGTCGGGACTCACGGGGTCGACCGGGATTCGGGTCAGGAAACGGTCGAAGAAGGCTTCGGCGACCTCGTCTTCCGGCACTTCGTTGGTCGCCCCGATGGCGCTGATCAGCGGACAGGCCTGGCGTCCCGCGCCGTTGTCGAACTGGCGCTCGTTGAGCAGGGTCAGCAGGGCGTTGAGGATGGCGCTGTTGGCCTTGAAGACTTCATCGATGAAGGCAACCGTCGCTTCCGGCAGGAAACCGGCGGTGTGGCGTTCATAACGGTCGGCCTCAAGGGCCTGGATGGAGAGCGGGCCGAACAATTCTTCCGGCACCGAGAACCGGGTCAGCAGTCGCTCGAAATAACGGGCATCGCGAAAGACGCAATGCAGGCGCCGGGCCAATTCGCTTTTCGCGGTGCCGGGCGGGCCGATCAGCAGCGTATGTTCGCCGGCCAGTGCTGTCAGCAGGCAGAGCCGGATGATCGACCGGCGCTCGATCAGCCCGGCTTCGAGGGTGTCGAGCAGTGCTGGCAGGCGCTCGGTGACGGATTGACAGAGGCGGTGGGTGTCCTGGTCCAACGGAAGCAAAGTCTTAGCCGCCAGCGACCGGTGGCCAGACAGCCAGGGTTTCGCCTTCCTGCAAAATCCTTCCGGGACGAGCGTCGACCGCAATGAAGTGGCCATCGACCAGGACGAGGTGGGTCAGCTTGGGCGGCAGGGAAAAACTGTCCAGGGCAGCCTGGACAGTCGTTCCTTCGGCCAGTTCGACTTCCGCCTTGTTGCCGGTCTTGTGGGCCGGCAAGTAGTCGGAGAGCGTCGCGTACAGCTTGAGGGTGATGCGCATGGCGAGCCCGGATCAGTTGACCAGCTGGGCGCTGGCGTTCTGAGTGACCCCGAGGTAAGCCTCCATGAAGCGGGTCGGCGACTTCATCAGCACGTCCTTCCAGTGGCCGAGCTTGGTGCGCGACTGGATCAGGCCGCGCAGTACGCCGACGTGCTGGGTCATGCCGACCGAGGTCGCGCCGACCAGCACATCGCCCTCGAACTGCAGGCTGATGTAGTGGCTGTTTTCCTCGTCGACGTGCTCGACGTTGTCACCGCCTTCCATGCCCCACCATTGCCCGAAGGAGGTGGAGATCAGGCCGAGGGTGGCCAGCACGTTGATCGGCAGGACGCCGGGCAACTGCGCATCGCCACCGGCCATGTTCACCGCAGCGACGCGCGACTGGTCGGCCGCATTGGGCTGGATGGCGGAAACCAGCGGCTCGCCGGTGAAGAAATCACGACCTTCGGCGACGTCGCCGGCAGCGTAGACATGCTCGACATTGGTGCGCATGCCGTCGTCGACGCGGATGCCGCGTCCCTGCTCGATCGGGGTGCCGGCCAGGAAATCGAGGTTCGGCACCACGCCGGCCGCAACGATCACGACATCGCAGGGCAGCACTTCGCCCGTGCTCAAAGTGACCGCCAGCGGGGCGTCGACCGCAGGTTTGCTGTCACGGCCAAGGATACCGTCCATCAGCTTGCCGAACACGCCCTTGTTCTCCGGGGTGACAGCGTCGATGCTCTTGACGCCGGCCGAGGTGCGAACGCGCACGCCCTTTTTCTCGACCCACTTCTTGATCATGCCGCCGGCCTTGGCGGTCATCATGCGCGGCACCATGCGGTCGCCCATCTCGACGATGGTCAGGTCGACGCCGCGGGCGGCCAGCGCTTCCATGATGATGCAGCCGATGAAGCCGGCGCCGAGTTGCAGGACGCGGGCGCCCGGCTTGATCAGGGCGGTGATGGCGCGGGCATCGGCCATCGTCCAGCAGTTCTGGACCAGCGGATGGTCGAGGCCGGGAATCGGCGGATTGACCGGGCGCGAACCGGTCGCGATCAGCAGGCGGTCATAGGTTTCGCTCGAGCCGTCGGCGTAATGCACCGTGCGGGCATCGGTGTCGAGCTTGACGGCCTTGCCGGCGCGCTCGGTGATGCCGAGGCTGGAAAAGTGATCGGCGGATTTGCGCAGATACATGCCCGGTTCCCCGATGTTGTTCTCGAGGAAGTAGGGAATCGCCATGCGCGAATACGGGGGAACGCCTTCGCTGCCGACCATGACGATTTCGCCTTGGGGATCGGTGCGGCGGAGGGTTTCGGCGGCTACGACACCGGCCGGGCCGTTGCCTAGAACGAGATATTTCATGGATCAGTCCTCACTGAGTGCCAAGACAACAACGCCCGCCGGAGCGGGCGCCGTCTGACCAGTCCAGCTTTTGACAAAGCCGGACTGCCATTGTTGCAGATTACAGACCGAGGCGAGCCTTGGTCTCGGCAGTCGGAACACCTTCGGTATCCCAGCCACGCACCTGATAGTACACCGGCAGCATTTCCTCGACGTGGCTGACCACGCCCTTGGCCGGGCCGGTCTTGCAGGCTTCGGTCTTCAGGCGCTTCGGCAGGTCGTCATCCTTCTTGGTGAAGCCGGCACGCAGGTTGTACATCTTTTCGAGGTTCCAGATGCGTTCGCCGACGACGCCCATCTTTTCCATCGACCAGTCGCCTTCGCAGGCCGCTTGCACCTGCGGCTGCACATCGGCCACCGACCAGGCGAAGGAGGTGAACAGGCAGACACCGGCCGCGTCGAAGATGGTGGTCGCATCCTGGAAGGCCTTGACCAGTTCCGGCTTGCCTTCGGTGGCGGTCGGCTCGGTCTTGACCGGGATGCCGAGCACTTCGGAGGCGACGGTGTAGCCACGGACGTGACAGGCACCGCGGTTGGAGGTGGCGTAGTTCAGGCCGATGCCCTGGATGCCGCGACCATCGTAAGCCGGGAATTCCTGGCCCTTGACGCTCATCGACAGGTCCGGATGACCGTACTTTTCGCACAGGCGCTTGGAACCGAGGCCGACATCCTTGCCGAAGCCTTCGCCGCGGGCGGTGATTTCAGCCAGGTAGGCGAGTGCCTTGGCCGAGCCGAACGGCGCTTCGATGCCGATCTGTTCCTTGGTCAGCACGCCCATTTCGTACAGTTCCATGATTGCACCGACGGTGGCGCCGAAGGTGATCGGGTCCATGCCGTCTTCGTTACACAGCATGTTGGCGTACTGCAGGGCTTCCAGGTCGCCGACGCCGTTGGCAGCGCCGAGGGCCCAGGCCGCTTCGTATTCCAGGCCGCCGGAAGCGCCCCAGTACTGCGGCTTGTTCTCGACGGTGAAGTGGCCCTTGTCCATGACCGAGACGCGGCCGCAGGCGATGGTACAGCCGAAGCAGGCCTGATTGGTCAGGAGGTGCTTCTTGCCGTCGGTCGGACGCACTTCGTGCATGGCTTCGGCGGAAATCTTGGAGGCTTCCTCGAACTGCACGTCGCGGTGGTTGCGGGTCGGCAGGGCGCCGACTTCGTTGATCACGTTCATCAGCACCTGGGTGCCGTAGGTCGGCAGGCCCTGGCCGGTGACGGCGTTGCCCTTGAGGACTTCCTTGGCGGCGTTGGTCGCCTGCAGGAAGGCCGGGAAATCCTTGACGCCGGAAACGCCCTTGGTGCCACGCAGGGCAACGGCCTTGAGGTTCTTCGAACCCATGACAGCGCCGACGCCGGAACGGCCGGCGGCACGGTGCAGGTCATTGACGATGCAGGAGAACAGCACCTGGTTCTCGCCGGAACGACCGATGGAGGAGATGCGGATCAGCGGGTCCTGATGCGCCGTCTTGATCATTTCCTCGGTATCCCACGTGGTCTTGCCCCACAGGTGGGAGGCATCGCGCAGTTCGGCCGTGTCGTTCTCGACGTAGAGATAGACCGGCTTCGGCGACTTGCCTTCGAAAATGATCATGTCCCAGCCGGCGAACTTCAGCTCGGCGCCAAAGTAACCGCCGGAGTTGGAGCAGGCGATGGCACCGGTCAGCGGGCCCTTGGTGATGACGGTATAGCGGCCGCCGGTCGATGCCATGGTGCCGGTCAGCGGGCCGGTTGCCATGATCATCTTGTTGTCCGGAGACAGCGGATCGACCTTGGGGTCGGTTTCCTCGTACAGGTACTTGGTACCGAGGCCACGCGAGCCGAGGTACTCGTCGGCCCATTGCATGTTCAGCGGCTCGGCCGTGCAGGTGCCAGCGGTCAGGTTGACGCGAAGGATCTTTCTATTCCAGCTCATGGTGTACTCCTCAGGCTGCCGCGGCCGGCATGGATTTGGCCGCCCAGGCGCGCATGCGATCCAGGCCGGTCCAGTTGGCGTCGATGTAGGTGATGGCGCCGGTCGGGCAGGCCTTGGCACACTCGGGGTCGCCGCCGCACAGGTCGCACTTCTGGACCTTGCCGACGTCGGCCATGTAGTTCACGGTACCGAACGGGCAGGAGATGGTGCACACCTTGCAACCGACGCAGGTGCTTTCCTTGACCACCTTGGCGCCGGTCGTGGCGTCGAGGACGATGGCTTCGACCGGGCATGAATGCATGCACCAGGCGTCGGAACACTGGGTGCAGGTGTAGGGTACCTTGCGACCTTCATGTTCGAAATTGAAAACCTTGATACGGGACTTCGCCGGGTTGATCACGCCCGTGTGCTCGTAAGAGCAGGCCATTTCGCACTGCAGGCAGCCGGTGCATTTGGCTGGATCGATGTGAAGGGACTTCAGCATGGTGTCTCCTAAACCTTTTTAATGTCGGTTCGACTCGTTATCGAGATATTACCCGGCGTGGCGGAATGCTCATGACCGGGTAAGCATAGGGCGGGAAGCATTTTTCATACCGCCACGCCAGGTTTGTGCTGACTTCTTAAAATCTTGTTTTATCAAATAGTTGGTTGATAAATCAGGCTGCTCAACCCGGCGTCCAGGCCGAATTTTGCTGCTCCAATGATACACATCTGTTCAATCGTGGAGCAGGCATCTGTGTAGCATTGGCGGAATTTGTGCACCATTTTCGTGGTGAGGGAGCAATGGCACAGGTTTCGCCAACGCTTTGCGTGGGTCGTCGATATAATGCTGGCGCGGTCCGCGTACCGCACCCCAACGTCGGCGCCAGTGCTTTGAAATGTGCGCCTTTTAAACTGCCGTGACTTCCGCACGGTGGTGGTTGCAGTACAAAACGGAGCCTTAACATGAGCTTTAATTCCCTGCGCCGTACGGCGCTCAAGGGCATGGCCGCCTGCGCCATCGCCAGTACTTTTTCCCTTTCCGCCCAAGCCAGCGACGCCGTGCTGCGCGTTTCGGCGATTCCCGACGAGGCGCCGACCGAGCTGCAGCGCAAGTTCGCCCCGCTCGGCAAATACCTCGAAGCGCAGACCGGCCTGAAGGTGGTGTTCACCCCGGTCTCCGACTACGCCGCCGTCGTCGAATCGCTGGCCACCAAGAAGCTCGATCTCGCCTGGCTCGGCGGCTTCACCTTCGTGCAGGCCAAGATCCGAACCAACGGTACCGCCATTCCCATCGTCCAGCGCGAGGAAGACGCCAAGTTCACCTCCAAGTTCATTACCGCCGACCCAGCGATCAAGTCGCTGGCCGACTTGAAGGGCCATACTTTCGCTTTCGGTTCGCCGTCGTCCACCTCGGGCAGCCTGATGCCGCGCTTCTTCCTGCAGCAGGCAGGCCTCAACCCGGAAAAGGACTTCAAGAACGTCGCCTTCTCCGGCGCCCATGACGCCACCGTCGCCTTTGTCGCGGCGGGCAAGGCCGAGGCCGGCGTGTTGAACGCCTCCGTCTGGGACAAGCTGGTCGAGGCCAAGAAGGTCGATATCGACAAGGTGCGCGTCTTCGCGACGACGCCGACCTACTTCGACTACAACTGGACGGTGCGCGGCGACCTCGATCCGGTGATCGTCAAGAAGCTGACCGACGCCTTCCTCAAGCTCGATCCGAAGAACCCGGAACACGCCGAGATCATGCAGCTGCAACGCGCTTCGAAGTTCATCCCGACCAAGAAGGAGAACTACGAGGGCATCGAGAAGGCGGCGCACGCAGCCGGTCTGCTCAAGTAAGCGCATGAGTTTCGCGCTGGACGGCGTGGGACTGACCCATGCCAACGGCTTCACCGCGCTCGACGGCATCACGCTGGCGGCCGATCAGGGCGAGCGCATCGCCCTGATCGGTCCGTCCGGTGCCGGCAAGACGACGCTGCTGTTGCTGCTCGGCACGGCGCTGACGGCGAGTGTCGGGCAGGTGCGGGTACTGGATTGTGCGGTCGACGGCCGGTCGGCCGTCAAAACCATCCGCCCGCGCATCGGCACCGTGCATCAGGCACCGCCGATTCCGGCGCGGCAGCGGGCGGTGACGGCGGTACTGGCCGGACGGCTTGGCCGCTGGCCGGTGTGGAAGTCGCTGCTCTCGCTGCTGCATCCGCAGGATGCGGCCGGGGCGCGTGCCGCGCTGGCCCGCGTCGATCTTGCCGACAAGCTGTTCTGCCGCTGCGACCAGCTCTCCGGCGGCCAGTTGCAGCGCGTCGGCATCGCCCGCGTGCTGTACCAGCAGCCCGACCTGGTGCTTGCCGACGAGCCGGTGTCGGCGCTCGATCCGGCGCTGGCGCTGGCCACCGTGCGCCTGCTGGTCGAGGACGCGACGGCGCGCGGCGCGACGCTGGTCGCCAGCCTGCACGCGGTCGACCTGGCGCTGGGCAATTTCTCGCGCATCGTCGGCGTCAAGGCCGGGCGCATCGCCTTCGATCTGCCGAGTGCGCAGGTGACGGACGACCTGCTGCACGAGCTGTACGCCGGCGAGGGACAGGAACTTCCGGTGCATGCGCACGAACCGCGTGTCCTGCTCACCGGCGACAGCGCGGCAGCCCGGGCGGCGGCCACGCGTGCCGCCTGCTGCTGAATGCCGCACATGACGGCACCGGCGGCTTCCCTGCCGTTTGATCCGGCGTTGCGCGATCCGGCCGGGAGGACTCGCCTGCTCGGCGCGTTGGCCGCGCTGGTCGTGCTGTGGCCGCTGTTCGTCACCGCCGAGGTGAAGCCGGGCGTCTTGTTCGACGCCGCTAACCTGAAAGTGATCGCCAACTTCCTAGCCGGTTTCCTGCCGCCGGAGACCGGCGCCGAATTCCTCGCTTTCCTCGCCAAGGCGACGCTGGAAACGTTGGCCATCGCCACCGCCGGCATGGCGCTCGCCTTTGCGCTGGCGGTACCGCTCGGCTATCTGGCAACCGCAGCGGGGCGCGAACGGCCGACGCTCAATCCGCTCACGCGCAGCCTGCTCACCGTGCTGCGCGGCATCCCTGAACTGGTCTGGGCGCTGGTTTTCGTGCGCGTCTTCGGTCTCGGCCCGGCGGCCGGCGTACTGGCCCTCGGCCTGACCTACGGCGGCATGCTGGCCAAGGTTTATGCCGAAATCCTCGAATCGGTCGATGCCACGCCGGCCCGCGCCCTGCGCCACAGCGGCGCGGCGCGGCCGCTGGCCATCCTCTACGGGCTGATCCCGCAGGCGGCCCGTGAACTGGCCTCGTACACCGTCTATCGCTGGGAATGCGCGATCCGCGCTTCGGTGGTCATGGGTTTCGTCGGTGCTGGCGGCCTCGGCCAGCTGATGGATCAGGCGATGAAGATGCTGAACGGCGGCGAGGCGGCCAGCATCCTGCTCACCTTCATGGTCCTGGTGTTTGGCGCCGATGCGCTGTCCGGCGCGCTGCGCCGGGCGCTCGAGGCGCCGCCGGCGCAACGCGCCTCGCCCTTCGGCCTGCGTAGCGCGTTGCTGCTGTTGGGTCTGCCCGTGGCCGTGGTCGCCAGCTTCCGCTTTCTGGAAATCGGCTTCGGCGCGTTGTTGACCGCTGAAGCAGGGCGCAGCATCGGCGAATTCATTGCCGGCTTCTTCCCCCCCGACCTGTCGGCTGACTGGCTGGCCAAAGTGGCCAAGGGCGTCGGCGAGACCTTGGCCATCTCGGTGGTCGCCACGCCGCTCGCCGCCGTCGCCGGCCTCGTGCTGGCGCTGCCCCGGCCGCATGCGCCGTTCGCCTTCCTGCTCAACACCCTGCGCTCGGTGCCAGAACTGGTGTGGGCGACCATCACCGTGCTCGCCGCCGGACTTGGCCCCTTTGCCGGCGCGCTGGCGCTGGCCCTGCACACCGCCGGCGTGCTCGGCCGGCTCTACGCCGAAGCCCTCGACAACGCCCCGCCGGCCCCCGCCGCCGCGCTGCGTCTGGCCGGCGCCGGTCGACTCACGGCTTTTCTCTACGGCACCCTGCCCGGCGCTGCGCCGCAGCTCGTCGCCTACACGCTGTACCGCTGGGAAATGAACATCCGCATGGCTGCCATCCTCGGCTTCGTTGGTGCAGGCGGGCTTGGCCAACTGCTCTATGTCGAGCTGTCGTTGTTTCACATGAAACAGGCGGCAACAGTGATCTTCGCCATGCTGTTGCTTGCGATTGTCGTGGATCAGGCGAGTGCGGCGTTGCGGCGCTGGATGCGCTGATATTTTTCCCCGAGCGGCGTATATTTCGCCCACTTTTCACGGTCGACCGTTCAAGCGGCCGTCAATCTGCTCCCGCGTCAAAACACATGCCCTTGCCGACCTACGATCCCGCCGACTACGCCACCCAACTGGCGGAAAAAATTGCCCATTTCCGCCAGAACTTCGCGGAATTCGCCATTCCCGAGCCGACGGTCTTTGCCTCGGCGCCGCAGCATTACCGGATGCGCGTCGAGTTCGGTATCTGGCACGACGGTGACAAGCTCGATTACACGATGTTCGATCCGGACAATCCGAAACAGCGCTTGCTGCTCGATACCTTTCCGCCGGCCGATGCCGCGATCTGTGCCGCGATGCCGCGATTGCGTGAACGCCTGGTGGCCAGCGATACCCTGCGCCGCCGTCTTTTCCAGGTCAATTTTGTCGCCACGCTGAGCGGCGAACTGATGATCACCCTGATCTACCACCGCGAGCTCGAGGCCGACTGGGAAGTCGCGGCACGCGAGCTGGCCGCCGAGTTCAACGCCCAGATCATCGGCCGCAGTCGCGGCCAGAAAGTGGTGGTGGAGCGTGACTGGCTGCTGGAAGAATTCGAGTTCAACGGTCGACGCCTGAAATACCAGCAAATCGAAGGCAGTTTCACCCAGCCGAATGCGGGTGTGAATCGCCAGATGCTCGGCTGGGCCAGCCAGCAGGCGGCGAATTTTGGCGGCAATCTGGTTGAGCTCTATTGCGGTAACGGTAATTTCACCATCGCCCTGGCGCCGCAATTCGAGCAGGTGTTGGCCACCGAGGTCAGCAAGACCTCGATCCAGTCGGCGCAGTACAACCTGGCCGTCAACGGCGTGAGCAACATCCGCTTCGCCCGCCTGTCGGCCGAGGAATTCAGCGCCGCGCTGGCCGGCCGCGAGCAGTTTCAGCGCCTGAAGGACATCGATCTTGAGGTTTTCCGCCATGGCACGCTGTTCGTCGATC
>JACCDQ010227349.1_pt1 | contig 19139 bp, 22 predicted proteins | sample 7446031 | NCBI WGS metagenome assembly JACCDQ01 (sample SAMN15323442, study PRJNA562643) | freshwater metagenome | isolation source: river surface water | place: USA:Blue River Watershed | collected 2017-08-17
GATTACATTCGCGTCGCACGCGACACTCTGAAAGAAATCGGCTACGACAACACCGAATACGGCATCGACTACAAAGGCTGCGCGGTGCTGGTCGCCTACGACAAGCAGAGCAACGACATCGCCCAGGGCGTGGACCGCGCCAGCGACGACTACCTGAACATCGGTGCCGGTGACCAGGGCCTGATGTTCGGCTACGCCTGCGACGAAACGCCCGAGCTGATGCCCGCGCCCATCTACTACGCGCACCGCATCGTGGAGCGTCAGGCCCAGTTGCGCAAGGACGGCCGCCTGCCCTTCCTGCGCCCGGACGCCAAGAGCCAGGTCACCATGCGCTACGTGGACGGCCGCCCGCACAGCATCGACACCATCGTGCTGAGCAGCCAGCACAGCCCGGAAATGAGCGACGGTAAGCACATGAAGCCCGAGTTCATCGAGGCGTGTGTGGAGGAAATCATCAAACCGGTGCTGCCCAAGGAATGGCTGCAGGACACCAAGTACCTGATCAACCCCACTGGCCGCTTTGTGATTGGCGGCCCGCAGGGCGATTGCGGCCTGACTGGGCGCAAGATCATCGTGGACACCTACGGGGGTGCCTGCCCGCACGGCGGCGGTGCGTTCAGCGGCAAAGACCCAACCAAAGTGGACCGTTCGGCCGCCTACGCCGCGCGCTACGTGGCCAAGAACATCGTCGCTGCTGGCCTGGCCAAGCAGTGCCAGATTCAGGTGGCGTACGCGATCGGCGTGGCCCGCCCGATGAACGTCACGGTGTACACCGAAGGCACCGGCGTGGTGTCCGACGAGCAGATCTCCAAGATCGTGAACGAGGTGTTCGACCTGCGCCCGCGCGGCATCATCCAGATGCTGGACCTGCTGCGCCCGGTGTACAGCAAGACGGCTGCCTACGGCCACTTTGGGCGGGATGAGCCCGAATTCACCTGGGAGCGGACGGACAAGGTGCAGGTGTTGCGGGACTTGGCGGGGATCAAGTAAACCGATTCAGGCCGACATTGCTCGGGCGATGATCGGCCTGAACTGATTGAAGATGTCGTTCAGCGTTTGAACGGCAGCCACCGCGTCGTTCAGGTACGCGGCTTTTAACGCATCGTCTTCTGGGTAGTCGTGGGCGAAATGGTTGCGTATGGCCCGTACACGTTGCCAATCTGCCACGCTGTGCAATAGACCAAGCTGCTCAAGCCGATGTAGCTTGTCTAGCATGGGGCGGTCGTCATAAGGCTCCTGCAAGTACGCCAGCGTCACTGGAAAGAGTCGCGTCCCCATGGCGTCCTGCCACTTGGTAAAACGTAGCAAAAACTGGTCCCAATCCTGCACGGCCTCGTCATCCAGCTTTGCGATGGCGGCGGCCGTTACGGGAAGGCTTGGACTCAGAGCCGCCAGCGCATGGTTGAGGTGGTGTCGGTGTCTTGCGCACTGTTGCCAGGCATCTCGCAATCGCAACACGGCAATGTCTTGAGTCACAACACCACCCCTTGCTCACGGGCTATGTTCCAAATTGGTGACTGGTGGGTACGACCGGGAAAGTCGATCAACACGTCGATTTTTTGTTCACCCAAGCGAGCGTAAAGAGCTGCCAGAAAACGGGTGTGCGCTACAGCAATTGCTGCTGGGTCGGACATCTGTGTTTCCACCAATAAATCAATGTCACCACCACGCCGAGCATCGTCAACGCGGGAGCCGAAGAGGCGCAGTACTGCATCGTGGCCAAAAGCCGATGCAGCCGTGGCTGTCAATACCTTTCGCTCTGCCTCTGACAGTCGCATATGGTTTCCCCGGTGATGTTGTCTTCTTGTGATGTTACTCACTTCACCACAGTTGCGGAACGGCTGGCCCAGGCCATGCTGACGAGCAGCGCGGCCATGAGGGTGAAGAAGTGGCTTTCGCGGGCGCTCCACAGCGGGGAATTGAACAGGCTGTTCACCGCCAGCAGGGCGGTCAGGCCCAGCAGCAGGGTGCGGGCCTGATCGTCTTTTGAACGCAGTGCCACCCACACCATGGCGCACAACAAAGCCAGATAAGCGCCCAGCCCAAGAAGGCCATGGTCTGCCGCGAAAAACAGATACTGGTTGTGGGGGTGCCAAGCGTAGGTGCTGCATTGAGCAGGGTCGTCTAACACTTGGCATATTTGGGTGTGATACGCGCCGGTGCCCAACCCTAGCACGGGTGCTTTGGCGACCAATCGCGGTGTGGTTTTGTAGTTGTACAAGCGGTGCCCAATCGAGGTGGTGTTATCTACCTCGTGCTGTTGCGCCTCGGCAATGGCCTGTGTAAATCGGCTGCGCATGGCGTCGGAGCTGGTCAGCAACACACCCAAGGCTACAACGGCCAGAAAAACCGCCACCAACGCCTGACGTCCTTTAAGCTGGGTGCCCACAAATACACCCACGGTAGCCACCAGCAGCACGTAGCCCGTCCGCCCTTCGGACAAGTGGGTCACGCTGATCATGGCCATCAAGGCCATGATTCCCCAGGCCAGTTTTTGCCAAGGTACCGGCTCGTGCCGCACACGGTACAACGCCAACAATACAAAAAACGCCATCATCACGTTCTGGGTGATGTAGTCGCCAAACACATGGTGGGATACGCCCCAGCCCTGGTTCTGGCTTTGCGACCATGGCAATTGGAACCACACGTTCAACCAAGCCGACATGGCCGTGAAAGCCATCGCTACCGCAAATGCGTTCAAGGCCCAACCGCGTTGCTTTGCCCCAGCCATGAACAAGGTTAGCCAAACGCCCAGCAATGCCAACTTCAGGTACTTTCCCAAATGAAGTTTCCAGTCACCGGCTGGTGCGACGGTGTAGGCCACGCCCACCAATATGCAGGCATAAAGCACTGTGGTTGCCCAAAATACCGGGTTGCCCTTCACCGCCTGCCAGCGTTCCTGCCAGTGGCCTCCCACTGCCCACAACACCAAGGCCAGCAGCATCAGTACGTTGGCCAGGCCCAACGACACGGGAAAGGCCAGGAACAGCGCTACCAGCACCCACATGGCGGCACTGTTACAGCGATTTGAAATGAATGAAAGCTTCATGTGATTTCAGCCAGCGCTCGCCAACATCTTGGCGTCAACGCCTTGCTCCATGTACACCCAATCGACGATGTCGTCGCTGGGCAAGTAGCCGGCCACCAATTGCTGCAGCATCAGACGGATCACGCCCACGTCGTTCACGTTCAGGGCCAGTTCCAGCGAGCGCAGCTTGCCCTCGAATTCGGCCCAAGGAATGAACTCTTCGTGGGCTTTCATGATGCGAGGGTGCGCGGTGGGCTTGGGGTCGTCACCTATCAGCAGTTCTTCGTACAGCTTTTCGCCGGGCCGCAGGCCGGTCACCTCGATGGCGATGTCGCCGTCGGGTTGCTCATCGTCCTTCACCGTGAGGCCCGAGAGTTCGACCATGCGCCGTGCCAGGTCGATGATTTTGACCGGCTCACCCATGTCGAGCACAAACACATCGCCGCCTTTGGCCATGGCCCCTGCCTGGATGACGAGTTGGGCCGCTTCAGGGATGGTCATGAAGTAGCGCGTCACCTCCGGATGGGTGAGCGTGATGGGCCCACCGTCGCGGATTTGCTGGCGAAACTTGGGCACCACCGAACCGGATGAGCCCAGCACATTGCCAAAGCGGACCATGCTGAACTTGGTACCTGTGCTTGTGGCCGACAGGGCCTGCAGTGCCATTTCGGCCAAGCGCTTGCTGGCGCCCATCACGTTGGTCGGGCGCACGGCCTTGTCGGTGCTGATGAGCACGAAATCGGCCACCCCTACCTCGGCGGCGGCCTGGGCGGTGCGCAGCGTGCCCAGCACGTTGTTCTTGATGCCGGCGGCGGGGTTGTGCTCCACCAGTGGCACGTGTTTGTAGGCGGCGGCGTGGTACACCGTGGCCGGGCGCCAGGTGGAGAGTATCTCTCGCATGCGCTCGTCGTCCTGCACGGATGCCAGCAGCGGCACCAGCGTGGGCTTGCTGGGCACTTCGCTCTGAGCCAGCTTTTCTTCCAGCTCCTGGTGAATGGCGTACAAGGCAAATTCGCTCTGTTCGATCAACAGCAACTTGGCTGGCCCTACGGCCAGGATCTGGCGGCACAGCTCGCTGCCAATGGAACCCCCAGCGCCTGTCACCATCACGACCTTGCCCGCCACGTTCTTGGCCAGCAAAAGGTGGTTAGGTGCCACAGGCTCGCGGCCCAACAGGTCGTCAATGTCGAGCTCGCGCAGATCGGAAATGCTGACCTTGCCTTGGGCCAAATCGGTCACGCTGGGCAGGGTGCGAACCGCCACGCGAGCGCTGCTGATTTGGCCGAGGATTTCGTTGCGGCGGCGACGCGTGAGGCTGGGCATGGCCAGCAGCACATCGCTGATGTGGAGGGTAGCGACCAAATGCTCCAAATCGGCCGGGTTGTAGATGGGCTGGCCGTTGAGCACATGGCCGTGCAGGCGGTCATCGTCGTCCAGGAAGCCTGCCACCTGCATTTCGTGGCTGTTGGCCATGGCCGCTGCCAACTGGCGGCCCGTGCTGCCTGCACCGTATATAAACACCTTGGGCCTGGCAGTACGCTTCAAAATGCTCAGGTACTGGTCACCCAGCCAGACACGCGCCAACGCCCTTGAGGCACCGACGAACAGCAACAACAAAATGGGCTGGATGATGCCGACCGTGCGCGGCACCCCAGCGATACCGAGGGCGGTAAAAATGGACATGTACAGCACGGCATAGATGCCCACCGCACGTGCCACGGCCAGCAAGGCAGGCCAGCCGCTGTAACGAAAAATGGCGCGGTACAAGCCAGAGACAATAAAGATGGGTAAAGCGAGGCAAATGGCTGCCGCCACCGCCCACAAAGCGTTGCCTGCCAGGGCCACAAACTCGCCCAGTCGCAGGTAGTAAGCCAGCCAAACGGTCAGTACGCACAGGCCCAGATCGACGAGCAGCGCGACCAACCGCTTTGCTGCTCGTGGCAACGCGAGCACTGGTGCCGCTGCCACCCTAAGAATCGATTTTTTCAATGCGACACCCCGTCACTGGCCAGTACTTTCAACGCCGTCATCCAAAGTATCTTCAAGTCCAACATGAATGACTGGCGCTGCAAATACTCCACATCCAATTGCACTTTTTGCGGAATAGGCAGCTCGTCGCGCCCATTGACCTGGGCCCACCCAGTCAGCCCTGGCATCAATGCGTGAACTCCCTTTTCAGTCCTCAACGCTATCAAATCGTCCTGATTGAACAGCGCCGGGCGGGGGCCCACAAAGCTCATGTCTCCTTTGAGAATGCTCCACAGTTGGGGCAGCTCATCCAAGCTGGATTTTCGCAGGAAGGAACCGATGGGCGTGAGCCATTGACCCGGGTTCTGCAATAGGTGCGTAGCGACCGCCGGAGTGTCGATACGCATGCTGCGGAACTTCGGCATCCTGAAGATTCGGTTGTGACGGCCCACCCTGTCGCTCCAATAGAGAGCAGGCCCTGGCGAAGTCAGCCTTACGGCGAGCGCGACGATCAAAATAGGAACAGCGAGAAATACGGCAACGGCCATTGCCAACGCTAAGTCAAACATGCGCTTCATGAGCGAAACCCTTCGGCAGCACGCCGCAATCCTTCATCGACAGATATGGGCGGAGCCCAGCCCAGCAGTTGGCGTGTCTTGGAGATATCCAACTGCAACGAGCTGCACAGTCGTTGATATATTCCGGGTTTGTTCAAGACCGTAGTCCCGAGCTTTAGCAGCGTGAGGGGCACTGAAAACAAGCGTGCGGGTTGGCCCAGTGCGGCTCCCATGCGTTTGAGCAGTTCCGCCGTTGACAGGTCTTCGCCATCACTCACCAGGAAAGTCTGGTTCGCGGCTGCCGGGTGGTGCAAGCAAGTTACGATCAGATCCACCAGGTTGTCCAGCGCCACGAGGCTACGTCGGTTTGCGGTCACCCCAGCCAATGGCAGTGGTGTACCACTTGCCAGCCAACGCATCATCGACGCAAAGTTGGCCTTGACACCAGGCCCATACACCAGCGGCGGCCGAATGATCACCACCTCCAGGCCTGTTTCAGCGGCAATTTGGCGTAACGCCTGCTCCGCTTTCTGCTTAGACACGCCATAGGGGTCTTCCGGCGCAGGATCGTCATCGGCAGTGAAGGGCAGGCCGACTTCCGTGAATTCACCATTGACCTTGATTGAGCTCAGATAGACAAAGCGACGAACGCCAGCTGCCGCCGCCTGTCGAGCAAGGTTGACTGTTCCTTCGACATTGACACGACGAAATTCAGCCGATGGATCTGCGCTCTTGTCACTCATAACGTGAACGCGAGCAGCAAGATGGACAACAGAATCTACCTTATCCAATGCCTCAGTCCAATCAATTCCACCATTTATATCCGCAATAAATATTTGCCCGATTTCCAGCGGAATTTTACGCACGGCTTGCAGCACCGAATAGCCACGCGAGGTTGTTTCGCTTGACAAGGCGCGCCCTACAAAACCCGTAGCTCCAGTTATTAATAATTTCACTTATTGCCAAATTTAGAATTATTGCGACTATTCAGAAAATTCAAATATTTTTCACGGAGGTGCGCATAGAGCAAATTTGCACCAAACAACCTCTCAGCTCTGAGCCTTGCTTGCTGTCCAATTACGTACCGCCGTGATGGATCTTTGAGCATCACCTCCATACAACTGGCTAAATCTAGTGCGTTGTCTACTTCGCAGAGAAGTCCGGTCTCTTCGTCATCAATCGCATCCACCAAACCAGGTATACGTGTACCAATCGTAGGAATGCCGCAAGCGGCCGCCTCAATAACGACACTGCCGAAGCCTTCGCGGCGACTAGGTAGGCAAAACACATCCGCCGCCATGAACATCTGCGCCGGAGTCTCAACGAATCCGGTGACATGCACCCGTTCCCTACACCCACTAAGAATGGATAGTGCTTGAGACAGCACGCCCTCATCGGGGCCTGCGAGAATGAGATGTGCGTTTACATCCGTCAACATGGCAAAAGCCTCTGCCAAATTTATAATGCCCTTATCACGATTTAGTCGCCCGAGATAGAGGAATACAGGTGCATCAGCAGGGATGCCCAATTCCCTACGAATTCTCACACGAACCCGAGCATCGGGATGAAAGCGATCGGTATCGATGCCGGACAGTGATCCATGCGCAAGTACCGGCAGTGATAGACCTGATGCCGGTATACCCTGCTCCAGTAAAAATTCGGACTGCGACCTACTATCAGTCATGCACAAGGTATTCAACCTGACAATCAAGCTATCCACCGAGCGATACAGCCAGCGTACGGGACCGCTCTGTGTCGCCCACACTTGACCAGTGAAGGTATGCATTCGTAACGGCACACCGGACAGAAACCCGGCGAGCGCAGCCAGTAGCCCAGCCTTAGGCATTATGGAATGGACGATATCGGGCCGGATAGAGCGAAACACACTGTACAAATCGAAAAGTGCCTTCAGGTCGGCGAGTCCTGCGGCTTTTCGTTCGAGTTCAAGGTCTATCCAGTGCACGCCGGGATACCTATCCCGGTACCTGGAGACGCCTTGCCCCACGACGTAGGTCTCAAAGTCTGCCGGCATTCGCTCAAGTGTATTAGCCAGATGCCAGGGCACGACATAATGAGCAGTCACGACACGGACCACCCGAGGCTTGTTCGATGACCGCTCAGTGGGTGCCATACTGCCACCCCCTGACCAGTTCGCTCACCCCCAGCTCCAGCGTAATGTGGTTGCGATAGCCGAGTTCGCGGACTATACGATCCGTGCGATAGACAGTGCGATCGGTCAGCGCCGCGACCCGCGAGTGTTTGAGCGGGAAGCCGGGTAGCCTGCCGAACACGTTCGCGGCCGCGCGCACCAGCGGCAAAGGCAAACGCAATTGCGGTACCGACCGGCCGAGGCGAGCGGCGATGATGCCAACAAAGGTCTCTAGCGTGCAATGGTCGGAAACTATGTAGGCGCGACCGTTCTGCGGAAGTTCGGCTTGTCCGCACAGCAGCAGGGCATCCACGACATTCTCGACATGTATGTAGTTCGCCACCGCACCCAGCGGCCCGATGAAGAAGAACAGTCCCTTGTCTATCATGCGGATGAGCTGGAACAGCGAGCGGTTACTCATGTCCGCGCCATACACATTGGAAGGCCGCAGCAGCACGCAGGACAGCCCCTGTCGCTGTCCTGCTTCCAGCACCAGCGCATCTGTAGCCGCCTTGCTGCGCTCATAATCGTTGCCGGGGCGCAATGCCGTCTCTTCATCCACCTCGCCGCCGCGCTGCAAGCCATAGACGCCGGTGCTGCTCAACTGCACCCAACGTCCGACCTCGCCTTGCGCGGCGCGCAACAGATTGCGCGTACCGGCCACGTTGGTCGTTTCCATGCGCGACGCATCCTGCAATTCCGCCGCGCAGTGATAGAGCAGGTCCGCGCCACGCACAAATCCTTGCAAACCGCCTGCTGCATCACCGAGATCGCCAACATGGCGGATCGCGCCGGGCAGCAGCGTGCCAGCGGCGTTCCGCGTCAGGTAGCGCACTTCGTCACCGAGCGCGACATGCCGCGCGACCAGATGCCGGCCGACGAAACCGGTGCCGCCGGTGATGGCGACCACCCTAGACACGTCGTCTCCGGAACAGGCGTTTGCGCAGGGGGCGCAACAGGAAATAATGCAGCCAGTCCTTCAGGTAGCGTCCGCGCAGATGGCATAACGCCAGCCATGCCGTCATCAGCACATCACGCGTCACACGCCGACTCGGTCGCGCCGTCACGTTATCGCGATGGCGCCGGTAGAGCGCATGGATGCCGGGGATAAAGCCATAGGTGCCGTCAGTACGAATCACGTCCAGCCACAGCTTCCAGTCGGACACCACCGGCAGGGCGGAGTTAAAACCATATGCTGGGATGCGCAAGCGGCGCACCATCACCGAGGTGGCGGCGTAGGGTGAGCCGTTGCGGATGAACCCGGAAGCTCCGCGCCCCGCGCGCAGCGGCACCAGGTCACTGCTGCGAATGCCCAGTGGCGCACCGCCCGCATCGATCCAGTCCACATCATGTCCGCAAAGCACGCGTCGCCCATCCTCGTTGAACCATGCGACCTGACGCGTGACCTTGCCCGGCAGCAGCACATCATCCCCGCCCATGAAAGCGATGAGTTCGCCGCTGCACGCGCGCAGCCCGATGTTGCTGTTGGCGGTGATACCGACGTTGTGCGGGTTGTAGATGGGCTTGAGGCGTTGCGGGTAACGTCGCGCCAAATCCTGGATGATGGCCTGCGTGCCATCGCGCGACGCATCATCGGCCACCACCACTTCCAGGTTCGCGTAATCCTGTTGCAGAGCGCTTTCCAGCGCCTCGCGGATGTAGCGTTCCTGGTTGTAGCTGATGACCAAAACCGAGACCAGTGGCGGCATGACTGGTGCTTGAGCCGTCATGGCGATTTACCCCAAGTCGCCCCGTCCACCAAGTTACATGCAGTCAGCACGTTTCCCAGATGCTGCAGATCTATGCAGTAATCGGAGTGCAACAGCCACGGCTTCCTCGCCTCCCCCGTCACATACTGCAACTCATGCTTCAACAAACGACCCAACTGCCCAAAGATGAAGTAATTGGCTTCACGCGTTTCGCCTGCCAGCACGATCACACGGCAGCCCAGGGGCGCAAACACCATGTTGCTGAGCCCTGCCCCGGTGGGGCCGACGATCACCGAAGCCCCGGAGAACAGTTCGAGCTGCTCGGCAAAGCTCAGCTCTTCCGGCCTGACTATCTCGAAACCCTGCGCCCGCAATGCTGCCTGGATCTGCCCCTCATTCAACACACGTCGGTAACGTGCGCGATCACGGGCAATATAGATTTTCCGGCCCGCAACACCAGCGGCTGTCGGCAACAACCTTTCCCGCAACAGTTGCACGGCCTCCGGCGCGATCACCAGATCTTCTGCACGCACCCGCCGGCCGTAGTTGTCATGCATGAACGAGAACACTCCCGGGAAGGCCAGTTCTTCCACCCTGCATGCCTCGAGATGGCCGAGACAGATGATCTCCCGCTCGCCGCTCAGCCGCTGCAAGGCCTGCAGATTCTGTGTCGGCAGTCCGGCCTCGACCAGCAACGGCCAGCCGGCATACTCTGGCTGCTCCAGCGCCACGATGGCGCGCGGCAGACACTCGAATAACCAGTGGTAGTAATTGGCCGAATGGTCTTTGCACAAGTGGATCGCCCGCGGGATATCGCTTCTCCGAACATGGTGCGAGATCAGCACCTGACCGCCATGACAGGCCGGCAGGTGCAATCCGAATGCCTGTGCCGGTATGATCCCGAAAGCTTTGCAGCCATAACGGTCGGGATCACCCATCGCCAGCTCGTCATAAAGCAGATAATCGTCTGCGGTGCATAGCATCTCGCTGCCGCCGATGACCTCGATATCACGGAACAGCGTGATGTCGAGCGCCGGCAGCATGACCTCATGCTCGCGCTTATCCACGGCCGCCATTTCGATCAGGCTACGGTAACGCAGCACCGGCCCCAGCCCAATCGAACGCTCCGGATAGACCCGTTTGCTCTGCGCCGCCAGTTTGACCGCGCCCTGCGTCACACTGGACAGTCGCATCAGGCGTTCCCGCCTCGGACGATGCGACAGGCTACACTCCATCCTAAGCAGCGCCAGCGCCAGCCGAGGACGCCCTGCGCGCATCATCGTGGTGACGCATTGCGCGGCGATCTTTTTCAGCAGCTTGACCACGATCTTCATATCTACCGCCATCCCCCGCTGGCGCTTTGCCATCCCGGCCACGCCAGTAGCCGGTCGATAACTCGCTGCTGTTGCGCGGCTGTCAGATGCGCCCCGATTGGCAAGCTCAACACTTCCCGATGCAGTCGTTCGCTCAGTGTCAGGCTGCCCTCGGCCGCAACACCGCTGTCCCGGTAGGCGCCTTGCAGATGGGGCGGTATGGGGTAGTGCACCTGCGTGTCGATGCCGCCTTCGTCCAGCCAGGTTTGCAACGCATCGCGCTGCGCGGTGCGCACCACGTACAGGTGCCACACCGGCAAAGCCCAGTCGGGCACAAAGGGCAGTTCCAGTCCTGGCAGTCCTGACAGCCCATGCGAGTAGATCGATGCCTGTCCGCGGCGCTGTACATTCCAGTCGTCGAGATGGCGCAACTTGACCCGCAAGAAGGCTGCTTGCATCTCGTCCAGACGCGAGTTGTAGCCGGCGATCTCATGCTGATATTTCGCGCGCGAACCGTAGTTGCGCAACAGGCGGATCCTGTCGGCCAGTTCGGCATCGTTCGTCGTCACCGCGCCGCCGTCGCCCAAAGCGCCGAGGTTCTTACCCGGATAGAAACTGAAGCCGGCCGCGTCCCCGGCGCTGCCGGCCACAACACCGTATGCGGTGGCACCGTGCGCCTGTGCGGCGTCCTCGATCAGGCGCAGGCCATGCCGGTCGGCGATGCCGCGCAGAGCGGACATGTCGGCCATCTGCCCGTACAGATGCACGGCAATGATGGCGCGGGTGCGCGGTGAGATCCTCTCCTCCACGCGTGCCGGATCGATGTTGTACGTGACGGGATCGGGCTCCACCGGTACGGGCCACGCACCTGCCTGTGACACCGCGAGCCAAGTGGCGATAAAGGTGTTCGCCGGCACGATCACCTCGTCCCCCGCCCCGATGTCGTAGCCACGCAGGATCAGGTGCAACGCTTCCAGACCGTTAGCCACGCCGATCGCGTGCTGTGCCCGGCAGCAGGCGGCGAATTCCTGCTCGAAAGTCTCTAGTTCTTCGCCAGTGATGAACCAGCCTTTGTCCATCACGCGCTTGTAGGCGGCATCGAGTTCTTGCCGCAACGGCAAATGCAGGGCGGCCAGATCGCCGAATCTCACTCTATCCATGGTCACCTCCGCGCACCGCACGGATGAACTCGTCATAGTCGCGGTAGTAGTCATCTTCGGAATATCGGTTGGATGCCAGCACCATACAAACCGCCCCGGATGAGAAGTTATCCAGTTCGCGCCACATCATGGGAGAGACATAAAGCCCATTATAGGAACGATTGAGGTGGATACGTTTCTTTTCCCTGCCGTCATCAAGCACCACATCGAAACTACCGGACATGGCGATGATGAGTTGGTGCAACCCCTTGTGTGCGTGGCCTCCGCGTTCCGCTCCACCTGGCACATCATACAGATAATAGACGCGCTGTATCTGGAAGGGAATGTGCCCCCCCCCTTCTATGAAAGTGAGATTGCCTCGTGGGTCTTGGATTTTAGGCAAATCTATGACTTTGCAATTATTTATGCTCATATCAATTCCTCAGTGCTGACATCCTTTAAAAATCGTTCGTAACGTTTTCTTGATGCAGCGATCGCCTCGCTGTCAATGTTATAAAAATAATCCAGTTCATTCTCGGAAGTTCGACGTGCTCCGAAGCGTTCGTGGAACTGCCAAACGCGTTCGTTTCCTTTGCGAACGTCGAAATGCGCTGCTTTAAACCCAAGGTGATCGACCGCATAGGCGTAAACCATCAGCGCCGATTCCATCGCGGCCTGGCTAGGGCGACTGCTGTGCAAAATCCAGGAGCCCCAGCAGAAGCTCTCTCCTTGTTGATCGTAGAGACGGACCGTGCCGATCAGCGCGCCATTGTATTCAATGATGAAATAAGCTTGGTCATCGGCGTGGGCGTAGCGCTCGAGCCATGTCTCTTGCTCCGCCAACCTGCCGCTAACGGCACTGAGGTAGCGAGATTTCTCAGCATCGGTGCGTAACGACAGAATGAAGGAGGCATCGGCCACCGTTGCATTACGAAAGTTGAGCGTCTTACCCACCACGCGGGCTGCCTTGCGCAGCCGAATCGCAGTCGGCTCGCTCATCGTTGCCACCGAGGTAACGCACGATGTGCGCCGGGTTGCGGAAGACCAACGCGTAGTCCGGCACCGACTTCGTGACCACCGCACCAGCGCCCACCATGGCACCACGACCGATCGTGATGCCCGGCAGGATGGTCGCCCCCCCCCCCGATAGAAGCACCGGCTTTAACGGTCGTGACCGGAAAGGCGGTCGGGTACTGTTTGCTGCGCGGGAAGGGATCATTGGTAAAGGTGACGTTGGGTCCTATGAAGACGTCGTCCTCAATACGCAGACCATCCCAGAGTTGAACGCCGGATTTGACCGTAACACGGTCCCCGATGAGCACATTGTTCTCGACGAGAACGTGGGAACAGATGTTGCAGTCGGCTCCGATGCGGGCGCTGGGGAGGATTACGACAAATTGCCAGATGCGGGTGTTGGGGCCGATGTGTGCGGACTGAACTTCAGTCAATGGATGTATTTGAGGCGTCATACTTCTCCAAATTTCAAAGACCAAATAGCAGCAGTTTGCTGCCAGGGAGCCTGCTAATGGCATGGACGATACGATGCTCAAATCCGACTCGTGCAACCAAGCCGCGCAAGCAAAGAATACTGGCAACAAAGGTTAGCGAAAGGCAGAACAAGGTGGCAGGCCAGAGTGGCAAAATGCGGGATGCGATAAAGATCGCCACAAAAACCGGAACCAAGAAGATTCCTAGCTTCTTGCATCCAATCGACCATCTGAAGCCAATAAGGCGGCGACTGACCAGGTAGACAGCAAAGATGTATCCTATATTCATTACAGCAAAGGCTATAGCGACCCCTTCGATTCCGTAAAGCCGCAACCCGATGACCACCAAAGCGATATGAATGAGATTAAAGCTGGTTTCTGTGAGCAAAAACCATCGACCCTTTCCAAGAGCCAACATCACATAGGCCAGAGGAAACGAGATTACCCGGCCTAAGCAACCCAAAACAAACCAGTGCAGCATCCCAACCGCGCCGAGAAATTCTCGGCTGTAGAAGATCTGAAGGATCCACGGCGCCAATGACATGGTAGCTAGCAGGCCAGGTAATGCGAGCAGCATACCGATCTCGGTTTGCACATTGACCGTACGAACCATGGCGTGTTGGTCATGGGCCTCACCAGTGAGGCGGGGGTAATAGTCGGAGCCCATGGCACCCAGCATAAAGTTGATGGACATGCCCGAAAGGGCGAAAGCCGCGCTGTATAGGCCTACGGCATGAATACCTTCGCGCTGTGTAATGAGAGAAACGGTCAGATAGGCGACAGCGGCCCCCATGAGCCCATTCCACATAAACACTAAGCCGAGCCTGATCATGCCGCTTGCTTCCGAAAGCGTCTTCCACCAAGAAAGGGACACTGGCAGTACCACCACCTGGCGGGCAAAGTAGAAGCAAAACGAAAGCTGAATGGCCGAAACAGTTATGAGGGCGGGGATGATGCCTCGCAAGCCCAAGGCGGCATAGAATCCAATAGCTACTATTGTGCCGGCCACATTGCCATAAATGTTGGCACGCGCCATATCGCCAATGCGGCGCATGCCCTGAATCAAAGCTAAATAGCCGCCCGCTAGGTTACCAAAGAGAATAATGACCCCAAGCGCTGCGATGTCGAGTGTATAGTCACGGTGGCCGAAAGTTATTTGGCTAAGCAGCGGGGCGAACAGGATCATCACCACCATGCCGGACAGCCCTGATAGCCAACAGAGGCGACGCAAGACTATTATCGCGCGGCCGATGGCCTGCTCGTCGCCTCTACCGACTGCTACGGCAATCTCGCGCACTGCACTGGAGTGCAAACCAAGGCCGGCGAGCGTACCGATGAGGCCCTGAATCGCGGTGAAGTTGGCAATGAGGCCCAATCCAGCTGTGCCAATCAGTACAGCAGCGAATTTAGCTCGAATCATGCCGAGCACTACAGTAATACCTGCAACCCCGCCCATGATTGAAGAGGCTTTAAGGATTTGGGTGTAGGACTTTTCTGTATTCACGCGAAATACGATTTTTTCATCGAAAGGGGTCAAGCAAAGGTTTCTGCTGCGTACAAGGTAACGGCTTGGGCATCTTTAGCCGCCAGCAAGGGCTGCTCCTGCAGCGGCCAGACAATACCCAGTTGCGGGTCGCTCCACAGCAGGCTGCGCTCGTGTTCTGGGTACCAGTAGTCGGTGGTTTTGTACAGAAACTCGGCGGTTTCGCTCAAGGTAAGGAACCCATGCGCAAACCCGGGCGGTATCCACATCTGCTTGTGGTTGCTCTCACTGAGCACCTCGCCCACCCACCGGCCAAAGGTGGGACTGCTTTGGCGCAAGTCCACTGCCACGTCAAACACCTCGCCCTGCACCACCCGCACCAGCTTACCCTGCGGGTGCTGTATTTGGTAGTGCAACCCGCGCAGCACGCCCTGCGCGGATTTGCTGTGGTTGTCTTGCACAAACTGCACGCCTTGCAAGCCGGTGGCTTGCTCAAAGTCGCGCTGATTGAAGCTTTCGAAGAAAAAGCCGCGAGCATCGCCAAACACTTTGGGCTCAAGCACCAAAACTTCGGGAATGGCGGTGGGGGTGACGGTGTAGGGCATGGTTGAACTTACTTCAGCAAGCCCAGCAGGTACTGCCCATAGCCGCTCTTGGCCAGGGGTTGCGCGAGCCGTTGCAGTTGTTCGGCACCGATCCACCCGTTGCGCCAGGCGATTTCTTCAGGACAGGCGATCTTGAGGCCCTGGCGCCGCTCCAGCGTGGCAATGAACTGGCCTGCGTCCAGCAGGCTGTCATGAGTCCCTGTATCCAGCCAGGCGTAGCCGCGCCCCATGGTTTGCACGTTCAACTGTCCCCGCTGCAGGTAGGCCTGGTTGACGCTGGTGATTTCCAGCTCGCCCCGGGCGCTGGGCTTGACGGCCTTGGCAATGTCCACCACCTGCTGATCGTAAAAGTACAGGCCGGTAACGGCGTAGTTGCTTTTGGGTTGTTTGGGTTTTTCTTCAATGCTGATGGCCTGGCCCTGGACGTTGAACTCCACCACGCCATAGCGTTCAGGGTCTTGCACATGGTAGGCGAACACGGTGGCGCCGGTGGCTTGCGCATCGGCCGCTTTGAGCAGCGGCTGAAAGTCATGCCCGTAATAGATGTTGTCGCCCAGCACCAACGCACTGGGGGCGTTGCCAATGAACTGTTCACCGATGATGAAGGCCTGGGCCAGCCCGTCAGGGCTGGGTTGCACGGCGTACTGCAGGTTCATGCCCCACTGGCTGCCGTCGCCCAGCAGCTGCTGGAAGCGAGGCGTGTCTTGCGGGGTGCTGATGACGAGCACGTCGCGCATGCCGGCCAGCATGAGGGTGCTGAGCGGGTAGTAGATCATGGGCTTGTCGTACACCGGCAGCAGTTGCTTGCTGATGGCCAGCGTGGCCGGGTGCAGCCGCGTGCCGGAGCCGCCGGCGAGGATGAGGCCTTTGCGAGGGGTCATGTTGTTTCCATCCCTGTGAAATCACAAAATTTCTTGCAGCATTCGGTCCACCCCCTGCTGCCAAGGCGGGAGCGTGAGCGCAAAGGTGCTTTTCAGCAGTGCCGTGTTGAGCCGCGAGTTGTGTGGCCGGCGCGCGGGCGTGGGGAAGGCACTGGTGGGCACCGGGTCGATGGTGTGCGCCTGCCAGCCGGCATCGGGCCGCAGTTGCTTCGCCTGGGCGATGACGTGCCGGGCGTAGCTATGCCAGGTGGTTTCGCCCCCGGCCGCCAGGTGGTAGGTGCCCTGCCCTTCGCCGGTGCGCAGCAAATGGCGCACGCAGTGGGCGGTGACGTCGGCGATCAGCTCCGCGCCAGTGGGGGCGCCGAACTGGTCGTCGATGATGGTGAGGCGTTCGCACTCGCGCGCCAGGCGCAGCATGGTTTTGGCGAAGTTGCCGCCCCGCGCGGCGTAGACCCAGCTGGTGCGCAAGATGAGGTGCTGGCGGCTGGCCTGCAGGATGCGTTGCTCGCCTTCGAGCTTGGTGAGGCCATAGGCATTGAGCGGGCCGGTGGCGTCGCCTTCCTGCCAGGGGGCGTGGCCGCTGCCGTTGAACACGTAGTCGGTGCTGTAATGCACCAGCCAGGCGCCCACCTCGTGCGCGGCCTGGGCGAGCACGCCTGGGGCTTCGGCGTTGAGGCGGCGGGCCAGGTCCACTTCAGACTCGGCCTTGTCCACGGCGGTGTAGGCGGCGGCGTTGACGATGACGTGCGGGCGCACGGCATGGACGGTGCGGGCGAGGCCAGCGAGGTCGCTCAGGTCGCCGCACAGGTCCTGGTCCGCCATGCGATGACCTTCGCGGTCCAGCGCGATGAGTTGGCCCAGCGGCGCCAGGCTGCGCTGCAGCTCCCAGCCGACTTGGCCGTTTTTTCCAAGTAGCAATATGTTCATGCGGGAACGGGCACCCAGGGGTTGAGAACGCTGAGCCCATCGATGCCGGTGAAATCGGCCACGTTGCGGGTCACCAGCGTGGCCTGGTGCAGCAGCGCCAAGGCAGCGATTTGGGCATCGGCATGGCCAATGGGCCGACCGGTTCGGCTGCGCCGGGCCTTGACCATGGCGTACACCTGTGCGGCCGCGACATCAAACGCCCACAGGCGGCCCGCGAAATCTTGCTCAAACATGGCCCCAGCAGCGGCCTGCAGGGCACGCTGGCGTTGACCGGTAGGCATCAAAGCCAAGCCGGCCTCGATTTCGGCCACGGTGATGGTGCTGGTGTACAGACGGTCTGGCAACTGTTGGCTAACCCAGTCCAGCACCGCTGGTTCGGGTTGTGGCCGCATCCATTCCGACAGCACGTTGGTATCGAGGAGGTACCGCTCGGTCATGCGTCAAACCGGGGCAATTCGCGCTCGTTGGCTTCGTGCCGGGCGGGCACGCTCCAGTCTTCGCCTTCCAGCCCCTGAAAACGCTGACGGACACGCTGCAGCCACGCGGCGCCGTCGGGGTTGGACTGGGGCGATGCCAAGGCGTCGGCCAGAATGACGCGCACCTCTTGCTCCATGGAACGCCCATGCCCCGCCGCGCGCAAGCGCAGATTGCGTTTGAGGCGTTCGTCCAGATTGCGTATGGTGAGTGTCGTCATGACTTGAAAACCTCCAAGGACCGAATGACAGCAATGCAGTCAATGTAAACATTGCATGCATTGAAGTCAAGGTGCTGAGGCGTCTGCCTTCAGCGACTACATCACGCCACTCGCCGCGTTTGAGCTTGCACCAGTTGCAAAAGAAACTCAGGCGCCAAGTCAGCCCCGTTGGCCCACACCACCGTACCGGCTGCATCGTCTTGTCGGGCGGTCGCAAACAGGGTTTCGTCTTTCAAAGGCGCAAACATCTCACCCCACAGCTCGTCGGCCAGCGACAGCTCGCCGGAAACGCCATTGTTGAAACAAACGAACAACCGATAACCAGGCAGCGGTTGGATATGGGTGGTGTGAAGAAACATGGTGGTTCACTCCAATGGCTCAATGGATTTCAGCGGTTTGCGCATTTGCGCAAAGTTCCAATCTTCCATCAATTCCGACTGATGTTGATCGAGCCAATCCAGTACTGCACGCAGCGCGCGTTTGGGGAACTCGCCCCGGACCACACCCGACTCGATTTCGACCAAGACCTCGTACTTGCCATAGATGGCATGGAAATGCGGAGCAGGATGGTCACCCCAGTACATATAGATGACGATGCCGAGAAAGCGGCTGATTTCAGGCATGTGACTTCATCCGTATTGCTGCTGCACCCAATCGCGATAGCTGCCGCTTTGCACATGCTGAACCCACTCCGGGTTGGCCAGGTACCACTGCACCGTCTTGCGGATGCCGGTCTCGAAGGTCTCGGCCGGCTTCCAGCCCAGTTCGCGCTCGATCTTGCGCGCGTCGATGGCGTAGCGCCGGTCGTGACCGGGGCGGTCTTGCACGTGGGTGATCTGGGTTTTGTAGCTGCTGCCGTCGGCCTTGGGGCGCAGTTCGTCAAGCAGCGCGCAGACGGTGTGCACGATCTCGATGTTGGGCTTTTCGTTCCAGCCGCCGACGTTGTAGGTTTCGCCCAGTTGGCCAGCTTCGAGCACGCGGCGGATGGCGCTGCAGTGGTCTTGGACGTAGAGCCAGTCGCGCACCTGCAGGCCGTCGCCATAGACTGGCAGGGGCTTGCCGGCCAGGGCGTTGACGATCATGAGCGGGATGAGCTTTTCGGGGAAGTGGTAGGGCCCGTAGTTGTTGCTGCAGTTGGTGGTGAGCACCGGCAGGCCGTAGGTGTGGTGCCAGGCGCGCACCAGGTGGTCGCTGGCGGC
>JACCDQ010782329.1_pt1 | contig 19131 bp, 14 predicted proteins | sample 7446031 | NCBI WGS metagenome assembly JACCDQ01 (sample SAMN15323442, study PRJNA562643) | freshwater metagenome | isolation source: river surface water | place: USA:Blue River Watershed | collected 2017-08-17
ACTAAGCGTGCTATACTTTTGAAGTATGGCACGCTTTTTTATTTTTTCATTTTAAGTATCGAAAGGCTATCGTCGTTCGGTTCGCCCCATAAACCAACCCCACATTTTCATTTTGAAGAATAATTCTTTGCTTTGCCGACTCATGGCGTCGAGGTTTATTTCTCGGTTGAAACAAATAGAAGTTTGCGAAGCCAGTAGATAATAGCAATCTCGTTTTTTAGGTAAATATTGCGAAACCATCGGCTTTGACTGTATAAAAAGTAAATTACTACGGAAAGATGGCTTGGTTTTATTGAAACTAATAGATTTGATAAAAGAAGGGTAAGAACGATAAATATCTATTTGGGCGAAAGAAAACGTTGAAAATAAAAGCAGCCCGAAAATCAAGAGTAGTTTTTTCATGCGTTTATTATAAGCTGGTTGTTTGTATAATAACGTCGTTTTGTTGTTCAAATTTTCTTTTAAGACATTTCGGTTTTAATTTATTTTTTCTTTCAATGCTATGGAGAATTTGATAATTTTTTGATATTTGTGATAGTCTAAATTTTTATCTATTCACCATATACTTTATGCTAAAAGTTTTCTCCACACTCATTTTTCTTTTTATTTTTTCACTTGCATTTTCACAGGAAAACAAAGTTCCGCTTTGTGGAACGCCAGACAGCCAAATTATTGATGCAAAAGTTTTAGAACGAATGCGGAATGCAGGCAAAAAACCTAATCTAAGAATGGCCGATTTACCGATGTTGGAATGTCTGGTGGCGGTAGCGGTGGAGTATAAGATATACTTGAATTACAATAAAAATCAAGATTTAATTAAAGAAAAGGTTTATGAATATTTTGAAAAAATTTCAAAAGTTTATGAAAATGAGACAAGAATAAAATTAACTATAAATCATTTAGAGATTATTACGACTCCACGAGAAGATACACTAAGAGAAAGTAGGTCTAAATTAGGATATAATATTGCTCATCTATTTACATTAAATAATGCGGCTCCTACATGGGGTGGTTTGGCTTCTGTGCTAAAATTTGAAGATGGAACGTATGAACTATATTGTGTCTCAGGGAATTTTAATAACGAAAGTTTTGTGCTAAAAACTATGGCTCACGAAATCGGTCATTGTTTGGACTCCCCTCATACCCATGTTTGTGACTGGCCAGGCGGACCTATTGACATATGTGGTAGTCCTGAAGGCAATTGCATGATAAATGCTAATCTTAAAAGTATTGGTACAATTATGAGTTACTGTCAGGATAGTGGTTTGAGTTTTCATCCACTTTGTCGTGAAATCATTCGTTACAGAGCAGAAGAAATATTGTTACCTATTTTAACAATTTCAAATACTCCAAGAATTGATTTAGTTGAACAAACAAATATTGAAATAACGCCATATTTAACATGGAGAAATACTTTAAAAACAATGAAGTATAAAATTCAGATAGCTGAAACAAAAGCATTTGAAAAAACAATAATAGATTCAACAACTACATTTAACTTTTTTCAAGCACATTCTCTTGAAAATGGGAAAACCTATTTTTGGCGCCTAAAAGCACTAAATGAAAAGGGCGAAAGTGATTGGTCAAATACGGGTTCATTTAGTTGTACAAACGAAAAAGCAACTTCTATTCCAGCAATAAAGGGAGCTTTTTTAGATAGAGGAAGTTCTGAAAAAGTACGATTAGAAGTTTATCCTTTAAAAAATATTTCGGAATATGAATTTAGATTAACCAATAGCATAAATTATACATTATATGGATTTACAAAAACTCAATGGGGGTATGATGTTAATTTTCGAGTTTCTACTCCATTTTTAGACTTTAATGAATTAAATAGAGGTGATTTCTTAGGGAATGATACATTTTATTGGCAGACAAGGGTAATAAATAATGGAAAAGCAGGAGAATGGACTCCGATTCATTCATTTACTAAATTCAAACCTATAATTGAATATTATCCGATTCAAGCATCCAAATTGTGTACATCATTTCCTATTGTTTGGGAATATGGTTCAGCAGGAATTGAACGAGAATACGTTGTACAAGTAGCATTAGATAAAGATTTTACAAATATACATTACCAAAAAACTCGCCTGATAAATACCTTAGGAACACCAGGTTCAATATCTAAATTGGGAATGGAAGTGGTAGAAAATTTAAAACCTAATAAGCAGTATTTTTATAGATATAAAGAAAAAAATGGAGGAGATAAATGGAATACTTCGACGTTTCAAACTGGAAAAGAAAACTCTAAATGGAGATTTATGAACCCTTTGAATTCTCCTTATTGGGAAAGTTGTATAAACTTTTCAAAAAAGAACAGCTCTACTAAGTTTATTTTTGGAAATGAAACTGGTATTTATCAAACTGACGGGGTCAATTGGGGTAATACTCTCAATCCAGTCACTACTAACGGATTAATTAGACAGAGTAATTCCTATAAATCAGCTACTATTGATAATAATAATAATGTATATTATATTGGAGTGGACGATTTTGGGAATGAAAATATTTATAAATATGACGGGAGCCAGATTACAAATATATCGAAATCTTTACTACCAGAAGGTATTATCACGAATATATATTCGGATAATGCAGGTGTAATTCATACTTTAAAATATAATGTCGAAAATAATATTATATATATATTCAAATACGTTAGTGAGAAATGGTATCAACTACCGCCGATAAAAATTGTCCAATCAACAGCTATAAATCTAAAATTTGACAATAAAAACATACCATTACTACAAGTCGTTGGCGAGGGGATATTTAGGTTTAACTCGAATAATTGGGAGTTAATGAAGTTAAATAGTAATCAAGATGTCCGTTTTACATTTGATTCTAAAAATTTTATGTGGTGGATGGATAGTAATAATATTTATAAACAAGATTCAAATAAAAACATTACTACGTATAGAGTTGGTGGAGAAATTCCTTATGGAATTTACAAAAACTTAATTTTTGATAAAAATGAAGTTTTGTGGGTCATTGCAGAAATAAACCAAAAAATAGTTTTATTAAAGTTTAAAGATGAAAAATGGAGTTTTGATAGTGAGAATATACTTCCAATACCAATAAAATATAATTTCGATAATTTTGAAATGGCGATTGATAATCAAAATAGATTATGGCTTTTTTCATATATATATGGAATTTTCATCTACGACGACTCAGGTCAAGTAAAGTCTCAAAATATTACTGCTGAAAATATTACGAATAAAAAAAGTACAGATAAACCGTTTAGGCTTGTTGCAAATGCAAATTCAGGACTATCTCCAATATTTAAAGTAATTACGGGGCCTGCAATAATTCAAAAAGATTCTATCATACTTACTGGAAAAGGGGGTAAAGTAATAATTCAAATATCTCAACCAGGCAACGAAATCTACGAGCCAGCTAAAAATGTTGAACTTACATTTGAAGTGACAGCTAAAGCAACACAAACTATTTCATTTGCCAAAATCGAACAAAAAACATTAGCTGAAAAATCATTTACACTGTCTGCTACAACTACTTCAGCTTTGCCAATTATATTTCAAATTATTTCTGGCCCAGCAACAGTCAATGGCAATGTTGTTACATTAACTGGTACAGGCAGAGTTCTTATCAAAGCCATTCAGAACGGCAATGCTGAGTTTTTGGCTGCTAATGAGGTAATTCAAGAGTTTTGTGTGATTCCTGCCAAACCTATAATCTCAGTGAATGCTGCCAATAATTGGATGTTAGAAGTAAATGCTGATAAAAACTTACAATGGTATTTCGATGGAAAGAAGGTAGAAAATGGAACAAAAAATATACTTTTAGCTACTCAAAACGGACAATACAAGGTAGAGGTGTTTAATTCAGATGCTTCTTGTGGGTCAAATACCTCAGATACTTTCCAATTACTTATTCTTGCAAACGAAGATGATAAAAGCCAACTAATCAAAGTTTTTCCAAACCCTGCCGATGATTGGATAATGGTTGATTCAGAAAATCTCTTGAAAATAAACTCAATTAAGCTATATGATTTAAAAGGGAGTTTGCTTTATGCGATTGAAAAAACCGAATTACCACATAAAATCAAAATACAACATTCTTGGCAAGGCAATGTATTGCTCGAAATCAAAACAAGCGATAAGACTTACCTTAAAAAGTTAGTTTTAAACTAATAAAAATGATTTTTGATGCTTTTTCATCGAATTAAGAGTTGATAATTGTAGCATAATTCTCAATTCTCAATTCTTAATTCCTAATTCTTCCCTATCTTTGCAAAAAAAATATTACAAAAGTGAGTAAATACGCAACCACCGAAATCACCAGTGCCGAAATTCCATCGGATAATCCTGTTCATCAACGCTTATATTTTCCGTATGTAGAGGCGGCAAAAATAATTCATGGAAATGTGTTAGAATTGGGCTGTGGCTGGGGACGTGGCGTAGAAACGCTCATCGAAAAGTGTGACCATTATACGGGGCTCGACAAAAATCAACCGTTGATTGACCAACTTCAAGCGGCGTATCCGAAACATACTTTTCAAACGGCTGATTTGCCGCATTTATCTGCCTTCAAAGATAATACTTTCGATTATGTCGTGACTTTTCAGGTTATCGAGCATATTCAAGATGATAATAAATTTCTTTCAGAAATTGCTCGTGTATTAAAACCAAACGGACGTGTTTTACTCACTACTGTCAATCGACCATATTCATTGAGCCGTAATCCTTGGCACGTGCGTGAATATGATACGCAAGAATTACGTTCACTCATGCAAAAATATTTCTCGAAAGTAGAGACCATGGGTGTGGGTGGCAATAAAAAAGTATGGGATTATTACGAAGAAAATAAGCAATCGGTGAATAAAATCATGCGTTTTGATATTTTCGATTTACAACATCGTTTGCCAGCTTGGATGCTTCGAGGGCCATACGAATTTTTGAACCGTTTCAATCGAAATAAGCTCATGGCTGAAACGGGTAGTTTGGCAGCTTCGATAGACGTGACTGATTTTCATGTTTCAAACGAACCAGAGAAGTGCATTGATTTCTTTTTTGTGGCTACTAAGTAATAAGGATTGGTTATGCACTTAGTTTCGGATAGAACAACTTCTGAAAGTGCTGATTTTCAGGCACTTGTTCAAAGCCTTGATGCTTATTTAACGATTGTCAATGGCGAGAATCATTCATTTTTTAACCATTATAATCAAATCAATAATCTTAAAAATTGCATCGTAGTTTATGCCGATGGTGAGCCTATCGGTTGTGGTGCAATGAAGGTTTTTGATAATGAAACAATGGAGATAAAACGAATGTATGTGAAAGAAAACTATAGAGGCAAAGGTGTAGCGAAGTTTATCTTAGCATCTTTAGAACAATGGGCTAAAGAAATGGGAAATAAGGCATGTGTCTTAGAAACCAGTAAAACCATGCTTGATGCTGTTAGTCTTTATAAAAGTTTTGGTTATTTGAGAATTCCCAATTATGGGCAATATATAGGTGTAGAAGTAAGTATTTGCTTCAAAAAAATAGTATAGTAACCCATTTTCGATGCACCTTTATCTTCATATTCCTTTTTGCCGTAGGGCGTGTCATTACTGTGATTTTCATTTCAGTACAAATCTTTCGTTGAAAACTACGGTTGTAGAAGCTATTTGTAGAGAAATAGACTTACAAGCTAATTACCTGAAAAATAAGCGATTAGAAACAATCTACTTTGGTGGAGGCACTCCTTCGTTGCTGAATATGAACGAATTGTATGATGTTTTTGAGACAATCAAAAAACATTATACCTTCGCCGACGACATTGAGATAACTATGGAAGCCAACCCCGACGATATCACTCGTGACCGTTTGGCAATTCTTCAAAGATTTGGTTTTAATCGCCTTAGCATCGGAATTCAGTCTTTTGATGATAATCATTTGAAATACCTCAATCGTATTCATACTTCGCAGCACGCCGAAGATTGTGTGCGGTTGGCTCAAGAAATGGGGTTCGAGAATCTTACGATTGACTTGATTTATGGGATTCATCCATTGCTGACACTTCCCAAAAAACTACAAAAAACTCAGTCGGAATTTACCTCAGGTATCCATCAGATTTGGCAACGAGATTTAGAAAAGGCAATTCAGCTAAATGTACCGCATATTTCCTCGTATTGCCTAACAATCGAGCCCAAAACTGTTTTTGGTAAATGGCTGCAAATCAATAAGATACCACCCATTGATGAAGAATTTGCTTCACAGCAATTTGATATTTTAGTAAATACGTTGGCCGAAGCGGGCTACGAACAATACGAAATCTCTAACTTTTGCCGAGATAACCGCTATTCACGCCACAATACTTCCTACTGGAAACGCCATGAATACTTGGGCGTGGGCCCATCGGCACACTCTTTTAATGGTGAATCTCGTCAATTTAATGTATCGAATAACCCTGCGTATATTAAAGCCCTTACGCTCGGTCAAGTTCCCGCCGACTATGAAGTTCTGACACCCGAAGAAAAAGTAAACGACTATATTATGACTGGGCTTCGCACCAAATGGGGCTGTGATTTAGCCGAGATTGAGAAAATGGTCGGGCAAAAATGGGTAAAATCTAATGAAGAAGTACTTCGACAAAATCTCTCTCAAAACTTCTTAAAACTTGATAGTCAGTTGCTTACACTTACGCAAAAAGGCAAATTATTTGCTGATAGAATTGCGAGTGATTTGTTTTTGGTGTGATTTTTACGAAAAAAGCCACCTCGAAAGATGGCTTTTCTGAAATATTTTCGATTGAAAACTATTGCTTTTCAGCAAATGGAATAATCAATTTTTCGCCACGAGCGGCATAGTTTTTAGTCTTCTTATTTGCTTGCATGATGAGTGTTTGCGAAACCCCATATTTGTTACTTACTACTCTAATAATATCACCTGGGCCTACTGTATGAATGGCTTTGATACGAACTTTGAGTTTCGTAACTCCAACCTTGATACCACTTTCATCAACACCAGGATTCATTGCTTTCAGTGTCTCTTTCTTAATATTATAACGATTGGCAATACCAAAGAAAGTTTCACCATCACCTACGGTATGTGTATAAGTTTCGCCACCTGATGGAATTTCAACTTTTGGTTTTTCTTCCTTCGGCTTTTCCTCTTTGGGCTTCTCTTCTTTTGGTTTTTCTTCTTTTATGGCTGTTGCTTCATTTTTATCGCCTACCTTTGGTACAGATACCTCTGGCAAACCATCGGTAGTTGGAGCAGCACTTCCTGATGATGCTTCAGCAGTAGCAGTGTCTTCTTCGGGCATATTACCCACTGCTTTTGAAACTGTATCGGCAGGAACTGCGGTTAGGTCATCACTACCCGTAGTATCATCTGACATATACTTCCAGCCAATGTAAAGCAAAGCACAAATAATACCCACAAGCACTAATAAAACCGCCATTGGCAGATTGCGGGCAGGCTCCTTGGGACGTTCATTACGTTGTTCTCGATTTTCTCGGTCTTCGAACTGCATGGGAAAAGGTGTTTTAATTTATAAATAGGAAAACAAGTATTTTTATTAATGTATAATTGAAAATGAATAATTAGATACAACTAAAATATCCATTAGTTCAATTTACCTCTATTTCAAACAAACTTAAACAAGCTCCTTCGTAATGTTTGGGTAAACCTTCGGATTTTTGTAAGGTTGTTAATCCTAAGAACTGAAATCCACAGCTTTGGTAATAAGCTATTAACGGCTCATTATCTCCCCAAGTGTCCATTCTGATAAACTTTTTGTTGTTGAGTTTACAGAAAGCATTTGCCCAATTAATAATCGCTTTTACGAAATGCTGTCCTCTAAACGCTGGGTTTGTCGCAATCCGATGAATATAAATAGCTGGGTCATTACTTTTTTCACCCCAAATCAAGACATCTTCATAGGTAACTGCAAAAATACAAGCAATCTGTTCGTCAATAACTATTTTCCATTGCCTATTTTCACTGATTTCGGTTTCTACAAGTGTTCGCTCGAAGCCTTGCCAATGTTTATTAAACTTTGTTTTCTGAAAGATAATGGCTTCTTCATAAAGCTTAAAAATCGAATCAATATCTTCGATAGAACTATTGAGTATTTGCATGCGAGCTTATACCGTTTTTTTCAGTTCTTCGTTCATTTCTTCTACCAAATCTTTCAACCCTTCGCTGTATGCTCTTAGTTTTTTTGCAATTTCTTCATCGTTTGCTCCTAAGATTTGAGCGGCTAAAATTCCCGCATTTTTTGCACCATTCAACGAAACCGTCGCAACAGGTACACCCGCAGGCATTTGAAGAATCGAGAGAATCGAATCCCAACCGTCAATCGAATTGCTTGATTTGATAGGTACACCAATCACGGGCAAAGTTGTACTTGATGAAACCATACCTGGCAAGTGAGCAGCACCACCCGCACCCGCAATGATTACTTTTAAGCCTCGACGACGTGCCGAATGGGCATAATCAAGCATTTTTTGTGGTGTACGATGTGCCGAAACTACTTCTTTTTCGTAAGGAATTCCGAATTGTTCTAATATTTCAACTGCTGCCGACATTACTTTCCAGTCGGATAAACTACCCATTATGATTCCAACCATCTTCGTTAATTGTGAATGTTTAATTATTGATGCTTAATTACAAACATAGTGTTGTCTTTCATTAAACATTAATCATTTATCATTCACCATTTATTTTGAGATTACTTTTAGTTTTTCTTTTACAAAAATGACCTTTTCTTTTAATTTATCAAAATTTTGGTCGATAATCGTTATATGTCCCATTTTTCGGAAAGGCTTTGTTATTTTCTTTCCATAAAGAAACGGATGCACACCCTCTATGCCCAAAACCTCATTCATGCCCTCGTACACCGCTTCTCCCGAATGGCCATCTTCACCCAATAGATTTACCATTGCTGCTTTTGAATGTGCTTTAGTACTTCCGAGGGGTAAATCAAAAATTGCTCTTAAGTGCTGCTCATACTGTGAAACATCGTTGGCTCTGATACTCTGATGACCGCTGTTGTGTGGGCGTGGGGCTACTTCATTGATTAAGATTTGACCATCTTTAGTCAAGAACATCTCTACCGCCAGTAAACCTACCACACCAAAGGCTTCGGCGGTTTTGATGGCTACTTGCTCTGCTTGAGCTTCAATTTCAGCAGTGATTTCGGCAGGAGCGAAGAGGTATTCAACCAAATTAGCTTCTGGATGGAATACCATTTCTACCACTGGAAAAGTCTTGATTTCACCACTGGCATTGCGGGCTACAATTACGGCCAGTTCTTTCTCGAAGTCAACCATTTTTTCCAACACACTTGGTTGGTCGAAAGCTTTCACCAAATCTGCTTCGGTGCGTAGAACCTGTACACCTTTGCCGTCGTAGCCACCCGTGCCAAGTTTATGAACCGCAGGTAAAAAATCAACGTAGTTTTTTACATCGGCTTGGTTTTCAGTGAGTATAAAATCGGCTGTTGGTAAATTATTGTCTTTATAAAATTGCTTTTGAATACGCTTATCTTGAATCAATCGCAAAACTGAAGGTTGTGGATACACCAATTTACCTTGCTTCTCGAAGGCTTCGAGTGCTTCGATGCTAACATTTTCGATTTCAATCGTAATGATGTCGCAGTCTTGCCCAAAAGCCATTACTGTATCGAAATCTTTCAGCGAACCATTCACAAATTCGTGAGCAATGTGTTTGCAAGGTGCATCTGGGTCAGGGTCAAGCGATTTGATAGTGAAGTCGAAGTCGATGGCAGCTTGAATAATCATTCTGCCAAGTTGGCCACCGCCAAGAATACCGAGTTTTTTTGAGTTATCGAATTGCACGAAGAAGTTTTTTTGTGCAAAGATAAGCATGGCATTATCGAAAAGCAATCTTAATGCGAATGATTGAACTCATTTCCGCAGTGTGGACACTTAATTTTATGTTTTTGACCACGCATTTGCTCCGCAAAACCCGATGCCAAGATACCCGTAGGCAAAGCAAAAAGTGCTACCCCCATAATGGCAATTAAACCTCCGATGATTTTTCCGATGGGCGTAATGGGCCGATAGTCAGCATCTCCGACGGTTGTCATGGCGTTTACGCCCCACCACATCGCTTCGGGAATGCTCGAAAATTTGGTTGGTTGTACTTCATGCTCGAAATAATAAAGTGTACTCGACGAAATAATTAACACAAAAACAATAAAGACAAAACTCAGCACGAGTTCTTCCTGCTTTTCTTTCATTACCTTCTGAATCACCCGAAGGGCGTGAAAATATTTACTTACTCTAAATAAACGCAACATTCGGAGCAAGCGAAGAATACGGACAAAGCCTAAGTCAGTAATGAAAATGGAAACGTAAAAAGGAGCAATAGAAAATAAATCGACTAAGCCCCACGCCGAAAAAATAAATTTTAATCGCCCTTTGATTGGGTGCGAGAAATGCGGATTTTCGACACAAGACCATAGGCGTAAGCCATATTCAATCGTAAAAATAATGACCGAAAATACCTCAAAATCAAGTAGAAGTTGGTGGTATTTGTGCTGAATACTCGGAACCGTATCTAAGATAATAGCAATGGCATTGAGCGAAATAATGACCGTCAGGAAAATATTTACCCAGAAACTCAAACCGAGTTTTCGATGCCAAGTAATTTCGAGAATATTGTGTACGTGCTTGCGTAACGAAACCGTCGGACTCATTAAATGTTAGGTAGTGTTTATTTGCCCAAATTAAGAAAAAAAAGCTATTTGCTAAGATAAAAACGTAAAAAAGGTCAACGATTGCTCATTGACCCCTCTACTTACTCAATTGATTATAGAAAATAAGATTATTGTTCTGCTTTTTTTTCGCAGCAAGCTTTGCTTTCTTTTTTACATTCTTTGGCCATTTCTTTGTCGCAGCATTTCATTTCTTTTTTTGCTGCTTCTCGGCGAGCTTTACGGCCACCTTTTTCTTTCTCTACTGCCAAAACAACTGTGGTTGCCGATACCACCAATGCGAAAACTACGATTAACTTTTTCATGATAAAATATTTTAAGATTTTTAAACAGTAATAGATTACTTATTGAATCTCAAATATTATACCAATCTTGATAATTAATTGATGGCGAGTGTGTGAGTAATCTCGGCAGTTGGACTAAATTGAGCGGTTGCTGAGCAGTATTTCTCCATCGAAAGCTGAATAGCTCGCTCAACTTTACCTTGGTCGAGCTGGCCTTTGAAGGCAAAATGAATATTTATTTTGCGAAACGGACTCATTTCTGTTCCTTCGATTTTCACACGCTCACCCTCAACCGATATTCTAATATCATCAATTACTTGGCGTTGTTTTTTCAAAATCAAAATTACATCAATGGCTGTGCAGCCTCCCAACCCCATCAAGAGCATTTCCATGGGTCTTGCTCCTAAGTTATGTCCGCCAATATCTACATTAGCATCCATGTGGTTGACTGTCCCCGCTGTTCCGATGGCTTCAAAATGGAAGGCGTCATCGACTCTAACTAATTCTACTTTCATTCGATTACCTATGTCTGTTTTTTTGATAACATATTCAAAGTAAAAGAAAGTTTCTCTAAACAAGAAATCAATTCTTTATAATCTTCGTTAAAATGATTTTTTGCGAATGGACTAATTGAGAAGAAATATTTGTCGATAATTTAAAAGTATAGGATAATCTTTAAATAGTTATATTTATTTGATTTGACATAGATTTTATTCTTGAACCTATTTTTGTTGTTTTTTATAATTTAATTTCAAAAAAGAGTAAAAATTAAACCTATAAATCTGATTTTGATAAAAATAATATTGTACTATTCTAATATTTTAATTTACTATAAAAAGAATATGTGCCAAATAATATTTGGTTATAGGTGTATTTTGCAAAATAATTTAAAAAATACTTGACAGGTGTCAAATTATTCTACTATATTTGTATTACAAAACAGCAAAATAATGAGAAATAACATAGACAAAGAAACTTACACGTGGTCATTCAAGGTATTCGCTCTTCTTGGAATCCTACTTTTGTTAGTAAATATCTTTTTATATTTTTCGAAAGAGCCTACGCACGTCATGGCATTTCAGTTTGCAAGTTCTACCTTCTGCTTGTTGTTAGCTGTTGGTGTTTGGATGCGTTTAGAATACTTAAAAGCATTCCAAGTAGCTACTTACAAGGCACGTCGTGTGCCAATGTGGGCTTCTATTTTCGTATTTGTATTCACTGCTTTTTCAAGATTCTTCTAAGAGATTTCTCTAAACAAACTATATAACTATCCATGAGGGCAAAATGACTTTAGTTGTTTTGCCCTTTTCATTTATGCAGTTTTGTCATTCTCATTTCCCCAAATTGCGTAATTCCTGCCTTTTTGTCGTTTGAGGTTAAAAGTTTTTAAGCGTTTTCGGTCATTTTTTCCGAAAAACTCATCTCTGCATACTTTTTGATGAATACTTCGGCGTAACACAACTAAACACATCAAGAAAAATAAGTGCACAGCTTGTTTCACAAAACATCAAAAGCTATGAATTTTAACCAATATACCATCAAAGCCCAAGAAGTAATTCAGAAGGCTTCGGAGATTGCCCTCGGAAATGGTCAACAGGCAATCGAAACGGGTCATATTCTGAAAGCGATTTTGGAAGAAGATGCCAATACTGCTACTTTTTTATTGAATAAAGCAGCAGCCAAGAAAGAAACCATACAGCCCAAGCTCGAAAATATTGTGGCGGCTTATCCGAAAGTTTCGGGAGGAGCGGGTCAGGTGTATTTGAGCAACGATACTGCCCAAGCATTGAGTAAAGCCACCAACTTAATGAAAGAATTTGGTGATGAATACGTGAGTGTCGAACTCTTACTTTTAAGTTTGGCCGCAGGAAAAGACTCGGTAGCGAGTTTGTTGAAAGAGAATAATTTGAATGAAAAAAACTTAAAAGTAGCCATTAAAGAACTAAGAGGAAACAACACAGTGAAAGACCAAAACGCCGAAAATACTTACCAAGCCCTTTCTCGATATAGCAAAAATCTGAATGATTTGGCACGAAAAGGCAAAATTGACCCCGTAATTGGTCGTGACGAAGAAATCCGCCGAGTTTTGCAGATTCTCTCACGCCGTACTAAAAATAACCCAATCTTATTGGGCGAGCCAGGTGTCGGTAAAACCGCCATTGTAGAGGGTTTAGCCCAAAGAATTGTGTCGGGCGATGTTCCCGAGAACCTAAAGTCTAAAACCATTGTATCACTCGATATGGGTTTGTTGATTGCAGGTGCAAAATATAAAGGAGAGTTTGAGGAGCGTCTGAAAGCCGTAATCAAAGAAGTGACTGACTCAAATGGTGAGATGATTTTGTTTATCGACGAAATTCATACGCTCGTGGGTGCAGGTGCAGGAGGAGAAGGAGCGATGGATGCCGCCAACTTATTGAAACCAGCTCTTTCTCGTGGAGAACTACACACGATTGGAGCAACAACGCTCAACGAATACCAAAAATATATTGAGAAAGATAAAGCTCTTGAACGCCGTTTTCAGTCGGTAGTTGTTGATGAACCAAATGTGCAAGATGCGATTTCTATCTTGCGTGGTATCAAAGATAAATACGAGCTTCACCACGGTGTAAGAATTCAAGATGATGCCGTAATTGCTGCCGTTGAGTTATCGGATAGATATATTTCGGATAGATTCTTACCCGATAAGGCCATTGATTTGATGGATGAAGCTGCTTCAAAGCTTCGCCTCGAAATGGATTCGATGCCCGAAGAGTTGGATGAGTTGAATCGTAAAATTATGCAGCTCGAAATTGAGCGTGAAGCGATTCGCCGTGAGAATAATCGTGAGAAAGAAGCTGTTTTGAATAAAGATATTGCTGATTTGAGCGAAAAACGCAATGATTTGAAGTCGAAATGGGAAAATGAGAAAGGCTCATTGAACGAACTCCGCTCATTGAAAGAGCAAGTTGAGCAATTAAAAATTGAAGCTGACCAAGCCGAACGTGCAGGCGATTACGGAAAAGTAGCCGAGATTCGCTACGGGAAATTGATAGAAACAAATAATCGCTTAAACGAAATTCAAGCTAAAAATGACCACCAGCCAGCTAATTTGTTGAATGAGGAAGTTACGGCTGAAAATATTGCTGAAATTGTGGCTCGTTGGACGGGTGTTCCTGTAACGAAGATGCTACAAAGCGAGCGTGAGAAACTATTGCATTTGGAAGACGAACTTCGTCGCAGAGTAGCAGGGCAGGAGGAAGCCATTGAGGTTGTAGCTGATGCGGTGCGTCGTTCACGTGCGGGTATGCAAGACCCCAAAAAACCAATTGGTAGTTTCTTGTTCTTAGGTAGCACAGGTGTTGGTAAAACCGAATTGGCAAAAGCATTGGCCGAGTATTTATTCAATGATGATTCGGCAATGGTGCGTATTGATATGAGTGAATACCAAGAACGCCACGCTGTGAGCCGTTTGGTTGGTTCGCCTCCAGGATACGTAGGTTATGAAGAAGGTGGACAGCTAACCGAGGCCGTAAGACGTAAGCCATACAGCGTGATTTTGTTAGATGAAATCGAAAAGGCTCACCCCGATGTATGGAATATTTTATTACAAGTGCTTGACGAAGGACGCTTGACCGATAATAAAGGCCGAACTGCCAATTTCAAGAATACGATTGTGATAATGACCTCAAATATCGGTAGTCATTTCATTCAAGATAAATACCTCGAATCGAAAGGTGATGATAAGGCATGGCAGTTATTTTATAAAGAAGAAGCCAAAAACGATGTCATGAACTTGCTTAAAGCATCGGTTCGACCTGAATTTTTAAATCGTATTGATGAAATCGTGTTGTTCGACCCATTGACCAAAATCAATATTCGTCGAATCGTGCAGATTCAGTTCAAACAAATTCAAGCCCGTTTGGCAGAGCAAGGCATTACGCTCGAAGCCTCAGATGCGGTATTGGATAAACTGGGCGAAGAAGGCTACGATATTACATTCGGAGCAAGACCGCTCAAGCGTGTGCTTCAACGCCGAGTTTTGAACGAATTATCGAAAGAGATTTTGGCTGGAAAAGTGCAGAAAGACTCGGTAGTAATGATGGAACTTGGCCCAGAAGGCGAAATTTTATTTGAAAATATAACTTCAGTTGAAGAGGTCTTATAAGTAGTATAGGGTAAATTAGATTAGGTTTAGTAGGATGAACTCCTGCGAGATGATTTTCTTGCAGGAGTTTTTTTGTAGTTAACAAAAAAAAACGAAGCACCTTTCGATGCTCCGTCCTCATACTCAGTTCATTAATTTACTCAAATATTGTTTGAGACTTTAAATCATTTATCCAATTTCGTTAACTCACCTTTACTGTAAGGTTGGGTTTCAACGAAAATTTCTTTACCTTTTTTGTTGACGAATCCACTTCTACCGAAGATACTCACACGAGCCATTCCTTCTGAGAAATTATAGGCTTCGTCATAAATCATTGGAATAATTTCTTCGCCCGATTTATCAATAAAACCATATTTATTGCTGATTGATACACGAGCTACACCTTCTGAGAAACCCCAAATATTGTCGTATTTTACGGGAGTTATTTCTTTACCTGTTTTATCAATCACACCGTATTTACCTTTTATGCTCACAACCATCAAACCCTCCGAAGAACCCTCGATGAAATCGTAGATAACTGGCACAACTTCGTTGCCTGCTTTATCAATCATTCCCCATTTACGTTTGCTGCGAACAACCGCCAAGCCTTCCGTAAAATTATCTACTTCATCAAAAGCATCAATCACAAACAGAGCATCGTTTTTATCAATAAAACCCCATTTTTTGTTGTCGGTTTTTACTGCCGCACGGCCTTCTGCAAAACTTTTGGCTGATTTATATCTCAACGGGATAATCTGAACTCCTTTTTTGTCGATGAAACCATATTTGTTTTCGATGGCCACGCAGGCCATTCCTTCCGAAAAACTCTCGGCTTTATCGAATTGTGGATGTGCCACATAATTATTCTTACCGTCAATTACACCCCATTTTCCATATTGCTTTACAAACGCTAACCCTTCGCTGAAACTCAACACATTCTCGTATTGTGGCGTAATTTTTAATTTTCCTTTTTTATCGACAAATCCCCATTTCTCGCCCAGTCTCACGGCTGCCATCGACTGCGAAAAATTAAGAGCTTCGTCGTAAACGAAAGCAATTTTTTCTTTGCCTGCTTTATCAACAAAACCCCATTTGCCATTTTTTTCTACGGCTGCTAAACCTTCGCTCATATCGTAGGCATTTTCGTATTTGGCTGCCACAACTTCTCTGCCTTTTTTGTCAACGAAGCCAACTTTATCTTTACTTTCAACACGTGCAATACCTGACTGAAAATCACTTGTTTGTGTGGCAGACGCAAATTTCATTTTTGCTTCTTGGGCAAAAATATTACCCGAAAGCAAGACAAGACCCAAAAACAGACTTTTATGCAAGTTGTTGTTAAGAAAATTATTCATGGGATTATATGGTTATTAGGAAAACAAACTTATACATTACAATATATTATTCTGCCAAACCTGTGCCAATCGACTCTTTTTGAGGAGAATCTTACCCAGCGGATACATTTACCGATTAGGTAGTTTTATGAATACTATTTGGTTGATTCAATTTTAATTTCACAGAAGGGTCAAACTCAGTGCCAAGCTCACCCGAAAAAATATAAACTTACCCAACGGATACATGCGTAAAATTTAAGGAAGGCTTCCCTCAAAGGGAAGCCTTCCTTTTGTTAACCATCAAAAAATATTACCTTTGTGCAAATTATCGGATAGCAAATAGAGCATAAATGAAAATTTCGTACAATTGGTTAAAGGGGTTGATTGATATTCAGGAATCGGCCGAAGAAATTGGTAAATTATTGACCGCTACTGGCTTAGAAGTAGAAGGCATTGAAGAAATAGAGTCTATAAAAGGTGGCTTGAAAGGTTTTGTGGTGGGAGAAGTACTTACGTGTGAGCCTTTTATGGTGAAAGAAAAACAACTCAGCCTCACAACCGTAAGCATAGGTGCTGAAACGCCTTCGACGATTGTTTGTGGAGCTGCCAACGTACGAGCAGGACAAAAAGTGATTGTTGCTACGCTCGGAACAACCATTTACTTTGAAGATGGAAAATCCTTTATCATCGAAAAACGTAAAGTTTATGGGCACCCGTCAGAGGGAATGATTTGTGCCGAAGACGAAATCGGAACGGGACATTCGCACGATGGAATCTTGGTTTTAGATACTGATTTGTCAAATGGTACACCAGCGATGGAGTATTTCAAATCAATCGGAAAATCTTTTGAGGCTGATTATCAAATAGAAATTGGGCTTACACCAAACCGTGCTGATGCGGCTTCGCATTTAGGCGTTGCTCGTGACTTGCGTGCAGTTTTGGGTCGTGAAATTAAAATGCCTTCTATCGAAAACTTTAAGCCAGTTTCTCAACCGACAGATTTTCAAGTAGTTTTAGAAAATACCGAAGCGTGTCCACGTTTTTGTGGCTTAGAAATTCGCGGAATTACGGTGAAAGAATCGCCAGAATGGTTAAAAAATGCGTTGTTAGCCATCGGGTTGAATCCAATCAGCAATATCGTTGATATTACAAACTATATCTGTCACACACTCGGCCAACCGATGCACGCTTTTGATGCTGATGAAGTAAAAGGGCATAAAATTGTAGTGCGTGTGCCAGAAAAAGGTACAAAATTTACTACCCTTGATGGTACTGAACGTACACTTTCGGGAAGCGATTTGATGGTTTGTAATGAAGCAGAACCAATGGCAATTGCGGGTGTTTTTGGTGGCCAAAAGTCTGGTATTAAAAACTCTACGCAGAATGTATTCTTAGAAGTGGCTTATTTTAGTCCAGTTTGGGTGCGTCGCACTGCCACTTTCCATGGTTTGAAAACCGATGCTTCGTTCCGTTATGAGCGTGGTACTGACCCAAATATGCCTCCGTTTGCGATTCGTTTGGCGGCAGTTTTGATTCAAGAATTAGCAGGCGGCGAAGTTATAGGTGAACCAATCGATGTTTATCCAAATCCGATTGCTAATTTTGAGATAACCGTTAAGCATAAAAATATCAATCGTTTAATTGGTAAAAATTTAGACGACCGTTTGATTCACAAGATTCTGAAAAGTCTTGACATTGAGATTTTGAGCGATAACGGCAGCGAAATGCAAGTAAGCGTGCCGCCATACCGAGTGGATGTAACTCGTGAAGCCGACGTAATCGAAGAAATCTTGAGAATTTATGGTTTTGATAATATTGAGTTATCGGAAACACTTCAAACTGATTTCTTATCATCGTTTGCGGAGAAAGATGCCGATAAATTGCAGTTCCGAATCATTGAATTGTTGGCAGCGAATGGTTTCAACGAAATTCAGACGCTTTCAATTACTCGACCTGCCTATAATCAGGCACTTGAAGCAACGGCCAAAGGTGAAACGGTCACTTTGCTAAATCCGTTGAGCGAAGAACTTTCAGTGATGCGTTCGAGTCTTTTATTAACTGGAATGGAATCGGTGGCATATAATATTAACCGCCGTCAGAAAGATTTGAAATTGTTTGAATTCGGACGTAGTTATTTCAAGAAAGACGATAAATATAAAGAGAGCAAACATTTGGGTATTTGGATGACAGGAAACCGTCAGTCAGAATCTTGGGCGAGTCCGAGTACACCATTGGCATTTCATGACTTAGCCTTGGTTGTGCAGAAGGTTTTGAAGGCAATGAAAGTGGTGAAATTTGATACGCAAGAGGCAGATGCTTCGGTGTTTCAATATGGTTTGACTTATACAATCAATAAAAAACCTGTGGTGAGTTTAGGTTTAGTAAAATCACAACTCGCTAAATTGGCTGATGTAAAACAAGCAGTTTTCTATGCTGATTTTGATTGGGAATATTTATTGAAACAATATTCTGGCAAGGTTGCCTTCGTTGAAATTCCGAAGTTTCCTGAAGTACGCCGAGACCTTTCGTTGGTGATTGATTCGGAAGTGAAATTCGAGCAAGTAGCGGCTATTGCTACTAAAACCGAAAAGAATTTATTGCAAAGCATTAATGCTTTCGATGTCTATGCAGGCGAAAAATTGGGCGAAGGTAAAAAATCCTACTCGGTAAGTTTCACACTCATCGACAAAGAAAA
>JACCDQ010046451.1_pt1 | contig 19125 bp, 13 predicted proteins | sample 7446031 | NCBI WGS metagenome assembly JACCDQ01 (sample SAMN15323442, study PRJNA562643) | freshwater metagenome | isolation source: river surface water | place: USA:Blue River Watershed | collected 2017-08-17
ATGACTGTTTTTGCTAAAATTGATGATGATAAAAACCTTACGGCATTTTTAGTTGAAGCTGATACCGAAGGAATTTCATTAAATCCTGAAGAAAAGAAAATGGGGATTAAAGGTTCATCTACTCGCCAAGTATTCTTCAATAATGTGAAAGTTCCAGTTGAAAACATGCTTTCTGAGCGTGAAAATGGATTTAAAATTGCGATTAACATCTTAAATATAGGGCGAATTAAATTAGCAGCTGGTGTTTTAGGAGGTTCAAAAGGAGCCATCAATGACACTGTAAAATACGCAAATGAACGCGAACAATTTGGTCGTCCGATTTCTAAATATGGTGCAATTCGATATAAACTTGCTGAACAGGCAATTCGCACATTTGTTCTAGAATCTGCAACTTATCGCGCAGGACAAAATATAGAAGATGCCATCGAAGGATTAATTGCTTCAGGAATGCCAAAAGGTCAAGCTACCTTGAAAGGTATCGAACAATTTGCCGCAGAATGTGCGATGTTAAAAGTTGCTGGATCTGAATGTTTGGATTATGTTGTTGATGAAGCAGTTCAAATTTATGGTGGAATGGGTTACTCTGCTGAATCACCTGTTGAAAGAGCTTATCGCGATTCTCGTATCAATCGAATTTTTGAAGGGACGAATGAAATCAATCGCATGTTAACCGTTGATATGATTTTACGTCGTGCATTGAAAGGTGAATTGGATTTGATGGGTCCAGCAATGAAAGTTGCAGGTGAATTAATGTCAATTCCTGAAATGGGCGATGCTCCTACAGGAGTTTTCGGAGCGGAGCACAAATACCTCGAAGGATTCAAAAAGACAATCTTAATGGTTGCAGGAAGTGCGGTTCAAAAATTAATGCAAACGTTATCTAAAGAACAAGAGGTACTGATGAACATTGCAGACATGTCAATTATCACCTATCAAGCGGAATCTGTATTGTTACGTGTCGAAAAAATGATTGAATTAAAAGGTGAAGCAGCGTGTGAAGCACAAATTGCAATAGTAAAAACCTTCTTCTATGATGCGGCTGATAAAATTGATAAAGCTGGAAAAGATGCTTTGAATTCCTTTGCTGAAGGCGATGAATTAAAAATGATGTTGATGGGATTAAAACGATTCACAAAAACAGAACCATTTAATCCAAAAGCTGCACGACAAATAATTGCTCAAAAGATTATTGAAACAAATAAATACTGTTACTAACAAAAAAGCGTCTGCCGTGGCAGACGCTTTTTCTTTTTCATAAGTAAATAGTAGTAGAAACTATTGAATGCAAAAAAAGACCGCTTTTGGGCGGTCTTTTTTAATTCTTTTTATTTCAAATAGGTATTGAAGAAATCCTCAGTAATCATTGAGTTCCCATCAACAACTACGTTCTGAACACCACAAGATGCAAGAAAACGAGTAATAACGCGACGACCTAACTCATCGTTTGCTACCATTTTCAATTTTACCTCTTTAGTAGATTCATTAAACTCAGTAGTGAAATAATGAACATAATATTTCGAGTTTTTCGTCACTTCTTCAGCAGTTAATGTTGAAGGCATAACAAATGTGTACACTCCGCTTTCTTTTGCTGCGGACAATTGTGTTTTTGATTGTGCTGTAGCAGAATTAGACGCATCCTGTGCAAAAGATACTGTTGAAAGTCCAATCACAGCAATTAATGATAAGAAGAATGTTTTCATGTTTTATAATTTTAAAAAGCTAGACGAGTAAAACCAACTAAAAGTTGTATCGTCATTTGAAGGCTAATCTACAATATTTTTGCCAATTTTGTCTCAGGTATGAAAAAACTTTTGCCATTTTTCGAAGAAAATAAGCTAGAAGCCGGTTGTGATGAAGCTGGAAGAGGCTGTCTAGCAGGTCCAGTGGTTGCAGCAGCAGTTATTTTACCTAAAGATTTCACACATCCTTTTTTGAATGATTCGAAACAATTAAGTGAGAAAAAAAGAGATTTACTTCGTCCAATTATTGAATCAGAGGCCATTGCATTCGCTGTTTCATTTATCGATCCACAGGAAATTGATGAAATAAATATCTTAAAAGCAAGTTTTACAGCAATGCACAGAGCTGTTGATGCTTTAACCACAGTTCCTGAATCACTTTTAATTGATGGTAATCGTTTTATTCCCTATCCATCCATACCTCATCATTGCATTATTAAAGGTGATGGAAAATATCTAAACATCGCGGCAGCTTCTATTTTAGCCAAAACATACCGTGATGAGTACATGAATAAAATTGCACAAGAATTTCCAGAATACGCTTGGACGCAAAACAAAGGTTATCCAACAAAAGCTCATAGAGAAGCGATTCAAAAATTAGGACCAACAAAATACCACCGTATGACTTTCACTTTGTTGGCACCCGAACAATTAAGTTTATTCGATTAAACATTTGGTTGTTCATTTTTAAACTTTAGACGCGCATTCGACATTCATCTTTGCCCTAATTTTGAACAAACTCAAAAGTTATGTTTGCTCGTTATTTTTTTATTGTTCTAGCGCTTATCAGTTGTGCATGGATTGGATATGTTGCGATGGATCTCGTAAATAAAAAAGAAGCTTATCAACCATCCTCATTATTCGGTAAAGAAGATGAACGTTTGTTGGTAATTCATCGTTTACAAGAGTTTGAATGGGAAGATTATCATTTCGAAACAACGCAAAAAAACAAAACAATTTTAGGTGAATTATTTGGAAATGGATTAGAATTCAAAGCTGTCTACATTAGTGCCAAACGCAATCATTTCTTGATTGAATCACCTGTTAATTGGACAATGAATGAGCTTACACGAATATTAAATCAAGCCAATATTCCTTTTGAAAAAGCATCTTTTAAGTCATTAAAGGCGAATGGATACACATTTAAATTTGTAAAAAACTACTTGTATTGTTTTGATCAAGATTACGCTACAACAACAATCGAAAATTGGATCAAACACGACAAAAAATCCTCTGCGTCCATTTTAACTCTTTCGGACAAATTTGCAATTACAGAAATATACAGGACTTCAAACAACACAATTGAATTCAATACAACGAATGACGAACACATTAAAGGAAGAGAAATAAATGATTTTGAACTCTTTTCAACAGCGGTTCCAAGCGAATTAAATAGTTATCATTTTTATGAAAAGGAATACCTAGCTTGTATTGACCCTATTTTCAAAAAAAATCCAATGTATACGTGGTTAGACAAAGGGTTTGTTGAAATTGAATTTAAAGGAGAAAAAGTTTTAATTACGGACTTTGATGCTGGTCAAGAACCTTTGAATGTGTTATATGATTTTAAAAATGAGCAAACGGAAAATGATTCTCATGACCATTTTTCAGGAATTAAATTAACCAAGGACTTCCCAAAAAACACTTCAACAGGTTTTCACGTATACCCGATGAATGGTTTTGTGGTTATTTCTGAAAGTCAATCGATATGTGAAGATGTGGTTGCGGCAAATAAATTAGAAAAAACACTCGCTACAGATGAAAAAACGAGTGATGCATTGTATTCAAATTTACCAAAAAGAGTTTCAGAAAGAAATGTTTCCAAAAGCCAAAAATATAGTAAGACAATTTACAAAACGAGAATCTTAGAAACGCACCTTCCTTTAAAATCTGAATCAGCAGATATTGAGGGTGAAAAAGAAGATGAAACTCCTTCAATTACGATGGATACGGACGGATTTGTGGAAGACTTCATTGCATTTAATGGTGGTGGTAATATTGTTTCGTTAACGAAAGACGGAAGATTAAAATCTTTTCAAAACGGAAAAGCTGTTTGGTCAAAATTGGTAAGTGGTCGAATGGTTGGAAAAATTCAACAAATTATGGATGGTAAAACCTTTGTTATCACCTGCAGTAATTCAATTCATGTTCTGGATATTCAAGGGAATTACAAATTTGGCGGAATCATTAATATTGCTTCAAAACCTGCAACTCAAGCGGCTCACTTCTATCGCTACAAAGGCAGAGAGTTTTTAGTTTATCCAACTAGAAATGGAGAGATTGTTACCTTAAATGCTGATGGCAAGCAACATTCTGTTTTTAATGCAAATATTTCAGACATTTCAGCTGATGTTGATTCTTGGATCAGTCAAAATAAACTTTTTTATGGCGTTAAAAACTCTTCGACTTTTAAAATGATTGATGCAGAAAAACGCAAAGAATACCGCAGTTTTTCAATTCCTTTAGAAAGTCAATCAATTCCAACGTCAAACGAGCTCATTCAATTTGCAAAAGAAGATGGTAAGCTAATTTCCTTCAATCAAAAAGGTGTAAAAACAACTTATAACACTTCAATTTCAGGAACCTTATTTAAAATTTACGATAATCTATTGACTAATTATTTGTGTGCAATTCAGGCAAATCAAGTTCAACTGCTATCTAACAAAGGTGATCAGTTAATAAATTTAAAAGTAGATTTCACTACAATTGACGGTGTGAGTATTACAACCATTAATTCAAGAAGTTACATATCAATTATTGATGGTTTAGAGAATAATGTATATTTGTACGACTTAAACGGACGAAAAATTCCTCATACAAAGTTAGAGGGTAGTAAAAAGTGTGTTTTGTCTTCTCAGGGCAATCATCTTATTCTTACTTCGATAATTGAGAATTACATCGTTCAATATGAAATTAATTTATAAGCTACGAAAAAATGAAAACCATTCAAAAAGTAATTCTATTTTTTAGTATCTGTTTCTCCCTATCCCTTTCTGCCCAAAATTATCTTGGGGTTCAAAGTAGTAATTATGCGGGTGTAATGGCAACAGATATTCAACCTGCAAGTTTTGTTGATAGTCGATTTGTTTTTGACTTGAACCTTGCGAGTTTCAATTTCAACTTGTATAACAATGCAATGGCATTTGACACGAAAGACATGCCTAAATGGTGGACTAAATCTTTTTTAGACACAGCAATTTACAGCAGTTGGGCAAAACCTGATTCAACATTTATGGATCGTTATGTAATCCGAAGATATGATTCTAATTCAACAAAATTATTGGGTATTTATACCAATACACAGGTTGATGTTTTGAATTTTATGTTCCACATCAAACCAACAATTGCCGTTGGTTTTTCTGCAAAAATGCGCTCAATTACAAACATTGATAATGTTGATCCAAAATTGGCTGTTTTGGCTGAGAATGCATTGGATTATTCAGCTCTTTGGAATTTGCAGCTAAATGAAGAATTGCTTTCGGTGAATCATTTAACTTGGTTAGAATACGGCATTAACTACGCTCAAGTATTGAAAGATGACGGCGAGCATTTTATGAAAGTTGGAGGTCGTGCCAAATATTTATCAGGTTTAGCAGCTGGCTATTTATGGACGGATGATTTTCAATATAATTTAAAAAATGCTGATAGTTCTTATGCTTTACAAGGTAGCTTTGATTACGGATACTCAGGCAATATCGACGGATACGCTAATGGTTCTGCTTCAGGAATGCCAAAACAAGCATCAAAATTTGGTTTAGGTTTGGATTTAGGTTTCGTTTATGAATGGAGACCTGATTGGAAAGAATACAAATACGATATGGATGGCGAAACCAATTTATGGAGACGCGACCAAGAAAAATACAAAATTCGCGCTGGTGTTTCATTAGTTGATTTAGGCGGCATGAAATTTCAAAAAGGTGGATTGAGTAGAGATTTCTCTGTTAATTCAAAAAGTTTATTCAATCTACATGTATTTGACCAAGATACTTCGTTAGCAGATATGGATGCAACAATAGACAGCTTAATTACTGCATCACCAGATTGGACTGCGAACCAAGATCCAGCTTCAACTTTCTTCATGAAAACACCAACGGCATTGAGTATTCAATTCGATTACCACATTTGGAAATGGTTCTATGTAAACACAACTGGAATGGTGAATTTACTTTCGAAAAAGAGTGGTAATCACGTACACGTTGCCAATCAATGGTCAATTACTCCAAGTTTTGATCATGCATGGTTTGGTTTACATGTGCCAGTTTCTATTAATTCTTATTCTGGATTTAAAGCTGGTATCGCCACAAGACTTGGTCCATTAACGGTAGGTATGACTGACTTTAAAACACTTTTCGCTACAGGTCAAGTGAGAGGAGCTGAATTTTTTGCTGGACTTCGTGTACCAGTTCTTTATTCTCACCCTTCAGATGTTGACGGTGATAAAGTATCTGACAAATTAGATGAATGTGAAGTTGTTCCAGGTGTATGGGCATTTAAAGGTTGTCCTGATACTGATGGCGATGGAATCAAAGATTTGGAGGATTTGTGTCCACAAGAAGCTGGATTAGTTGAATTTAAAGGTTGTCCAGACAAAGACGGTGACAAAATTCCAGACAAGGATGATTTGTGTCCAGATTTAGCTGGTGATATTAAATTTAAAGGATGTCCAGACCGTGATAATGACAGCATTATCGATCCAAAAGATGATTGTCCAGATACTCCAGGAATTCCGGCATTCAATGGTTGTCCTGACACAGATGGTGACGGAATCAAAGATGACGAAGATGCTTGTCCTGAAGTACCAGGCCCTCTTGTGAACCAAGGATGTCCAGATACAGATAATGATGGAATTTTTGACTTCTTGGACGGCTGTCCTGAAACGTATGGTCCAAAAGAAAACAAAGGTTGTCCATGGCCAGACACAGATAATGATGGACTATTAGACAAAGATGATGAATGTCCGTATTTAGCAGGTCCAATCAAAAACAAAGGTTGTCCTTACCAAGACACAGATAACGATGGAGTATTAGATAAAGATGATGATTGTCCAAATACTGCCGGACCAGCATCGAACAAAGGTTGTCCTGTTATTGAGAAAGAAGTAGAAGAAATCTTAAAAACTGCATTTGATAACCTTGAATTTGAAACAGGAAAAGACATTATCAAGCAAGCTTCATTACCATCATTAGCTGAATTAGCGGAAGTATTGAAGAAAAAATCAGCTTGGGGTCTACAAATTTCTGGACACACTGATAATGTCGGAGATGATCAGAAAAACTTGATTTTATCTAAAAAACGTGCTGAGGCTGTAAAAGCATTCATGGTTTCTCAAGGAATCGATGCTTCTCGATTAAGCACACTGTACTTCGGTGAGACAATGCCAATTGCATCAAATGACACACCTGAAGGACGTCAGAAAAATAGACGTGTTGAAATGAAAATTATTTTCAAATAAGCATAATTGCTCTAGGAAAAGGGTCAGCGTAAGTTGACCCTTTTTTTGTGCATGTAGATTTTTAAAGTAAATTTGAGTCATGTTAAAAATTACGCGTCCACAACGTTATTTATTGAGTATTCTTTCAGGAATATTGATGGTACTATCGTTTCCATATACTGGTAGTCTAACACCACTGATTTTTATTTCTTGGATTCCCTTGTTGTTAATTGAGCGTACAATTTCCACTAATAATTATCGATCTGGAAAGGTCTTCGTACATGCTTATATTACTTTTTTAATTTATAATATTGGAACAACATGGTGGATTTGGAATGCTAGCGCTGGAGGTGCGTTAATGGCCTTTATTTTGAATGCGCTCTTAATGGCGATTGCATTTTATCTGTTTCATTTCATTAAGAAAAAACTGGGCAAAAAAGTTGGTTACATTGTGCTACCGCTCGTTTGGATTGGATTCGAATACCTTCATTACTATTGGGAATTATCTTGGCCATGGTTGAGTCTTGGAAACGCCTTTTCAATTCGAACAACATGGATTCAATGGTATGAATTTACAGGTTCGTTAGGAGGAACTTTATGGGTGCTTTCAATGAACATCATGCTTACGCTTATTGTTGAACAACATCTATTTAAGAAGCAACCTTTAACGTCAACTAAAACACTTTTGATCAGTGCTTCCCTTACATTAATTTGTCCATTGGTCATTTCAGCTTACTTATATTCTTCTTACTCGGAAGAAAATCGGCCAATTGAAGTTGTTTTATTACAGCCTAATATCGACCCATACAACGAAAAATTCTCTGCCTCTTTAGAAAGCCAGCTTACCAAAATGTTTGATTTAGCGGATCGTAAAGTCACTTCCAATACTTCAATTGTTATTGCCCCCGAGACAGCAATAAGTTGGAGCTTTTATGAAGAAGACCTGAGTCGTTTACCGTTCTATAATATGCTTCTTACAAGAAAAGGTAAGTGGAAAAATGCATCATTATTAACCGGTGCAAGTACAGTTCGTTTTTTCGAAACTAAGCATTCTCGAGCAAGTCAACCGATGGAAGGCGGCCCAGGATTTGTTGAAAGTTACAACAGCTCAATGTTGATCGATGAAAATAATGAAGCAACCTTTTTACATAAATCAAAATTAGTTTTGGGAGTTGAAAAATTACCTTTTTCAGATTGGTTTCCATTCTTAGAGCAGTTATCCATTGAAAATGGTGGAACTTCCGGAACTTTAGGAATCGAAGATGAACCTAAAGTATTAAAAACCAACAATTTCGTTTTCGCTCCTTTGATTTGTTATGAATCAATCTATGGTGAATTCAATTCTGAACAGATCAAAAAGGGCGCAGAAGTAATCTTTGTTATTACCAATGATGGTTGGTGGGGAGATACACCTGGCTATAAACAACACATGAGTTTTTCGAGAATCAGAGCCATTGAAAACAGAAGGTCTGTGGCACGATCTGCGAATACAGGAACAAGCTGCATTATCAATCAACGAGGGGATGTTGTTCAGCAAACAGAATATTGGAAAGAATCTGCCATTAATGGTAAAGTAAATTTAAATAAAAACATTACCATTTACAGTTCCACGGGGGACTTACTCGGAAAAACGTTTACAATAATGGCTGGTTTACTGGTTCTTTTATCGCTGATTAAATCAATTAAACCATTAACAACCAAATAGATTATTCATTAAATTTTAGTATCCCGAATCGCTCCTTTTTTCCATAAACAGCGTAAAGAAGCATTTCATTTGTTGAATAATCGATTTTAAAAAGTTTAGGAACTGCAAGCGCATTAATTTCATTTCTGTCGAAGAAGGTGTTTCTGTTGATATCACCATTTTCCAAATCAATCTCAACAATCGCAACCACATTCTTTTTCTTTCCAAAATTGGCTGGATAGGTTTTTTCTCCTACGATAAACTTACCTGATAAATCATAATTCTTCACATGATCATTGAAAATAAAACATAATTTACCATTATCAATAAAACGAGCATATGAACTGTAAGGGCCGCCATCATTTGTTGAAACTTGGTATTTATTGATTTTCTTTAACCATTCAAAACCACCATCAACACCAACTTTAAATGCAACAATATCATTATAATAATACGTATAGGTTGTTCTCGTCATTCCAGTTTTAGGATCAGTATACGAATTCACAACAATGTAATATTGTTCCATTGAGCCTATAATACTACCATCTTTCAGCACCTCGGTTTGACGCATTTGATAATTGTACAATTGTGGTTCTCCTTTTCCTTTTTTCTCTCTTTTTTCCGCTTTTTCTTTCTGACGATCGGACCAATCTTGAGTAATAAAATCTTTTCCAAACTTCTCAAAACCTTCATCAATAATTTCTTGTTTATCAAAATTTGCTCGAAGAAAAAATAATCCTGTTACACCAGCTTTGCCTTGATCACCATAAATACCTGTCAGTGTAAATAGTTTATCATTATCGGAATTCATTGTCACTGCTTCAACTCGCTTACCTTCCAAGTTAATTGTAAAATCAACCAAATCATCAGGCGTGATGTGGAAAATATGCATTGCCTTGTAATTCAGGTAAGATTTAAATAGTTTTTTTTCTGTTGGCTCTTCGTATTCAATAACATTAATAAAGTAATCTCCTGTGTTTGAAAGATAATGTTGATTGATCATCGATAATTTACCGACGAATGGCAACTTATAATCCCCATCAGACACTTCGTTCATTTCGTTATCGAAAATTTTAAAGCCGTATCGATCTTTTTCCTCTTTTTTACCCGGAATTTCCCAAATAACACCAAAAAACGCTTTATCTCTCGAAACGATAATATCAAAGGAACCTTTCGATTTTCCCTTCTCCAATTCATAATTCGCCAATTCAACTGCATTACCTTTTGGCAGCATATCAGAACCATATTCTTGCATAAAAAAGTGATTCTTTCCTTCCTTTTTATCAGATAAGAAAACCATCAATTTTTTACCAATCACCTGAGCTCCTTCAAAATTGGCCATTCCTCCATCAGCCTTAATTTGCAGTTTTCCAGTGGCGGTAATTTTAAAATTCTCATGATTTGACAATCGGTATGACCCCATTAAAGCTCCACCAGACCAACGCAAGGCATAAAAATCCTCTCCCGTTTTTGGCAATACAGAAATCATACGACCATTGCCTTTTTCTAATTCACCCCATTTCGCATTGTAGCTTTGAGAAAATATTCTCAAGCTTGTTATTACGAAAATTAGTAGAACGGCAAACCTCATAATGAAACTTTACTTGAAAATTAAACTAACTGAATTCCAGTATAGTTAGACGGCGTTATTTTCTTAAGTTCAATTTTTAATTCATCCGAAACATTCAGTGAATCAACAAATTCATGAACTGAATCCATTGTCACAGCTTCATTTTTGCGTGTCAAACCTTTCAATGCTTCATACGGTTTTGGAAATCCTTCTCGTCTTAAAATGGTTTGTATTGCTTCAGCAACAACCGCCCAGTTATTTTCTAAATCTTTACTAAAAGCTGCTTCGTTTAACAATAATTTTTCCAAACCCGTAATCGTCGATTTCACAGCAATAAATGTATGTGCGATTGGCATTCCAACTGTTCTTAATACAGTAGAATCAGTTAAATCACGTTGTAATCTAGAAACCGGCAATTTGGCTGATAAATGTTCAAAAAGCGCATTCGCAATTCCAATGTTTCCTTCTGAATTTTCAAAATCGATCGGATTCACTTTATGCGGCATAGCTGAAGATCCAATTTCCCCTTCTTTCAATTTTTGCTTAAAATACTCCATTGAAATATAGGTCCACATATCTCTATCCAAATCGAGAATAATTGTATTGATGCGTTTCATGCAATCAAATAACGCAGACAAATTATCATAGTGTTCAATTTGGGTTGTTGTCTGACTTCGCGAAAGCCCCAATTTATTGTCAACAAAATCATTAGCAAATTCCACCCAGTTTCTTTCAGGAAAAGCAACATGATGTGCGTTAAAATTACCCGTTGCACCTCCGAACTTAGCTGAGAATGGAATTGCTTTCAATTGATTCAACTGAACCGAAAGTCGCTCTGTGAAAACTTTAATTTCTTTTCCTAATCTCGTTGGAGATGCTGGTTGTCCATGTGTTCGTGCTAACATTGAAATATCTTTCCATTCCTCTTGATAGCTCGTTAGTTTGTCAACAAGTTGATTTAATAAAGGTAGATACTCATTGTGTATTGCTTCCTTCAAAGACAAGGGAATTGACGTGTTATTAATATCTTGAGAAGTTAATCCAAAATGCACAAATTCCAAGTGTTTTTCTAATCCAAGTGCCGTTAATTTCTCTTTTAAAAAATACTCAACAGCCTTTACATCATGGTTCGTAACCTTCTCCGTATTTTTGATCCAATTTGCATCTTCTTCAGAAAAATTAGTGCAAATTGCTCTCAACGCACTGAAAGACTCTTTTGGAAAGTCATTCAACGGTTCAATACCAGATTCAACTAGCGCAATTAAATACTCAACCTCAACAATAACTCTGTATTTAATTAGACCAAATTCAGAAAAATAGGGTTGCAATTCGGATGTTTTGCGCTGATATCTGCCATCAATTGGAGAAATAGCTGTTAGACTACTAAAATTCATGTTGTTTAATTTTAAAACTTACTTCCTTCTTGGAAAAGGGCAAAGATAAGAAATCCTTTACGAAAAGGTAGGACATTCTTGTGGCTTTCATTAAATTTGAACATGCGATTTTTTCAAAATTTGCTTATTGGACTCCGAGCTTATTTAAAAGCCATTCGTTTCATTAAGGAACACAAATTTTATTGGTACATCTTCATCCCTGCATTATTCATGCTCGGGATCTACAAAATCGGTGAGCATATACAACAAAAATCAGTTCAAGTTCAGGTTCAAAACATGAATGAAATCATTTGGTTTTTAATCCATATGATGATAGAAATATCTATTGCTTTGTTATTGATGAATTTCGCAAAATACTTAGTCGTAATCCTTCTTTCTCCATTGTTAGCTCATCTTTCAGAAAAAACCGAACGGATTTTGACTGGTAATAAATATCCATTTAACTTTCAGCAGTTTTTTCATGATGTCCGCAGAGGAATTCGCATCGCTATAAGAAACCTAATGTGGCAATATTTCTTCTTTTTAATCATCTTTTTGGTTTCCGCAATTGGCTGGAAAGAACCAGAAAAAGCGCCTGTATTTTATCTAATTTATGTTATTGCTTTTTATTATTACGGCTTCAGCTTCATTGACTATGTAAACGAACGCAGAAAACTGAATATGGATGAAAGTATACAATTTGTTCGACTCAATCGTGGTTTAGCAGTTGCAATCGGCATGGTCTATTCCGTTTTGATTCTTGTACCTGTCGATCTGAGTGTTATTTTCAGTTTTTCGAGTTTTAAAGACACAACATTCTTCGTAGGACTTGGTGAATTTTTCCTTCATTTGATTCTATGGATTTGCGCTGCAACAGCACCAATCTTATCCATTGTAGCCGCAACCATTGCAATGAACGATGTCGTCGATTTAAAAAAAGGTTAACAACTTACCTTACTATCTTGGAAAATTGTGCTTTACAAATTTCTTTAGAACCTAAAAATTGCTTTCTTTTGTATCCATCTCTTGATTTGAGTGATTCGAGAATAATTACATAAACGATTATGAACAAAATTTATCTTTCTTTTGTAGCAATATTCCTATTGACTGGAATCTCTTTTGCTAACACTTTAATTGCGCCACCCGACACAACTTCAACACTTGTCGATAAAACTGCAGCTTTACTCATTATTGAAGAAGGAAGAACTTTATTCAATGAAGGAAAAATGCGTGATGCATTGATTCTTTTTAGACAAGCAGCAGTAAAAGATCCGAATAGTTCAAAAGCTGCATTTTGGCAAGGTCAAACACAATATGCTTTAAACAATTATGGTTTAGCGTTGAAATATGCACGTGAGGCTCGCGACCTTGACCCAACAGATATTGATAAAGAAGCTTATGAATTATTGGGAAGATGCTACCATCGTATGGGAGAATTGGATTCTGCACTTACCAATTACAACATTGCACTCGAAAAACTTTCCAACACACGTTTAAACGACTTACAAGTTAAATTGCACATTGAACAATGCATGTTTGCGAAAGCGGAGTTAGTGAATGGAAATAAATCAAAACGTGTTCCAATTACAGAAGTTAATTCAGGATATGGCGATTATTGCCCAATTCTAACGGATGGTGGAAAAACGTTGTATTTCACATCCCGAAGAAGTGATACGAAAGGTGGAAATATGAATCCAGATGATCAAGAATTTTTCGAAGATACGTATTCGGCAGTTTGGAATGAATCAACAAATACCTGGGACAGTATTTCAAATGAATTAGGTAGAATCAACACGACAGGATTTGACGCTATCACATTCATTTCGAAAGATGGATTACACGGCTTAATGACAATCAACACTTCTGCAGTTGAAGAAAAACCAGTAACGAAAGGCTCAGACATCTTCACATTTGAAATGTCAACAAAAAGTAAATGGTCTACACCGAAACGCATTTCTACAAAAAGTATTAATACTAGCTTTTTTGAAGGTTCAGCAACAATGACTGGAGATGGAAATACAATGTATTTTGTTTCAGATCGTAAAGGAGATAAGAGTTCAACAGATATTTATGTAGCTCAAAAAGTTGGTAAATCTTGGGGTGAAGCAAAACCGTTACCATTTACGATTAATACAACTGGAAGAGAAACAACACCTTTTATTTCAGCTGATGGACGTTTTCTGTTTTTTAGTTCGGACGGTCGTCAAGGAATGGGTGGACTTGATGTTTACGTGGTAGAAAACTTAGGATCGACGTGGGGAGAACCTATTAACCTAGGAAGTTTGGTAAATACTGTGAATAATGATTCTCATTTTCAATATTACCCAGAATTGAACAAAGCTGTTATGTCAAGTTTTGAAATTATTGGACAAAAAGCTAGTATGGATATTTACCAAGTTGATATGACTGGTTATACAATTCCAACTGGAAAATAATTTGATGAACTTTATGGAATATTGGATGTAAAACCATCCTGAAAGCATCACCTTTCAAGTGGTGCTTTTTTAATTTAACTAGATAATTATGAAAACGCGAATTTTATTTTTAATCACATTTTTAGGAGCAATGAATGGTTTTGCTCAAAAAGAAGTTGGTTTACTTTCAGACATCAAGAAAGTTACCGTATTTTTTCAAGGTGCGCAATTGGAACACTATAAATCGACTGAATTGAAAGCTGGAAAACAAGAAATTGTATTTCAAAAATTGACCGACTTCATTGACCCTAATTCGGTACAAGTAAAAGCAAAAGGTGATTTGACCATTTTATCTGTTCGTACCCGCAAAAACTATGAAGATTTGAAAATGACCGATTCGGAAATTGATGAGTTGAATGCAAAAAAGAAAAAACTTGAATTAAAGGAACAAGTGTTGCGCGATGAATATGAAATTCTAGCATTAGATAAAAATCTCTTGATGCACAACCGCGATTTGAAAGGTACCGACAACGGTTTGAAAGTTTCTGAATTAAAGGAAGCTTATACCTTCATGCATACAAAACTTGCTGAAATTGGTACACGCCAAACGACCATTTACAATGAATTGGATGAACTTACAAAAGAAATGAATCGTATTGAACAAGAAATTGTAAGTCAACGAAGTAAACCAGTTGTCAATTACACAGAAATTGTCGTTGAAATTGATGTTGAGTCTGCTACAAAAGCGGAGTTTTTCTTTTCCTACATTTCACCAAGAGCTTCTTGGAAACCTTATTATGACATGCGTAGTGATGGAATTGGAAAACCAGTTCGTCTTGAAGCAAAAGCGTTGGTAAGTCAAACAACTGGAATTGCTTGGGACAATGTAGATTTAGTATTATCTACCAATGATCCTTACGAGAATTCAAAAGAACCAACGTTAAATCCTTGGTATTTGACGTATTACAATTATCCCCAACAACAACAAGTTTATCAGCGTCAAATTCCTCAAACGGATTATTCTGGAGAGAAATTACGCGGTGAGGTAATTGATGCTTCAACAGGTGAACCTTTACCGTTTGCTAAAATCACCTTCCCTTCGAATCCGAACGTTGGCGCTGTTACCGATTTTGATGGGAAATTTGAAATCATGGTTCCAAAAAATGAGCGATATGTTACTGCTAGTTATGTTGGTTACAACCAAGCTCAGTTAAGTATAACAGCTCCTTATCTGAAATTCTTTATTCAACCACAAGAATTGATGTTGGATGAAGTTGTGGTTGCTACCGAATATTCGAACTATGCTCCTGAATCATATGATGCAATAGAAGTTCAGTCAATCGGTAAAAAAGACTTACAACGCATTCCTGGTGTTGGGAGACAAAATGAATCTAAAAAGAGATCGTCTCGCTCAAAAGAATACATGCAAGCAGGTGTAACTGCCAACGGAAGTTCAAGCTATACATGGTCATCAAATGCCGCAACAACAGTAACAAAAAAAGATTTACGCGTAGAATATGCAATTCAATCAAAGTTTAGCATTCCTTCAGACGGGATTGATCATCGCGTTCATATTTCAAACTATGAATTACCTGCAACCTATGAATATCATGCTGCTCCAAAAATGGATCCTTCGGTTTATTTGGCGGCACAAGTCTCGGGTTGGGAAAAATTAAATTTATTGAATGGTGAATCAAATTTGTATTTCGATGGTACTTATATAGGAAAAACGTTTATCGATGTGAATTCTACGAAAGATACGCTTTCATTCTCATTAGGGAAAGACAATAAAATTCAAATCGAACGTAAACGAATTCAAGAAAAAAGTACTAATCGCACGATTGGTTCACGTCAAAAATTTGAAGTGACTTGGGAAATTAAAGTGAAGAACAATGGTGGAGCAGCAATTCCAATCATTATCAAAGATCAATTCCCAATTTCTACTGATAGCGATATCAAAGTAAAACAAGGCGATCATTTGGAGGGTAAATTGGACGAAAAAACTGGTATTTTAACTTGGTCATTCCTACTTGCTCCTTCTCAAAGCAAATCATTGCTGTTTGATTATTCGGTTGATTACATGCATGGAAAAGTGCTTTATATTGAATAAATCAAATTATCAAAACTGAGAAAGTCGATTCGAAAGGATCGACTTTTTTGTTAAAATGAAATTGTACTTTTGCACCATGAAACGTTACTTTTTCGAAATTTCCTATAAAGGCACCAAATACTTTGGTTGGCAACGTCAACCAAATCAAATTTCCGTGCAAGAAGTCTTGGAAGAAACAATCGGGAAATTACATTCAAATACCATTTATCCACTTGTTGGTTGTGGGCGAACTGATACAGGCGTTCATGCATATCATTACGTTTTTCACATTGATTTACCAGAAATGTCGTCAATTGAACAAACGCTATTCAAATTAAACCGCATGTTACCTGAATCAATTGTCATACATGCGATTAAAGAAGTTAGCACAGATTTTCATGCGCGTTTTGGAGCAACAAAACGCACTTATCGCTATTTCATTCACACGCAAAAAAATGCGTTCATTACTGAGAGTAGCACTTATGTCGCAGCGCCGTTTAATATTGACAAGATGAACCAAGCTGCAAAGCACCTGATCGGAACGCAGGATTTTACATCGCTTTCGAAATTACACACGGATGTAAAAACAAATATTTGTACCGTTTATTCAGCTGAATGGTTTACGACTGAAACGGGTGTTTATTTTGAAATTTCAGCAGATCGCTTTTTGAGAAACATGGTACGAGCAACGGTTGGAACTTTATTGGATGTTGGTTTTGGTAAAATTCAACCTGAAGATATACCAGGAATTCTAGAAGCAAAAGATCGACAAGCTGCTTCAATTTCTGTGCCTGCGCATGGTTTGTTTCTTTGGAAAGTGGAGTACTGAACGATTTGTGATTAGCTGCGCTGCTGCCTTCGGAGGTTGTGATTCGTGATTTGTGATTTGTGATTTGTGATTTGTAATTAATGATTCCTCGTACTAATTGCAAAATTTAAATATTTAAATTTTGGTTTCTAAAGATGTTTTTACTTAACTTAAATAGTAATTATAACCTTTTTACAAAACCAGATGGGCGTATCAAAAACCACTCAGTACACAAAAGAAGTTCTTGAAATTTCTAAAATTGCAAATGCATTAGCACACCCTGCTCGCATCAAAATCGTTGAAACATTAAAGCTCAATTCGGGAAAACGGAATATTGATTTTCAAGCGCTATTAGGTCTTTCCCAAACCTCAGTTCATGTCCACTTATACAAATTAAAGGATGCAAAAATTGTTGAATTTAAGCAGTTTATGAATCAGTATTATGTGGAATTAAATGAAAATAATCTTGAAGATTTAGTTCATTTTTTAAGACGTTTAACTTAGGTCAATTCTTTAATTTAGGTTTTGCAAAATTTAAATATTTGAATTTTGCAAAACCGCTTAACAATCAAACGCAAATAAAAAAAGCGAATCCTTTCGAACTCGCTTTTCATATTCAATAAGTTAAGCTTACTCTACAATTAAAATGTAATTGTTCTTTTTTCCTTTTCCTAGTAACGCATATTTTCCATTGATCAGATGTTCTGCAGTTAGAGCAAAATCTTCACCGACCTTTTCTTTATTTACAGAAACAGCATTCGCCTTTAACTCGCGTTTTGCTTCACCGTTCGATGATAAGAACCCTGTTTTACCAGAAAGAGCATCAACAATTGACAATGAATCTCCAAAATCTGCTTTTGAAATTTTAGCTTGAGGAACTCCATCAAAAACTGAAAAGAAATCTTTCTCTGACAAGGATTTTAAATCTTCAGAAGTTGATTTTCCAAACAAGATATTCGACGCAGCAATTGCAGCATCAAGAGCTTCTTTACCGTGAACACGCGTTGTGATGTCTTCAGCAATCGCTTTTTGTAACACACGTAAATGTGGTGCTTCATTATGTTCTGCTTCTATCGCTTCAATTTCTTCTTTCGATTTCAAGGTGAAAATGCGTACATAATTGACAGAATCAGCATCGCTCGAATTCAACCAAAATTGATAAAATTCGTACGGCGAAGTTTTCTCAGGATCCAACCAAACACTTCCTCCTTCAGTTTTACCGAATTTTGTTCCATCCGCTTTTTTAATCAATGGTGTTGTAACAGCATAGGCCTCACCTCCACTTTTTCTACGAATCAATTCAGTTCCAGTAACGATATTTCCCCATTGGTCTGAACCACCTAACTGTACAATACAATTTTTGTGTTTGTTCAAGTAGTAGAAATCGTATCCTTGAACCAATTGGTAGGAAAATTCTGTAAACGACATACCAGTTTCCAAACGTGATTTCACAGAATCTTTCGACATCATGTAGTTCACTGAAATGTGTTTCCCAACATCGCGGATAAAATCCAAAAACGACATGTCTTTAAACCAATCATAGTTGTTGACCATTTCTGCTGAATTTTCTCCAGCATTAAAATCTAAAAACTTTTCAAGTTGACTTTTTACACACGCAACGTTGTGATCCAATGTATCAGCGTCTAGTAAATTTCGTTCTTTCGATTTACCAGATGGATCACCAACCATTCCTGTTGCACCTCCAACCAATGCAAACGGTTTGTGTCCCGCGCGTTGAAAATGAACCAAAGTCATAATTTGAACCAAATGCCCAACATGCAAAGAATCCGCAGTTGGATCAAATCCAATGTATCCACTAGAAACTTTTTTATTTAAGGCTTCTTCCGTTCCAGGCATGATGTCGTGCACCATCCCTCTCCATTTCAATTCTTCAATAAAATTTGTTGACATTGTTATTTTGTTAATTCTTTAAATACTTCTTCTAGTGATTTCTCTTCAGTTTTCATTGTTAAAATCAGAAGATTATTCTCTTGTGCATATTTCGCAAGGATCTTAC
>JACCDQ011137161.1_pt1 | contig 19116 bp, 17 predicted proteins | sample 7446031 | NCBI WGS metagenome assembly JACCDQ01 (sample SAMN15323442, study PRJNA562643) | freshwater metagenome | isolation source: river surface water | place: USA:Blue River Watershed | collected 2017-08-17
CGGTGGTTTTGGGGGGCAGTGTGCCGTTGGCTTTGGCTTTTTGGCGCAGGTAGGCGGCTTCTTCGGCTGTCATCACGGGTGCCACTGTTTTTGCAGCCGGTGCCTTGATTGCCGTGTTTTTGGAGGTGGCGGGGTTGGTTGCCAGCACTTTGCCAGTGGTGTCGATGCTGACCCGGGCGTTGTCCACGGTTTTGTTGTGCTCTATGGCCACACGCACTTGGTCGGCCAGCTTGTTGCCCAGCGGCAGTTCCACCTTGCCTTGGGTGACAGGGACAGACTTCGGCGCCGTGGCGGTGGCAGGTGCGGGGTCGGCGGCGTAAGCGGGAAGTGCGATCACGCACACACTGGCCGCGTGCGCTACCAGCCGCAACAAGGCCGCTGTGGGCTGTGGTGTGGGTGCGCAGGGTGCGCTGGGGGCGTGTGTGTGTGGCATGGCGTTGGGCGATTGTGATCAAACTATCGGCATTGCAGCTTGCAACTTGAAGCGCGGGGCGCTGCATTACACTGACAGCCCATCCAGCCGCCTTGCCTGCCGTGTCCATACAAACCGACGATTTTGCCCCTACTCCCCTGCCGCGGGCCGTGTCTGCTGCAGCGGAATCACCCCGCGAAGAGGCTTTGGAGCGCGCCTTGCGGCCCAAAGGCTTGCAGGAGTACGTGGGCCAGGCCAAGGTGCGCGAGCAGCTGGAAATCTTTATTGGCGCGGCCACCAAGCGCAGCGAGGCGCTGGACCATGTGTTGCTGTTCGGCCCGCCGGGGCTGGGCAAAACCACGCTCAGCCACATCATTGCGAACGAATTGGGTGTGAATTTGCGGCAAACCAGTGGCCCGGTGCTAGAAAAGCCCAAAGACCTGGCGGCGTTGCTCACCAACCTGGAGCCCAACGATGTGCTGTTCATCGACGAAATCCACCGTCTCAGCCCTGTGGTCGAAGAAATCCTGTACCCCGCACTTGAGGACTACCAAATCGACATCATGATTGGCGAAGGCCCCGCAGCGCGCAGCATCAAGTTGGATTTGCAGCCCTTTACCCTGGTGGGCGCCACCACCCGCGCGGGCATGTTGACCAACCCCTTGCGCGACCGCTTTGGCATTGTGGCCCGGCTGGAGTTTTACACGCCTGAAGAGCTGGCACGGATTGTCAAGCGCAGCGCCGGCTTGTTGCAGGTGGCCATGGACGATGAGGGCGCTTTTGAGGTGGCCCGGCGTTCGCGTGGCACCCCCCGCATTGCCAACCGCCTGTTGCGGCGGGTGCGCGACTACGCAGAGGTCAAGGGCAATGGCACCATCACCCTGGATTTGGCCAACCGCGCGTTAGCCATGCTGGATGTGGACCCAGTGGGGTTTGATTTGATGGACCGCAAGTTGCTGGAGGCGGTGATTCACAAATTTGACGGCGGACCGGTGGGTTTGGACAACATTGCCGCCAGCATTGGCGAGGAGCGCGACACCATCGAGGACGTGATTGAACCCTACTTGATTCAGCAAGGCTACCTGCAGCGCACACCGCGCGGACGCATGGCCACACTGGCGGCGTTTCGGCATTTGGGCCTTGAACCGCCTGCCAGTTCGGGTGGCTTGTTTGACTCAGCGGCCACGCCTTGAGCGCACCGCCTAAACGGTGGTGGAGTCGTCGCGGGCGGCGTCGTTCAAGTGGGCGTCGTCCCCCCAGCCCACCAGGCTAAAGCCCTCGGGCGACCACAGCACGCGGTTGATGGCCGCGTTGCCCAGTTTCCAGCTGCGGGGTGCCTGCAGGTCGAGCTGTGTGGCAGCGCGGTACAAAATGTCGAGCACCCCACCGTGGGCGACAATGGCAATTTGCTGGCCGATGTGGCGTTCGGCAAGCTCGGCAAAGGTGTTGACCACCCGCTCGCGCAGTTGGAGCAGGCTTTCACCGCCCGCTGGCGCAAAGTCGGGCACCCGTTTGCGCCAGGCCAGGGCCGAATCGGGGAAGTGGGTTTCCAGTTCGCCCCAGGTTTTGCCTTGAAATTCGCCAAAACAGCGTTCCCGCAGGCCCACGTGCGTCAGCAAGGGCCGCCGGTGCCGGGCAGCAATCGCCTCTGCCGTTTCACGGGCACGGGCCAGGTCACTGGAGTAAATGGCGTCCAGCGCTTCGTCCTGCAACACAGCAGCCGTGCGTTCGGCCTGCCAGCGCCCGGTGTCGTTCAATGAAATGTCCAGTTGGCCTTGGATGCGGGTGTCTTTGTTCCAGGCGGTTTCGCCATGTCGTATGGCCAGAATGCGGGTGAACTGCAAAAATAACTCCGATTGAATGCCCAGTGACCCGTTTCGGAATTGGCGGGCACCTGGCTTGTGCCTAGAATGTTAACTCTGTGCGCCCGAACACGCAGCGGCACGCCTTTTCAACGCAGGAACCCCCAATGAGCTCCATTCAGAAAGACATCGACGAACGCACCAACCTGACGGGATCGAACATGTTCGAGATGTTGTTGTTCCGTTTGGGGGAATCGGGGGGCAGCGACCGGTCCGAGTTGTTCGGCATCAACGTGTTCAAGATCCGTGAAATTGTGGCCATGCCACCGGTCACGGCCATGGCCGGTTCGCCGCAGCACGTGTTGGGCGTGGTGAATTTGCGCGGGCAGGTGATACCAGTGATTGATTTGCCTGCCGTGGTGGGCTGCACCCCCAAAACCGGCCTCAATATCATGCTGGTGACCGAATACGCCCGTACCACTCAGGCTTTTGCGGCTGAATCGGTTGAAGACATTGTCCGGTTGGACTGGAACCAGATTTTGTCGGCCGACGGTTCGGTGGCCGGTGGGTATGTGACCAGCATTGCCCGCCTGGATGGCGACAAAAACAGCACCCGTCTGGCGCAGGTGTTGGACGTGGAGTCGATTTTGCGCCGCGTGCTGCCCACCGAAGAGGTGGAGTTGAACGCTGAAACCATTGGCCCGGTGGTCAAAATACGCCCGGGCAGCATTGTGCTGGCGGCCGATGATTCCTTTGTGGCGCGCAGCATGATCGAGCGGGAGCTCAAGGCGCTGGGCTTGCCCTACAGCATGTACAAAACCGGCCAAGAGGCTTGGAACCGTTTGCAAGACATTGCCTCTGAGTGCCAAAGCAAAGGGGTGCCCATGCACGAGAGGGTGGCCGTGGTGTTGACCGACTTGGAAATGCCCGAGATGGACGGCTTCACCTTGACCCGCAACATCAAGAAAGACCCCATGATGCGGGGTTTGCCAGTGGTGATTCACTCGTCTTTGACGGGAGATACCAACGAAAACCACGTGCGCAGTGCAGGTGCCGATGCCTATGTGGCCAAATTTGCAGCCAGCGAATTGGCCGATACCTTGCGCGCGGTGCTGGCCCGTTACGAAAAAGCGGGCGGCTAAGGCCAGGCGCGTTTCAGCGGGGTACTTCCAACACCACGCGGCGTTTGCCCTGTGGTGGTTGAGGGAAGTCTTTCAAAGCCGCTTCCAGCAACGAGCGCCACATGGTGGCCGTGTGGCGCCAGGGCCCGTCATGTGCGGCTTGGGTTTCAAACACCACCACGCCGTTTTGGGCGTTGCGCATGACCACGGTGATTTCACGTTGATAGTAGGGCGTGGGCAGGTGCATGAAAAGGGGCGCGCGTGCGCCAGCCGACTTGCTGCGGTTGCCCAATTCCAAGCTCAGCCAACCCTGCGGAAAGCCAAAGGGCGGTGGATTTTCCCAGGGCGCATGGGGCAGGGTGGCTGCCCGGGCTTGCAGTTGCACGGTCCAGCGCACGGGTGTGGGGTCGGTCGGTAAGGGGCGGACCCAACCCAATTCTTGCAGTACCTCTTCGGCCAGGGTTTCGATTTCGGTCTGTTCGATTGTGTTTTGGTCTTGCGAGGGCAGGCGCTCAAAGCGGTAGGCATCGCCGGCCTGCGGCAGCTGCGTGCCCCAGGCAGGGAAGCTGCGCACGTCGTTGTCCAGCCGCAGGGTGGTGGCACAGCCCCCCAACACACTCAAAACCAGCCCGCACAGCGCCAAAACAGGCAGTGTCCATGGCCTTTTTGCAGGTGCGGCTTCTGGCTCTGGCGGGGTGTGTTGTGCGGCGTGCATGGGGTCAGTCTGCGCTGGTCAAGGCAATCACCTGTTCACCGTTCAGGCGTGCTGGTGGCTGCGGCAGCGGCTCTTCGTCGAACGCCGTGTCGCCGTCGGTGTTGTCTTCGCCGGTGGTTTTAAGCGTTTCAAACGGGAAGAGTTTGCGGTCCATCAGGTGGCTGGGCACCACGTTTTGCAATGCAGTCAGCATATTGTCGACACGGCCCGGAAAGCGCTTTTCCCAATCCTTGAGCATGTCTTTCATGTGCTGGCGCTGCAAATTTTCTTGGCTGCCGCACAGCGTGCAGGGGATGATCGGAAATTCGCGCACCTGGGCCCAGCGGATCAGGTCTTTTTCAGCCACATAGGCCAGCGGGCGGATCACCATGAATTCGCCGTTGTCGCTGACCAACTTGGCTGGCATGCCCTTGAGCTTGGCGCCAAAAAACATGTTCAACAGCAGGGTTTGCAAAATGTCGTCGCGGTGGTGGCCCAGTGCAATTTTGTTGCAACCCAGTTCGCGCGCCACCTTGTACAAAATGCCCCGGCGCAGACGGCTGCACAGGCTGCACATGGTTTTGCCCTCCGGTATCACCTTCTTGACGACGCTGTAGGTGTCCTGGGTTTCGATGTGGAACTTGATGCCCAGCTTGGACAGGTAGTTGGGCAGAACCTCGGCCGGGAACCCGGGTTGCTTCTGATCCAGGTTGACCGCAATCAGCTCGAAGTCGATGGGGGCGCGTTGTTGCAGCTTCATCAAAATATCGAGCAAGGCGTAGCTGTCTTTGCCGCCGCTCAGGCACACCATCACACGGTCGCCCGCTTCGATCATGTTGTAGTCAGCGATGGCCTGACCCATTTCGCGGCACAGGCGTTTTTCCAGTTTGTGGTCTTCGCGTTCGATCTTCAAGGGGTTCACCATTGCCCACACTCCATGCGTATGGCGACTTCGCAGTCGTCAAAAATTTCCAATTTTGCAATTTTTACCCGCACACCCAAGACGCCGGGCAGTTGCATCAGGCGGTGGGCGAGCTTGCCAATCAAGCTCTCAAGCAGGTTCACGTGTTCCGCCGTGCATTCGTCGATGATGATCTGGCGCACTTTGCGGTAGTCCAGCACGTGGTGGATTTCGTCGTCGTGCGGCAGCAAGGGTTGAGTGCCCTGGTTGAGTTCAGCGTCCACCTGAATGGGTTGGGGGGCCGTTTTTTCGTGGTCAAGAATGCCCAAGTTGGCATCGAAGCGCAAGCCAGTGATGCCCAAGATGTGCCCGTTGCTGTGCGTGGTGGTCATGGCTGTCTTGGCTGTCGTTGAGGTGTTTGGGGCCGCGGTGGGTGGCCATTGGGCGATGAGCCGGGCGGTGGTCACACCATCGGCCAACGCTGTTTGTATGCAGGGGTGCAAGCGTTCGCTGTTGTCGCCCGCCAGGAACAGCCCTTGGGCCTGCCGTTCGGCTGCATGCCTGAGGGGTGTTTGCGGCCAGCCAGCGGCGTGCCATGCAGCGCTGTTGCGTAGTTGATCCCAAACCGTGGGGTCGGGTTCAAAGCCATAAAGCACCGCGACTTCATCGAAATGTTCTTGGCCGAAAGCGTCACTCGAAACCAACCATGACGCGTCACCCACCCTCAGCATGGCGGTGGGCGGTGGCACGCCGATGCGCTGCTCCAAGCCCGGGCAGGTGCCCAGCGCTTGTTCCAGATGGGGTTGCGCGCGCAGCTGATTGCGCGCCCACAAGACGACGGAATTGCCGCGATGCGCTAGGAAGGCTGCATTTTCGACGGCATTGTCGCCACCACCGAGCAACAGAATGCGCTTGCCAGTTAGGTTGTTTCTGCGGACAGTGAGCGCTTCGGCGGTCATGGGCGGGTGGGCCGCCCCATCCAAGCCTGGGAAACGGCGCGAACGCAAGCCGGTGGCCAGCACCAGCACCTGGCCCTCTACCACCCGGCCATTGTTCAGTTGCAGTCGTTTGCGTTTGTCTGTCAATTCCAGCACCTGTTGCAATTCCACGCCACACAACAGCTCAATCAGCGGCTGTTGCTTGATATGGTGGGCGTAACTCTGCGCCAGTGTGGTGGTTGAAGTGTCCGGGTGCCCCAAGACCCAGTTTTGTTGCAAATCGAGCTTTGCGAGGGTGGCGCAGGGTGTCTGGTGGCGTTCAATGACAGTGACAGCCATGCCTTGCAGGGCCAGCCAAATGGCGCAACTGCACCCCGCCGGGCCTGCGCCAATGATGATGGCTTGTTGTCCTGGATGTGTCATGGGCTTTCAGAAAATGCGCAGGTCAAAGCAAAGCGTCACAATGACGCCCGTGGAGCCAGCCACTGCGTCTGGTTGCTGAATGTCCATGGATTCGTGACACGAAAGAAGAAGTTGCAAGAGTTTACCCACAAGCCAGTGCCCAGTCAGTTGTACAGGGCGTTGCAGCAGGCGATCGGCGAGGCCGGGGGCTGGCTGCCGTTTGACCGATTCATGGCCCTGGCCTTGTACACACCTGGGCTGGGCTATTACGCCAACGATTTGGTCAAGTTCGGTGCCATGCCTGGCAGCGGCAGCGACTTTGTGACTGCGCCAGAACTATCGCCGTGGTTCGGTCGCGCCTTGGGCCAGCAAGTGGCCCAAGCGTTGCAAGCCACTGGCACCCAGGAGGTGTGGGAGTTTGGCGCTGGCACCGGCGCGCTGGCCCAACAGGTACTTGAGCAACTGGCGGCGCAAGGCCTGACTGATGTGCGTTACCACATCGTGGACCTGTCCGGCACGTTGCGGGCCCGACAACAAGAACGGTTGCACGCCTTTGCTGGGCGGGTGGATTGGCCCACCGCTTTGCCCGACAAGCTGCAGGGGGTGTTGCTGGGCAACGAAGTGCTGGATGCCATGCCTGTGCAGTTGCTGGTGCGGGTGTCGGGCGTTTGGCATGAGCGCGGCGTCACGTTTGTGCCTGGCGCCGTGGACGAGGGCTGTGCCCTGGTCTGGCAAGACCGACCCACCCACTTGCGCCCGCCGGTGGATGTGCCTGGCGAACACGACTACCTGACCGAAATCCACCCGCAGGCCGAAGCCTTTGTGCGCACACTGGCCGACCGCTGGACGCAGGGCGCGGCTTTTTTTGTGGATTACGGTTTCCCGGAAGCCGAGTATTACCACCCGCAGCGCCACATGGGCACGCTGATGTGCCACAAAGCCCACCGGTCCGACCCCGATCCGCTGGTCGACGTGGGCTTGAAGGACATCACGGCACACGTCAACTTCACCGGTGTGGCGCTGGCCGCACAAGAGGCGGGTTTGCAGGTCATGGGCTACGCCAGCCAGGGGCGGTTTTTGTTGAATGCCGGTTTGCTGCAATTGGCCGAAAATGCCCCCCTGCCGGAACGTGCCCAGCTGGCCAAGCTGGTGAACGAGCACGAAATGGGCGAATTGTTCAAGGTGTTGGCACTGGCGCCCATGGCGAGCGCAGACGGTTGGCTGCCCATGGGGTTTGCGGTGGGTGACCGCACCCACGCACTGTGATCCAACACCCAACGCTGCTTGCGCCATGTTCCGCTGGATGATTGTGATTTTTCTGGCTTTGCTGCTCATCAGCTGGTTCACGCCCTTGCTGCAGCGGCTGGGCTTCGGGCGCTTGCCTGGCGATTTCCGCTTCCGCCTGTTTGGGCGAGCGTTCTTTTTGCCCGTGACCACCACCGTGTTGCTCAGCATGGCGGCCAGCTTGATCGCACGGCTGATATGACTTTTGTATCGATGCACGTTGCCAAAGACGCCATTCCATCTGTGTTGAGTCACTGAAAAGTGATAGCATTAAAACCCGCTCTGCCACCTTGCACGCAGGGTTCTGGGGCAGGGCGCGCCAAGGCTGGTCTTGAGCGTGAAAGGGACTCCAAGCAGTGGATTTGGATTGAATTTGATCAAAAAAATCACGTGGCAGACCGTTGTGCACGCGCTGCATCGCTCTTGGCGATGGGTGTGGTTGGGCTCGTTCGCCCGGCGGCTGGCGATCAGCATTGTTTGGGTGCACGTGGTCATCACAGCCACCATTGTGTGGGACATGTCGCGTACCATGGCGCAGTCGCATTCCCAGTTGGTGGGGCAGTCGGTGCTGGTGCAGGCCGAGTTGCTGGCCTTGAGCGCTCGTGTGGGCGTGTTGTCCCACAACAAAGAAGCGTTGGGTGACCTGGTTCAACTGGTCAAAGAGGACAGCAACCTGGCCTACGCAGCCATCACCGACGCAGCCGGTGTGGTGTTGGCCCACACCACGGCCGACCAGGTGGGCCAGTTGTTGGATGATGAGGCCAGTCGTTCCGCAAGGGCCCACAACAAAGCCCGGTCCCAGGTGGTGGCAAGCGAATTGGACAGCGTGGTGCACGACGCTTGGGCACCGGTTTTCGATGGCGTGCGGGTGGTGGGTTGGGTGCGCTTGGGTGGCAGCAGCCGGCTCGACATGGCCGCCCAGTGGCAGCAAGTGCTGCGTGAGGGCTGGTTGTACGGCTTGGTGACGGTCTTGGCAGGCGGTTTGTTGGCTTTGGCTGTGGCACATGGCCTGGGTCGCGATGTGCGGCGCATGCAACAGTTGTTCAAAAAGGTGGGCCACGGGCAACTGGATGAGCGTCTGCCCCACACCCGCGAAGACGAACTCGGCGACTTGATGCGCGGCGTCAACGTCACCCTGGACCGCTTGAGCGACGAAGCCATTCAACGACGCCGGGCCGCCGAGAACTTGGCGCTCGAACGCTCGCGCCTGGCCGCCGTGTTGAGTGAAATGAACCAGGGCGTGCTGATTGAGGACACCGAACGGCGCGTGGCCCTTTGCAACCGCACCTTTTGCGAACTGTTGCATTTGGGCCATGACCCGTCGGCCTTGCTCGGCCTCGATGCCCGTGAACTCATGGGCAACGCCCTGACCGCGTCCACACAAGGCGTGTTGTCGGTTTGGCGCATGGACGAGTTGGTGGCCCTGACCAGCCCCGTGACTGGCGAAGTCATTGAAATGAACGATGGTCGGGTTCTGGCGCGTGACTACCAACCCATCGAGGTGGACGGTGGGCGTCAAGGCGTGTTTTGGTCGTACCGCGACATCACCGAACAGCAGCAGGTGCAGCAACGCTTGCATTGGCAGGCCATGCACGACCCGCTCACCCACTTGCCCAACCGCTTGTTGCTGAACGACCGCATGGGCTCAGCCATGGTGCGTGCCAAGCGCATGCAGCAATTGCTGGCCATATGCATGCTTGATTTGGACTTATTCAAGCAGGTCAACGATGAATTGGGCCACGAGGCTGGCGACGAATTGCTCAAAGAGGTGGCCCACCGCTTGAAAGCATGCACCCGGGGCGATGACACCGTGGCCCGTTTGGGGGGTGATGAATTTGTGTTGTTGCTGGGTGGTTTGGCCAATCTCGAAGAGATGGATGTGGTGCTGTCCCGCGTGCGGGACGCGATTGCTCAGCCCTACGTGCTGACGGCGGCTGAAGTGTCGGTCAGTGCCAGCATCGGCGTGACCTTGTACCCGCTGAACGACAACGACGCCGACACCCTGCTGCGCCATGCTGACCAGGCCATGTACCACGCCAAGCAGAGCGGCGGCAATGCCTACCATTTGTTTGACATTGATGTGAGCCAACAGGCCCAACACGCGGTGCGTGCCCGTGCCCGAGTGCGCGAGGCCATAGAAGCCGACGAAATGTGCCTGCATTACCAACCCAAAGTCAGCATGAGCGAAGGCCGTGTGGTGGGAGCAGAAGCACTGGTGCGCTGGCGTCAACCCGATGGCAGCTTGCGTTACCCGGATACGTTTTTGCCCGCTATTGAGGGCGATACTTCGATTGAACTGCTGGGTGAATGGCTGATACGGGCGGTGCTGAAGCAGCAAGCCCAGTGGCGTGCCCAGGGGGTGGACCTGCCGGTGTCGGTCAACATTGCAGCCAGGCATTTCTTGTCGCCCAAGTTTGTGCCGCGTCTGCAAACCCTGTTGGCCGAATTCCCCGAGGTGCCGCCTCAATCCTTGGAAATTGAATTGGTGGAATCCGCCGCCTTGCACAACCTGGAGCAAGCGGCCCAAACCGTTGTTGACACCCGTGCGCTGGGGGTGTCGGTCGCCATCGACGACTTTGGGGCGGGCTACGCGTCACTGGGTTACCTGCGTCGATTGCCGGTGGACGTGGTCAAAATCGACAAGTCATTTGTGATCGACATGCTGACCGACGTCGACGATTTGGAAGTGGTGCAAGCTGTCACGGGATTGGCCCGAACCTTTCGCCGCCAAGTGGTGGCCGAAGGCGTGGAAACCAACGCCCACGGCCTGTTGTTGATGCGCTTGGGTTGCGATTTGGGGCAAGGCTACGGAATTTCGCGCCCCATGCCTGCCGAACGCTGGGTGGATTGGGTGCACCAGTACCAACCCGAGCCTTTGTGGGCTGAATGGGTGGGCGTGTCCTGGGACACCGATGACCTGCCCCTGCTGCTGGCCGCTGCCCGTTTGTATGAATGGGATGCCACCACCACCCCCGCCGAAGCCCAACAGCGCTTTGCCTTGCCTCATTGGGCGGCATTTTTGCATTGGTGCAAGCGTGTGGGCATGGACCGCTACAGGCACCTGCCGGTGTGGTTGTCGTTGCTCGAAGCCTGCAACGTCTTGGCCGATGCCCCACCCCAAACGCCCGAGGAGCTCGCCGAGCATGTGGGCGCGCTCAAGCGCGGCGTGGCTGCTTTAAAGGCTGCCGTTAAAAGCCAGGCAGAGCCGATCAACTTGTTCAGCTGATGTCTAAGGCTTGGGCGATGGCTTGCGTGCGGGCCAGGGCGATGGCTTTGGCTATCTGTTCGCCCAAGTGGGATGTGTTTGTTTGTGCAAGCGCGGCTGCCGCTTTTGCTGCAATCGGGGCGGTGGTTACCTGAAGCGCTGCTTGCAGCCCGGTCCACAAACGGTGAGCCGGCGGGTAGGGCGCCTCTTCGTGATGCAAACGGCCGCGCGCGTCGCACTCGCAGGCCTGTAGCACTTGGGCAAAACGCTGTGGGCGGCGCAGGGCGTCGCAGCGGTCCAGCAAACGCAGCACCGCAGCCGCGTTCAATTCCGCGCTGCGGTGGATGTTACCGTGCTCACGTGCCACCACTTCGGCCAGTTCTTTGCAGTCCCGCGGTACACGCCAATGTTCGCAGACACGTTGCAGCAGCTTGACGCTGCGTTGTTCGTGACCGATGTGGCGCGGCAGCACCTGCTGGGGCGTCGTGCCTTTGCCCAAATCGTGGCACAGGCAGGCGAATCGAACCGCCAGCGGCGCGTTCAATCGGGCCGACATATCCAAAACCATGCCCAAATGCACGCCGGTGTCTATCTCGGGGTGGTATTCGGCCCGCTGCGGCACGCCCCACAACGCGTCCACTTCGGGCAACACAACACGCAACGCGCCACATCCGCGCAGCACCTCCAGCATGCGCGACGGGCGCTGCTCCATCAAGCCGCGCGACAGCTCTTGCCACACCCGTTCGGGCACCAGGTGGTCCACCTCACCGTGTGCCACCATGTTTTCCATGAGCAGTTGGGTGTCTGGGGCAATCGAAAAGTCGGGCCACCGGGCAGCAAACCGCGCCATACGCAGGATGCGCACCGGGTCTTCGTGAAAGGCTTCAGTGACATGGCGCAGCACCTTGTTTAGCAGGTCTGTTTGTCCGCCATAGGGGTCAATCAAAGGGGCGCTGGCTGGGTCGAATCGACCTTGTGGGTCCAGCGCCCCCAAGGGTATGGCCATGGCGTTGACGGTCAGGTCGCGGCGGGCCAAGTCTTGTTCGATGGTGACGTCGGGGTGAGCATGAAAGTCAAAGCCGTGGTAGCCGCGGGCCGTTTTGCGCTCGGTTCGGGCAAGCGCGTACTCTTCGCGCGTGGTGGGGTGCAGAAACACCGGAAAATCGCGGCCCACTGGCAAAAAACCCTGGGCCGTCATGGCTTCAGGCGACGCCCCGGTCACCACCCAGTCGCGGTCGGCGTGGGATGTGCCGTCAGGCAGTGCGTGTTGGGTGTGAAAATGACCGAGCAGGCCATCGCGGACCGCGCCACCCACCAAGTAGATGTGCTGCATGGCCGAAAAGCGCCTCAAGGGCGCAGTCGGTAAGGCTCTTCAAAAGCCAGAAAGTCTTTTTCGGCAAGCGCGTCTGCCACCCACGCCTGAACACCAGGCAGGCCCCGAACGGTTTGGATGTAAGCAGCCACAGCTGGTGACACCGGCAATGCATAGGTGTGCAGGCGCATGCACACGGGTGCGAAGTAGGCGTCGGCAATGCTGAAAGCGCCAAACAAACATGGGCCACCGTGTTGCAGCAGCAGGGCCTCCCACATCTGGCTCAGTCGGGCCACGTCTTGGCGCACGGCAGCGTTGTCACGCCACACCAGGGCACCAACCTCAGGCAGGTGGGCTTCTATGTTCATGGGGCAGGCGTTGCGCAATGCGCCAAAGCCCCCGTGCATTTCGGCGCAAATGCTGCGGGCCGTGGCGCGCGCGGACCGTTCGGCAGGCCACAAGTTCAAATGGGGGTTTTGCTCTGCTACGTATTCTGCTATAGCCAAAGTGTCCCACACCACGTTGGGGGCGCCGCTTCCGGTGTCAACCAGGACGGGCACTTTGCCAGTGGGGCTGATACCTGCCAGCGTCTTTTTGAACTGGGAGTCGCGTTCAAAGCTGTCAAACCGAACCGACACTTCCTGGAAAGCAATGCCGGCTTGTTGCATCAACACCCAAGGCCGCATGGACCACGAAGAGTAATTTTTGTTGCCGATGTAGAGTTTGAGCATGGGCTTAAGCGTACTTTTCGAGGATGCGGGTGGAGCGTTCCACCTCTTTGACGGTGTGTTCGTCGCTGACGGAAACGGCCTCCATCACGGAACACGCCATCATGCGGTAGAAGGCTTTGTCCATCGCTTTGCGTGCAGCCGACATTTGTTGCGCCACGTCTTCGCACGGCCGGCCAGACTCCACCATGTCGATCAGTGCGCGTACCTGCCCCTCGATGCGTTTGAGTCGATTGACCACCTCCCGCTGGTGTTCGCTGCGGTAATTGGCTTTGGCAGTGACTGCAGTGGTTTTGCGGGTGGCTTTGGCTGCGGGAGCGGTCATGACGCTGCTTTCTTTGATGGGGCCTTGCAAGTGTGCCAAAAAAAGCTTGCCTGTGGGTTGCGCCCCGTCAGCGCTTGGAAGCAAACAGGCGCACTTTGAGCAACGGATCGGCGTGGCCCGCCCCATCCAGGTACAGGGCGGCCACGGGCTCGATGGCTGCGGGGGTGATGCCCAAGGCGTCCAGGCCCGACCCTTCGGTACCGCTGGCCACGTTGTCCACTTCCATGGCGGCAATGTTGTCGGTGCTCAGCAAGGGCTCGCCAGGAACAGATTGCATGACAATGGCTTGCAAGTAGCCCACGGGCAAGGGCAGCCCAATCACGGTGCGGGGGTTGCCCGACAAACGACCCGCCAGCTTCACCAGTTCGGCCAGGGTGAATACCTTGGGGCCCGCCAGTTCGAAAGTTTTGCCCACGGTTTGTGGGTTGCGCAGGCTGCGCAGCACCGCTTGAGCCACGTCACCCACCCACACCGGCTGGAATTTGGCGTCTGCACAAGCCAAGGGCACCACGGGCAGAACCGCCTGCATGCGGGCAAACATGTTGAGGAATTTGTCTTCGGCACCAAAGATCACGCTGGGGCGAAGCACGGTCAACGCCAGCCCAGCACCTGCAAGCACCGCCTCGCCAGCGGCCTTGGTTTGCTGGTAAAGCGATGAGGCGTTGGCTGCCGCGCCCAAAGCGCTGATGTGCACCAGCCGCTGCACGCCGCTGGTCTGCATGGCTTGGGCCAAGCGTCGGGGCAGTTGCACATGCACCTGCTCGAAACGCTTGCGGTTGCCGTGCAGCACGGCCACCAAGTTCACCACAGCGTCGTGGCCGGGCAGCAGCTGTTCCAGCACGCCTTCGCGGTTGATGTCGGCTTCCAGCACGTCCACTTGCGGCAGCATCTGAACGTGCTGTGCATTGATGGCGCGCCGTGTGGGCACCGTCACGCGTATGCCTTGGCGGGTGAGTTGTTCGCAAACATGGCGACCGACGAAGCCGGTGCCGCCCAGTACGAGGACTTTTTTCATGGTGACGTGGTTGACAAAGTGGCGTGAGTGACAGAGTGTAGCTGGCGCAGATCAGGGCAGATCGTTGTTAGGGGCCTGTGCCGTGGCCATCCGTGGGCCAATCGGGGCGAGATGGTCACTGATGCGCTGGGGTTTGCCGGTGATCAGTGCGGCGTAGTTGGTGGTGTTAGACAACACACGCTTGACGTAATCCCGCGTCTCGCTGAAAGGGATGTTTTCGATCCAGATGGCCGCTTCGAGCTGCGGCCCATTGCGCCAGCTGCGCGGCCGACTGGGCCCCGCGTTGTAGGCCGCGGTTGCCATGGCCTTGGAGCCCTCAAAATCGTCCAGCGCCAGTTTGAGGTAGGCGGTGCCAATCGCAATGTTGACATCCCGTTCGGTGATGCGGTGGGGTTTGAAGTCGGTCATGCCAATGCGCTTGGCGGTCCAGCTGGCGGTGGCGGGCATCACCTGCATCAGGCCCGAAGCGCCCACGCCTGAGCGGGCGTCCATGATGAAGCGGCTTTCTTGCCGGATCAGGCCGTACACATAGGCTGGGTCCAGGTTGATTTCGCGGGCGCGCTGGATCACGGCCTCTTTGTGGGGCATGGGAAAGCGCTGCAGCATGTCGGTTTCGGCTTTGGTGCGGTCGCTGGTGTTGATGCAACGGTCCCACACCGCTTGCGAACAGGCCAAATCGGCCGCTGCCAGCAGTTCGCGGTCGTTCATGCCGCCCGGGGTATGCAGGTTGGTGGTGTAGTTCCACTCGCGGTTGCCTTCGGCCCGCAGACCCAGTGCAATTGCGATCAGAGCGCGTCGCAAGCCGGGGTTTTGCTGAGCCTGTTTTTTCTCTTCCGGTGTAAGAGCGACAGGCGCTGCGGGCAGATTCACGGTTGAGCCTAGAGCTTCCAGGGCCAGTTGCTCATAAAAACCATTGATGCCGGCCATTTGGCCCATCAGCGTCTGGGTTGCCATGGTGGTGTCTGGCCCAGCGGGGCGCGTGTTTTGCCAGGCGCGTGCCAGCCAGTAGGTCCACACCGCTTCTTTTTGCTGCTGTGCGCTCATGGCCGAAATGCTGTTTGCTACCGTTGCCCAGTCGCCTGCACGCAAGGCAGCGCGGGTTTTCCAGGCCAGCAGGTCGTCGTTCAGGTGCTGGGGCAGGGCCTTGGCAAAGTACGCGTGGGCTTGGTCGTCCAGCTTTTGCGCTGCACGCTTGCCAATCACGGCCCACACCCAACTCCGTTCTTCCTCGCTCAGCTGGGTGCGCCAGCGCAGTTTGTTGGCTTGTTCGGCCGCTTCCTCGTAATTAAGGGTGGCCAAACGCACCAGCGCCAGCGTCACAAATTCTTTGGTGCGTGTGCGCAGGGCGGTGAGTTTGTCGTCCAGATAGCGCGCTGGGGACTGAAAAATCTGCTCAACCGGCGAGCTCCATTCAGGGTTCAGCAGGCTGACTGCCTGTGCAGCAGCGCGTACGCGCCCCGCTTCCATGGCCCAGCGGGCACGCAGCCAAGCGGTGTGCCGTTCCATTTGCTGCGCGTCCAACAGTTGTTTGGCAGTCAGTGCGCAGCCGTCATCGGCTTCTTTCTGAGCCAGCCAGTTTGACGCTACGGCCTTTGCCACCGCCTGGCCTTGTTGGTGCTGCAACAGCAAGCCGTAGCACTTCACCTCGCGGTCGTCTTGCATGCGGTAAAGCGGCAGTTCAGCCGCCAAATTGGCCCAATCACGCTGTTTGCCCAGTTGCAGCAACCAGTCGTTGCGCAAGCGGTCTTCGTAATAGGTGCCGCTGTAGCGGTTAAGAAAGGCGCGTACTTCGCTGGTGGAGGCAAGGTCCAGCCGGTTGCGAAGCTCCCAATACGCGGCCAGAGGCTCCAGGGCGTGCCCCTGGGTGCGCGGCAACAGTTGGGCCAGTTGCTTTCTATCGCCTTTTTGAAAGGCTTCGCGCATGTCCAGAACGGCTTGTTCGGCGGGCGTTTGGGCCTGTGCAGCCACAGGCGCGCTGGCCATGGCTGCAAAAGCGGCCAAAATGGCAAAAATCGTCAACAATCGGGACTGAAATTTCACGGTCAATGTCATAAGCGAATTATGGACAACAAACCCCACGCTGGACAGTTTTCGGGTGGCCCCACCCCATCAGCACAAAAGGCTTTGTGGCGCAAAGCCTTGGTGGCCGAACGCCAGAACCTGCCCGACCGGTTGGCCAAAGCCGAGGCACTGCAGCGTGTGATGCGGGTGTGGCTGGTAGAACGCCCCGATGATGTGGTGATTGGTGCCTACTGGCCCATCAAAGGCGAGTTTGACCCCCTGCCTGCCTTGTTCCGCTGGCAAGAGGCGGGCATGGAGGCGGACGCTGCAGGCGCCATACGCCGCCGCCAAATCGGTTTGCCGGTGGTTAATAAAGTTGACAAAACCCTGACGTTTTTTACCTGGTACCCCGGTTGCCCCATGGAAGAGGACGCCTACGGCATTCCCAAGCCCAAAGACACCGAGATCATCCACCCCACACTGTTGTTTGTGCCCTGCGTGGGTTATGGCCCGGGCGGGTACCGGTTGGGGTACGGTGGCGGTTTCTATGACCGAACCTTGGCCCAGCTGCAGCCCAAACCCTACACCGTGGGCTTGGGGTACACCCAGGGCTTTTTGCCCGATTTGGAGCCCGAGGCCCACGACATACCGCTGGACGCGATATTGAATGACAACGGGGTGGTGTGGCCGTTGGGTTGACGCTGTTGGAGCCATGAACCCGAATCACGGGTGCTCTGCGGTGGCATGGGTTTTTTCACGCCGAATCAGGTACACCCCGCTGCCCACGATGATGCCTGCGCCCAGCAAGGTGTAGCCGTCGGGCAGGGTGTGCCAGATCAGCCAGTCCAGCCCCATGCCCCAAGCCAGCGCCGTGTATTCAAAAGGGGCCACTGCCGACGCTTGGCCGTGCCGGAATGCTTCGGTGATGGCGAGTTGGCCCCCAAACCCCGACAAGGCCAGCGCCAACAGCCAGATGCCATGCTCGGGCTGGTAGGGGCGCCATTGGGGCCATGCCAGCAAGCTGGCGCCTATGGCCACAATCACCATGATCCACAACATCAGGCTTTCCATGGAGTCGGTGCGGCTGGACAGGCGGGCCGCCACGGCAGACGCAGCGTAGCACCCTGCCGCGCCCAGCACCGCCAGGCCGTGCCAGCCCAAAAAACCATCGGTGCTGGGGCGCAACGCCACCACCACACCCAGCAGGCCCAAACCGATGGCGAACCAATGGGCACTTGGCACCTGTTCTTGTAGGGCCGGTATGGACAACACCGCAATCAATAACGGGGCCACAAAAAACAAGGTGTACGCGTTGGCCAGGGGCAAACCTTGCAAGCCATAGGTGAACAAGGCCAGCATGCCAATCGACAAAACGCCACGTAACAGGTGCAGGCCCCAACGCTGGCTGCCTAGGCGTCGCCAACCTTTACGCCACGCCACAAAGCCCAGCACCAAAGGCAGGGCCACCCAGCCGCGCCAAGCCGCTATCTGGAGGGCGGGGTAGTGCGGCGACAGCATTTTCAGCGCCATATCCATCAACGAAAAAAACGCCACGGCCACCAGCATGGCCACGATGCTGCGCAAATTGCCTTGTGCGGGCAGCCACCCAGTGGTGTGGCGGGGGCGGTGCGGCGACTGGGGTTGGACGGGATGGGGCATGCAAGGATTGTCCGCCCATAATTGGGCCATGGCCCGCCCCAAATCTGCCACCCACGAATTGAAGCGCGACGAAATTTTGGACGTTGCCGCCCAGTGCTTTGCCCGCCAAAGTTACCCCGCCGCCAGCATGAACGACATTGCTGCCGCTTGCAACGCCAGCAAGGCCCGGCTGTACCACTACTACAGCAGCAAGGACGCGATTTTGTTTGACCTGCTGGACCGCTACACCCAACGTCTGCTGGCCTTGATTGGCGAAGCCGAGGCCCGCGCCCAGCGCCAAAACCTGGACGACCGCGCCGCCCTGCACGAACTGGTGCGCGCCTTCCTCAAAGAATACGAGCACTCGGCCACGCGGCATATTTCGCTGTTGAACGACGTGAAATTTTTGCCCGAGACCGAGCGTGAATGCGTGCTGGACCGTCAGCGCAACGTGGTGGCGGCGGTGACCCGTTTTTTGGTGCGAGCCTACCCGCAACGGGTGCAGGCCCACAACCAAACCGCCATCACCATGATGCTGTTTGGCATGATCAACTGGACGTTCACCTGGCTGCGCCCGAACGGCCCGATGAGTTACGCCGCCTTTGCCGATGAGGTAATTGCCTTGTTGGAGCAAGGTCTAAAATTAAATAATGTGTAATTGAGTTTGTTTTAGTAGAATCCGAGGCATCAACGGAGACCCCCATGAGCAAAGCTTTCGCCAGTCAGGCCGACCTGGAAGAGAAGAAGATCACTTTCGAGCAGCTCAGTGCCCATTGCTGGGCCTACACCGCCGAAGGGGACCCCAATTCTGGCGTGATCATCGGTGACAAGTACATCATGGTCAGTGACGCCACGGCCACGCCAGCCATGGCCCGCGATTTGATTGCCAAGATCCGCACGGTGTCGGACAAGCCCATCAAATACGTGCTGTTGACGCACTACCACGCCGTGCGCGTGCTGGGCGCGAGTGCCTATGTGGCCGAGGGTGCAACCGAAGTGATTGCGAGCCGTGGCACCTACGAGCTGATCGTCGAGCGCGGAGCGCAAGACATGAAGAGCGAGATGGAGCGTTTCCCTCGCCTGTTTCGGGGTGCCGACAGCATTCCCGGTTTGACTTGGCCGACCCTGGTGGTGGGCAACGGTCAGCCTGGTCGGCAAGGGTCTTTGGAAATTGACTTGGGCGGCGTGAAGGTGCAAATCTGGCACCCGGGCGCCGGCCACACCCGTGGCGACACGATTGCCTGGGTGGAAGATGAAAAAGTGTTGTTCAGCGGCGACTTGGTCGAGTACGAGGCGGGTGTGTACACCGGCGACGCGCAACTGGAAGAATGGCCAGCA
>JACCDQ011868738.1_pt1 | contig 19113 bp, 15 predicted proteins | sample 7446031 | NCBI WGS metagenome assembly JACCDQ01 (sample SAMN15323442, study PRJNA562643) | freshwater metagenome | isolation source: river surface water | place: USA:Blue River Watershed | collected 2017-08-17
TATGATTAGCGAGTCCAATATTAGCATTGAGTAAGCTGTATTTGCCATCACCTGCCATGTATTTGATTAGATTGGCTTCAATATCAAGTGTGGCAGATTTATTAAACCATTCACTTGAAATTATTAAAACAGTGTCAAGGGTACTCTTATCATTGTTCCTTAAGTGGGTATTCATACGTGCCACAGCATCTGCTGTTTCTCCAATATAAGCCTCACCTTTTTTATTGCTTTTTATTATGTAAACAATTGGCCAATAGTTGGTTATGAGGTTAGATTCTTGTAGTAAACTTGGCGTGTTTGTATCGAAATTATATTTTTTAATCTTCAGCGTATTAGTGTCTTTCATAGTTCATTGTATTTCTTCGCATTTCCTTTTGATTTATCAATTGGATATTTCTTGGCATTTTTCTGAATTTTATCAAGTATAATATCTTTTATGTTTAAGTTATACTTGTCTGCAAGCAAAAAAGCATAGGAAAGTACATCTGCAAGTTCCTCTTTTACTTTCTCTACGTTGGCATCCTCTGGCTTTTTCCAAAGAAATAGCTCTAATAATTCTGCAGATTCGACACTTAATGCTAAGGCAAGGTCTTTTGGGTTGTGAAATTGTTCCCAATCTCGTTCATTTCTAAATTTGACAAGCTGATGAATGATTTCTTTGTTTTCTGTCATAGTTTTGATGTGCTTAATTTATGATTATTTGAGGTGTTGGGTTAGTTGATATGATATAAGCAAATATAATTACTTTTGAGTGAAATGTCGAAAAGTCTGTTAATGTAATTCAATACTCAATTTAATAGGTTATCTAACTGGTCTGTAATTTGTGTGATATTCATTTTTGAGGATTTAATATAACTACTGCAATTTAGTATTTTTTGCTTGAACTAAAAAGACCAAAAGCCTTTCCAATTCCCTCAATACCCCATGAATAAGGGCAGTGATTTGAGGGGAATTCTGAAAATTTACCACGAGTCAATATCTTTTACCAACACCCATCCTATATGTCAAAATTTACAAAAAATATCCTTAGCGTATTGATTTTACTGCTTGTTTTAGGCCTTGCTTTTTATCCAAAATTGAAAGGAGTTTTTGGCTCAGAGAGTAAAGAAAAGAAAGAAAAATCTGCGGGTAAAGACGGTAAACCCAAAGGTAAAACTAGTGTAGTGGTAGAAGTGGTATCGGCCAAACGTTTGGATGACGTCGTGGCTGCTTCTGGTACTATTTTACCTAATGAAGAAGTCGAAATTAATACCGAAGTTTCGGGGCGTTTAACGGTCTTGAATATCAAAGATGGCGATTTCGTGAAGAAAGGAGCGGTCTTATTGCGTATCAACGATGCAGATTTACAAGCACGTTTGAAGAAATTGGGGTTCAATAAAAAATTGGCGGAAGACAACGAAGCCCGTCAGAAAAAACTCTTAGAAAAAGAAGCCATCTCGCAACGAGAATATGACATTGCCGTAAACTCCGTGAATACCATTCAAGCGGACATTGAAGATTTACAGGCTCAAATTCAGAAAACTACGTTACGAGCACCGTTCGATGGAACAATTGGCTTCCGTTCAGTGAGTATGGGAAGTTATATTTCGCCGACTACTAAAATTGCTACGTTGACGAATACGAACCCTGCCAAGTTGGAGTTTCCCGTTCCTGCAAAATATGCTCAATTGATTCATAAAGGTTCTAAAGTGGAGTTTACTGTAGAAAATTCCGAAGGGCATTTCTCGGCAACCGTATATGCGATTGACCCAAAAATTGACCCCATCACTCGTACCTTACAAATTCGTGCGATTGCTCCGAATGGAAACCATCAGTTAATCCCAGGTTCGTCTGCCAAAGTTAGCTTGATTGTAAAATCAACAGGGACTGCCATTATGATTCCAACGGAGTCGGTTGTTCCTGAGCAAAAAGGAAGCAAAGTATTTATCGTGAAAAATGGTAAAGCGACTCCTGTAAAAATCGTATTGGGCGTGCGTAACGAGAAAGAAGTGGAAGTAACGTCTGGCTTAAACGTAGGCGATAGCTTAATCACTACTGGAGTAATGCAAGTGAAACCTGATGGAGAAGTGGAAGTGACGAAGTAGTTTTTTAGGTATGAGGTCGTAGGTTTTAGATAGTAGGTATAAGGTTTATAGAATTTGTTAAACTAGATAACAATAAAGAAATTGGGTTGATGGGTGAACGGGTTTTAACCCGTTCAAATAGATGAAACAGGTTAAAACCTATTCAAACAAACGAAACGGGTTAAAACCCGTTTACCCGTTCCCTTAAAAGCTAAAAAAATAATGGCAAGTATTTCAGAAACTAGTATTCAACGCCCCGTTTTAGCGATTGTAATGTCCATTTTGATTATCCTGTTTGGATTAATTGGATATAGCTATTTGGGTATCAGGGAGTTCCCGAGCGTTGACCCGCCCATTGTGACCGTACAAACTTCTTATACGGGGGCAAACGCTGATATTATTGAATCACAAATTACAGAACCGTTGGAGGAATCCATCAATGGTATTGCTGGGATTCGCACGCTTACATCGTCTAGCCGTGATGGACGCTCAACGGTGACGGTAGAGTTTGACCTTTCGGTAAACATTGAAGATGCTGCCAATGACGTGCGTGACCGTGTGTCGAGAGCCACAGCCAATCTTCCTAAAGACGTTGACCCGCCCGTGGTGGCAAAAGCCGATGCGGATGCCAATCCGATTTACTTCATTAATGTGAAATCGGCAGAACGAGATATTTTGTCGTTAAACGAAATTGTTACCCGAGATATTAAAGAGAAATTCCAGACGGTTGCAGGTGTAAGTGCCGTGCAGTTATGGGGCGAAAAGAAATTTGCCATGCGTCTGCGGATTGACCCCGATAAATTGGCTTCGTATCGCTTAACAGCACCTGATATTGTGAGTGCTTTGAGTAAACAAAATATTGAATTACCTTCTGGAAGTATTGAAGGAGCAATGACGGAATTAACCGTTAGAACGCAAGGACGCTTGACTACTCCCGAAGAATTTAACAACCTTATCTTGCGAGAAGAAGGTGACCGAGTGGTGAAATTTAGCGATGTAGGTTATGCTGAATTAGCACCCGAAAATGAGAAAACCGTTTTTAAGCGGGACTTAGTGCCTATGGTTGCCGTAGCCGTGATTCCACAACCAGGAGCAAATCAGATTCAGATTGTCGATGATATTGAGAAAAAGCTAGTACAGATTAAGGCGGCTTTACCCAAAGATGTGCAAGTAGAATTGGGTATTGACTACACCAAATTTGTACGTAATTCGATTTCGGAAGTAGAAGAAACCATTGTTATTGCCATCGTTTTAGTGGCCTTGATTATCTTCCTTTTCCTACGAGATTGGCGTTCAACCTTGATTCCGCTGACGGCTATTCCTGTGTCCTTGATTGGTTCGTTCTTTATCATGTATGTAATGGGCTTTTCGATTAACGTGTTGACACTGTTAGGAATCGTGTTGTCGATTGGTTTGGTGGTAGATGATGCCATTGTGGTTCTAGAAAATATTTATGCCAAAATTGAAGATGGGATGTCGCCTTGGGATGCCGCATTGCATGGTTCAAAAGAAATTTACTTTGCCGTTATTTCTACGACGGTAACGTTGGCAGCGGTATTCTTACCCGTGATTTTCTTACAAGGAATTACAGGTCGTTTGTTTAGAGAGTTTGGGATTGTGGTCGCTGGTTCTGTGATTATCTCTGCCTTTGTATCCTTGACCTTAACACCAATGTTGAGCTCTAAAATTTTAAAAGGAGGACATGACCGCCCGTGGTTTTATCGCATTACCGAACCATTTTTTGTGGGATTAACCGAAGCGTATCAAAACTCCTTGAATAGCTTTTTGAAAGTAAGATGGGTAGCGTGGGTATTGATGGTCGCTTTCATCGGGATTATTTATGCGATGTTTAAGTTTGAAGCAATTCCATCTGAACTTGCTCCATTAGAAGACCGAGGAGGTTTCCGTATTCAGGTAACGGGTCCAGAAGGGGCAACTTACGAATACATGTTGAAATTTACGGATGAAGTAGGGGCTTATTTGATGAAAGAAGTGTCAAGTAACGACCGTAAAGGGGTGGCAACGATTACCTCTCCACCTTTTGGAAATGGTGGATCAAATACGGGGTCTATTCGTCTTTATTTGAATACAAATTCAGAGGAACGCCGTACGCAACAGCAAATTGTGGAGGATTTACAGCCAAAAATTAAAAAATTCACAGGGGCAAAAATGTTTGTGGTACAAGACCCAACCATTCAGACAGGGCAACGTGGAGGAGGTTTACCCGTTCAATTTGTAATTCAAGCACCTAATTTTGATAAATTGAAAAAGGCATTGCCAGAGTTTATGGCTAAAGTGCGAGAAAGCTCGAAATTTGATGGGGCAGATGTGAACCTAAAATTTACGAAGCCAGAATTGCGTCTGGAAATCGACCGTACCAAAGCTCAAAACTTAGGTATTTCGATTCAAGATGTGGCTCAAACCTTGCAATTGGGGCTATCAGGAAGACGCTTTGGGTATTTTTTGATGAATGGAAAGCAGTATCAAATTATTGGGCAAATAGACCGTCCACAACGAAATGACGTAGCTGATTTGAAATCGCTCTATGTGAAAAGCTCTTCGGGTGAGTTAATTCAATTGGATAACTTGGTGAAAATTACAGAAGAAAGTACTCCTCCTCAGTTGTTTCGCTATAACCGCTACGTGTCGGCTACCGTACAAGCACAGATGGCAAAAGGGGTGACCTTAGGAGAAGCTTTAGACGAAATGGATGCCATTGCCAAAGAAACCTTAGACCCTTCGTTCTCGACGGCTTACGATGGACAATCGAAGGAGTTTAAAGCGTCGTCTTCTTCATTGGTATTCGCTTTTGCATTAGCATTAGTCCTGATTTATTTGATTTTATCGGCTCAGTTTGAAAGCTTTATCGACCCTTTAATTATCTTGCTTACCGTGCCTTTGGCGGTGGCAGGTGCATTGTTGTCGTTATGGGATTTTAGTCAGACGTTAAATATTTTCTCTCAAATTGGGATTATTGTATTGATTGGTTTAGTAACCAAAAACGGTATCTTAATTGTAGAATTTGCCAATCAGCGAAAAGAGGTTGGAAGCAATACACTTTTAGCCGCTCAAGAAGCAGCAGTAGCCCGTTTTAGACCTATTTTGATGACTTCACTTTGTACTATTTTGGGAATTTTGCCGATTGCCTTGGCATTGGGAGCGGGTTCTCAAAGTCGTGTGCCGATGGGTATTGCGGTAGTAGGAGGGATGTTATTTGCCACTACGTTGACCTTGTATATTATTCCTGCGGTGTATAGTTATATGTCGAGAGAGTTGAAGCACAAGGAGTAATTCCGAATTTTGAATGATGAATTTTGAGTGTTGGATTAAATCCTCACCCTGACAGCGGTCAACGACCCTGTCAGGGTGAGGATTTTTTGTTTAGGGATTTCAAGTTCTGAGAATTTTGAAAACTGTAATTAAATAAGAGTTTTAATCCGTTTTTTCTCCTAGTTTAAGGCTTAACTTTATCTGTTTTTTATATCAAGAATAAATTATTCTGCGGAATTCTTATATTTGCGGACTGGAAAGTTTGTAGCTCAGTTGGAAGAGTACCTGCCCGGCACGCAGGGGGTCGTGGGTTCGACTCCCACCTTACTTTTCTGCTTTATGGGAAGCGTAGTTTAATTGGAAAAACGCACTCCGCAAGAGTGTTAATAGGAGTTCAACTCTCCTCGTTTCCCCTTTTTGTTTAATAGCTATGAATCAATATCCATTTAGTCAAGAGGAGTGGGAGGCTTGTATAAAAGTCTTAACTGCACTTAAAGAAGACCCCTTCAACAATCCAGATAATCTTCAATTTAAAACCCTCATTACCTCTATTCATAAGAAAGCCAAAAAGGACATTCGTAAGAGTGTTCATGACGAAAAAATAGAGAAAGATATTGTGATAAAAAAGCAAACGACTATCGTGTCCAATGCTCATGATAATACTACACTTTATAGTCATCAAACTGAAAATACGGGAATATATACGGAGTTAAATATTCCTGTAAGATGTTATGCTTGTTCTGAAGAATATAAACAATTACATTCTTTCTATCATAGGCTTTGCCCTAAATGTGCTGAAGTAAATTATTATTACAGGCAATTAGAAACTAGTTTCGAGCATTTTCAAGTAGTCATAACAGGTGGACGTGTTAAAATTGGTTATGCAACAGCTTTAAAATTTTTGCGGTCGAAAGCTAAGGTGTTGATTACTACTCGTTTTCCTGCAAACGCATGGGAGCAGTTTAGTAAAGAGCCTGATTTTGAGTGTTGGCAACAAAATCTCACTATTTATGGTTTGGATTTACGTAATTTAAAAGCTGTTTATCAGTTTGTGGATTATTGCCGAGATACCTTACAACATATTGATATTTTGGTAAATAATGCTGCTCAAACTATCAAATATACAACAGAATATTATCAACCATTAATAGCAAAAGAACAACAGTATTTATTGGAGTTCAGAAGTCCTAAAATATTGGCAAATGAGACTCCGCCAACCATTGAAGACAATCAATTACTGTCAACAACGCCCCAACAATCAATTCCGATAAATCGTTTTGGGCAACCTGTGGATTATCGAGATAAGAACAGTTGGAATTCTAAATTAGAGGAAATTGGGCTTGAAGAATTGTTAGAGGTTAATCTGATAAACCATATTTCACCTTATTTGATGATTTCGGAATTGAAAGCTTTAATTCTAAAAAGTCCTCAAGAATATCGCTTTATTATTAACGTAACATCTTCAGAAGGACAGTTTAGTTATGGTAATAAAACAGTTTTTCATCCACATACCAATATGACAAAAGCAGCTCTCAATATGCTTACTCGCACCTCTGGAGCTGATTTTGTCAAAGAAAAAATCTATATGAATGCAGTGGATGTAGGTTGGGTTTCGACAGGTGCTTATGAAGCCAAACGTGCCAGACTTTTTGATAATTTGCAGATTCCACCCTTAGATTCGGTAGATGGAGCTATGCGAATTATTCATCCAATTTTAGAGACTCAAAATGGAAATACTGAATTGTATGGGAAACTATTGAAAAACTATCGGGTAGTTGATTGGTAGTACTAGGTTTCTACTTCCAGTAATCCGAAATATTCCGTTTTAGTCAGTGGGCGTACATTGCCTTCTGGTATAACTGCTGTTTTCATTTCGCAAATCAATACATCACCTTGCCTTTTGAGGCATTTGATATGCGGAATAACGTTCTCATGAATCCTAAAAGTGGATGCAATAGCTGCCAAAGGGTCATCTTTATATTGAGACTCAATCCATAACCAATGTTCATGTTCAGTACTTGTACACCAACATTTTACGGCATAAACTTTTTGACCCTGATTTCGCCAGCCTCTTAACTCTTCAATTTTACTGAGTTCGGCTTCATATACTTCAAAAATGTTGTGTTTTTTGAAAGGCGTTTTTTCCCCAAGACTATCATATTTAAAGTAATTGAGTTCTATTCCATCAACCCCTATTTTGCGAGCATCTAAGGCTTGCATCATCTCCGAAACACCAATATAATTGAAACAAAAACGTCTAAGATTTCTATCTTCAATTTTAAAAATATCTTTATACGTATAAGACTTTACACTTTGCCATTGTTCCTGAATTGTCTCCAATAGCTCATTTGCTTTTGCGTGTTGAATATTCCATTCTCGGTCAAATTCTCTAACTTGAAAATTTTGAAAAGATGAATGTCGCATCTTTAAGATGGCAATCAGCATTTTTAAAGGGTACTTTGGGTCTTTATTTGTTCTATTCCATCTGCTTCGGATAAAAAACTCATTTTTAGATACATAAAAATCGTTGAATAGTTGAGTAAACAGGTTATCGACCTTAGAAATGAGTCCATCTATTTGTTGAGAATAAATAGCGTTATTGATAATTTCAACTTGGGGTAAATTTTGTACCAATGCTTGCAGGGCTGAGACTTTTGAAATGTCTAATTTGTTGATTTTCTTTAGATTATGGAATATTGAATTTCGAAAGAACCATGATAATGTCCCACCTACTTCTTCTAAACTGGGTAAGTTAATATCTATATTTAAATTAGCATTGCCACAAATATATTGTAGTTTGGGGAATAGAGAAGGACGTTCCTTTTGATTTATCGTGTTTTGTGTAAATCGTGTTAAAATATTTGGAGAAAAATTAAAAATAGAACTTTGTGATTTATTTACAACAAAATCATTCGATACAAATTCTAAAGATGGAAAGAAAATGTCATTTGATATGTTGATATTTAGATTTTCAACATCTTGTAATTTTGGAAAATCAACCAACGAATCTTCAATTCTAAGGCTTTTTCCTATGTTTTGTAATTCAGGGAAGGAAACCCATTGTTTATTTAGGGTACAATCCTCTTGAATAGTTTGCAAAGTGTTGAATCTAATTGGATTTGTACTGTTTAAGCCCCCTTTTTTATTTATGATAGATAGTTTTTGAACAGATTGAAGATATGGAAAGCTAACACCACTTGAAAAAATTTGAACAAAACCCGAAATTTCAGTATGAGGAATAACACAATCACTGAGATTTACAATTAAGTTGAAATATCCATCAGATGGTAGCAGTGCAATGTCTGATTTTGTACTGACTTCAAGAGCGTTTCCCTGCTTTTTTGCCAATTTAGGAATAACAACTTTTGCTTTGTTTTTAAGTTTACCACCTACAAAATTTAATTCGGGTAAGGCAACAGATTTATAAATAGTTAGGTCTCCTCTAACTTTTTGGAGAGCTACGACATAAATATCCTTCTCATGTAAATTACAGTCTCCTGCAACGATAGCTAATTGAGGTAAAAATACATCGGCGGCATCAATGGATAGATTTCCTTTGACTTCTTTTAGGTTTGGGAAAGAACAATCTGTTGCTCGAATCAAACAATTTCCGTCAATTTCTTTCAATGAAATCTCAGCCCCTTTCAGATAAATTTCAAGCTGAATAGGTGTATTGGTGGGAATACGAGCAATATCTTCTTGTTTTTTGATTCGGTAAGTTTGCATATTAGTCATAGGCAGCCTCTACAATGCCTGTAATAGGATTAAATTCTTGTTGAATGTATTTGATTATATTGGGGCTTTCTGTTTTTAGCGTACCGTGTTCTCCATGCGAGATAATGCCTTCTCCCTCAATTTCAAGTACCTGAGTGGTTCGATCAATCGTTTTAACAACTTTTATTAACGATGCCTCTAAGACATGCGTATTTGTGGTGTTTTCTAAAAAATGTTTCATAAAATAGATATTAGTTAATCTTCGGAATTATATGCGATAAAAGTACAAAAATAGATGGATAAAAGTCAACGACCCTGTCAGGGGGATTACCGAAAATTTTACCTCACACAGGCTACTACCTCTTTAATAAACCGATTTTCATCAAAGTTTTTACTTTTGGGTGTACAGCCCAAACGGACTACTACCAGTTCTTTGGATGGAATAATCGTGATGGATTGTCCCTCAAAGCCATCTGCCCAAAAAGCGTCTTCTGGATACGTTTTATCATGATGATTTATCCAGAAATGAGCCGCATAGTCCCCGTTTGAATGCGGTGTTTCGGTGGCTGCATATTTAACCCAACCTTCGGGTAATAGGCGTTCATTTTTCCAGACACCATCTTGTAAATACAATTGCCCAAATTTTGCCCAATCTCTTGCGGTAGCATACATAAAAGACGAACCAATAAACGTTCCAGCAGCATCGGGTTCGAGGATAGCACTTTGCATCCCAATTTTCTGAAAAAGTGCCTGATAAGGGAATGCCCAATAGGCAGTTGAATTAGGAAATTGTCTGCGGATAATTTCTTGTAAAATATTACTTGTCCCACTCGAATACGACCATTTTTCGTTGGGTTTAAAACCAGCTTTACTACTAATCGCATAGTTTCCTGCCCCTTTTTCTTTAAATAACATCCGAGTTGCGTCAGAGGGTTTGCTATAATTTTCTTCAAAAGTTAAGCCACTACTCATACGTAAAAGATGGTCTATCGTGATGTTTTTCCGCTCGTCTTCTTCCCATTCTTTGACAGGAGCAGAGCGATGAATATCCAATTTTTCAGCTTTTACCAAGATACCAATTAAGGCACTGGTGACACTTTTTGTCATAGACCAGCCCAATAAAGGCATCCTTTGATGAATCCCTTTGGCATACTGTTCACTGACAATTTTACCCTTATGAAGTATCACTACGGCACGGGTTCGGAGTAAATGCTGTGGGTCATGTTCATGAAAAATGCTATCGACCAAACGATTCAATTTAGGTTGATTTATCTGTGGGTCTGCTACCAATTGAGCAGTATCCGCAAGGGGAGAAGGATTGGCAAAACCCTGTTGTTGTTGAAGCTCTTCGATAGACGTACCGTTGATGAGTGTACAACCAAAGCCTTTTCTGAAAATAGCCTTTGCCGTAGCTAATCCATAAATAGAAGCAGAGACTATTTGAGTACTGGAATCTATGGTTACGTCCACGTAAGGCACTTGATAAAGGTCTTCGGCTTGAATGCTCGCCAAAGGTCTTTTTGAAATAAAGGTACAAGAACAAACCGTTTTGGCTGCATACGAAGAGGCAATGTTGGCATAGTCTAAGCCAAAACGAAGCCCATAGAGGAGTCCAAAAAATAAGGTAATAAGAAGGCTGAAACGAAGTGCTTTTTTCATGTTAATGCGATGGTTAATGCGTAGTGTGTAATGATTAATGCGTAATGATGAATTTAGACCAATGATTATCAAATAAGTAATGGCAAAGAATAAATTGGTAGTGTTCTTTTACCGTAGTGACTGTTACCACAGAGCTGCCCAGAGTTTAAAAATCACAGAGTTTCACAGAGTTTTTCTACTTTTTCTTTGTGTAACTCCGTGTCGGACTTTGTGTACCTCTGTGGAAAAATAGTATCAATTTAATAATTTCTCATACTTAACTCTTTATGACCAAGTAACATCATAAAGAGTATTTTGTTGAAGTGCTTTCTTCGTACATTCCTCATTTATCATTACGCACTACGCATTCATCATTAACCATTACGCATTAATTATAAACGCCAATCCCAAACGACAATATCCCAATCTTCTCCCGTTAATTCATCAAAGAATCGAGAAACGGATTGGTAGCCTACTCGTTGGTGAGCTTTCATTGAACGAGGGTTTTTTGAAGAAATATCTGTAATCACCATTTCGTAGTCTTTTTCTAAACATTCTCTAAAGTGGTTATACATTTTATCAACCAAGCCCATTCCTCTGTAGCCTTCACCCACACACAATTGTCCAACCACAGAATAAGGATAATCGCTTAACTTTTTCCCTTTATAGTCGATAGTTTCGATAGCCGCAAATAGCCCTTCCAACGCAGGTACTTCATAACGAGAATCAGGTAACATTACAATGGCATATCCTACTACTTTATCCCCATCCTTTGCAATGACACTAGGGGCAAGGTTGTGCATTCCTTTTAGAATATCGAAGGTATGTTCGACCGTAACGAAGCCTTGGGTGGCTAAGGTTTCGGCGGTAATGTTTTTACGCAAATTTTGTTGTTGAAGTGCTAAGATACCTTCTAGTTCGGCATCGTTACTTACTTGAGTGATGGTAAGGTTCATTGTTGACGATTTTTAGTTTTTATAAAAATACACATAAAAAAAGAGATGAGTAAAAAGTGTAGCGTTTAAAGATTAAAGCTTTTTTATTCCTGTTTTAGCTTTAATCTGGGCGATGGTCGCCTATAAACTTTTGACTTTTTACTCACCTCCTTTTATTATTTCTCTAAGACAAAGATCATTCGGGTAGAATGTTCAGCATCGAAAGGGTTCAAGTGATAATCTCCAAAGAGATGCTTCAGTTTCAAACCAGCCGCATCAAAATAATGATGAAACGCTTCATAAGAAATCGCTTCTACTTTTTCTTGAAAATGATAGGCCTGTCCTTTATCTTCAAAAGCAATGTCTTTTATGATATAACCATTTACAAGTTCTTTACGAATTTCAAAATGAATACCTTCAATTTCTTTGACCACAAATTCCTCCAAGTGCTTAATGACATAAGCAGTATTAAAAAAATCAAGGACGAAAATCCCTCCTTTTTTTAAGTTTCGAGCTGCCGCTTGGAATGCTTTGACGTTTTCTGTTTCATTTTCAAAATAGCCAAAACTAGTGAACAAGTTTAAGATAAAATCAAAATGACGCTCTTCAAAAACCTCCCGCATATCGTGTACGTAGAAGTGTAAATTAGGTTGTTCAAATTGTTTGGCATGAGCGATACTTTGAGGAGATAAGTCTAGTCCAGCCACATTAAAACCTAATTGATTCAAGAAAATCGCATGTCTTCCTTTTCCACACGCCAAATCCATTACTCGGTGTTCTGGCTTAAAATGTAAAAATTTGGAAAGAGCCGTCATAAATGCTTGAGCTTCCTCTTCGTCACGGTTCTTGTAAAGAATATGATAATAAGGTGAGTCGAACCAAGTACTAAACCATTCTTTTTCCATATTACAGACGCAACGTATTATGATTTTCAAGAAAATCTTGGTAAGCCAACGCAATGCCATCAGCTAGTTCGATGGTATGTTGCCAACCTGCGGCATGAAGTTTAGAAACATCCATCAATTTACGAGGCGTTCCGTCTGGTTTGCTGGTATCCCAAATTAACTCTCCTTCAAAACCAACTACCTCTTTTACCGTTTCGGCCAGTTCTTTGATGGTTACGTCTGTTCCTGTTCCTACGTTTACCAATTCTGGTTCACTGTAGTTTTCCATCAGGTACAAACAAGCGGCTGCGAGGTCATCAGCGTGTAAGAATTCACGCATAGGCGAACCCGTTCCCCAAAGCGTCACAGACGGTGTGCCATTAGTTTTTGCCTCATGGAATTTACGAATCATCGCTGGCAAAACGTGTGAGTTTTGTAAGTCATAATTATCGTTTGGCCCGTATAAATTGGTTGGCATGGCCGATATAAAATCGCAACCATACTGAGCTCGGTAAGCCTCACACATTTTGATACCCGCAATTTTAGCAATTGCATAAGGTTCGTTGGTAGGCTCTAAAAAGCCACTTAACAGGTATTCTTCTTTAAGCGGTTGTGGAGCTAATTTTGGATAAATACAAGATGAACCCAAAAACATTAGTTTCTTCACACCTGCACTGTAAGCACTGTGGATAACATTGTTCTGAATCGCTAAATTCTCGTATAAGAAGTCGGCACGATAGGTATTATTGGCTACAATACCACCTACTTTTGCTGCTGCTAAAAAAACGTAATCAGGTTTTTCGGCTTCAAAAAAATCAGCCACCGCTTGTTGATTGCGTAAGTCAAGTTCTTTAGAAGTACGAACCACAAAATTGGTGTAACCTTCTTGTTGTAATTTGCGGTGAATGGCAGACCCAACCATGCCACGGTGTCCTGCAATATAAATTTTAGCGTTTTTTTCCATTTCTTGTGAGCGAATAGCTATATTTTTAACGTTATATCTGTCGTTTATTCAATTTTATGAGCAAATTTGTTTTCGCTTAATGTTGAAAGGCAATCATTTTATTAACCAAAAATAAAACAAGGGCTTATTCGTTTACAAAAGTAATAGTAAGCCTTTGAATATGTGTCAAAAATGAAAAGTTTATCCATAATAATTACCCTCTTATTTGTACTTTTTGGAGAATTGGCTTTTGCTCAAAATGATGAGTTTAAGACCAATGCCAAGCCCAAAACCGATACTTCGGCAAAATCGAAAGGGATTTTGGGTGGCCTAATTCAGACTGATATTTTAGACAATGTCAAAAATGCCAAGAAGACAATTAAAGAGGTAAAAGAAGATTTTAAGAATAATAAAGCCGAAGCAAAGCGGATTAAAGATGAATTAACAGGCTTTGGCTCTGATTTATCGAATGATTTGGGATTAAAAACAACTCGCACGAAAACCAAAAAAGTCAAGAAAAAAGTGCCTAAATATGAGTACGAAGGCATTAAGTTTGAACGTCGTATTGGGGAATATGGAACGGGCGTACGGTTGACCATTGAAGAAATCAACGTCCTCCGTGACCCCGATGAAGCCGAGCCGAGTATTTACGCTAAAGAAGTTTGGTGGTATGACCCAAAGATGCACCGAATTACCAATACGCCAAGAAAAGATAAAAACTATGGCGAAATTTGTCATGGCCCTTACGCAAAATATGTAAATGATGAATTGGTGGAAGAAGGCTTTTTTAACGTAGGGGTAAAAGATGGCCGTTGGGAAACTTATAATCAAGAGTTTATTTTATTGACGAAAGAACGCTATAAAAACGGGTTTCCTGCTGATTCACGTTTGAGCTATTACGATAAGGCTGAAACAAAAATTAAAGAAGTAATCCCTGTGTCCTATGGGAAAGTGACAGGCGATTATCGCTCTTTTTATGAGGGCGGACAGCTAAAAGAAGAAGGGCGTTTTGATGATAGCGTGAAGGTTGGACGTTGGAAAGAATATCACCAATTTGGAGCAATGGGGCGTTTGAAAAAAGAAACGCAACACGCCAAAGATAAGTTTGAGAAATACGAACCAGTGCTTTTACAAGAGCGAGACAATAAAGGAAAACTTATTTACGAAGCTCCAAAGCAGGTAAAGAAAAGTAAGGAAGAGGAGGAGTAAAGGAGTTTAGGAGTGGAGAGTTTAGGGTTAATGAGTGTCCTTTGTCCTTGCCTAAAATAGGTTGATATTTCTGTAAATCAAGTTGATTCAGTAGTTAAATAAAAACCACCAATAACTACTTGGAGTGATTGGTGGTTTAGGACATAGTATTTGAATACGTTAAGGAACTTATGTAACTGTTAAGTACTTGAATTCATAATTTTGTATCGAGACTTATGCTACATAAGCTCAGTCAAAAGAGCTGTTTTCCCATTCTTTGTGGGGGTCACCTTTTATGATACTTAGCGGAATGATATTGCCACATTCGTCATAGTCCCAGCTACTATTAGGCAGTCCATCAGTAGTGTATGATTGATAATGTCCATAGTTACAGTTATTTTTATAATATTGAATTGACTTAACAGAGCCATTGTGATAGTATGAAATCCAAGTCGTACTATAGAATTGAGGGTAGCTTATTCTTTCCCAATTTATTCGCCCTGTTCTTTTATATATCCTGAAGAGAATTTGTTCTCCTTCCGAGTTATAAACCGTTTCGGAATAAGTCTGAATTTTATGATATATCTGTTTTAATGAATCTAATGTCATATTTTTTGGCAAAAAAAATGGATCATCAATGGGATGTTCAGTGGTGTCGTAGTAAACTCTTGAGCTGTTAGAAGGTTTTCCTTTGATGTAGTAGTCTTCGTTTGAAAGCTGACCAGAAGGATAAAACCACTCTGACTTTCCATCAATTAGTCCGTTAACATAATTCTGCTTACAATATACTAAACCATTCGGATACCAGATTATTCTTTTTCCATTACGCATTCCGTTCTGATATTCTTCCTCGAATTCAAGTTTCCCATTCGTATAAAATGCTTGTTTTTTACCATCTACAGCTTTGGCATCCTGATGATTATATAATAGTTTAAGTTTGTTTAGTAGCTCAAAATCACTTTTCCAGGGCCTAAGTCCATTCGCTTCTCTGTATCGTTGATTCCCACCACATAGATGTACTACAATGTGTCCATTTACATAATGTCCTAACATAATCCATTCTTCTCCCACTGATACTCCCATATCACAAGAGGAGTACTTGTCCCCCTCAAGTATTTGATTGACAGGCTCTCCCTGAAATAATTCCAGAATGTCAATTTTTAGAACTCCCGTTGTGCTAGTCATCGTGTTATTTTCTTTTGGTAAATCGTATTCACCTGTTACTTTGACCAAGGCAATGAGAGCAAATTCTTTGGTATTTTCCAGTGTTTTCAAAGGATTACGGAATCCGCCTCCCCCGCACATACAAGCTTTTGAATATTGAGAAAAAAAGATAGTGAAAATGAGAGCGAGTAGGATTTTATAAGCTAGTTTCATAGGACACACGAGAGATTTAATTTTTATAACTTATTAAACGTTAAGTGGTACTATTTTAGTATTCTAGTGTAAGTAGATCAAAAACTAACTAGCCTCATAAGCCGATTAGTTGAGTTAATCGGCTCATGAGTGTTTAGAAAACATCCAAATTTACCTGATAGCTTGTACTTCGTCCACCACCTGATTGGATGAGGATGTTTTTATGAACTAAATCTGCTAAGTCTCTGGTGGCAGTCGCTTTGGATGTTTTGGTAATAGACTGATATTTTCGAGCGTTCATACCTCCTTCAAATTCAGGTTCTTGTAACATTTTGTAGATAACCTTGTGTTGCTTTGCGTCCACAATCGGTCTGATTTTGTCCAATAGCCTTGTTTTTTTTACTGTAAAAGCAACTGTCTTAGAAAAGTCTTTTTGCGACTCAATGACCACTTGTCCAAAATATCGAATCCAGTCGTTTACTTCTAAGCTTCGTTGTGCCTTTTTCAATCCTTCATAATAACTCGTTTTATCGGTAGCAATCGTCGTAGAAAGACTCAACAACACTGGCATTTGTAACTGTTGAGATAATGCTTTTTCCGCTAAAATTCTGCCTACACGCCCATTGCCGTCTTCAAATGGGTGAATACTTTCAAAATATAAATGTGTTAACGCAGCCCTCACCAAAGCATTGGGCAGGGCTTGTTCTCCTTGAGGCTGTGTTTGATTAAACCAGTGAATAAATCGTTGCATTTCCCCAGGAACAAGGTTGGAGGGTGGAGCTTCAAAATGTACTTTTTCTTTTCCAATTGCTCCAGAAATGATTTGCATAGGTTCGGTATGACTTCGCCAAACCCCCGCATGAATCCTATCACTTCCTAGCATTAGCGAACGATGCCAGTCAAAAAGCATTTCTTCGGTTAGTTCCTCCTTAAAATGTTCACGAGAGTTTACAATGGCTTGTGCGATTCCGATTGAACGCTTATCCTTTACCGATTGCGTATTGGTGTTATACCCTAAATTTATTTTGATAGAAGACATAACATCTTCTCGATTGATGAATTCGCCTTCAATTGCAGAAGTCTTCATCGCTTCTTTTACCAATAAATTAAGGATAGATGCCGTTTTTTCTTCTTGTACTAAAAGCTGTACAATACCTGAGTTTTGCCCTGCTAAAGCATAGAATTGCCTATCTGCTTCTTCGTGTAAGCGGAGGTCATATTCAAATTTGGGCCAGCCTTCCAATTGCCAATTATACATCATGAGCCGATTAATTAACGTATTCGGCTCAAATATAGCAAAAATATGAGCCGAATAGCGGAATTATTCGGCTCATGGTATAAAAAAAGCCCAAGTAATACACTTGGACTTTTTTATGGGTGAATGACTTCACTTAACACTGGCTAGTATTTTTATACGAGTAGTGAAATCATTCTTACACTTTCTTCGCTGGATTACCGAACACGGTTTCTCTTGCTTTAACGGCTTCAATGACTACCGAACCAGCCCCAACTCTAGCTCCTTTTCCGATTTTAACACCTCCTACAATGGTTACGCCTGTACCGATAAAAGCATTGTCTTCAATAACTGCTCCTGCTCCGATGGTACTTCCTGCCCCGATTTGGACATAGTCGCCAATGGTTGCATTGGAGTCAATTACCACTCGGCTGTGTAAAATGTTGTGGTTTCCTACGGTTGCATTGGGGTTGATAATAGAACCTGCTGCAAATAGATTGCCATGACCAATAGCAGCGGTATCAGCAATAATTGAACTGTCGTGAAGGGCGTTGACAGGTTGAACTTTGCGGTCTTCGTTGAGCATTTCCACTAAATTTTTACGCACTTTTTGCTCGTCCATTGCTACAAAAGCCTCACATTTTTTGCCTAATAAAGTCGTGAAGGTTTCATCATCTGTTGCTCCTAATACAGGAATATCGTCGATTTGAGTATCGTGTAAGGCTTTATTGTCGTCCAAGAAACCATAAACAATGACGTTATTTCTCTTGAAAATATCTAATGCCACAGCTCCAATGCTGTTAGCTCCTAAAATAATTACTGGGTTTTCCATATTTGTAATGACTAATTCTTTAAGCTGAAATGGTTATGTGGAAAGTTTATTTATGTGTTACTTATTTGCTGTTTTACATAATTCTCCACTGATTTTCGCATATTTATTTTTACTTCTTCCCAAGTTACTCCTTTTAAATCCTCTGGGTTATCTGTCTGTTGTTCTGCATCTACAAAATAGGTCAGGAATTTGCATTAGTTTTTTTAATAAGATATATGTTTCAGAATGAACTGTGTTAAGGAAGAGCATATTTTTAATAATTCCAGGTGGACCTTCTTTTTTGTCTTTGTTGATAGGAAGTGAAATCTTCTTCCGTCAAGTCAAGCATTACACATAGGAAAGACAATGCTGAACCTTTAAAATAAGACGATTGTATTACTTCTTTTTTTACTCTGTCAAGACCGTAAAATCTAAAAGTCTCAACAATATCAGACCAAGTGCCATAATTGAAAACTTTATTCATGACGAAGATACTATTTTCTTGAAAATTGATATTTTCAAAATTTACATCCCAAAAAGCTGTTTTAGAAATATTAGGTCTTGCAGTAGTCATTGTCTTTGTCGTTTATATGATAACTCCATTTTTAATCGTATAGATGGTTCGACCTTCTTTTTGCAACTGTAAATTAGCTGTTGAACCTAGCTTAATTTCTTTTTCAGAAAATAAAGTCAACCCACTTGCATCAATTTCGTCTGTTCCAAAAAAGATAGACATATCGCCAATTTCTTCTATGCAACTACTCTCCTTAAAGCCGTCACTGCCTTTGATGGGGCTTTCTTCTCGGTTAATGGCTAAATCTACGTTGACGCAGGTATCACCTTTTTGTAAGTTTACATTTCTAATAATCAAATCAAAAATAGCCTTGCTGTTGACAGGAATGCTATCGTATTCGCTGATGTCTTCGTGCTGATAGGTATCGCTTGCAATAGCGTGCAGGGCGGTCAAGATTGCCACAAAGTTCAGCTGGCGAATGTATAATTTCTCGGGGTCATTTTTATCACCACCCGATTCGACCAAAATGAGGGACGTTCCCCATTTTTGAACATTATCACCAA
>JACCDQ010490278.1_pt1 | contig 19107 bp, 19 predicted proteins | sample 7446031 | NCBI WGS metagenome assembly JACCDQ01 (sample SAMN15323442, study PRJNA562643) | freshwater metagenome | isolation source: river surface water | place: USA:Blue River Watershed | collected 2017-08-17
AAGAGACCGCAACATTAAATTCACCGCCGCCATAGGTCGCCGTGAATGTTTTTGCCTGCGAAAAACGCAAATGCCTTTCGGTCGAAAGACGCAACATAATTTCACCAAATGTGACAACTTTATTCATATATGTAAAAATTATTTCTTAGTGGTCATATATGTTATCGCTTTTATTTATTTGGTGTTTGCTTACGCAAACTTGTTATAAATCGCGATTTCATTATATATAGGAGTTAAATTTTTTATTCAGTTCATAAAATCCTCTCGTATCGGACTGAAAACAGCCATCCTAATTTACATCCCATAGCTGTAGTTTGAGAAAAAAAATCATTCTGTAAAGGCCTTTTTTAAAACAGAATCTCTTTTTATGAAATATATTTAAAATATTAAAAAAATATATTTTACATTTATTCCCCTTTGATTTTGACAAAAATAAATAAAAATTTAATAATCCAATCGATTGTATTCTTAAATTTTTATTTATTTTTGTCAAAATTATTTCATTATAAAGTCCAAAACACTGTAAATACGACAAATTACAATTATGACACAAAATTTCCAAGTACGTTATGCTGCTTCGCCTCAGGATGTTAAAACGTACGACACCAAACGATTACGCGATGAGTTTTTAATTCAAAATTTAATGGAGGCTGATACGATTAATTTAGTATACACGCACTACGATAGATATATCGCCGGAGGAGCTGTTCCGGTAAAATCGTCTTTGACATTGAAAACTATTGAACCATTGAAATCAGACTATTTTTTAGAAAGACGTGAATTAGGAATCATCAATGTAGGAAGAAGTGGTTCGGTAACGGTTGATGGGACCAAGTATCATTTAGCCTATAAAGAAGCTTTATACATCGGCAGGGAAAACAAAGAAGTCATTTTCAACAGTGACGATGCTGCAAATCCGGCTAAGTTCTATTTGAACTCTGCCCCTGCCCATAAAATATTTCCAACAAAGAAAGTAAGCCAACAGGATGCCGAAATTGTAGAACTGGGTTCTATGGAAACGGCCAATGCCCGTACCATCAGAAAACTGATTGTAAACAGTGTGGTGGAAAGCTGTCAGGTGCAAATGGGGATGACCGAGTTGAAAACCGGCAGTGTTTGGAATACGATGCCTGCCCATGTTCACGACAGAAGAATGGAAGTATACTTTTATTTTGAAGTACCGGAAGATCAGGCGGTATGCCATTTTATGGGTGAACCCCAGGAAACCAGACACATCTGGATGGCCAATAATGAAGCGGTAATTTCTCCGCCATGGTCTATCCATTCGGGTTCAGGAACCAGCAACTACACTTTTATCTGGGGAATGGCGGGCGAGAACTTAGATTATGGTGATATGGATTTTTGTAAAATAACTGATTTAAAATAAACTTTAAAAATAATTAATTATGTCAATAAACTTATTTGATTTGACGGGTAAAACCGCTTTAGTTACTGGGGGTGTTCATGGTTTAGGAATGGCGATGGCTAAAGGTCTTGGGCACGCAGGTGCAAAAATTGTAGTAAACGACCTTTCGCAGGAAGCTATTGATAAAGCTGTTGCAGAATACCAATCTGTAGGAATTGAAGCTTATGGATATGTATTTAATGTAACCGACGAGAAAGCTGTAATTGCAGCGATAAACAAAATTGAGGATGAAGTTGCCCCAATTGATATTTTGATTAACAACGCTGGAATTATCAAAAGAACTCCAATCATTGAAATGGAAGTAGAAGATTTTACTGCTGTAATAAATGTGGATTTAATTAGTCCGTTTATTGTTTCTAAAAATGTTGCCAAAGGAATGATTCAGCGTGGTGGCGGAAAAATCATCAATATTTGTTCTATGATGAGCGAATTAGGAAGAGATTCAGTTAGTGCCTATGCTGCAGCAAAAGGAGGTTTGAAAATGTTGACTAAAAATATGGCTACGGAATGGGCTAAGTTTAATATTCAAACTAATGGAATTGGACCTGGTTATTTTGCCACAAGCCAAACTGCTCCTATTAGAGTAGATGGACATCCATTTAATGAATTTATCATCGGCAGAACTCCGGCAGGACGTTGGGGAGATCCGGACGATTTACAAGGAGCGGCAATTTTCTTAAGTTCAAAAGCGAGTGATTTTGTAAACGGACATATCGTTTATGTTGATGGTGGAATTTTGGCAACTATAGGAAAACCTTCTAACGAAAGCTAAAATTGCAATGTCCATTATGGAAAATAAAAAACGGGATTTTAAAAAATCCCGTTTTTTTTATACAACTACGCTTCCTTATTTAACTTTCTTGGTGGCTTTCTTTAAATCTTCCCCCCCGGGAATTCTCATCTTCTCTGTCAGCACTGAAAGTTCATTCAAATTAAAATTACCGGTCAACGACATCAAAACAGTTTCATTATCTTTATTTCCCCCTTCAATAACCATTAAAAGTTCTTGAATTTGATTGTCTGTTCCGGCGGACTTAACCGAAATTTTGACATTTTTACCGCTTTCATTAACACGCATCAATTCCTCTAAACCCGCTGTTTTTACATATTTATCCGCAGTAGATTTCATATCCGAAATCGCGCCGGGATTGCTTGTGGTATATACTTTTAGATTATCTAATTTTTTTATCAAATTCATGTAACGCTGGGTTTCTAGATCAGAAGCATCCACCTTAACTTTACTCATTAATTCAAACATTTTTTTGTTTACAATGATTGATGTAATATTATCCTGTCCATTAAATTTATCAAAAACCGATTGCGCAAAAAACGGACTTGACATCAATGCCATACCAAGTACGATGATATATTTTTTCATTTTTCTATTTATTATTTAAAAATTAAATTTTTCGAATGTTCGTATTCTTCAATATATAAAACATTTTCCATGCCAAAATTAAGCTCTTTCGACAATAAGGCTAAAGCTTTTTGGGTTTCCTTTAACGCCACCTCTGGATCATCATAAGTTCCTAAATCCTGATAAGCCGTTTCCTTACTATATTGCATATAATATGCTACAACTCCAATTAAGACAACCAATAAGGTCGCTACAGCGTACCAAACTACTTTATTTTTACCAGATTCCATAACAACTCAAATTATTTATAACATAAAAAAACAAAAGAATAAAACTAAGATAGTATTTTTACATTGATTTTTGCACTTAAAAAACAATTATGAAAAACGCTATAAAAATTCTTTCCGTTTTAATTTTTACTTTTTTTTCCTTTCAAAGTTGTCAGGATAACGATGATGTCGCAGCTCCAATAAATCTGGAAGTGCAGGATTTTATCTGGAAAGGACTCAACCTTTATTATTTATGGCAAGCGGATGTTCCTAACTTGGCCGATAACCGATTTGCTTCACAAAACCAACTCAATGCTTTTTTGAGAGGCTATCCGGTACCTGAAGATTTATTTGACGCCCTGAGAGTGGATAGTTCCATAGACCGTTTTAGCTGGATGGTCGATGATTACCTGGAATTGGAACAATCCTTTCAAGGTACCACAAAAAATAGTGGAATTGATTTTGGTTTAAGTTACAAACCGGGTAGTTCTACTGAAATTTTTGGTTGGGTACGCTATATTATACCAAATTCGGATGCCTCAACCAAAAACATTAAACGCGGTGATATTTTTTATGGGGTAAATGGCATCCAACTTACCCTAGGCAATTATCAATCCTTATTATACGGATCGAATGAAAATTATACTTTGAATATGGGAAGTTATGATGGCACCACTGTTGTTTCAAACGGAATTTCAATAGCCTTAACGAAAACCGTTTTAAATGAAAATCCTATTTTCATAAACAAAGTAATCGATTCCGGATCCCATAAAATTGGATACCTGATGTACAATGGCTTTTATTCTGATTATGATACGGATCTAAATGATGCCTTTGGCTCCTTAAAAACGCAGGGCGTTACTGATTTAGTTCTTGATTTGCGCTACAATGGTGGGGGCTCTGTACTCACAGCAACCCGATTAGCCAGTATGATAACAGGGCAGTTTACAGGAAATGTATTTTCTAAACTGCAATATAACAGCAAATTAAGCGCTAATAACACCAATTACCTTTTTACAAACAAAATGGAAAGTGTGACCATAAACAGCCTTAACCTGTCAACCGTTTATATTTTGACTTCAAAGAGCACCGCTTCGGCCAGTGAACTTATCATAAACGGACTGCGTCCTTATATCAATGTAATACAAATTGGTGATTTAACCTATGGTAAAAATGTAGCTTCAAGAACGTTGTATGATTCTCCAGATTTTTCGGCAAACAACAGAAACCCCAACCACCGTTATGCCATGCAACCTATTATAGCCAATGTGGTAAATTCTGTTAATTTTGGAGCTTATACCAGCGGTCTTTCCCCTACTTATACCTTAAAAGAATACCTGAACTCTCTGGGAGTTCTAGGAAATAATACTGAACCTTTATTAAGTACCGCAATAGGAAAAATTACCGGAACCGGAAAAATGATACAAGAAAACAAGGGTGTTGACTTCAAATTCTTCTCCGATACTAAAACTATTAGCGGTCAAAATGAAATGCACATTGAATAACGGTATTAAAAAAATTCATTACATTTGGCCAAACCCAACACAATAAATTGAATTTTAACGAGTTATAGCTAACCAACATTAAATTGGATTGATATGAAAAAAACGGCTAAATTATTCCTGATACTAATTTCTTTAACGTGCTTTGCTTTTGTAAGCCCAAAAAATAAAGCGACCAAACAAATTAATGTGGTTATTGATGCCGGACATGGCGGATCCGATTTTGGAGCCATGATTGACGATGTTTCTGAAAAACAAATTGTAGAACACATCATTTCTAAAATTCAATTTTTCAATAAAAACAAAAATATTATTATCCATTTTACCCGATCTGAAGATAAATTTATTCCTCTTAAAGACCGAACCGATTTTATCAATACGATTAAGCCAGATTTGGTTTTATCCCTGCACGTGAATGCCAGTGCCAACCCAAATATTTCCGGACTCGAATTTTATGTTTCTAAAGATTCTAAATCTTATGAAAAATCAAATTTAATTGCCGAAAAATTTCAAACCAAATTCAGCGATACCAACTGGAAAACGGCTGAAATAAAAAATGCTAATTTTTATATTCTACAAAAATCAGAAGTTCCTGCGGTCATCATGGAAATAGGGTATCTGTCTAACCAAAACGACAAAAAGCTACTGGAAAACAATAAAGAACAAAACAAGATTGCAAAAAAAATCATAGAATGTATTGCTGAATTGCAATAACTTGACCTCATTATATAACAAAAAGGCTTCCAATACAGGAAGCCTCTTTTTTTTTTAACCCTTTTGAATATTAAAAAGTAACATTCAAACCCACTTTAATATTTCTGCCTCTGGTGCTATACCCTAAAGTTTCAACAAAATCTTCATTTAAAATATTATTTACAGCTACAAAAATATTTATTCTATTTTTAATTAGTTCAAACTTTACTGTTGCATTTAATAATTGATACGAATCCAGCTGAGAAACAACTGGCGGATACCCTATAAAACTTTCTCTTTTGTCTAAATATTGATAATTAATCCCAATAGAAGCTTTTGGTATAAATTGGTAATCAATTCCTGCATTTACTTTATGTTTTGGGTTAAACAAATTGGCTTTTATATCTGGAAAAGTATTATTTACCATTTTATCTTCCACTTTAGTAAAAGTATAATTAGCATTAAAACTCCATTTTTCATCTAGAGCATAAAAAAGGTTAGTCTCTAAACCTTTTGCATTATATTTCCCATCGGCATTGAAATAAGAAGATTCATAAGTTACCGGATTAGAATAATATTCTATAGCTGATTTTTCTTCTCTGTAAAAAGCAACCGCATTTACATTTAATTTATTTTTCAATAATTTCACTTCAAAACCAGCTTCAATAGTACTATTTTCTTCCGGTTTTAAATCCAAATTTCCTGCATATCCATCATATAACTGATACAAACTAGGCGTAATATAAGCTGTACTATAAGACGAAATAATTTTTAAAGGTAATTCAGAAAATGAATACGATGGATTAATATTATAAACCATATGACTTCCGTAATTACTGTGAAAATCAACACGAGCCCCTGCATTAATATTTAATCCAAAATTCGAATTATAAACTAAACTGGCATAAGGATCAATAAAATTAAATTTCGCCAATTCTGTTGGAATCGATGTATAAGCACTTTCGATTGACATGTCATGAAATTGAAATTGTACCCCGCTTACTATAAATAAATCCGGAGAAATTTTATATTTATTAAATGCATCGGTATTAATATTTCTGGATTTATAAGCTGTAATTCCTCCATAAACAAACATTGTTCGATTAATCAAATTGGCACTGCTATTCACCACTAGTTCCCCATTATTGTATTTGTATTTTGGAGAAAAACCTACACGATACTGTTCTGATTTATTGTAATTGGCTGTATTATCAGCAAATGAACCCGAATCAAAATCATTATAAAGGCGGTCATAATTTGCAAAAAAATCAAGACTAAGCTTTTGGATTGGTGTAAAACCTAATTTCACCAATGCATTGATTCTGGAAAAATTATCCTTTTCAAAATCATCTCCTTTGGCCTCAGAGATTCCAGTAATTTCGGTACTGTTCAAAGACGTATAATAATTAAACTTCTCTTGTCTACCGCTTACCGTAAATCCTTGATTATACTCTTGAGGCTTACAACTCTCTAAATTCTGAGTGTTTTGAGTCCCTAAATTCATATAATAATTACCGGCAATCGCTTTATTTTCAGCTTTTTTCAAAGTGATATTAATTACTCCGGCTGCGGCTCCAGAGCCATATAATGTACTTGCCGCTCCTTTCATGATTTCGATACTTTCAACCTGCTCAACAGGAATAAGTCGCAAATCATATTCTAAATTAATTCCTGAAGCATCAGAAACCGGAGTCCCATCAATTAAAATCAAGGTTTGACGGTTGCGTGCGCCTCGAATGTAGTATCCTAGGTTTTTACCTGCACTACTTTGATTTCCATTCACTTCAACTCCTGCAACTGAACTTAATACAGTAGCCAGAGATTGTCCTTGTTTTTGCTTTAAATCTTTGGCTGTAATTTTCACAATTACTTTACCGGATTTCTCTTTGGGCAAAGCAAATTTAGAATCTGAAATAACCACTTCATTCAACTCATTGGGAGACGAAAGAATGATTCCTTTTTGTTGTGCCAAAGCACCAACGCTTACCAGTAGCATGAATGCACTGATGCGAACGATTTTCTTGTTCATTTTAATAAAATAATTACTAACAGCAATCGCTGTTACATGATTAAAAATGGGAGAAAAGCATAGAATGACCCATACCCAAACCTTTTTTCCCGAAAGTTTGATACTCGATGTAATAGGCAGGTCTCCTGGCTTGCGTCTTGTTGTTCACCTTCTCGTCCGCCACGGCGAACAATGGTTTTGTAGATAACAACAAGCTTGGTAGCTTACAGTTGCGGGTACAGCTCAGGATTTGGGATTTTGATTTAAGCTTCTTGATTTAGAATGTAATCCTAAATATGAAACCTAAAACCTGAAATCGTTCACCTGATTCCCTTTTAATGCTGATTTAAAAAATAAAACAGCAACCTCAATACGACCGCAAAGATAAGTTTATCCTTGGAATAAAAAATTAAATTTGATTTTTAAAAAGGATTACATATACCTTTGCACTTCTTGAAAATCATTTTATGAAACCTATTCGCACTATCTTTCTATTTCTATCAACCCTTGTTTTTGTTACTAGTTGCAAGCAAAAAAAAGAAACTTTGGAGAATCGAGTTGAGCATGCAAAAAATGAAATTAACTATGCCAAAGGATTAGAAATTTACAACTATTCTGGTTTTTCAATCGTGAAAATAACCAAGCCCTGGCCAAATGCGAAGGAAAATTTTACCTATGTTTTGCAAAAAAAACACAGTCCGATTCCGGATAGTTTAAAACAGTTTCCCATAATCCCAATTCCGATACAAAAAATAGTCGTTACCTCAACAACACATATTCCTTCACTGGAACTTTTAGGAGTTGAAAATAGCCTGATTGGCTTCCCAAATACAGATTATATTTCTTCAAAAAAAACCCGTCAATTGATTGACAACAAAAAAATTAGAGACGTGGGCAAAAATGAAAGTTTAAACACCGAAGTCTTAATTGACCTGCAACCCGATGTAATTGTCAGTTTTGGTTTAAACAACAGTAACCCTACATTAGACAACCTAAAAAAAAGCGGTCTAAAAGTTATGATTCATGGTGATTGGACGGAGCAATCTCCTCTTGGAAAAGCCGAATGGATAAAATTTTTTGGTGCTTTATATGACTTAGATCAAAAAGCGGCGACAGTATTTTCTGAAATCGAAAAAGAATACAAAAACACCTTATCATTGTTACAAAAAACAACTGACAAACCAACTGTTCTTTGTGGAGCGATGTATCAGGACCAATGGTTTGTCCCTCAAGGTGAAAGCTGGGCTGCTCTTTTTCTAAAAGACGCACAATCAGATTATTTATGGAAAGATACCTATGGAACCGGCAGTTTATCCTTACCGTTTGAAACGGTTTTAGAAAAAGCAAAAAAAGCAGCCTATTGGATTGCCCCTGGCGATTATTCCTCCTTAAAACAGATGATTGACAGCAATCCTCATTATCAGGAATTTGATTCTTTTAAAAATAAAAAAGTATATTCGTATGCCTTAAACAAGGGAGCAAAAGGTGGAATTCTCTATTTCGAATGGTCTCCTACCCGTCCCGATTGGGTTTTGAAAGATTTAATAAAAATTTTTCATCCCGAATTATTACCCCAACATCAACTTTTTTTCTTTCAGAAATTAAACTAATTTGAATACGACTAAACAACATACTGCGCTTTTCCTTATCCTGGCTTTGGGAGTGTTTGGCCTGTTTCTAATCAACCTCAGTTTAGGGTCGGTTGCGATTCCTCTAAAAGACGTTTGTAAGATTCTTATTGGTGAAAATTCCAGCAAAGAAACTTGGGAATACATTATTATCAATTACCGCTTGCCCAAAGCCATTACGGCAGTTTTGATTGGAATGGGACTTTCTGTCAGTGGATTGTTAATGCAAACCCTATTTAGAAATCCGCTAGCAGGACCTTATGTTTTAGGACTCAGTTCCGGAGCAAGTTTGGGGGTTGCTTTTGTAATTTTAGGAGCCGCTATTATGCCCCCTTTCATCAGTGTTTTTTTATTATCCTCCTATGGGATTGTTCTTGCCTCAACTATAGGAAGTTCTATCGTCTTGCTGGCTGTTTTATTGGTTTCTCATCGGCTACGGGATACCATGGCCATCCTCATTGTAGGGCTGATGTTTGGCAGTTTTACCAGTGCTATTGTAGGAACTCTAACCTATTTCAGTACCGCCGAACAATTACAAAAGTTCATGTTTTGGTCTTTAGGTAATTTAGGTAATTTGCCTTGGTCATCTATCGTGATTTTATCGGTTTGCGTGACAATTGGTTTGCTGCTTAGCCTTTTTAGCATCAAGCCTTTAAATGCCTTACTCCTAGGTGAAAATTATGCCCGAAGCATGGGGTTACAGTACAACAAAGCACGTTTATTAATCATCATAGCAACCAGTATTTTAGCCGGAAGCATCACTGCATTTGCAGGACCAATAGCCTTTATAGGACTTGCAGTGCCGCATATTGCAAAATTGGTTTTTCAATCCAGCAATCACACGATCTTATTTTGGAGTACAATTCTATTTGGAGCGATTATCATGCTTATTTGTGATTGTATTTCACAACTTCCGGGAAGCGATATCACACTACCAATTAATGCGGTAACCTCTGTTTTTGGGGCACCTATTGTCATTTGGTTATTGGTTCGTAAACGAAAAATGATGGGATGATTTTTTTTCTAAATACAGTAAATTTGAATTTAAAAAATTTTAAATGACAAACGAAAGCAACATCCTTTTCACTTCTAATTTAAGCATTGGTTATAAAACCAAAAAAGCGACAACGACTATTGCCGAAAATCTCAACTTGAATTTTCAGAAAGGAAAACTTATTGCTTTAATTGGAGCTAACGGAATAGGAAAATCGACGCTGTTACGAACCCTTACGGGAATTCAAAAACCAATTTCGGGAACCGTTTTACTCCATGGCACCAACATCCATGAATTGGATGCTTTAACCTTAGCACAAAATCTGAGTGTGGTACTGACTGAAAAATTACCTCCCAGTAATCTGACGGTTTTTGAACTGATTGCCTTAGGAAGACAGCCTTACACGAACTGGATGGGAACATTGACTCCCACTGACATCACCAAAGTGAATGAAGCGATGGAGTTGACGCAAATCAGTCATCTGGCCCATAAAAGACATTATGAAATCAGTGATGGCCAATTACAAAAGGTGTTGGTGGCACGTGCTTTGGCACAGGACACCCCTTTGATTATTCTGGATGAACCCACCACCCATTTGGATTTATTACACAAAGCAGCCCTGTTTAAACTCTTGAAAAAACTCACTCAGGATACCCAAAAATGCATTCTTTTTTCTACGCACGACATTGATATGGCCATTCAATTAAGCGACGAGATAATCATCATAACTCCTGAAACAGTGATTCAGGACCAACCCTGCAACCTGATTTCGAAAGGAAGTTTTAATACATTATTCCAAGACGAACATATCTTTTTTGATGCCGAAAAAGGAAGGTTTATAATTTCTTAACCACAAAATTTCAAAACCAAAAACCTGTCTGCCGACAGCAAGGCTGTTTACCGCTTACTGCCAACTGCTATCTGCCGTTTGGCTTCCCCCACCACAAAGGCTACCGAATTGGCAATATTGAAACTTCTGATTAAGGGAGACATCGGAATCGTGAGATGATTCTCAAATTGCCCCAAAACTTCCTGACTCAACCCCACACTTTCTTTTCCAAAAACTAACCAGTCCCCGTCCTGAAATTCATTCTCCAAATAGGATTTCTCGGCATGGGAGCTCATCAAAAAAACACGGGATTGATCCGGAATTTGCTCCATCCATTCGGCTACATTTTGGTATTCGGTCACATCAAGATGCACCCAATAATCCAAGCCCGACCGTTTCAGGTTTTTATCATTGATAACAAATCCAAAAGGATGTACCAAGTGCAACCTACTTTCGGTACCTACACACAACCGGCCAATATTTCCGGTATTATTAGGGATTTCAGGTTCTACTAAAACGATGTTTAACATTTTAAAAGCGTATTTGAGATTTTAGGATTTAGCGTTTTCTATTTCGAAACTTTCGACTGCAACGACTTCACCGGACTGCAAATCATTCAGATGAACATTCCCTATTCGAACTCTTACCAAGCGTAAGGTAGGAAAACCAACAGCTGCGGTCATCTTGCGTACTTGGCGGAACTTACCTTCATTGACCGTAATCGATGCCCAGGAAGTGGGGCCATGGCGTTCGTCCCTGATTTTTTTTCCGCGTAGTCCTAAATTAGGGACTTTATCCAGTAAAAAAGCTTTACAGGGTTTGGTAACATATTTGGTTCCGTTAAATCCAATCTCCACCCCTAGCTGCAATTGGTCTATGGCTTCCTGATGAATAATTCCGTCTACTTGCACATAATATTCCTTATCCACTTTTTTAGAACGGATGCGTTCACTCATTTTGCCATCAGTAGTCAACAACAACAAGCCTTCCGAATCTTCATCCAAACGGCCAATAGCCATCGTCCCTTCGGGGAAATCATACAATTCGCCCAGCAGTTTCTTTTTTCGCTTTAATTCGTAAATAAATTGACTGAGGTACCCGTAAGGTTTGTGAAGAATAAAATGGCTATGAGGCATTATTAAAAATTTAGGGCAAAAATACATTTTTTCTGCTGAAAAGTAGCTTTTAGTCGAAAAGCAGACCAAACACATCTTTATAATTTTGTTCATTTGTTTCATAAAAATTTCAAATTCTCTCCATTTCAATTTCACAATTGATATTATTCCTTACTTTTACTTTTTTGAAAAAAATCATTCTTTTATGTCAGACATGCTTCCGTTTTTACTGGTGTTTTTTATTGCCCTTGCCCTTGGTGTTTTTATTGGGAAATTACTTTTCTCTGCCCGTTTTCAATCCGAGAAAATAAGTTTGGAGGAAAAGTTGATTGGTTTAAATTCCCAATTCGGCCAACTCAAAGAGCAATTGTTGAATGACCGGAATAGTTTCGAAAAACAACTCGAAGCAGCAAATCTGGAGAAAGAAACCATCCGTACCGAAAAAGACAGTCTGGCGATACAACTTTCGAAAAAGGAAGTTGATTTTGACAATCTTTGGGAACGCAACAAAGAACAGAAAGAGGAAGTCGAAAAACTACAGGAAAAATTCACCAAAGAATTTGAGAATCTCGCCAATAAAATCCTGGACGAGAAGTCGAATAAATTTACAGAGCAGAACAAGGAAAACATGAAAAACATCCTGTCGCCATTGCAGGATAAAATTCAGTTATTCGAAAAGAAAGTCGAAGACACCCATAAAGAAAGTATTGACTATCATGCGGCTTTACGTCAGCAGATTTTGGGCTTACGCGAAATGAATATCCAAATGAGCAAAGAAACCCTCAACCTTACCAAAGCGTTGAAAGGCGACAGTAAAATGCAGGGGAATTGGGGCGAATTGGTATTGGAACGCGTACTGGAAAAATCAGGACTGGAAAAAGGGCGCGAATACGAAGTGCAACAGGCCTTCACCACCGAAGACGGAAATCGTGTATTTCCTGATGTAGTCATCAATTTGCCCGACGGCAAAAAAATGATTGTCGACTCTAAAGTGTCATTGACCGCCTACGAAAAATACATCAACGAGGAAGACGACGAGATGAAAAACAGTTACCTGAAAGAACACACCAATTCCATCAAGCGTCATGTGGAACAATTGGGCAACAAAAACTATCAGGATTTATACCAAATAGAAAGTCCGGATTTTGTATTGCTTTTCATCCCTATCGAACCGGCATTTGCTATGGCACTCAACGAAGACACCACTTTATACAACAAAGCTTTTGAAAAAAATATTGTCATTGTGACCCCTGCCACCCTATTGGCCACCCTACGCACCATTGACAGTATGTGGACCAATCAGAAACAACAGGAAAATGCGTTTGAAATTGCCCGTCAGGCGGGAGCACTGTATGATAAATTTGAAGGTTTTGTGGCCGATTTGATTAAAATCGGAAAGAAAATTGACGAAAGCAAAATAGAATACAGCGGTGCGATGAACAAACTGGTAGAAGGAAAAGGAAACTTGATTACCAGTGTAGAAAAGTTGAAAAAAATGGGAGCCAAAGCCAAAAAAGCACTTCCGGACAGCATATTGAACAGAGCAGAAAAAGACGAAAAGCGCCTTCAGGATTAAAAAAAAATTCTATTCAAAGCCGAGATTCATTTTGACTGCCTGATAGATGAAAAATGATAAAAAAAATAACTATTTTTTATCATTTTTTACGCGGTAGTTAAAACTATTTTGGAATAATTATCGTAACTTTAAGTAGTACTATTCCGAAATACCATGAAAATATTTATACTCCTTTTTTTACTTTTTTTAAGCCAACTCACTCCTGCTCAAGACAAAAAAACCACAACCAATGGTCTGATTGTTTTTGAAGCTTCTGTGCCTTTTTTTGAGGCAGTCGAGGCTAAAAATGAGGTTGTTCACTGCGTTTTAAACAATAAAAAAAGAACGGTTGCCCTTGTAGTTTATATCAGGGATTTCCATTTTGAAAGAAGTTTGATGGAAGAACATTTCAATAAAAATTATTTAGAAAGCAAAAAATATCCAAAAGCTACTTTTTTGGGCATTATTGAAAAATTTGATCCTAAAAAAATGGATGATGTTACTAAAGAATATCAAGTCAAAGGAAAAATATATATTCACGGAAAATCAAAAAACATCCGGGTAAATGCACAAATCAGAAAAGCAACTAAAGAGACGATCGAATTTCTTTCGTACTTCTCTGTAAACACGGATGATTTCGATATAAAAATCCCTTATTTGGTGAGTAATAAAATATCCAAGACCGTCAACATCCATGTAAATTGTTTGTTACAATGATGGTTCGTATTACCTCAAACAATCTTTAAGCGCTTCTTCCAGTTGGTTAAATTGAAATTGAAAACCAAGTGTTTCTAATTTTTCAGAGGAAACCCTTCTTCCGGTTAAAAGAAGTTTGGACATCTCCCCCATCGCTATTTTTATTATAAAAGCAGGAACATTAGGAAGCCAAATCCTATACCCGAGCAGTTTTGCCAACGTTTTAGAAAAAACAGCATTAGTTGTGTTGTCATTCACCGCAGCATTATACGCCCCATCCATGTCCGGATTTTCTATGGCCATCAGATAAATGACGCAAAGATCATTGACATGAATCCAAGGCATGTATTGTTTTCCAGACCCCAAAGCCGACCCCAAAAGCATCTTGAAAACAGGAAGTAATTTGTTTAAAAAACCATCATTTTTACCTAAAACCAATCCGGTGCGAATTTTTACACATCGAATATGCAAATTCTCAATATAATCTACCGTAGATTCCCATTTTTGACAGGTTAAACCCAAGAAATCATGAGCCAAAGGCATTTCTTCGGTACAGATTTCCTCGCCGTTTACCGCACCATATATCCCAACTGCCGAAGCAGAAATAAAAGCACCTACTTTTTTATGATTCTTTTTTAAAATACTATAAATTAACTGGGTGGAATTGATCCTGCTATCGATTATGGCCTGTTTTCTTTTTTTAGACCAACGCGCCCCAGCAATATTTTCTCCTGCCAAATGAACAATATAATCGGCATGCAACACCGCCTCCTCCTCAATAAATTGTTTGGAAACATCCCATTGGTAATAAAAAATATCGGCTGTATTTTGCTTTTTTGACCTGCTGAGTATAGAAACTGTGTATCCTTTACGGAGTAACAAATCAGTCAAATGTTTCCCTACAAATCCAGCACCTCCCGTTATTAATACATTCTTTTTCATTTTCAAATCATTTACTGTCTTAGTACTACCCAAATGTACAAATTAATTTTGTTTAACTTTAACAATAAATCGTTAAACAATAACTATCTTTATGGTCTAATTTGAAACTTTCAAAAAATGGCAACGAAAAAAGCAGCACCAACAAAAGACAAAATCGTATCACTGTATATGGATTATATCTTAGAACATAATGAAAAACCTAAATCAGTGTATCAATTCGCAAAACTAAACGGTTTAACAGAACCGGAATTCTATTCTTTTTTTGGCACTTTGGATAGTGTTGAAAAAGAAATTTTCGCACTCTTTTTTGACAACACTATTGCATTGTTAGAAAAAGATGAAGCCTATCAAAGCTACGATATGAAAAGTAAATTACTGAGCTTTTATTTTACTTTTTTCGAATTATTAACAGCCAACCGAAGCTATGTGACCACCAGTTTGAACCAGCATAAAAATGTTATGTTGAATTTGATGATTCTTTCGGAACTGAGAAAAAAATTCAAAAACTACATTGCTGAAATCATAACAGACGATTATAAAATACAACAGGAAAAATTACAGCAATATCAGGAAAAAGTAACCACCGAATCGTTCTGGTTCCAATTTATGCTAACCTTGAAATTCTGGATGGAAGACGCATCGGCAAATTTTGAAAAAACAGACATTTATATTGAGAAATCGGTAAAAGTTTCTTTTGATTTAATGAACATTACACCTATTAGCAGTATCATCGATTTTGGAAAATTCATTTTCAATGAAAAAATACAAGCCAAATAAATGAAAACAATCGATTATATTCCGACCTCTAAAATTGAGCGAGCCACAAAACTGGTGCAAACTGGAGCCAAAGTTGGCGCAAACTACCTGAAATATTACGGCGAGAAAATGGTCAATTCCGACTTGAGTCGCGATAAACTCAATGAAGACAACGCCGAAGACATTTATGACGGACTGAAAAGTTTGAAAGGAAGTGCTCTAAAAGTGGCGCAAATGCTAAGCATGGACAAGAATTTCTTGCCTCAGGCTTATGTGGAGAAATTTTCTTTGTCCCAATTTTCAGTTCCTCCCCTTTCGGCACCCTTGGTATTGAAAACCTTCAAGAATAATTTCGGAAAAACACCTTATGAAATTTTTGACGAGTTTAATTCCAATTCGGTGAATGCGGCTAGCATTGGTCAGGTACATTTGGCGGTAAAAAACGGCAAAAAACTGGCGGTAAAAATTCAATATCCGGGTGTTGCGAACAGCATTTCGTCTGATTTGGCTTTGGTGAAACCCATTGCCATTCGAATGTTTAATCTGCAAGGCAAAGATTCTGATAAATATTTCAAAGAAGTTGAAGACAAATTGATTGAGGAAACCAATTATTTATTGGAACTCAAACAAAGCCGTGAAGTGGTTAATGCCTGTAAAAAAATTGAAAACTTAGTTTTCCCGGAATATTATCCTGAATATTCTTCAGAGAAAATCATTACGATGGATTGGATGACAGGAGTTCATTTATCCGAATTTAAAAATTCAGATACTGAAATTGCTAATAAAATTGGACAGGCCCTATGGGATTTTTATATGTACCAAATTCATATTTTGAAAAAAGTCCATGCCGATCCACATCCCGGGAATTTCTTAATCAATGACAAAAACCAATTGGTCGCATTGGATTTTGGTTGCATGAAACAAATCCCGAATGATTTTTACATTCCCTATTTTGAATTAATCAATAAAGAAGTCATTGACAACAAAAAGCTTTTTAGAGAAAAATTATTCGAATTGGAAATCCTTAGAACTGACGACAGCAAAGAAGAAATTGCCTATTTCACGCAAATGTTCTATGATTTATTATCGCTGTTTACCAAACCGTTTCAAACGGAAACTTTCGATTTTTCAGACGAAGTATTCTTTGAAAATATAGCCCAATTAGGCGAACGTTTTTCAAAAGATACCAATCTCAAAAAAATGAATGGGAACCGTGGTTCCAAACATTTTATCTATATGAACCGAACCTTTTTTGGATTGTACAATTTAATGTTTGATTTAAAAGCCAAAATTGTCGTGAACGCTTTTGAAAAATACATCTAGTGAAAAAAGAAAACCTTCCGTCTAAAATTTGTCCGGTATGCAAGCGACCTTTCAACTGGCGTAAAAAATGGGAAAAAGTTTGGGACGAAGTCAAATATTGTAGCGAAAAATGCAAAAGAAACAAATAAATGTTGTTTGGTTTAAAAGAGACCTTCGATTACAGGATAACGAAGCGATTTTTAATGCTACAAAAGCGGCTCATCCCATTTTGTTACTATACGTATTTGAAAAATCTTTAGAAAATGATCCGCATTACAGCCAAAGACACTGGAATTTTATCAAACAATCACTAGTTGATATCAATAAACAACTAAAAAAATTAAATACTCATGTTTTGGCAGTATCTTCAGAAGTCGCTCATGTATTCAACACACTTCAGGAAATTTATAAAATCGATAGTGTTTTTTCGCATCAGGAAACCGGTTTAAAAATTACTTATGAAAGAGACAAAACCTTTAAACGCTTTTGTAAAAACAACCAAATCAATTGGGTAGAAAATATCAATAACGGTATTTTCAGAGGATTGAAAAACAGAACGGATTGGGTTTTAAAATGGGAAAAATACATGAACGAACCCCAATTCATTTTTGATGCTGAAACCAACAATTTCCTCTCTTCCGAAGCGGTAAGCGAACTTGAAAAAAGAATAGAAAAAACCAATTTAGAAACTATTCCGGATGCTGTTTTTCAAAAAGGAGGCAGCACAATGGGGCATAAATATTTGGAAAACTTTTTTGACGAACGCTATCACAATTACAGTTCGCACATTTCAAGTCCTGTATTAGCCCGAAGAAGTTGCAGCAGATTATCGCCTTATATAGCCTGGGGAAATCTGTCTTCGAGACAGGTGTTACAAAAAGCGGCTACGTTTAGACTGACTTGCAGCCATAAAAAACAAATCGATTCTTTTGTATCCCGACTCACCTGGCAGGCCCATTTCATTCAAAAATTTGAAATGGAAGAAATCATGGAGTTTGAAAGTATCAATAAAGGTTTTCATTCGTTGAAAAAGAAAATCAACCCGGCTTATATTGAAGCCTGGAAAAAGGGACAAACAGGATTTCCATTAATTGATGCCTGCATGCGTTGCCTGAATGAAACCGGTTATCTGAACTTTAGAATGCGTGCCATGTTAGTTTCGTTTTTTACACACAATTTATGGCAGCCCTGGCAGGAAGCCACCCAACATTTATCACAAATGTTTTTGGATTTTGAACCCGGAATTCATTTTCCGCAATTGCAAATGCAGGCCGGCGAAACCGGAATCAATATGCTACGCATTTACAACCCAATAAAAAACAGCCATGAGCACGATCCTAATGGCGAATTTATTAAAAAATGGGTTCCTGAATTACGTCATCTGCCCATAGCATTTGTACACGAACCCTATAAAATGACCTATTTAGATCAAAAATTCAACGATTTTGAAATAGGAATTCATTATCCAAAACCTATTGTCGATATGGAACGAACAAGAAAATTTGCCAGTGATTTTTTGTGGAAAATGAAAAAAAATCCACTGGTAAAAGAAGAAAGTTTCCGCATCCTGAAATTACACACCATGGCCGATATTGGCGACAGCGAATAAAAATTCAATGTCAATTTCAATGTCAAAAAAAATCAATTTCAATTTTTAAATAAAATAATGTGACAATAAAAAAAGAACTCACCGATTTAGACAAAGACCGCATCATCGAAATGGCGTGGGAAGACCGAACGACTTTTGAGGCAATTCGGCTGCAATTTGGATTAAAAGAACAAGAAGTCATCGACTTGATGCGTACCGAGATGAAACCTTCGAGCTTTAAAATGTGGCGCGAAAGAGTACAAGGCCGAAAAACCAAACACGCCAAATTGAGAATTTTTAATGAAGGACGTTTTAAATGCAGCAGACAAAGACAAATTAACAACAACAAAATCTCGAAAAGATAATTCAAACAAAAATAGTTTTCAAACATGAAAAACATCGTCATCATCGGAGGCAGTAAAGGAATTGGAAATGCTATTTTATTGC
>JACCDQ012072386.1_pt1 | contig 19103 bp, 12 predicted proteins | sample 7446031 | NCBI WGS metagenome assembly JACCDQ01 (sample SAMN15323442, study PRJNA562643) | freshwater metagenome | isolation source: river surface water | place: USA:Blue River Watershed | collected 2017-08-17
CCAGCTGGGAGATCGACCTGTTCGGCGGCCAGCGCGCCGCTGCCGCTGCCGAGGCGGCCCAGGCCGCGGCCACCACGGCCGACTGGCACGCCGCCCGCGTCAGCCTCGCCGCCGACGTGGCCCAGGCCTATGTGCAGCTGCGGCTGGCCCAGGCCCGCGAAGAATCGGCCGAGCTGGACACGCGCTACGCCGAGCAGCTGGCCGCCTGGGGGCGCGAGCAGCAGCGCGCCGGCCTCATGAGCGCCAGCGATGCCGCGCTGCTCAACACCGACCGCGCGATCGCCACCACCAACCGCAGCCAGTGGCGGGCCGAGGCGCAGATTGCGCTGCAGACACTGGCACTGCTGTGCGGCGAGCGCGCCGACACGCTGGCCAGCGAGCTCGCGCCGCCGGCCGTGGCGGCGGAGGGCTTCGAGCTGCGGCGCGCGCAGCCCCGCCTGCCCGAGTTCGACGTGAGCGCGCTGCCGGCCCAACTGCTGGCCCAGCGCCCGGACCTCGCCGCCGCCCACCAGCGCTGGGTTGCCGCCGTGCAGCAGCAGCGCAGCGTGGAGGCGCAGCGCTATCCGCAGCTGAGCCTGGCGGCGCTGGCCGGCGAAAGCCGGCTGCGCGTGGGCGGCACCAGCAGCCAGAGCTCGCTGTGGGCCGTGGGCCCCAGCCTCTCGCTGCCGCTGTTCAATGGCGGCAGGCTGGCCGCTGCGGCCGACGGGGCACAGGCCGCCACCGACGAAGCCGCCGCCGCCCTGCAGGCACGCTGGCTGACGGCCGTGGCCGAGGTGGAGGAATCGCTGCAACGCGTGACCGCCGGCACCGAGCGCGAGCGCGAGGTGGACGCCATCAAGCGCGAATGGGAAGGCATCGCGCTGCGCGCGGGCGCCCAGGCGCAGGCCGGCCTGCAGAGCGGCGCCCAGCGCAACACCACCTACCGCAACGCGCTGGCCGCCTACGACGCCGTGCTCAGCGTGCGCGCCGAACAGGCACTGGCCTGGATACGCCTGTACCGCAGCCTGGGCGGCGGCTGGACGGGTGCGTGAAGCCCCTCGCCCTCTCCGGCCCAGCCCTCGGCCCGCAACTGCACGCCGTGAGCCAATCATTGCAATGGACACCTGACATGAAGATCCGCATCCCCACCCTTGTCACCGCTGCCCTCACCCTCGCGCTGGCGGCGGCCTTCGTCGCCGCGCTGTCGGGCCCCGCCCAGGCGCAGCAGGCGGCCAGCGCGGCGCCGAAGCCGGCACTGACCGTCAAGCGCGTCGTCGCGCAGCCGTCCACCTGGCCGCTGCGCCTGTCGGGCACGGGCTCCATCGCCGCGTGGCAGGAAGTCGTCATCGGCGCCGAGATCGGCGGCCAGCGGCTGGCGGCCCTGCATGTCGACGTGGGCGACCGCGTGAAGAAGGGCCAGCTGCTGGCGCGGCTGTCGCCCGGCACGCTGGAGGCCGACCTGGCCGCCAGCCGCGCGGCGCTGCTGGAGGCCGAGGCCTCGGCCCGCGAAGCGCACCAGACGGCCGAACGCGTGAAGACGCTGCAGGGCAGCGATGCGCTGTCACCGCAGTCCATCGACCAGGCCCTGGCCGCCGACGCCGCCGCGCAGGCGCGCGTGGCCGCCGCCCGGGCCCGCGTGCAGGCCGACCAGCTGCGCCTGTCGTACACCCAGATCACGGCGCCCGACGACGGCGTCGTCAGCGCGCGCATCGCCACGCCCGGCGCCCTCGTGCAGCCCGGCCAGGAGCTGTTCCGCCTGCAGCGCGGCGGCCGGCTGGAATGGCGCGCCGAGGTGCCGGGCGCCGAACTGGCGCCGCTGAAGGCGGGCCAGCTCGTGCGCGTGCAGCCCAGCGGCGCGCCGCCGGTGGAAGGCCGCGTCCGCCGCATCGCGCCGCAGGTGGACGCGCAGACGCGCAACGGCCTGGTGTACGTGGACCTGCCGGCCGGCGAGGCGCTGCGCGCCGGGCTGTTCGCGCGCGGCGACTTCGTGCTGGGCGAGAGCCCCGCGCTGACGCTGCCGCAGAGCGCCGTGCTGCTGCGTGACGGCTTCAGCTACGTCTTCCGCATCGACGGCAGCAAGGTGCGCCAGCAGAAGGTGCAGGTGGGCCGCCGAGAAGCCGACCGCGTCGAGCTGCGCTCGGGGCTGGCCGCCGGCACGGCGGTCGTGGAGTCCGGTGTGGGCTTCCTCGCCGACGGCGACACCGTTCGCGTCGCACCGTAAGGAGCCCGGCCATGTTCAATGTTTCGCGCTGGTCCATCGCCAACCCGGTGCCGGCCATCATGCTGTTCCTGATGCTGACGGCCGGCGGCCTGTACGGCTTCAGCCGGATGAAGATCCAGCAGTTCCCCGACATCGAGCTGCCCACCATCGTCGTCAGCGCATCGCTGCCCGGCGCGGCACCCGCGCAGATGGAAACGGAGGTGGCGCGCAAGATCGAGAACTCGGTCGCCACGGTGCAGGGTGTCAAGCACATCTACACCAAGGTGCAGGACGGCATGGCCACGGTGACCATCGAGTACCGCCTGGAGAAGCCGCTGCAGGAGGCGCAGGACGACACGCGTGACGCGGTCTCGCGCATCCGCGCCGACCTGCCCGCCGACCTGCGCGACCCGGTCATCACGAAGATGAACCTCTCGGGCGCGCCCATCCTGACCTACACCGTCTCCAGCAGCAGCATGGACGACGAGGCGCTGTCGTGGTTCGTCGACAACCAGGTCGCCAAGCGGCTGCTGGCCGTGCGCGGCGTGGGCTCGGTGGCGCGCGTGGGCGGCGTCACACGCGAACTGCAGGTGGCGCTGGACCCGGCCCGCCTGCTGGCGCTGGGCGTCACGGCGGCCGAGGTGTCGCGCCAGCTCAAGCAGGTGCAGCAGGAAGCACCCGGCGGCCGCGCGCAGCTGGGCGGCGCGGAGCAGTCGCTGCGCACCATCGCCACGGTGCAGACGGCGGCCGAGCTCGCCGCGATGGACATCCCGCTGAACGACGGCCGCCACGTGCGGCTGGAGCAGGTCGCCAGCGTGGCCGACACGCTGGCCGAGCGGCGCAGCGGCGCCTTCCTGAACGGCAAGCCGGTCGTGGGCTTCGAGATCGTGCGGGCCAAGGGCGCCGGTGAGGTGGACGTGGCCGAGCGCATCCGCGCCGCGCTCGAGGAGCTGAAGACCGCCCACCCGGACATCACCGTCACCGAGGCCTTCAACTTCGTCGACCCCGTCATCGAGAACTACCACGGCAGCCTGTCGCTGCTGCTGGAAGGCGCCTTCCTGGCGGTCGTCGTGGTGTGGTTCTTCCTGCGCGACTGGCGCGCCACGCTGGTCAGCGCCGTCGCGCTGCCGCTCTCGGCCATCCCGACCTTCCTCGTCATGCAGTGGATGGGCTTCACGCTCAACGTCGTGACGCTGCTGTCGCTGTCGCTCGTCATCGGCGTGCTGGTGGACGACGCCATTGTCGAGATCGAGAACATCATGCGCCATCTGACGATGGGCAATACACCGCTGGAGGCCGCCCGCGAGGCGGCCGACGAGATCGGCCTGGCCGTCATCGCGACGACGTTCACGCTCATCGCGGTGTTCCTGCCAACGGCGTTCATGAGCGGTGTCGTCGGCAAGTTCTTCGTGCAGTTCGGCTGGACGGCGTCCATCGCGGTGTTCTTCTCGCTGGTCGTCGCGCGAGTGCTGACGCCCATGATGGCGGCCTACATACTCAAGCCGCCGAAGCACGCGCACAAGGAGCCGTTCTGGATGCCCCAGTACCTGCGCATCGCGCGCTGGGCGTTCACGCACAAGGGCAAGACGCTGGCCATCACCGCGGCCTTCAGCGTGGCCGCCTGCACACCGCTGTTCCTCGGCGCCATTCCGGGCGCCTTCCTGCCGCCCGACGACCTGAGCCAGACGCAGATCAGCATCGAGCTGCCGCCCGGCAGCACCTACGAGCAGACGGCCGCCATCGCCGAGCAGGCCCGCGCCGCTGCGGCCGCCCACCCGCACGTGAAGCTGGTCTACACCGCCGTGGGCGGCGGCAGCGCCGGCAGCGACCCGTTCGCGATGGGCGGCGCGGCCGAGTCCCGCAAGGCCACGCTGACGCTGAACCTCACGCCGCGCAAGGAACGCCGCGGCACCAGCAAGCAGCAGATCGAGCGCGAGCTGCGCGAGCGGCTGGAGCACATCGCCGGCGCCCGGCTGAAGGTGACGTTCGGCGGCTCCAACGACAAGTACCAGCTGGTGCTGGCCGGCGAGGACGGCGAGGCGCTGACCCAGCACGCCGCCAAGGTCGAGAAGGATCTGCGCACGCTGACCGGCATCGGCCAGGTGACCAGCAGCTCCAGCCTGCAGCGGCCGGAACTCATCGTGCGCCCCGACCCCGCCCGGGCCGCGGACCTGGGCGTCTCCACCGCCGCCATCGCCGACACGCTGCGCATCGCCACGGCGGGCGACTACGACCAGCTGCTGCCCAAGCTCAACCTCAGCCAGCGCCAGATCCCGATCGTCGTGCGCCTGCCCGACGCCGCACGCGCCGACCTGGCGCTGCTCGGCGAGCTGACGGTGCCGGGCGCGCGCGGCCCGGTGCCGCTGCGCCAGGTGGCCGACCTGAGCCTGACCAGCGGGCCCGCTCAGATCGACCGCTATGACCGGCTGCGCAACGTCAACTTCGAGATCGAGCTCAACGGCCAGCCGCTCAGCGAGGTGCAGGCGGCTGCCGCCGCGCTGCCCAGCATCGCCAACCTGCCGCCGGGCATCGCCAAGGCCGAGATCGGTGACGCCGAGGCCTTCGCGGAGCTGGGCCAGGGCTTCCTGCTCGCCATGGGCACGGGCGTGGCCTGCATCTACATCGTGCTGGTGCTGCTGTTCCACGCCTGGGTGCAGCCGGTGACCATCCTGGGCGCGCTGGTGCTGTCCATCCCCGGCGCCATCCTGGCGCTGTTCGTGACCGGCACCGACCTGTCCATGCCGGCCATGATCGGCATGATCATGCTGATGGGCATCGCGACGAAGAACTCCATCCTGCTGGTGGAGTACGCCATCGTCGCGCAGCGCGACCAGGGGCTGTCGCGCCTGGACGCACTGCTGGACGCCTGCCACAAGCGCGCCCGGCCCATCGTCATGACGACGCTGGCCATGGGCGCCGGCATGATGCCCATCGCCTTGGGCTTCGGCACCGACCCATCTTTCCGCGCCCCGATGGCCATCGTCGTCATCGGCGGGCTGATCACGTCGACCTTGCTGAGCCTGCTGGTGATCCCGGTGCTCTATGAGGTGGTGGACGACTTCATCCAGCGCGTCACGCGCCGCCGTGGCGCGGGCCACGGCGAACCCGCGCTGCAGCCATCGCGTGACAACGGCTAAGGCATCGGCTGCTCGGCGGCGACCACGTTCGGCGCCAGTTGCACGCCGGTCAAGGCTGCCAGTTCGGCCAGCGAGATGCGCTGGCGGTCGAACGTCGGCAGTGCCACGCCCTCGAAGCCGAAGCCGTACTTCTTGACGACGTCGCTCTGGCTGAAGAGGTAGCCGTAGGCCTTCAGGTTGGCGGTCTTCTTCGGCCCATCCATGACGACGACGACCTTCCAGAACTTCTTCGGGATGCGGATCGCCTGGCCGGCGACGGTGACCGGATCGAACAGGTCCGCGAGCACCGGGCCGGCGAACAGCACGGCCTGGCCGCCGCCGTCCTCGATGGCCTGGGCCAGGTCGCCCTCGAACTGCCCCCAGATGCCTTTCTGGCCGTTCTTGTAGAGGCTGGCGTCCTGCTTGTTGGACGGGTTCTCCTGGTTGAACGCCTCGTGCTGCGGCGTGCAGTTGGTGTAGTGGTAGGTGTCGGCGTTCGCGTAGTCGGTCGGCAGGCCGGCCGCGCCCCAGCAGTTGTCCTCGCGGCGCACGATGTGGCCGCGGTCGATGCGCCTGCCCGGGCCGTAGACGTCGTCGTTGAGCAGTTGCAGCGCCTGCGGCACGCGCGGGTCGGCGCGCCAGTTCTCGCCGCCGAGCTCGGAGCGCTTGCGCCGGTCCTGCCGCTGGGCGCTGCGGTAGTCGCAGTTGGAGGCCGTCCACATGCACATGCGCAGCGGCTTGTTGAGCACCAGCGAGTAGTGGTGGTACTTGAGCTCCAGCGGGCTGGTCGCGGCCAGGCCGGTCAGGTCCAGCTCGGGGACGTTGCGGTACTCGTCGAAGAACTGCCGGTAGTCGGCCACCGTGTAGAGCTCGTTCTGCCTCGCCTCGACAACCTTGGGCAGCCCGATGCGCACGCCGAGGAACTTGGGGTCGTAGCCGCGCCGGGCCGCGTAGTCGCCGTCGAACACCAGCGTCTTCTCGTCGCCCACCGGCGCCGCGTCGGGCACCACCGCCGGTGCGGGCGGCTCTGCTGCGACGGCCGGGCCGCCAGTTGCAGGCGCGTAGACGTGCAGGGTCACCGGCCCGCTGAAATTGAACACCTGACCTGCTGACATGGCTGTACTCCCGGGAAGGGCAAGAGACGTCGGCACCGCCTGAGGCGGCACGGCCGTGGGCACGGTGGCCGCCGTCGCCGCCGTTGTGAGGCCGGCGAGGCCTGCCAGGCCGGCCGCTTCGAACGGGTCCGCCGCCGCGGCCAGCAGGCCGTCCAGCCGGGCCTGCATGCGCGCGTCGCCGAGCTGCACCTTCTTCAACTCGTCGACGATGCGGCTGACGCGGATGCCTTCGTTCGCCACCCACGCGATGCTGTCCTCGCCATCGCGCTGCTCGTTCCAGGTGCTGCCGTCCGTGCGCAGGATGCGCCCGTCCTTCATGCGCGGCACGCCGCTGTGATGCAGGGCGACGAGTTCCCAGTCGGTGTTGGTCACCTTGGACCCCGAGGAGCCCGGTTCGGTGTCGGTCTCGTAGTGGAGATAGCCCTCGCCGAGGATGTCCAGCAGCCGGTTGTTCCGGACCGCGAACTGCCGCGGGCCGCCCTGCGGGTGCTGAACGATGTTCAGGCCCATGCCAACCAGCACCTTGCCCGTGGCCTCGATGAGCTGCGTGGCGCCCAGCGCGTCGAGCGACTCGCCCTTCATGCCCGTCGCCTTGACGGCGACGAGGGCGAAGTCGAACGTCTCGTTCGCATGGAAGAAGCCCGTCGGGTCCAGCTCGAAGTAGCTGCCCGCGTTGATGCCGCGATCGTCCCTCGCGTAGCCGAAGTTGGCGGCGCACTCGACAGCGTAGGTGCCACTCGGGAACACGTGATAGTTCGTCAGCAGCAAGCCGCCGGGCAGCAGGATGCCCGTGGCCAGCCCCTGTGCCTCGTGATTGGCGCCGGGCAGATCGGTGATGCGGGCCACGGTGCCGGCCGCCGCCGTGGCCAGCACGCTCGGCGAGAACGCGGTGAAGTCCCGCGTGCCGATCACGCGCTCGGCGAAGCTCGGCACACCCAGCCGGGCCTTGTTGGCCTGGCGCACGGCGAACTGCATCTGGCGCAGCGGCGGGTCGGCCGCACCGGGGCCGAACTGCTCCACCTTGCCGAGCCCGGCGTCACGCTCCTGCTGACGCTTGAGCCAGCGCTTGGCGGCGTCAGTCAGCAGCGCCCGCCTGGCGGCCGCGATCTCACCCGCAACAATGCCCATCGATGGTTCCCCGGCTCCGGCTTGCGCCGCGACCGCGCGAGTCTATGAAGCCGCCCGCAGAGCCGGTGACCGGGCGGCGCCGGCGCCGCCGCAAACGTCCTCAAGCGTAGGGATGTCGGCCTCGTGGCCTCAGCCCAGCCTGAACACCGCCACCGAACGCGACAGCTCGTCGGCCTGCAGCTGCAGGCTGGCTGCGGCGGCGGCCGATTCCTCGACAAGCGCCGCGTTCTGCTGGGTCATTTCGTCCAGCCCGGCAATGGCCTGGCCGATCTGGCTGATGCCGCTGCTCTGCTCGCCCGTGGCCTGGCTGATTTCCGAGACGACGCTGCCGACGCGAACGATGGCGGCGATGACTTCCTGCATCGTCTGGCCGGCCTCCGCGACCAGTGCCGCGCCGCCGTCGACGTTCTCGCTGCTGGCCGCGATGAGCGTCTTGATCTCCCGGGCCGCCTCGGCCGAGCGCTGCGCCAGCATGCGCACTTCACCCGCGACGACGGCGAACCCCCGACCCTGCTCGCCCGCCCGCGCCGCCTCGACGGCCGCGTTCAACGCGAGGATGTTGGTCTGGAAGGCGATGCCGTCGATGACCGAGACAATGTCGGCGATGCGCGTGGATGACGCGCTGATGCGGCCCATGGTCTCGACGACCTGGCCCACGACGGCACCGCCGCGGCGCGCAACGTCGGCGGCGTCCGTTGCCAGCTGGTTGGCCTGCTTGGCCGATTCGGCGTTGTGCGCCACGCTGGCAGTCAACTGCTCCATGGCCGATGCCGTCTGCTGCAGGTTGGACGCCGCCCGCTCCGTGCGGCTGCTGAGATCCTGGCTGCCGATGGCCACCTCGCGCGAGGCCGTGGCAATGCCGTCCGTGCCCTGCCGCACGCCGGACACGACGCGCGCCAGCGCCTCCTGCATGCCTTGCACGCCGCGCATCAGCGCCGCCGTTTCGTCACGGCCATCGGCTCGCACGGGCTGGCTCAAGTCCTGGCTGGCGATGCGCTCGGTCGTCTTCACGGCAGCGGCCAGCGGGCCGAGGATGGAGCGGATGTTGAGCGCCGTGTAGGCCAGCAACAGCAGCACCGCGCCGATGACGACCAGGGTCAGATTGCGCCGGATGCCCTGCTCGCGTTCGTTCAGCAGTCGCACCTGCTCGGCCGAATGCTTGTCCACCAGCGTCGTCATCTCGGCCAGTGCCTTGTCCATCGCGCGCACCGGCGCCTTCACCGGCTCCATCGCGCGGTTCGCCGCGGCGGTGTCGGCGAACTCGGCCCGCGCCAATCGTTCGAGGATGCCGCCCAGGCCGCCTCGGTAGTCTTGCAAGGCCTGCCGCAGCTCTGCGGGCATGCGCTTCACGTCGGGCGGCAGATCCAGCCCGGCGATCGCGTCCAGGCTGGCGGCCACCTTGTCGTAGGTCTCGTTCCAGTCCTTGCGGTAACGCTCCACGGCCTTGGGGTCGGCCAGATTGATCAGCAAGTCCTTCTCGTAGCGGCGCAGGTTGCCAACGCCCGCGCGCACACCGGCCAGCTGCGTCAGCGACTCCACATCGTTGTCGACGTAGTGCACAAAGCCCGCCTTGAACTGTGCCAGGCTCCACAAGCCCTGCACGCCCACACCCAGCATGGCCAGCACGGCCAGCGCAGCCAGCGCCAGCAAACGAGCCCGGATCGTGAAATTGCTCAGCTTCATTGCTATCCCTTCTAGTCCAGCGAATCAGTGAAATCGGCGGTGCGTGAGCCCCTGGCCAGCCGCAATCAAGGCGCAAGCGCGCAGGCGTGTAGGCACCCGGCAAGCGCTTGCAACGCGGAGTGCGGCTGGCCAGGGACTCACCCTCCGGGCAGGGGGCAGGCCGGGCCGGCCGCGTCGTTGCAGCGCTTGCCAAGGCGGCCAGCCTTGGCTGCGCGCTGCGCCTTGCCGCCAGCCCGGCCTGCCCCCTGCGCACCACCGATTTCACTGATTCGCTGGACTAGGAACGCTGACGAGCCTATTGGGTTGCAGCCATTTCTGCTAGCAGGAAACCCATAACTCACGCATCGCCACATCAAACCCGTCGCCCACGCGCTGGGCCGCCCGCCACGGCCTGGCTCGGCCCGCCACCCAGACCGACTGCCACGGCGAGCCGTTGCTGCCGAACACGACGGCGTCCAGCAACACCTCGTCGGGCAGGCCCCGCAGCGCATCGGCATCGCGGTTGAGCACCAGGGCGTCCGCGCGGGCGCCGGGCGTCAGGCCCCAGGCCGCAAAGCCGGTCGCCCGGGCACCGCCTTGCAAGGCGGCGTCGAACAGCCGCGCGGCGCTGGACGGCTGGCCGCCCGGCAGCGAAGCGACATTGCGCTGCCGCAGCTGCAGCCGTTGGCCGTATTCCAGCCAGCGCAACTCCTCCACCCAGCCGCGTGTGACCTGGCTGTCCGAGCCCACCGTCATCGGCACGCCGGCTCGCAGCCAGCCTGGCAGATCGGTCAGGCCGTCGCCGAGGTTGGCCTCCGTGCCGGGGCACAGCACGATGCCCGCACCGCTGGCGGCCACCGCGTCGATCTCGTCAGGGAGCGCATGCGTGGCGTGAACGAGCTGCCAGCGCGCATCCAGCCGCCCCTGTGCGGCCAGCCACTGCAGCGGCCGCTGCCCGGTCGCCGCCACACAGTCGGCCACCTCGGCGGTCTGCTCGGCAATGTGGATGTGAATGGGCAGGTCGGCCGCACCGACCAGCGTCGTGAGGCGGTGCAGGTCGTCCGCCGTGACGCCTCGCAGCGAATGCAGGGCGACGCCCGCGTTCACCCGCGGCAGCCCCGCGGCCTGGATGCGCTGGCAGGCGCGCCAGGCCCAGTCGGCGTCGGCGGCGAAACGGTGTTGCTCCGGCCGCAGCCCGCTCGCGCCGAAACCGCTGCGCGTGTAGACCACCGGCAGCAGCGTGAGGCCGATGCCCACCTCCTCGGCCGCAGCGGCCAGCGCCCAGGCCATGTCGAGCTCATCGCCCAGCGCCTGGCCGGCGGGCGCATGGTGCAGGTAGTGGAACTCGCAGACATGCGTGTAGCCCCCGCGCAGCAGTTCGGCATAGAGCTGGCTGGCCACGGCCCGCAGCTGCTGCGGCGAGATGCGCAGCGCCAGCGCGTACATGCGGTCGCGCCAGCCCCAGAAGTCGTCCTGCCCGCTGTCGCGCCGCTCGGCCAGGCCCACGAAGGCCCGCTGGAAGGCGTGGCTGTGCGCGTTGACGAGGCTGGGAATGAGCGGCCCGCCGAGCTTCTCGGCATCGGGCGGGGCGGGCTGGTTGACGGTGATCTCGGACCAGTGGCCGGTGCCGTCAACCGTCAGCAGCACGTCGCGCTGCCAGCCGCCGTCGACCCAGGCCAGCGGTGCGTGGAGCGTCTTCAAGGCTGCCATGCCAGCATCTCCGTCAGCAGTCGTTCGATCAGCGGGGCCACCTGCGCGGCGGCAGCTTCGTCGTAGGCGGTGCGTGGGTCTTGCGCCTCGTCCATGTAGCAGCGCTGGCACATCTCCAGCTGCACGGCATGCACCCGCTCGGCCGGCCGGCCGTAGTGGCGCGTGATGTAGCCGCCCTTGAAGCGGCCGTTGACGACATGGCTGAACGCCGACTGCCCCGCCAGCAGCGCGCCGAGCCGCTCGGTGAGGGCGGGCGCGCAGGAGGCGCCGTCGGCCGTGCCGAGGTTGAGCGCCGGCAACTGGCCGTCGAACAGCCAGGGCAGCTCCGAGCGGATGCTGTGGCCGTCGAACAGCAGCGCATGGCCGTGTTCGTCGCGCAGCCGCGCCAGCTCGGCGGCCAGCGCCTCGTGATAAGGGCGCCAGCAGGTCTCGCGGCGCACCGCGACGGCCGCCGCGTCGGGCTCGTGGCCGTGCCGGTACAGCGGCTCGTCGGTGAAGAAGCGCGTGGGCACCAGACCCGTACCGCCCGAAGCACCGGGGTACAGCGGCTGGTCGTCCGGCGGGCGGTTCAGGTCGATGACGTAGCGGCTGTAGCGCGGCACGAGCACGCTGGCGCCCAGGCGCTCGGCCAGCGGCCGATACAGCCGTTCGAGATGCCAGTCGGTGTCCTCGCTCAGCAGCGCGCGCGGCACTAGCCGTCCGGCCAGCTCGGCAGGAATCTCGGTGCCGACATGCGGCAGGCTGATCAGCAGCGGCACGCGGCCGCGCTGCAGTTGAAACACGCTCATGGCACTCCCCGGGTTCCTTGGTACACCCGTTCTATCAGCGGGTTGTGGCCAAAGCATGCGGCCAGCTCGCGCGGGTGTCCACCGTCCCACACGCAGAAGTCGGCCCGCTGGCCGGCCACCAGCTGGCCGCGGTCCTGCAGGCCCAGCGCGCGGGCGCCGTTCACGGTCATGCCGCGCCAGGCCTCTTCCGGCGTCAGCCCGAACAGCACGCAGGCCATGTTCATCATCAGCAGCGGCGACAGCGTGGGCGAGCTGCCGGGGTTGTGGTCGGTCGCGATGGCGATGGGCACACGCGCTGCGCGCAGCGCCGCGACCGGCGGCAGCCGCGTCTCGCGCAGCGCATAGAACGCACCGGGCAGCAGCACGGCCACCGTGCCGGCCCGCGCCATCGCCTGCACGCCTTGCGGGTCGAGATATTCCAGATGATCGGCACTCAACGCGCCATGGGCCGCGGCCAGCCGCGCGCCGCCCTGATCGCTCAACTGCTCGGCATGCAGCTTCACGGGCAGGCCCAGCCGAGCGGCCGCGTCGAACACACGGGCGACCTGGGCGGGGCTGAAGGCGATGTGCTCGCAGAAGGCGTCGACCGCATCCACCAGGCCCTCGGCGTGCCACGCCGGCAGCCATTGGCAGATGGCGTCGATGTAGTCATCCGCGCTGCCGAATTCAGGCGGCAGCGCATGGGCGGCCAGGCAGGTGGTGCGAACCTCCACGCCCAGCCCAGCCAGTTGCCGGGCCACGCGCAGCAGGCGCGCCTCGGTGGCGGCGTCCAGCCCGTAGCCGGATTTCACCTCCAGCGTCGTCACGCCCTCGGCAATCAGCGCGCGGGCGCGGCGCGTGGCGGCGGCGAGAAGCTCGGCCTCGCTGGCCGCACGCGTGGCGGCCACCGTCGAGCGGATGCCGCCGCCCGCCTGGGCGATGTCGGCGTAGCTCGCGCCGTGCAGGCGCTGCTCGAACTCATGGGCACGGTTGCCGCCGTAGACCAGGTGGGTGTGGCAGTCCACCAAGCCCGGCGTGACGAGTGCACCATGCAGTTCGACGACCTCGGCGCTGCGGGCCTCGCCCGGCAACGCGGCCACCGGGCCCACCCAGCGCAGCCGCTGGCCGTCCACCAGCAACGCACCGTCCTCGACAAGCCCCCAGCCGCTGTCACCCGACAGCGTCGCCAGGCGCGCGCCGCGCCACAGCCTCAATCGGGGCTCCAGGTCATCCACCACGCGTGGTTGCCGCTGGCATCGGGGCCGGTGAAGACGCAGCTCTGCGTGACCGGCGACTCGCACCAGGCCAGCGTCAACGGCGCCAGCGGCATGGCGCGGTGGCCATGCTCCAGCAGGCCCCCTTCCACCGTGAACAGCCCCACCCACGGCGAGCGCGGCAGCAACACATGGCTGGCCGGCGTGAGCTCGAGGTTGCCACGCCGCTCCATGGCGTTGAACACCTCCGTCTCACCGTCGATGAGCTCGGCATCGGGCGCCAAACCACCGTCGAAGCCCAGCGGCTCGTCGCCCATGCCCTGCGGCCAGTCGAACAGTCGCAGGCCGGCGCCGCGAACAACGGCCAGCCAGCGATGAACCCCAGGAAACGCGGAGAACGGGCCGTTGCGCGTCACGCTCCCGATGCTGACGCGCAAGGCCCAGTCGTGCGCGTGCGGCCACGCGAGCAACTCGCGTGTCGTGCCGCCGTTGTTCGCCCAGGCCTGCGGCGTCACATCTACTGCGCTGACCTTGCTCCAACTCATGTCTTCGTCCTTGCGCTCAAAACCATTTTCACGGTAAGCGTGAATTGTCCGCACCAGCGCGGGGCGTTGATCACGCCGAGAAGCTCCCTTGCAATTGGTAACGCGCACCAGGGTGCGTCAGTTTTACCGAGGTTACCGCCACGCCCCGGCTGTAGGTGATGCGCTTGACGACCAAACAAGGGTCGCGCCGCGCAATTCCCAGCAGCTTGGCCTCCACCTCGCCGGGCAGCGCCGCCTCGATCATGTAGCGCGCCTCGGACAGCGGCGCCACTTCCATCAAGTAGTGCGTGGGCGTGATGCGGGTGAAATCCTGCGAAAGAAATTCCGGCGCGCAGACCGGGTTGACCGCCCGCTCCTCGCACTGGATGGCCTGCCCGTTCTCCAGATGAACGATGAGGCTCAGGAACACCGGCGCGCCGCGCTTGAGGCCCAGCTCCGCCGCCTGCTGCGGCGTGGCCCGGCCGCGCGTGAGCGCATGCACGCGCGCCTCGTGCTGGCCGCCACGCGCCAGGATCTCCTCGTGCACGTCGCGCACATTCAGCGTGGACGAAATGCGATGCAGCTGCGCGACGAAGCTGCCCACGCCCTGCACCCGCTCGATCAAGCCTTCCTGCACCAGTTCGCGCAGCGCGCGGTTCACCGTCATGCGGCTGACCTCGAACTGCGCCACGAGGGCGCCTTCGCTGGGCAGCAGGTCGCCCGCCACCCAGTGGCCGCTGGCGATGCCCTCGCGCAGATGGTTCTTGACCTTGAGGTATTGCGGCTCGGGGCCGTCGGCAGTGCTGCGGGCAGGGCGGGGCATGCGGGCATCCTAGTTGACGCTACTTGTATAGACAACTAGAGTCCCGCCACCCGACCGGAGAGCCCATGACCGCCCTGCCCCGCCCCGTGAAAGCCCCCACCGGCACGCAGCTGCATTGCAGGAACTGGCTCGCCGAGGCGGCCTACCGCATGCTGCACAACAACCTGGACCCGGCCGTCGCCGAGAACCCGGAGGCGCTGGTCGTCTACGGCGGCATCGGCAAGGCGGCGCGCAACTGGGACGCGTTCGACGCCATCTGCCGGTCGCTGCGCGAACTGGGCGACGACGAGACGCTGCTGATCCAGTCCGGTAAGCCGGTCGGCGTCTTCCGCACGCATGCCGACGCGCCGCGCGTGCTGCTGGCGAACTCCAATCTCGTGCCGGCCTGGGCGACCTGGGAGCATTTCCACGAGCTGGACCGCCGGGGCCTGATGATGTACGGCCAGATGACGGCGGGCAGCTGGATCTACATCGGCAGCCAGGGCATCGTGCAAGGCACCTACGAGACCTTCGCCGAGGCGGCCCGCCAGCACTACGGCGGCGTGGCCACCGGGCGCTGGGTGCTGACCGCAGGCCTGGGCGGCATGGGGGGCGCGCAGCCGCTGGCCGCGAGCTTCGCCGGCTTCTCGTCACTGACCATCGAATGCCAGCAGTCGCGCATCGACTTCCGGCTCAAGACCCGCTACGTGGACGAGCAGGCGCGCGACCTGGACGACGCGCTCGCACGCATCCAGGCCCACACGGCCGCAGGCCGCGCCGTGTCGGTTGCGTTGCTGGGCAATGCGGCCGAGGTGCTGCCCGAGATGGTGCGCCGCGGTGTGAAGCCAGATCTGGTGACCGACCAGACCAGCGCCCACGACCTCATCCACGGCTACTGCCCGCCGGGCTGGTCGGTCGCGCAGTGGAAGGCCGCCGCCGCTGAGCCCGCGCGCCACGCCGAGCTGAAGGCGGCCGCTGCTGCCGGCTGCGCCACGCAGGTGCGGGCCATGCTCGCCTTCAAGGCGCAAGGCATCCCGACGGTGGACTACGGCAACAACATCCGCCAGGTCGCCAAGGACCAGGGCGTGGCCAACGCCTTCGACTTTCCTGGCTTCGTGCCCGCCTATGTGCGCCCGCTGTTCTGCGAGGGCAAGGGGCCGTTTCGCTGGGTGGCACTGTCGGGCGACCCCGACGACATCCGCAAGACCGACGCCCGGCTGAAGGCCCTGTTCCCGCAACACCTGGCGCTGCACCGCTGGCTGGACATGGCCGCCGAGCGCATCGCGTTCCAGGGCCTGCCGGCGCGCATCTGCTGGCTGGGCCTGGGCGAGCGCCACCTCGCCGGCCTGGCCTTCAACGAGATGGTCAGGACCGGGGAGCTGAAAGCACCCATCGTCATCGGCCGCGACCACCTGGACAGCGGCTCCGTGGCCAGCCCCAACCGCGAGACCGAGGGCATGAAGGATGGCAGCGACGCCGTCTCCGACTGGCCGCTGCTCAACGCGTTGCTGAACACCGCAGGCGGCGCCACCTGGGTGAGCCTGCACCACGGCGGCGGCGTGGGCATGGGCTATTCGCAGCACGCGGGCGTCGTCATCGTCTGCGACGGCGGCGACGCCGCCGCGCGGCGCATCGAGCGCGTTCTGTGGAACGATCCGGCGACCGGCGTCATGCGCCATGCCGACGCGGGCTACGAATCGGCAGCCGCCTGCGCCCGCAAGAACGAACTGAACCTGCCCTCGCTATGAAACTGATCCCTGGACACCTGACCCTCGCGCAACTGGCCGACATCGCGGCCGGCCAGGCCCGCCTCGAACTCGACGACTGGGCCGCCATCGACGCGAGCGCGGCGCTGGTGGCCGCCGCCGCCGCGGGCGAGGCGCCGGTCTACGGCGTCAACACCGGCTTCGGCAAGCTGGCCAGCACGCGCATCGCGCGCGACCAGCTCGCCGCGCTGCAGCTGAACCTGATCCGCAGCCATGCCGTCGGCGTGGGCGCGCCCATGTCGCCCGAGGTCGTGCGGCTCATGCTGGCCACGAAGGCCGGCAGCCTAGCGCGTGGCTTCTCGGGCGTGCGCGGTGTCGTCGTGCAGTCGCTGCTGGACGCCTTCAACGCCGGCTTCATCCCCTATGTGCCGGCGCAGGGCTCGGTGGGCGCCAGCGGCGACCTCGCGCCGCTGGCCCACCTGACCCTCGCACTGATGGGCGAAGGCGAGGCCCTGGTGGCCGGCCAACGTGTGCCGGCCGGCGCCGAGCTGGCTCGCCTGGGCCTGCCGCCGCTGACGCTCGCCGCCAAGGAAGGGCTGGCACTCATCAACGGCACGCAGGCCAGCACGGCACTCGCGCTGCACGCACTGATGCGCTTCGAGGGCCTGTTCGCCACGGCCCTGGCCAGCGGCGCGATGACGCTGGACGCCGCGCGCGGCAGCGATGGCCCGTTCGATGAACGCATTCAAGCGGTGCGCGGCCAACCGGGGCAGATCGCCGTGGCCGCCGTCTACCGCGAGCTGCTCGCGGGCAGCGCCATTCGCGCGAGCCACCGCGAGGGCGACGAGCGCGTGCAAGATCCCTACTGCCTGCGCTGCCAGCCGCAGGTCATGGGCGCCTGCCTGGACCAGGCACGGCATGCGTCCGAGGTGCTGGTGCGTGAGGCCAATGCGGTGACGGACAACCCGCTGGTGTTCGCCGACATGATGGCCGACGCCAGCGACGGGCCGCCCCCAGCAGGCGACGAGCCCACTCGGGGGGCCACCCCGCAGGGGCGTGGGGGGCTCATTTCAGGCGGCAACTTCCACGCCGAGCCGGTGGCCTTCGCAGCCGACAACCTCGCGCTGGCCATCGCCGAAGTGGGCGCCATCGCCGAGCGCCGCATCGCGATGCTGATCGACCCGGCCATCTCGCGCCTGCCACCGTTCCTGACGGCGGACGCCGGCCTGCACAGCGGCTTCATGATCGCCCACGTGACGGCCGCGGCGCTGGCCAGCGAGAACAAGAGCCTGGCCCACCCGGCCAGCGTCGACAGCCTGCCGACCAGCGCCAACCAGGAAGACCATGTCTCCATGGCCACCTTCGCTGCGCGGCGCCTGCACGCGATGCTCGACAACACCGCACACATCGTGGCCATCGAGTTGCTGGCGGCGGCGCAGGGCATCGACTTCCTGCGCCCGCTGCGGAGCTCGGCGCCCGTGGAAGCGCTGCACCAGCGCCTGCGGGCCGACTGCGCCAGCAGCCCGGCCGACCACTACCTCGCGCCAGACATCGAACGCGCCGCCGCACTGGTACAGGCCGGCGCACTGCGCGCGCCGCATGCGCCAGGCTTCTGAGCGAAGTGCGAGCGGCTCAATGCCGCTTGCATCGCCGGCACCTCGCGGTCCCACCTAGTCCACGTTCAGTGGGGCCAGCCCGGACGAGGGGTCTTCAATATCTGCCCGTCGCCCCCGCCACGCGCAGGAACACGTAGGCGAACCACACGACGACGGCGCGGTGCACCAGCGCACGCCAGCCCTTGCCGGCCGTCTCGCCGACGCGGGCCGACGCCACGATGGCCGTCTCGATCTCGCCGGCCAGACACGCGGCGAAGGGCCGGTCCAGCACGACGACGTTGGCCTCCAGGTTGACCAGCAGCGACAACGGGTCGATGTTGGAGCTGCCCACGGTGGCCCACTCGCCATCGACGACGGCGACCTTGGCATGCAGGAAGGCCGGCGTGTATTCGTAGATCTCGATGCGGTGGCGCAGCAGGTCGGCGTACAGCGCTTCGGCGGCCCAGCCGGCGAGGCGGTAGTCCAGCTTGCCCTGCAGCAACAGGCGCACGCGCACGCCGCGGTCTGCGGCCCGGCGCAGCGCCTGGCGGATGCGCTGGCCCGGGTAGAAATAGGGGCAGACGATGTCCACGCTGTGCTGCGCGCTGCCGATGGCGTCGGCATAGGCGTGCTCGATGGTGCGGCGGCGGCGCAGGTTGTCGCGCAGCACGAAGGCAGCGCGCATGGGTGGCAGCTGCGTCGACGCCTCGGGCAGGCGCTGCGGGCCGCGCCACAGCTGGCTCAGCCACAGGGTGAAGCGGCGGCGCATCGGTACGTAGTCGAGCAACGCGTCGTCGAAGTCGCGCCCCAGCCAGGCGCGCGACCAGATCGAGCGCACGCCCTCCGCCACCAGGTCGACGAGACCGCCGCGCACCTGCACGGCGAAGTCCAGCCGGGGCAGCTCCGTCTGGCCATGCCGGATGTCCACGCGGTCGTCGATGATGTTGATGCCGCCGACGAACGCGTACTCGCTGTCCACGACGCAGAGCTTCTGGTGCAGCCGGCGCAGCTGGCCGCGCTGGAACCAGTGCCACCAGCGGTCCATGGGCCGGAACACCGCCAGCGCCACGCCACTGCCCGCCAGCCGTGCGCGCAGCGCCGCGAGGCTGGCGTTGCTGCCGAAGCCGTCCACGACGACGCGCACGCGCACGCCACGGCGGTCGGCCGCGACGAGCGCGTCGGCCAGCGCCAGCGATGTCGCATCGTCGTGAAAGATGTAGGTGGCCAGCCAGACCTCCCGGTGCGCATGGCGGATGGCCTCGGTCATCGCCGGGAACAGCTGGTCGCCGCCCCGCAGCAGCTCCACGTCGTTGCCGCCGACGAAGCCGGTGTCCCTGGCGCGGCGGCGCTGGCGCCGCCTCAACCCGAACTGCCTCATTCCAACGCCAGCTCCACGACGAGGGGCAGGTGGTCGGACATGCGCGCCCAGCTGGGCCCGCGCGGCACCTGCAGGCCAGTGCAGCGCAGCCCGCGCGTGTAGACGCGGTCCAGCGCAAACACCGGCAGCCGCGACGGGAAGGTGGCCGCGCGGCCGCGGCCATGCGGCGGGGCCGCGCGGCGCAGGCCATGGCCCAGCATCGCCGGG
>JACCDQ010322896.1_pt1 | contig 19096 bp, 7 predicted proteins | sample 7446031 | NCBI WGS metagenome assembly JACCDQ01 (sample SAMN15323442, study PRJNA562643) | freshwater metagenome | isolation source: river surface water | place: USA:Blue River Watershed | collected 2017-08-17
ATGGCCATAAACGGCAGCGGTCAATAATTCTCCTTTTTAGCTTCCAGTTATTTATGCGAACGTGGCGCCCGAAAAGGCTGCTTCTTTGCTATGCACTTTGTGTATGCACGCTCCTTTTGCAGCATTGCTTAAAACGATACAGCCGACCCTTTCGGATCGGCTGTACGTTTATCTGAAGCTTTGCGGCATTGCCGCAAGCTATCGGCTTATTACTGCTGCAGTACGAAGTTGAACACCTTAGCTTCGGTCTCAGTACGCAAGTTCAGGATGTACATGCCGTTAGCAAGTGCCTTGCTCAGCTGTATCTTCTGATCTACGTCGCCGTTGCGAGATGTAACTGTACCGCGGTAAACTGCCTGACCCAGCATGTCTGTTATTTCAACATTCAGCTCCTGGTTGCCAGCGATACCAGTGTTGCCACGGATCGTGAAGTCACCATTGTTCGGGTTTGGCAGCAGCCTGATGTCGCTCAGTGTGTTAGTTACTGAAACCACACCAACAGGGCTAACTGTCATAGTAACTGTTTTAGAGCCCATCATTGCCAGGCAAGCGCCGTGGTTGGTCACTTCTACAGAAACCTGATCGCCGTTGTTGAAGTTGTTGCTAACATACGTTACGCCAGTAGCATTGCCCGGAGCATCGTTGCCATTCACCTTCCACTGGTAAGTGGGGTTGATAGCGTTGGTAGCTACAGCGGCGAGTGTTACTACCTGGCCCTGGCTGATGCTGGTGCCTGGAGTAGCAACGATAGACACAACAGGAGCGGTCTGATCCTGAACGGTCATCTTCACGTCTGTAGTAACCTTGTCTTCGAGCCTGCATGGGAAGTTGCTGGTCATCTCTACTGTGATCACGTCGCCGTTGGCTGGGATAGTAGAGTAAGTAGTGCCAGCACCAACTGCCACACCATTCTTCTTCCAAACAAAGGCTGGAGCAGTACCACCGAATTCAGGGATAACGCTGTAGCTAACTGTTGTACCTGCACATACTGTGTCGTTCGGAGATACGGTAACCTTAGCAACCGGCATCTCGTGAGCGCTCACGGTCATTGTTACAGCACCAGTAGCAGTAGCAGGAGAAGCGCAAGCTTCGCTGCTGGTCATTGCCACACTTACTACGTCGCCGTTGTTCGGAACATAAGCATAGCTGCTCAGGCCCAGGCCAACATTAGAACCATTCACTTTCCACTGGTAGGTCGGAGTTGTACCGCCGTTCACTGAGTTAGCAGTGAATGTGGTCAGTACACCCAGGCAAACTGTATTACCTACGCCGGTAGTAACAGTAACCGCAGGAGTAACCGCTGGGTTAGCTATCACATTAGCAGCGCCAGCCATGTCGCTCATACAAGATGTAGAAGCGTTGGTAGCCTTAACAGTGTAAGAGCCAGATTCAGAACGCATGCCGAAGCTGATAGCTACGCCGGTACCTGCAACCTGTGCACCTGTTACAGCCACATCGTTCAGATACAGCTGGTAAGTCACACCATTCTCAGAACCGCTCAGGCCTACAGCCACACCTGTTGCTGAAGTGGTAGCGCAGTAGCTGCCACCACCAGTTACAGAGTAAACAGAAGGAAGAGCGTTCATAACGATAGCAGGAGTGCCGGTCATAGTGTTCGTACAGCCAGTAGCTGTATTAGTAGCCAGTACATCGTAAGTACCTGCTGCAGTCTGCAAACCGAAGTCAAGCACGCCGCCAGTACCTGCGAGTATCGCACCTGGAACAGCTACACCACCCTTACGGAGCTGGTAGTTGATACCAGTTGCAGAGCCGCCCAGGCCGATAGCGATACCTGCGCCACCAGCACAGTAGTTACCACCACCGGTCACGGTCTGTGCTACAGGCACTGAGTTAACAGTGATAGTAGCGCTGCCGGTCATGTTAGCGGTACAAGTTGTTGTGTTATTAGTTGCCTTAACTGTGTAAACACCTGCAGTGTTCTGCGGACCGAACGTGATAGCAGAGCCAGTACCTGCAACTGCTGAACCTACAGCAGTGGTACCGTTCAGCCACAGTTGGTAGCTAACACCTGTTGCAGAGCCACCCAGACCTACCGGAGTACCAGCAGTGCCTGCGCAAGTAGCGCCGCCACCATTTACAGCGTATGCTGTCGGAGCAGGGTTGATCATTACAGCTACAGAGCCTGTCATTGAGTTCGTACAGCCAGTAGTGTTGTTAGTAGCAACTACGTTATAGTTACCTGTTGTCTGCGGGCCGAAGCTCAGGGCAGCGCCAGTCCCTGCAACTGCAGTGCCTACCGGAGTAGTGCCGTTGTAGAGCTGGTAGCTCATACCTGTGTTAGAACCTGCCAGGCTAACCACTGAACCAGCAGAGCCGTTGCAGTAGCCACCACCACCGGTCACATTGTAAGCGGTCGGGAGCGGGTTGATAACGATAGCGATGCTACCGGTCATTGTCCTGGTGCAACCAGTAGTTGTATTGTTAGCAACTACAGTGTAGTTACCAGCATTGGTCTGTGCACCGAAGTCGATAGTACCACCTGTACCAGCGATAGCACCACCTGTTGCAGTACCGTTGTTGTAGAGCTGGTATTCAGCAGCACCTTCAGAACCACTGAGCAGTACGTGTACACCAGCACCGCCAGAGCAATAGCTGCTGCCTACAGACAGAACAGAGTATGCACTTGGCTGAGCGTTCACGTTGATCGTAGCGCTGCCGGTCATTGTAGCTGTGCAACCAGTAGAAGCGTTAGTAGCCAGAACAGTGTAGTTGCCAGCGTTGGTCTGCAGACCGAAGCTGATAGCGCTACCTGTGCCGGCAACCGGAGTGCCAACGTTAGTAGCACCATTCTTCAGCTGGTAGTTAACACCAGTTGCAGAACCATTGAGGCCTATCGCAGTGCCAGTGCTGCCAGCGCAGATGTCGCCACCACCAGTGATGTTGAATGAAACTGGTGTCGGGCTAACTACTACTGTAGCGCTGCCGTTCATGTTCTTAGTGCAAGATGTTGTCGGATCCATTGCCACTACATTGTAGCTGCCAGCAGTGCTGATCGGGCCGAAGTTGAGGGCGCCGCCAGTACCTGCCATCATCGCACCTGGGACCGCAGTGCTACCCATGTACAGCTGGTAGTTGATGCCAGCAACAGAGTTAGCAAGTGTTACAGAGAGACCTGCATCGCCTGAGCACATGATACCGCCGCCAGAAACAGTGTAAGCTGCTGGCAGAGCATTCACGTTCACAGTTGCGCTACCTGTCATCGCGTTCGTACAACCTGTTGATGTATTAGTCGCCAGTACTGAGTAAGTACCTGCTGCTGTCTGATTGCCAAAGCTAACAGCGCCGCCGTTTCCAGCTACTGCGCTGCCTGCAAGAACACCACCGTTGTACAGCTGATAGCTGATGCCGGTGTTAGTACCCATCAGTGATACGTCAACACCAGTACCACCGCTGCAGTAGTCGCCGCCGCCGGTAACAACATAAGCAGTTGGCAGAGCGTTCACATTCACGGTAGCGCTGCCTGTCATGTAAGCGCTGCAACCTGCACCGTTAGTAGCTACCACTACATAAGTGCCTGCTGTGTTCTGTGGACCGAAGCTGATCGGGCCGCCAGTACCAGTAACAGGAGCGCCTACCGCTGTAGAGCCATTGTACAGTTGATAAGAGATACCAGTGTTAGAACCAGAGAGGACGATGCCTACACCAGTTGCACCATTACATACGTTACCACCGCCAACAACAGTGAATGCAGCAGGCAGGTTGTTAACAGAGATGGTAGCAGTACCGGTCATCACCTTAGAGCAGCCAGTTGTTGCATTAGTAGCCAGTACTGTGTAGTTGCCAGCAGTTGTCTGCATACCGAAGCTGATAGCAGCACCGGTGCCTGCAACTGGACCACCTACCGCAGTAGAGCCATTGAACAGTTGATAGTTGATACCAGTTGTTGAAGAGCCGAGGCCTACAGCTACACCAGCATCACCAGCGCAGTAGCTACCACCGCCAGTTACGGTCTGTGCAGCTGGCTGTGCGTTCACTACTACAGTAGCAGAACCTGACATGTTCCTTGAGCAGGAAGTTGTAGCGTTAGTAGCTACTACTGTGTAAGTACCTGCTGCTGTCTGAGCACCGAAGCTGAGGGCCGTACCTGTACCTGGTACAGGAGCGCCAACCGGCATCGGGCCGTTGTACAGTTGATAGTTGATGCCAGTTGCAGAGTTGTTCAGGTATACATTCACACCTGTGCTGCCCTGGCAGGTAGTACCACCACCTGTAACTGTCTGAACTGAAGGCAGCGGGCTAACAGCTACTGTAGCTGTGCCAGACATTGCATTCGTACAGCTTGAGCTGATAGTAGTAGCCAGTACTGAGTAAGTACCTACGCCGGTGTATGAACCGAAGTCGATAGCACCGCCAGTACCGAATACCGGAGCACCTGCAGTGGCTGAGCCATTGTAGAGCTGGTAGCTGGTACCAGATGTAGAGTTGCTCAGGCCGATGTTAACACCGCTTGTGCTGCCGTTGCAGTAGTTGCCGCCGCCAGTCACTGTGTGTACCACAGGCAGAGCATTCACGTTGATCGCTGCGCTGCCCATCATGCTGGTGAAGCATGTAGTAGCAGGATTGTAAGCGACAACGGTATAAGAACCAGCGTCTGTCTTCAGACCGAAGTCCAGAGCCAGGCCAGTGCCAGATACGAGAGAACCTATTGGAGTGCTACCCAGGTACAGCTGGTAAGCGATACCTGCTGTAGAACCGCTCAGGCCTACATGCAGACCGCTACCACCGTTACAGTAGTTACCACCACCAGTTACAGCATATACTGTTGGCAGCGGGTTGATAGCAACAGAAGCGCTGCCGGTCATGTTCGTGCTGCAGCTTGTTGTGCCGTTGCTACCTACTATCACGTAAGTACCAGATGTAGTGTAAGTACCGAAGTCAAGCGCCGCACCGGTACCTGCTACAGGGCTGCCAACGGCGAGTGAGCCATTGTACAGCTGGTAGTTAACACCAGTGTTAGAACCGTTCAGACCGATGTTCACACCCGTAGAACCAGCGCAGTAGTTACCACCACCGGTCACATTGTATGCTGCAGGAGCCGGGTTGATGGAGATGCCAGTAGAACCTGTCATGTTCCTTGAGCAACCTGTTGTTGCGTCAACAGCTACCGCTGTGTAAGTACCCGCACCTGTGTAAGAACCGAAGGTGATAGCAGTACCAGTACCCGGTACTACGCTACCTACTGCAGTTGCACCGAGGTACAGCTGGTAGTTAACACCTACTGTAGAACCGCTCAGGCCGATAGTGATACCCGTAGTACCTGCGCAGTAGTTAGTGCCAGAAGATGTAACAGTGTATGCAGTTGGCAATGTGTTGATGCCTACTGTAGCAACACCCGACATGTTGCTGGCACATGTAGTACCTGCATTAGTACCTATTACTGAGTAAGTACCAGAAGTTGTCTGTGAGCCGAAACTGATAGCAGCGCCAGTACCCATTACACCAGCACCAACGGCAGAAGCACCGTTGTAAAGCTGGTAAGTGATACCACTCTGAGAGCCTGTGAGGCTAACGTTAACGCCTGTACCGCCAGAGCAGTAGTTGCCGCCACCCGTTATACCGTATACCGTCGGAACAGGATCGATAGCAACGCTTGCGCTGCTGGTCATAGCCTTCACGCAGCCAGTAGCAGTGTTAGTAGCCATAACTGTGTAAGTACCAGCAGTGGTCCTGTTACCGAACGATACAGAGCCGCCTGTACCGCTCACAACTGAGCCGGATGGGGTAGAGCCCATGTAAAGCTGGTAGTCAACACCACCCTGAGAACCTGTGAGGCCGATAGCGATGCCGCTGCCGCCTGCACAGTAGTTAGTACCAGAAGAGGTCACCGTGAACGCTGTTGGCAGTGCATTCACACCAACCACTGCGTTGCCAGACATATTGCCTACGCAACCGGTAGTGCTGTTAGTGCCCTGTACAGTGTAAGTACCAGTGTTGGTCATTGAACCGAAGCTGATAGCAGAGCCTGTACCAGAAGCAGTAGCTGCCAGTGAAGCGCCGTTATACAGATTGTAGGTAACACCAGCCTGTGAAGAACCGAGGCCTACAGGAACACCTGTACCGCCAGCACAGTAGTTGCCAGTACCTGTAACACCGAACGCTGTTGGGAGCGGGTTGATGGCGATGCTCGCGCTACCGCTCATGTTATTGGTACATGTTGTAGCTGTATTGGCAGCGAACACTGTGAACGTACCAGACAAGGTCTGAACACCGAAGGTAACAGGAGTACCTGCTGCTACGCCGTTCACTGTAGTTACCAGGGTAGCGCCGTTGTAGAGTGAGTATGTAACACCTGACTGAGAACCACCCAGACCAACAGCAACGCCTGTTGCACCCTGGCAGTAGCTACCGCCTCCGGTCACTGTGTAAACGTTGGGCAGTGAGTTTACTGTGATGGTAGCAGAACCAGCCTGAGTTGTCTGGCAGAATGGAGATGTCAGCGATGTAGCAAATACACTATAGATACCAGCATCAGTAAATGTACCAAATGCGAGGCCGCCACCTGTACCAGCGATCGGACCACCAACTGGTACACCAGAACGATACAGTTGGTAGTTAACGCCGGTCTGCGAACCTGACAGGTTCACAGCTACACCAGCACCACCTTCGCATCGTGGACCACCACCTGTCACAGAGTAAGCAGTAGGAGGAGTAGTTATAGATATCACCGCAGCACCCGACATATTAGCTACGCACGAAGTAGAAGAATTCGTAGCCTGCACAGTGTAAGTACCCGCAGCAGTGAATGTACCGAAGCTGATAGCAGCACCAGTACCAGAAACTGTTGCAGATGGCGTTGCAGATGCACCAAGGTACAGCCTGTAGTCAACACCTGCAGTAGAACCATTCAGGCCGATGGTCTGGCCTGTACCGCCTGAGCAGTAAGCGCCGCCACCTGTTACAGTGAACACAGTCGGAGTTGCATTGATCACCACGGTAGCATTGCCTGTCATAGGAGTGGTACAAGTAACACCAGATGTTGTCATTGAACCAAGCACAGTGTAAACACCTGACGATGTCACGCTGGACAGAGACACTGATGAACCGCTGCCAGATACAGCTGAACCAACAGTGGTTGATCCGAGGTACAGCTGGTAGCTGGCGCCACTCTGTGAGCCAGAAAGGCCAACAGCAACACCAGAGCTACCTGCGCAGGCGCTGCCGCTACCGGTAACTGTCTGAGCCGTTGGTGTCGGTACCGTACCTACAGTGACAGTACCTACCATATTGTTCGCACAAGAAGGAGTACCTGTAGTTGCGGCCGATACAGAGTAAGTTCCCTCTGCGGTCTGGTTGCCGAACGTCAGTGCGGCATTGGTGCCTGCTGCTGTTGTCACGAGTGTAGAACCATTATACAGGTTGTACAGAGTACCTGCCTGTGCGAAGCTCACACCTACGGGAACACCAGAACCACCCGTACAGTAGTTACCACCACCGGTAACGCTGTATGGGGTAGGCAGAGAAAGAATAGTAACTGTAGCGCTACCCGACATTGGCACCTGGCAGCCAGGACCAGCACCCGGGTTAGCGATAGCAGTATAGGTACCGGCCATGGTCTGAGTGCCAAAGCTGATCGGGGTACCAGTACCGAGGATCATAGCACCCACAGGAGTAGCACCATTATAAAGCTGATAGCTTGCACCTGCGTCAGATACTGGCAGCAGGATGTTCACGCCAGTGCCACCAGCGCAGTAGCTGCCGCCACCGCTGAGTGCATAAGCAGTTGGAACTGCAGATGTAGACACCACTACTGTGTTCGAGCTACCACGCGTACAGCCAGAACCACCGTTCGTAGCCAGTACGCTATAAGTGCCGGTAGCGGTGAACGTACCAAAGTTGATAGAAGAACCGGTACCAGCCAAAGGAGCGCCAACAGTAGAAGATCCGTTATACAATTGGTAAGTGTTACCGGTAGTAGAAACGTTGATACCAACTGCGATACCGCTGCCACCAGTACAGTAGCTACCGCCGCCGGTCATGATATATGCCGCAGCATTAGCGCTCACGCTGAACGTAGCAGTATTGCTGCTCGCGGTAGTAGAAGAACAAGACGCATTTGCTATGCTGTTGATGGTCAGGGTCGTTGAACCTGAACCTGACAGCAGCGCCGCCGGAATAGTGAACGTGCCGCTGGAAGCGCCCATAGTAAGCGTTGCAGTATTACCAGTGGATGAGTTAGCGCCGCTCAAAGCGAAGGTCACAGTGAATGTACCGGCACCCAGAGTTGTACTGTTCACAGTAGCTGTTGCATTGGCACCAGCACATACGGTCGGTACGCTCGGAGATGTGAAGTTGGTCACGTTCGGATTCGTACCCACCTGGAAGGTAGCAGTATTGCTGGCCGATGGGTTAGAAGAACAACCGCCCTGTGTGATGCTGTTGATAGTAACAGTAGTAGCACCGTTGGTCGGCAACAGGGCAGCTGGAATGGTGAATGTACCACTGGTAGCACCCATTGTCAGTGTAGCTGTGTTATTCGAAGACGTATTAGCGCCGCTCAGTGAGTAGGTAACCGTGAAGGTACCCGCGCCAAGCGTATTAGAATTTACAGTAACCACAGAACCGGAAGCAGAACATGAGTTCGTAGCTGTGGGCGATGTGAAGTTCGTAATGTTAGGAGTTGAGCTCAGGGTAACACCCATTGGGCTGTTAGTTGCCGATTGGCCGCTTACAGTACAAGTTGTTTTCCTGCGATAGTACACAGTACCCAGAGATGTCATCAACGGAGCCACATAGCCCTGGCCGGTGGCGCCACTGATATCGGTGTACGTACCACCCAGCGTAGTAGATGACTGCCACTGGTAAGTGAGCCCAGCAACACCTGGAGTAGAACCAACGTTGAATACGCTGGGCGCTACTGGGCTGCAGGCGAACGAAGGATCGATGCTGACGATACCTGGCTCAGGTGTACCTGTACAAGACGCACCACCAATGTTTACCTTGTAATCCTTCATCTGGAAGTAACCCATGTTCGGTACGTTACAGGGAGGGATGTTGGGGTATACTGGGTATGTGGGAGGAGAACCTGCAGCGGAACCACCGGTATACGATACTACTGCCCTGAGCCTGTAAGAACCTGAAGCTACTGTTGAAGGTATCGTAATGGTCGGGAATTGCTGGGCAGTTCCCTGTACCCAGGTAACACCGCCTACAACTTCTGTTGTTGCGAAGGAACCGTCATTGTTAAAGTCGATCCACATTTGCAGTGAGTTCATGTTACCACCAGTACCACCGATGCTGGCAGTGTAAACACCTCCGGCGCTCATGTTCACGCTCAGGGTGCTGCTCACATCTATATATGATGGCGATGTAACTGTTGTGTTATCCACCAGCACTGAACCCGGGTCACCATTGATGGTGAAGGGGTAGCCGGCCTCTGCAATGTAGAAGCCACAGCAGTAGCCATACATTGCATTAGCAATGGTGCCACATGTATGTGCTGCAGGAGTAGTGCCTGCGGGTGCTACGGAAACAACGTTGGTATTTGAGCTGCCGCCTGCTGGACAAGACACCACGCAACGATAGAATGTAGTTGCCGCCATACCAGTGAACGAATAGGTGGGCGTGATAGCGCCGACCATATCCGTGAATGGACCACCAGAAGATGGGGCCGACTGCCATTGATATTTGATACCACCGCTCGCGCTTGAGCCGGTAACGCTAAGCGTTATGGTAGATGTTACTGCAGCTGTGCTTGGACTAACCGCGGCGGTACCTGCTGTAGGAGTGCCGGAACAAGCCGAAACACCCGTGCCCGAAACAGGTATATTAATGGTGCTGGCAAGGCCGCCACCGGTAATAGTGATATTGCCTGTGGCAGAGCCGCCTGTTGGCAGGAAGCGTACATAAAGATTTTTGGCAAGTGTGCCCCCCGCATGCGGAATGGTTACCGAACTGCTCCAGCTAGATCCGTTGGTAGAAAGCTGGAACTGCGTAGAAGGCGCTGTCACCAGGATAGTACCTACTGTAGATGGAGAAAGGCTGGAACCCACCAGGCGTGTGTAAGCGACCGGCGCCGACGTGGTTCCTGTGGTTACGTTTCCGAAGGCCACTGTCGCTGGCGTTGCAGTTACTGTGGCTATTGACACGATCACTGCGGTATAGTCGCGGATATCGTTCTGCTGAACAGTGGTCGTGGGGCAAGGGTTCATGCCCGGATAAACAGGATAGTTTGAGTTACCCGGAGAGGACACGCCCGCTGTATAACCACCGATCACGCGCATACGGTGTGCACCGGGGTTAGCATTAGCTGGAATGTTCAATGTTACAGCTGGCCTTGTCGACGGAGTGGTACAGCAAGGAATAGGAGCCACACCACCAACTGTCTCAGTAGTATTGTCAAATACACCATTATCGTTGAAGTCGATCCATATCTGACCGGTCACATAATAGTTTTGTGCACACATGGTACCAGTATAAGTACCGCCACGTGCCATGGTCACACTCTGTGCCACATTATTATAATAACGCGAAGAACCACCGGTACCAGAGCCACAGGCGCTGGCATCACTGATGGAGGAAGCGATACCATTTATTATTACAGGCTGGCCGGTAGTACCTACATAATAGGTACAAGACGTGCTGGCCGATGTCGGAACGCAGGATGAAGCCGGGATAGTGAATGTAGCACTAACCGTAGACGAGTTGGCAACGCCAAAAGAAGGACAGGTCACCTGGCAGCGGAACCAAGTGTTCGCGGTCATGCCGGTGTAGCTGAAAGGAACTGTAGTGCCGCCTGGGATATCAGTGAAAGTACCAGTAGATGTCGGTGCGCTCTGCCACTGGTAGGTGATGCCACCACCAGTTGATTGACCGCTCAGGGACAGCGTGAATGAAGTAGAACTGTTACCCGATGTAGAAGAAACACCGTTGATAGTAGCAGTACCGCCTGTCGGCGCAGCCGAACAAGCAGCCGAGCAAGTACCCGTTACTGCCACGTTCACACTTGCGGTGAGGCCGCCGCCAGATATCACAATGTTACCAGGATAAGAACCTATTGCCGTAGGAGCAAAACGAACATATATAGGTGTTCCACTAAAAGTACCAGTAGGATAAGTGTAAGTAAGAGGAGTAGAACTGTTGAACCATGTGCTTCCATCAAGAGACAATTCGTAACCTGTAGGAGGGGTCAGAGTAAGGGAGCCGCCGGTAGACAGCACCAGGGCGCTTATAGTGAACAGTTGTGTCTCCGTGCCGCCTGGAGCAGGAGAGCCAAATGCCAGAGACGTAGGACTTGCAGTAACGGTGGGGCCAGAAATGACGATACGGCCATTACCAGCAGTTGAGCTTGCCGATGCATTAAAACCTTGCGTATGTGTTACATTACTGCAAAGGGCAGGATTGGTGTAGGAAGAGCCACCACCACCGGTACCCCAGTAGCCGCCGGCGCCACCACCATAGTAGCCGCCACCGCCGCCACTGCCGTAGGCACAGGAACTCGAATATACTGCACCATTACCCAGGGTACCCTGGTAGGTCGTAGTGCCATAACATCCGGGGCCGTTCGCGGTAAGTGTCTGCGCGCCGCCATAACCACTGTAGCAAGTGCTCACCGATCCGCATTCCAGACCAGCGCCACCGGTCAGACCGCCACCGGCGCCACCATCTTGTCCGCTAGTACAGTCGTAGCCGCCGCCGCCGCCGCCGCCGGCCACCACCTTACGGTCGGTAAGCGCGGTGCCGCCGATACGAATATCTGATGCGCCACCACCGGCTGCACCATAGTAGTGCGTTCCGTTAGAAGCTCCTCCATTGTAACCACCTGCAACGAACGAACAGGAAGAAACGCCGTTACCACCTCTGCCGCCAACATACAGGTTCAGCACCTGCCCCGGCGTCACGTTGAGGATACACTGGACACGGCCCCCCTTACCGCCGGGTGATGAATACCAGGAATCGCCGCCGGCAGCACCCTGCATGTCCACCAGCAATTGGGTCACGCCAGTAGGGACCGTATAGGTCTGCGCACCACCCGTGTAGTTGAACGTTGTGGTCTGCGCCCTGGCGACCAGGTTCTGCCCGAGTAGTAGGACGGACAGGATGGTCAGATTTAAGAGGAAACTTTTTTTCATACGGAAAATGATTACTACGATTAAAAATGATGAATTTGGCCTGCTTTATTTTTTTATTTTGTTTGTATTCCAACTATTCTAATACGCGATAGGAGAGCGAATAGGTAACGCTAGGGTATAGAAGAGGGTCTACGGAGAGAGTCTTTGTATAGAAAGGGTATAGAGGGCTTACTGGATAATTTTAGCTTTCTGACAATTCTTTTACACTTGGTATATACTTGCCGCAAAAGCTGCTTTCCCGCGCCAGTAAAGAATTTCGGACAATGTGAAATGAAAAGATCTGTTAAAACAACAGTGCTTTTCCGTTCACAAAATGATAATCTCTATTTAAACGGGAACTAAAAATAGTGTTTTCATTCAATTTTAACATAAAAAAAACGCAAACGATTTGTTAATAGAAAATTCGCATTTACACAGATCATATCCAATATTAACTTCCTGTTAAACCCTTCGCCAGTTAATAGAGATGGGGGCGTTCTTCAACTTTCTATTGGGCCGGAAAGCACGTTACGCCTTCTTTTCCCCGTATCGAAAGAACTTCATGTACCTACATCGTATGTGGAACGGGAACACCGGGAGTGTAAATGATCTGGGCAAGGCAGTTCAGGACAGGCATACAGAACGAGGGTAGGAGCCTTGGCCGGTGCCGTTCTCAACTGGATAGGCGTAAAAGACTCGGAAAATGTTAGCTATTAGCTAAAATTTGTTTTATGTGCGGGGTTCGTCACATTCTTTGGCCGTTTCATCACATTGAGTGCTTTCATACTGTTGATTTTTGTTTGCTTTGATCGAAATACAAATAGTCATGGGTGAACGCGGCAGAAAGAGGTCTATGGCTTTGCGCCAATTCTTACTTTGGACATTGATCCTGTTCGCTATTCAGATCGTCGCACTTGCCCTGACCTGGATCGGAACACCGGTCATGGATCAGTTAATGACCAGCCGCAACATCCTCACCTGCCTTGCAGATGCTGCCCTGGCAACATTCGCAGGCATCGTGCATTACTACTGTATCTATGTCCCATTCGCCACAAGCAAGCGATATAGTGTGTATGCGCTGTTTTGCCTCGTGTTGCTGGTGTCATTGTTCTCACTGCATGGCGCATTGTTCTTTGTTGCCGGCTATCCGAAAACAATACTGGCAAAGCAGTGGAGCATCGCACTGTCAAAGGGTTTACAGTCCATCCTGGTGCGGGATGCGCCATTTCTCGTATTCTTCACCGCCATACAGAGCATTCGCACGTCCAATGCCCGCAAGTGGGAACTGCAGCATACTCGACGCAGGACCGCGGCCCTGCTACTGAAGGGTCAATTGGAACCCCACTTCCTCTTCAATACGCTGAACACGATCTATGCTATTGCCCAAAAAGAAGGAGCCACCCACGCCATCGCTGCGATCGAAAGTGCATCGGTCAACGTGCGCGATACGATGCAGGCAACGCAGCACACCCGTGAACGCGGACGCCCTGCCAAAATTGAAAGTGCTGTGAGCAACGCTTCGCTAAGGCAATTACTGCACACAGGTGTGGTGTTCGTCATTCTCTATGGATTTATATTGCTGGGACATATTGTGAATGGCGAGGTGATGGAAGATCCGCTACGACTATTCGTATTTATCCCAGGCATCATTGGTCTTTTTTCGCTCACCGCAAGCGGCCATTACTTCTGGCTGTACGACAGATACATCCCTGCCAGGCGATATGCGCTATACTGGCTGCTGCTACCATTGCTCGCTGCGGGTATGGTAGCTGCTGACGCGGCATTCTCGTATGCTATCGACCGCACCGGGATGTTAGGCGGTGATCATATGCGTTTTGTATATGTGCTGCAAGTGGCCGCCTGGCAGATCTTGTTGGCAGGCGGTATCATATCTGCAGTGCACACAGCCATCGTGCGGTCGGCAACGCTGCGCCGCCAGCGCCTGGCCATGGAGCGCGAACTACAGGAGGATGAGTTGCAATTGCAGAAGAACAGGACCTACAATGCCTACCTATGTGATGCTGTAGACTCTATACTGACCGCTGCGGCGCAGGACACCGCTCCTAACACAATGACAGCGCTGCGGGAACTCTCCGACCTGCTGCGATACACGACCAACGATGCAGATAAAGAACTGGTACCTGTTGCAACAGAACTGGCACAACTGGAAGTATATGTTCACCTGCAACAACTGCGTATCGGCGGCGGCGAAAATGTCGTTGTCACAACAAGGATATTTAGCGCGCCCGGGCCGATGAATATTGCACCATCATTAATATTTCCATTCGTTGAAAATGCCTTCAAATACGGCATCAGCTACGAATTGCCTTCTTCTATTGATATCGACATTCAAGTGAAGAATGATATAATGGAGCTTCGCATCTCGAATACGGATCATAGGTTCCGCACGAACCAACCATCTACAGGTCTAGGCATTCCGAATGTTGTGAAACGGCTGCAATTGCAATATGAGGGCAGGTATCAGCTGGAGCAGGAGAGCGAAAATGGCCGCTACTGTGTACATTTAAGGGTACAACTGGCATGATACGCGCAATAGCCATAGACGATGAGCCACTGGCGCTGGAGGTGCTGCAAGCACATGCCAGCAGGTCTGGCATCATTGTGTTAGAACGGACCTTTACGCGGGCTTCGCTAGGCATCAGCTACCTGCTGCAGCACAGACCGGACGCTCTTTTCCTCGACATCCGCATGCCTGACAAAAGCGGTATCGAACTGGCGGAACAGCTACCCACCGACATACCTATCGTGTTCACCACAGCCTACCCTGAGCATGCTGTGAAAGGCTTTGAGCTCCGGGCTGCTGACTACCTGCTTAAACCGATATCGTTTTCCCGGTTCGAACAGGCCTGCACCCGTATAGCAGAACGACTACAAGAAGGCCGGCAACAGGACGATGACTTGCTGGTGCGGTGCAACGGAGCGTGGATAAAGGTTCGGTGTCATGCCATTAGGTATATAGAAGCGCGCGGTAATTACCTGTTACTGGCGACTACTACCGGCGACCATCTTATCCGCCAGACGTTGCAAGAGATGGCGCAACGGCTACCCCCTTATTTTGTACGCACACATAAAAGCTATATTGTAAACAGTCGGCAAATCGACAAGTTGGGGGCTGGTACGGTCTGCATAGCTGGGGTCGCCATTCCGGTAAGCACAGTTTATCAACATTTGCTGAACCCGGGCATGGGCCTTAAGCGCCCCTTAACCTGACATTTGCTACTTTTGTCCCTATGCAGGCTTACCTCGATCTTCTCAGGCACATAATGGATAACGGCAATGCCAAAAGCGACCGCACCGGCACCGGCACCATCAGTTGTTTTGGCTACCAGATGCGGATCGACCTGCAGCAGGGCTTTCCACTGCTCACTACCAAGAAGCTGCATTTGAAGTCCATCATTTATGAGCTGCTGTGGTTCCTGAAAGGCGATACCAACATCGCATACCTAAAGGAGCATGGTGTGAGCATTTGGGACGAATGGGCGGATGAGAACGGCGACCTGGGCCCTATCTACGGCCACCAATGGCGCAGCTGGACGGGCGCTGACGGCAAGACCTATGACCAGATAAAGGACGTACTGCACCAGGTAAAGAACAACCCCGACAGCCGCCGCATGATAGTAAATGCATGGAATGTGGCCGACCTGCCGCGCATGGGCCTCAGCCCGTGCCATGCATTGTTCCAGTTCTACGTTGCGGATGGGAAACTGTCGTGCCAGCTTTACCAGCGCAGCGCTGATGTATTCCTGGGTGTGCCGTTCAACATTGCATCCTACGCATTGCTCACCATGATGATGGCACAGGTGACGGGGCTACAGCCCGGTGAGTTCGTACACACCTTTGGCGATGTGCACCTCTACAACAACCATATAGAACAGGCTAAACTTCAGCTCACCCGAGAGCCATTCCCGCTGCCCACAATGCGGCTGAACCCTGAAGTGAAGGACCTCTTCGATTTCAAATACGAGGACTTTACCCTGGAGAATTACCAAAGCCACCCGGCCATCAAGGCGCCGGTGGCGGTATAGCACTTAGTGGATCAACGAGACCTTATTGGCTGACCGGTCATGGCATGAAGTCATCTTCCTGCTTCCTGGTATCGGCAAAGAACTTATCTACCACGCCGCGGAACATGGGCGGCACCTTGCCATCCAGGAATTGCTTCATGGCCAGTACGGCCTTATGCGCCTGCTCGTCGGTCAGGTCGGCCTTTTCCTTCAGTAGTTGAATGAGTTCCTGCATAACCGTGGTCTATGCTGCTTTTTTAATGCTTTCCAGCTTGGAGTGTTCTATCATTTGCTGCGCATATTCCAGCGTCAGGTGGAAGGTGCCGTCGTGCAGCTCTGATGGCAGATCGAACATAGCGTCCGTCAGTATCATCTCGCAAATAGCGCGCAGACCGCGGCCTCCGAGCTTGTACTGCACTGCCTTCTTCACCATATAGTCCAGCGCCTCGTCCTCTACCGTCAGGCGAATGCCTTCGTATTCGAACAGGCGGGCATATTGCTTGATGAGCGCATTCTTCGGCTGCGTCAGTATGCTCTTCAGCGATGCTTCGTCCAGCGGGTTCAGGTAAGTGACCACCGGCAGGCGGCCCAGCAGCTCCGGTATCAGGCCAAAGGTGCGCAGGTCCTGTGCATTCACATACTGCAGCAGGTTGGCGCGGTCTATATCCTTGGTAGCCTTGATGGCATTGTAACCTATAGAGCTGGTCTGTATCCGGCGGGCTATCATCTTATCGATGCCTTCGAAGGCGCCACCGCATATGAACAGGATGTTCTGCGTATTCACCTTGATCATCTTCTGCTCGGGATGCTTGCGACCACCCTGCGGCGGCACCAGCACTTCCGAGCCTTCGAGCAACTTCAGCATAGCCTGCTGCACACCCTCTCCGCTCACATCGCGTGTGATGGATGGGTTGTCGCTCTTGCGGCCTATCTTGTCCAGCTCGTCTATGTACACGATACCCCGCTCCGCTGCTGCCACGTCATAGTTGCTGGCCTGCAGCAGGCGCGACAGGATACTCTCCACGTCCTCGCCCACATAGCCGGCCTCTGTGAATACGGTAGCGTCCACGATGGCAAAAGGTACCTGCAGCAAGCGCGCTATGCTCTTGGCCAGCAGTGTCTTGCCGGTGCCGGTCTCGCCTACCATGATGATGTTCGACTTTTCTATCTCCACATCATCGGCAGGCGCCATCGTCAGGCGCTTGTAATGATTGTATATGGCCACTGCCAGTATCTTCTTGGCATCGTTCTGCCCTATTACGTACTGGTCCAGGAAGTGTTTTATCTCCCTTGGCTTGTAGATCTTATTTTTCTGTATGTCGGCCGGCTTCTGGGTTTCTTCAGCCTTAGCCTTGTCGCCGGTGGCCTCTATCAGCAGCGAGTGCGCATTCTCTATGCACTGGTCGCAGATATTGCCCTTGATACCGGTAAAAAGGATATTAACGTCCGTTTCGCTACGGTCACAGAAGGAACACCTTTTTTCAGTCAGTTTGGCCATATGCTTGTTTAGCAATTAGTGGGCAAAGGTACGGAAAAAGCCTGTGCCACCGTCACAACGGGGTCAGTATCATATATTAGTGGATAAGTGCCGCAGTCTACGGTTGCTACTTGCGTGGGTCGCTGGTCTTGTACCGCTCCAGCCCTTCCTTCTTTTTGTGGTCCTTCCTGCCGCCGAAAAGACGTTTGAAAAGGCCGGGCTTCTCCTCTTCCTCGTCCACCTTCCGGACCGTATTGATATTTATCTCATTGTCTACCGAAGGCATGAGCGCTTCTATGAAGGCGTTCTTCAATATCTCCCATACGGCCTCCCAATTGTCGATATCGGGGTGCGTGAACTCCCCTTCTATGGGCACCTTCGTGGCCAGCGTATGATGGTTGGGGTTGGTGAATATCCTGCCTGCTACATGAAAGATGTCCTCCTTGACCTTCTGCACAAGGGGGTCGTCCTTATCTTCGGGGCCCTTTACCTTCAGGTCTTTTATCAGCGGTTTCACGTATCCCACGAATTTGCCCTTGTCGGCGGCGAATTCGGTGTAAAGGCCCATAGTACCCTTGCTCACATCGAACCGGCCATAGGCTTTAAAGAAGTTGTTCAGCTTTGCCAGGTTGGCATCCCTGATCTCTGCCGTGAGGTCAAAGGTAGGTTGCCGGGCCAGGGCGTCCAGTTTCATCCCCAGCGTCAAAGAACCCTCGTATATGTCAGCCTGGGCGGTCAGTGCAGAGGGCAGTTTCTGCTGGTCATCGGTAGTATTGCGGAGGTTGGTAGCTAATACGTGCGCGTGGTCCAGCGATACATCGAGCACCGGGTGTATGTTGCTGTCGGTATAGTGAATGCTGCCATCTATCACCTCCAGCCGGTTCACTTTCAAGGGCATCAGTTCTTTCTTTATCTGCTTGAACTGCGCCGTATCCTTCGCCACCTCTGTTATTTTCACCTTTTCCTTGGTGAAGACGATCTTTGGCGAACGGAACACTGCATTGCCCACCAGCGAGCCATGGAACAGCGGCCGCCAGGCTATGGAAAGATCCACTACCCGGGAACTGAAGAATTCGGCCTGTTTGCCCGTCGCAGAGTCCAGCTTATTGATGTAAATGTCATTGAGCTGGTAGGCCCCGCGGTATAGCGCGATGTCTATATCGCGCACATGGCCGTAGTAACCGTCCATATGGGCCAGGGCCTTGTTGGCATATCGGAGCACGATGTAAGGCAACAACAACCGCACGATGATAAGCACCAGCAATATGCTGCCGAGGATGATGTATTTCCTGCGTTTTCTTTTCGTTTGCATATGGTCTAGTTATCGGTTACCAATATGCGATGCGAGGGGAGAAGAGGAAGTACAAATTTACCCAGCATGGGTAAAAGAGGGTGTTAAAACTCTTGTGCGCTGAGGCTGTGTGACAATGGCCGTATTTTGCGGTGATCCTCCGGTCAGGTCGTGGTCTTGGTCACGAGAGGATGTCGCGTATTGCTTCCACCAACTCTGTGCGGGTTATGGGCAC
>JACCDQ010140736.1_pt1 | contig 19088 bp, 16 predicted proteins | sample 7446031 | NCBI WGS metagenome assembly JACCDQ01 (sample SAMN15323442, study PRJNA562643) | freshwater metagenome | isolation source: river surface water | place: USA:Blue River Watershed | collected 2017-08-17
CCGTTTCCGGTCATCGGCTCGCCGCTGTTCATCATCAGCAACCCTCAACTCGTCATCGCGCAGTGCAAGGCGGGCATCGTCGGCTCCATGCCGGCGCTCAATGCCCGTCCCGCGTCGCAGTTGGAGGACTGGTTGGTTGAGATCACGGAAGCGCTGGCTGCACACGATCGCGCTCATCCGGACCAACCAGCGGCGCCCTTCGCCATCAACCAGATCGTGCACAAGAGCAACGACCGGCTGGAGCACGACATGGCCTTGTGCGCCAAGTACAAGGTGCCCATCGTCATCACCAGCCTGGGCGCGCGCGAGGATGTGAACCAGGCTGTGCACAGTTGGGGTGGGGTGGTGCTGCACGACATCATCAACAACTTTTTTGCGCGCAAGGCGATTGAAAAAGGGGCGGACGGCTTGATCGCGGTTGCCGCCGGAGCCGGTGGACACGCCGGCACCAAGAGCCCGTTTGCGTTGGTGCAGGAAATCCGTCAATGGTTTGATGGACCTGTGGCTTTGTCGGGCGCCATTGCCAATGGTGGTGCCGTGTTGGCCGCCCAGGCCATGGGGGCGGATTTCGCCTACATCGGCTCCGCCTTCATCGCCACCGAGGAGGCCCGCGCCTCCGATGCGTACAAGCAGTGCGTGGTGGACAGCAATTCCGACGACATCGTCTACAGCAACCTGTTCACCGGTGTGCATGGCAACTACCTCAAGCCCTCCATTCGCGCGGCCGGTCTGGACCCGGACAACCTGCCCGAGAGCGACCCCAGCCAGATGAATTTTGGCGGAGCCGCTGCCAAAGCGTGGAAAGACATTTGGGGTTGTGGGCAGGGCATTGGTGCCGTGCAGCAGGTGGTGCCGGCCGCCGCACTCGTGGCCCGCCTGCGCGAGGAATACCAACAGGCCCGCGCACGTCTCTGCGGGGCTGGCTTGGCGGCTTAAATGCCGGTCGCCTCAAAAGCGCCTTGATCCGTACCCGCCAGCCACACCTTGTGGCCGGGTGACGCCTTGGCGCGGTACATCGCGCCATCGGCGCTTTGGATCAACTGGTCCACGGTTTGCCCGTGCTCCGGGTAGATCGCGATGCCGATGCTGGCACTCAGGTTGAGCGACAGGCCACCCAGTTCGTACGGCGTTTCGATCGCGTCTAGCAGCTTCTGGGCCAGGAACAACAGGCCGTCGATGCCCTCATGGTCCGGCAGCAGCACCACGAACTCGTCACCCCCCTGACGGCACACCAGATCGGTTTCCCGCAGCAGCCCGCGCAGCCGTTGAGCCACTTGGATCAGCACCATGTCACCCATTTCGTGGCCGTGCACATCGTTGATGGGTTTGAAGCGATCCAGATCGATGAACAGCAACACCGGGCGGCGGCGGTAGCGGGCAGCGGCCTGCAGCTCTTGCCCCGCCCGCTCCACCAGCAGTGCCCGGTTCGGCAAGCCGGTCAGGTAGTCGTGGTGCGCCAGTTGGCGGATGTGGTCTTCCGCTTTGCGTTGCTGGGTGATGTCTTGAAACAGCCCGACGTAGTGCTCCGTGTCCCCGGCATCGTTACACACACGGGTGATCGCCAGCCGTTGGGGATAGGGCGATCCGTCGGCCCGGCGGGATGGGAGGTCGCCCTCCCAGGTGCCGGTGGTTTCCACGCTGCTCCACACATTGAGGTCCGGGGTTTCGGCGTCGGCCAATCCGGGCGGCGCTCGGCCCAGCACCTGCGCGGCGGGCCAACCAGTGATGCGACTGAATGCGGGATTGACCGACACGATGCGCCGCTGTGCGTCGGTCACGAAAATGCCGAGGGGACTGGCGTCCATCACCGTGCCGGCCAGGCGCAAGGCTGCTTGGCTTTGGGCGAGCTGGTGGTTGGCGAGCACGGTTTCACGCAGCGCTTGCCCAATTTGCTGATGACTGCGGCGGATCACACAAGCCAGCGAGGCCAGCGCCAGGGTCAACAATCCGCCCCCCAGCAGCACCGACAGCCCGTTGCCCTCGTGGTCGGTTCGGGGCCAGCTGTCCCGTTGCGACATTTCCATCAGCCATTGGGCACCATGCACCTCGATGTGTCGTTGCGCGGTGTAGCCGGTGCTGGATGGGCCTTCGGGCAACTCGTCCTGGTAGAGCAGCGCCTCGGGCGATGGCGAGGGCGACGCGTACAGGCGCAGCGCAATGTGCGGTTGCAGCGCGGCAAAGTCGGACTGCAGAAAAGAGCGCATCAGGTCGCTGGTGCGAATGGGCGAATAAGCCCACCCCTCCAGGGCCTGCCAACGTTGCGTGGCATTGCTGAGCGGCGCGCCCTTGCGGTAGACGGGCAGGTACATCAGAAAACCGGCCTGGGTGTTCTGGTCGGTTTCCTGCACCAGCGTGACCCGCTGGCTCAGGCTGATTTGCCCCGTTTCTGCGGAGCGCCGCATGGCCTGTTGGCGTTGCGGTTCGGTGTACATGTCGAAGCCGAAGGCGCGTTGGTTGCGCCAGTCAAACGGTTCGATGTAGACGATGCTGCTGTAATGGTCCCGCTCGCCGGCGGGGCGGATGGCGTAGGCGGGCTGGCCGCTGGCACGCACGCTGCGCAGGTGGGCGCTGTAGTCGCTGGCGGGTATCCACTGGCTGAAGCCGATGGCGGTGATGCCCGGGTAGTTGTCCCGCAGTCGCAGGCTGTCCACATAAGCGCGGAATTCATCTCGATCGACCTGTTCGCTGGCCGCGAACAAGCCGCTGACGCCGCGCAACAGGTCGGTGTTGCTGAGCAGCTTGCGTTCAAGGCCCAGCGCCACTTCGTTGGCTTGGATGTCGAAGCGGGTGCGTTCGATCAGGGCTTGGCGGTCTTGGAGTGCGCAGTATTGACCCCAGGTGACGAGAGCCCCGACCAGCAGGATCGACCAGGGCAACCAAGCCAGCAACCCGACATGCCAAGGCCGCTGTGGCCCAGAGAAGGCCTCGTGGTTGGCGAGCAAGCCAGGCGGGGGCGGGTTCATTCCAGCTATGTTACGGGCAATCGTGCATTGGCGCATCCAGCTTTTGCAGCCAGCGCAGTGCGCGTTCGTTCAATTCGGGCAGGTCGCACGCCAAAGTGTCGCGGTAGTGCATGCCGCGCAGCCAGGTCAATTGCCGTTTGGCCAGTTGCCGGGTGGCAAAAATGCCCAGCTCACGCAGGCGGGCCAGCCCGTGGGCGTCCAGGTTGTGGGGGGCTGCGGCGTCCATCAGCTCCCAGGCTTGGCGGTACCCCACGCAACGCATGGCGGGCAGGCCCGGGTGCAAATCGCTGCGTTGGCGCAGGCGCTGCATTTCGTCGACGAAGCCGGCGGCCAGCATGGCGTCAAAACGTTGGGCAATGCGGTGGTGCAACCAGTCTCGGTTCTGGGGTTCCAAAGAGAGCAAGCGGCCCGGGAGTCCATCGATCTCGGGTTGGCCCCCGGCTGCGATGCCGCGCCGTTGGTGGAGGCTGGACAGCGTCTGTCCTGTGGCCAGATACACTTCCAGGGCCCGGCCGATCCGCTGTGCATCGTTGGGCGCGAGCCGGGCCGCAGTGACCGGGTCGACCTGGGCCAATTCCGCGTGCAGGCTCGGCCAGCCGGCCTGCTGGGCACGGGCTTCCAGTTGCTGCCGCAGTTCGGGCTGGGCGGCGGGCATGTCGTCCAGCCCTTCGAACAGGGCCTTGAAATACAGCATGGTGCCGCCCACCAGCAAGGGCCAGCGGCCCCGGCCGCGAATTTCGTGCACCAGTCGGGCGGCGTCGCGCGCAAAGGCGGCAGCGCTGTAAGCCTGGGTCGGGTCCAGAATGTCGATCAGGTGGTGAGGGACCGCGGCTTGCTCGGCCGCGCTGGGTTTGGCGGTGCCAATGTCCATGCCCCGGTACACCAAGGCGGAATCGACGCTGATGATCTCGCACGGCAAATGGGCCGCCACGGCCAGCGCCAGGGCGGTTTTGCCAGAGGCAGTGGGGCCAGCGATTGCTAGCCAGGCGGGGGCGTTACTCATGCCTGTTTCACCGCCGGTAGCGGCTGCGGCGGCGTTTTGGCGTCTCCATAGCGCTGCACCAGCGTCCACGCCACGCCGGCGATCAGCACACTCCAGAACCAGAGGCCGTTGGTCAACGGCAGTACCGTGGCCACCGATTCCGAGGCCATGCGAACGCCCAACCAGGTGCCCATGAGGAAGGCTGCCACCATCATGCTGAAACCGCTGAGGGCCGAAGCCGCGCCGGCCGCGTGAGGAAACGGCGACACTGCGCCGCTTTGGCCACACGGCTGGTGCACGCCATGCGCTAAGATGAACAGGTAGTAAGGCCCCATGATGGCCCAGGTGTTTTGCACCCCCAACCAGCCCAGCACGCCCATGACGGTGCCGCCCGCGAGGGTGAACAACCCGGCCAGAGCCACCGTTTTGCGCAGGCCCAGGCGCGGAATCAGGCGCCGACAGACCACGGTGCCAGTGATGTAAGTGGCCGACATGGACAGCATCAGCAAGCCGTAGCTGGTTTTGCTTTCGCCGAGCACGTTGATGAACACGAACGACGACGTCGCCAGAAAGGTGAACAAACCGCAGTACGAGGTGGCGGCCAGCAGCGTGTAAGTCCAGTAGGTGGGGTGGCGCACGATGCCGGCCCAGGTGCGCCACAGCTCGCCGGGGTGCAGCGCGCGCGGGTTGGGGGTGCGCAACGTCTCTTTGAACCGCCAGGCCACGATGACCAAGGCCGCCGCACCGAACACGGCCAACGCCGACAGCGTGGCGCGCCAGCCCACCCAGTCCGACAACAGCCCGCCGACCGGCGCACTCAGACAAGCAAACACACCCAAACCGGTTAGGCCTTTGGACATCATGCGCGCGCCCTCGGCAGGGGCGTACACGTCGCGCACGATGGCGCGCGCGCACATGACCGATGCACCCATGGCGGCGCCTTGTACCGCCCGCCAAATCAGCAGTTGCTCCATGCTGGCCGCGAACACGCTGCCCATTGATGCCAGGGCAAACGCCCCCAGTCCCAACAGCAAGATCGGGCGGCGCCCATAGCGGTCCGACAGCGGACCCCAGACCAGCTGTGAAAGGCCAAACGCCAGCAGCAACGCGGTCAGCGTGAGCTGTGCTTGGGGCATGCTCGCGCCAAAACCCTGGGTGATGGCCGGCAAGGCTGGCAGGTACAGGTCGGTGGCGATGGGCTGGATGCCCAGCAACAGCGACAGCACCAACACGATGGTGCCGGCCGACATGGGTGGGCGCGAGGCAAAGTTCATGCGTTCGAGGGTACCAGATGACCGTTCCTGTGCGGCCGCGTCCCGCCCATTCGGCGGACCAGGGCGCGTGGCGTCAGACGACGCCTTGCGCCAGCATGGCGTCGGCCACCTTAACGAAACCGGCTATGTTGGCGCCGTCGATGTAGCTGATCGAGCCATCGGCACGCTGGCCGTGCTTGACGCAGGCGGCGTGGATGCCCTGCATGATCTGCAGCAGGCGCGCATCCACTTCCTCGCGCGTCCAGCTCAGGCGCATGGCGTTCTGGCTCATCTCCAGGCCCGAGGTGGCCACGCCCCCGGCGTTGGAGGCCTTGCCCGGCGCGTACAGCACGCCGGCGGCTTCAAACGCCTTGGCGGCCTCAATGGTCGAGGGCATGTTGGCCCCTTCGGCCACGCAGAGCACGCCGTTTTTGATGAGCGTCTGGGCGTCGGTCTCGTCCAGCTCGTTCTGGGTGGCGCAGGGCAGGGCCACGTCCACCGGCACGTGCCAGGGGCGCACGCCGGCCTCGAACTTCACCCCGGTGCGGGCGGCGTAGTCGCTCACGCGGCCGTAGTGGTGGTTCTTCACGTCCATCAGGATGGCCAGCTTCTCGGGCGAGAAACCGTCTTCATCCACGATGGTGCCGCTGGAGTCGGACACGGTGATGACTTTGGCACCGAGGGCCATGGCCTTCTCAACCGCGTACTGCGCCACGTTGCCCGAACCGGAGACCGAGACGCGCAGGCCTTCGAAGGACTTGCCGCGGGTCTTGAGCATCTCTTGCGCGAAATAGACCGTGCCGTAGCCTGTGGCCTCGGGGCGCACCAGCGAGCCGCCGAAGCTCAAGCCCTTGCCAGTGAACACGCTGGCGGCACTGTTGGCCAGCTTCTTGTACATGCCCGCCATGTAGCCGACCTCACGACCGCCCACGCCGATGTCGCCGGCCGGCACGTCGGTGTCCGGGCCCACGTGGCGGAACAGCTCCATCACGAAGGCCTGGCAGAAACGCATGACCTCGGCCGGGCTCTTGCCCTTGGGGTCGAAGTCCGAGCCACCCTTGCCGCCGCCCATGGGCAGGGTGGTCAGGGCGTTCTTGAAAGTCTGTTCAAACGCCAGGAACTTGAGCACCGACAAGTTGACCGAGGGGTGGAAGCGGATGCCGCCCTTGTAGGGGCCGATGGCCATGCTGTGCTGGATGCGGTAGCCGCGGTTGACCTGCACCGTGCCGTGGTCGTCCACCCAGCTCACGCGGAACATCACCACCCGCTCGGGTTCCACCAGACGTTCCAGCACGCCGTGTTCGGCGTAACGCGGATGTTGCTCGATGAAGGGCCACAGGCTCTCGATCACCTCGGTGACGGCCTGGAGGAATTCGGGTTGACCGGGGTTGCGGTCGGCGACGTAGTGGATGAAGTCGTGGGTGCTGGTGTGTTTCATTGTGGTGCAAATGTCGGGGTCGAACCCCTTATTTTCCACAATTGCTGTGCGCATCCATCTTGATTGCACTAAAACAGTGCAATTTATGGATTTATTTGGTGCATTCAACGTCCGCGCAGGAACAGTGCATCCAGTTCGCGCAGGCTCAGTTGGCGCCAGGTAGGGCGACCGTGGTTGCATTGATCGCTGCGTTCGGTGGCTTCCATCTGGCGCAGCAGGGCATTCATTTCTTCCAACGTCAGCTTGCGGTTGGCACGAACCGCACCGTGGCAGGCCATGGTGGCCAGCAGTTCGTTGCGGGCGCGTTGAACGACGGTGGCCGCGTCGTGTTGGGCCAGTTCGGCCAGCACACTGCGCGCCAGCTCCACCACCTGGCTCTGAGCCAGCGCGGCAGGCACCGCCCGCACCGCCAGCGTTTGCGGGGAAAAAGGGCTGATGTCCAGGCCCAAATGCCGCAAGGTGTCGATGTAGGTCTCTGCCGTTGCCACTTCAGCGGGGGTGGCGGCGAAGGTGGCGGGTATCAGCAGCGGCTGGCTGGGCAGCGGGCTGTTGCCTGCGGTGTCCAGTTGGGTTTTGAGGCGTTCGTACACGATGCGTTCGTGCGCGGCGTGCATGTCTACCAGCACCAGGCCCAGGGTGTTTTCGGCCAGCACGTACACCCCGTGCAATTGGGCGATCGCACGACCCAGCGGCCAGGTGGTTTCCGCAGGCGCCGGTTGGGTGACAGGCGTGGCATCGGGCGCCGCGTTGGGCGTTGTGGACGCAGATGCTGGGCGCCACAAGGCCGCCAGATCGTTGACCTGCTGGCCCACTGGCCGCTCATCGCGGTGCAGCCACGCGGTGGCAGGTGCAAACGACGGTGGATTCGCGCTGACGTCCAATCCCAACTGGGTTTGTGGCCGCATCAACGGGGTGTTAGGCAGGGTGGCATCGGCGCCCCAGGTTGGGCTGGCCGGTGTCGCGTTCGGCGTGCTGGCGGCCAAGGCTGCCCGGGGCGCTGCCAGGGCGTTTTCCACCGCATGCCGCACCGCCTGGTGCACCTCGCGGCTGTCGCGAAACCGCACCTCGATCTTGGTGGGGTGGACGTTCACGTCCACCCGCGCGGGATCGATCTCCACGAACAAGGCGTAGACCGGTTGCCGTTGGCCGTGCAACACGTCCTCGTAAGCGCTGCGCGCCGCATGGGTGATCACCTTGTCGCGCACGTAGCGGCCATTGACGTAGGCGAACTGGCGGTCGGCGCGGGCCCGCGCGTGGTCGGGCAAACCCACCCGGCCCCACACGCGCAGCCCGGTACCTTGCCATTGCACCGGCAGGCTTTCGGTCAAAAAATCATCGCCCAGCACGTCGGCCAGGCGGGGGCCGAGTGCGGCAGCTTCGTTCGCGCTTTCCGTCCGCTGGGCTCGCCATTGCTCCACCAGCTTGCCTTCGTGCCACACCGCAAAACCCACCTCCGGGCGGGCCAGCGCATGGCGCCGCACCGCTTCCAGACAGTGCGCGAGTTCGGTGGCATCGGTTTTCAAGAACTTGCGCCGCGCCGGCGTGGCGTAGAACAGTTCGCGCACCTCCACGGTGGTGCCTGGGGTGCGGGCTGCAGGGGTGATTTCGCCGGTGCGGCCTTGCAACAGCCAGCCGTGGGCATCGGGCGCATCCAGGTGTCGCGACAGCAAGCTGACGTCGGCGATCGAATGGATGGCAGCAAGGGCCTCGCCCCGAAAACCCATGGTGTCCACCGCTTCCAGTTCCGCCAGGTTGCGGATCTTGCTGGTGGCGTGGCGCTTCAGCGCGGTGGCCAGTTCTCCGGGTGGGATGCCGTAGCCGTCGTCTTCCACGGAAATGAGCCGCACCCCGCCGGCGAGCAGGCGCACCGTGACCTGGGTTGCGCCCGCGTCGAGCGCGTTGTCCACCAACTCCCGAACGACCGAGGCGGGCCGTTCGACCACTTCGCCCGCGGCGATCTGGCTGATCAGTTCGTCAGGCAGCTCCTGAATCGGGCGGCGAGGTTGCAGGTGAGGGCGGGGCGGGGTGGCGGTGTTCACCCATCCAATTGTAGGAGGCGGGTTGACGCGGGCTCGGCGCCGTCGGTGGGTTGGTAAAAACCCGGGTGGCAGTAAATAATAAGTATGCATATTATTTCGCCATGGATGCCACCACTTCCCCCCGTCCCGCCCAGTCGGTCAAAGCCAGCGCAGGGCGCGTGCCCTTTTGGGCCTATACCGACCTCGCTGTCTATCAGCAAGAGCTGGACAAGCTGTTCTACGGCCCGCACTGGAGCTACGTCGGTCTGGAGGTGGAAATCCCGAATGTGGGCGATTACAAACTGAGCTGGGTGGGCGAGCGCCAGGTGATTCTGGTGCGCGACCGGGTGATGCCCAAGGACCGCGCCACCGACCACGGCATCCGCGTGGTGGAAAACCGCTGCGCCCACCGTGGCGTGCGCTTTTGCCAAGAGCCGCACGGCAACGCGCGCAGCTTTGTCTGTCCCTACCACCAGTGGACCTACAAGCTCAACGGCGATCTGGCGGGCCTGCCCTTCAAGGACGGCGTCAAGGTGGTGACCGAGGCCGGTACCTGCACCCACGGCGGCATGCCGCCCGACTTTGACCTGAAAGCCAACGGCCTGACCAAGTTGCGTGTCGAGGTGCTGCACGGACTGGTGTTCGCCACCTTCAGCGACGCGGCCGAACCGCTGCGCGACTACGTGGGCCCCCAGATCCTGCCCTGGCTGGACCGCATTTTCCAGGGGGCCAACGGCTCACGTCAGCTCACCCTGCTGGGTTACAACCGCCAACGCATTCCCGGCAACTGGAAGCTGATGCTGGAGAACATCAAAGACCCCTACCACCCAGGCCTGCTGCACACCTGGTTCGTCACCTTCGGGCTGTGGCGCGCTGACCAGAAAAGCCGTATGGTGATGGACGAACACGGCCGACACGCGGTGATGCTGTCGCGCCGCAACGACGGCGGCCAGGGCCCGGCCAAGGATTCGGGCGTGCAGACCGACGTGACCCAGGGCGTGACCAGCTTCAAGGCCAACATGGCACTGCACGACCCGCGCCTGCTGGATGTGCAGCCCGAATCGTGGTGGACGGTGGACGACCCGCAAAATCCCGGTCAGCCCATCACCCCCACGGTCACCATGATCACCTTGTTCCCCAGCCTGATCGTGCAACAGCAGGTCAATTCGCTGTCCACCCGCCACATCCAGCCACGCGGCAATGGCAGTTTCGATTTCGTCTGGACCCACTTTGGCTTTGCCGACGACACGCCCGAAATGACCGAACGCCGCTTGCGCCAGGCCAACCTGTTCGGCCCGGCCGGCTTCGTCAGCGCCGACGATGGCGAGGTGATCGAATTCAGCCAGGACGGCTTTGCCCAGTGGAACAGCGATGGCCAGGGGCAGGGCAGCACCCTGTGCGAACTGGGCGGCAAAGACCCTGGCCTCGGTCAACCACCCACCGAACACATGGTCACCGAAACCCTGATTCGCGGCATGTACGCCTACTGGCAGAAAGCGATGGGCCTATGACCCCGCAAGACAGCCTCTGGCTGCACCACCAGATCAACCTGTTCAACGCCGAGTACGCCGCCGCGCTGGACGAAAAGCGGTATGCGGACTGGCCCGATTTTTTCGTGCCCGACGGCCGCTACCTGGTGCAAGCCCGCGAAAACTTTGACCGGGGTTTGCCCTTGGCGCTGATGCGGCTTGAAAGCCAGGGCATGATGCGCGACCGGGTGCACGGCGTCACCCAGACCATCTACCACGGCCCGTATTACATGCGCCATGTGGTCAGCCCGGCGTGTGGGCTGGCACTTGAAGCCGATGGCCAGACCCTGCGTGCACAAGCCAACTACGCGGTGTTTCGCACCAAGCCGGGCAGCGTCAGCGAAGTGTTCAACGTCGGGCGTTACATCGACACCTTTGTGCAGACCGACGTCGGTTGGCGGCTGCGCGAAAGACGGTGTGTGTATGACAGCGAAATGATCCTGAACTCGCTGATCTACCCGATTTGACCGCCTGCTCTGACGAGAAGGTTGCTACAACGGCCGGTTGCGCGCCAATGGCGGGTTCTTGCCGAAATACTGCACGATTCCCCGCAACAGTGCATCCGCCATTTCGGCCTGGAACCGGGGCGCGCGCAGGCGTTTTTCCTCGTCCGGGTTGCTGATGAATGCCGTTTCCACCAGCACGCTGGGGATGTCCGGGGCGCGCAACACCGCGAACCCGGCCTGTTCCACCCGGGGCTTGTGCAGTTTGCCCACGCGCCCCATCTCGCCCAGCATGGCGCCGCCCAGGCGCAGGCTGTCGTTGATCTGGGCGGTGGTGCTCATGTCGAGCAGGGCGCGTTGTACCTGAGCGTCTTTGGCTTTCACGTTCAGCCCACCCACCACGTCGGCGGCGTTTTCCTTGTTCGCCATCCAGCGCGCCGCCGCACTGGTGGCGCCCCGTTCGCTGAGCGCGTAAATACTGGCCCCTTGGGGCCTGGGCGTGAAGAACGCATCGGCGTGGATGCTGACGAACAGATCCGCCTGCACGCGGCGTGCCTTGTCCACCCGCACGTGCAGGGGGACGAAAAAGTCGCCGTCGCGCGTCAGGAAGGCGCGCATCGCATTGCCGTTGACCTTGGTGCGGTTGATGCGCTCCTGCAATTGCAGCGCGATCGCCAGCACCACATCCTTTTCGCGCGTGCCGCCTGGGCCAATGGCGCCGGGGTCTTCGCCCCCGTGGCCTGGATCGAGCGCGACCACGATCAGGCGGTCGGTGGCCGGTGCGCTGGCCCCAGGGCGGGTTTTGGCGGCAAAAGCGGGGCGAGGTGTGGTGGCTGCTGGGGCTGGCGTCGTTGCCTCGGGCGCGGGTGTCGACGCCGCAACCGATGGGCCGGGCGCCGCTGTGCCCCGCGCTTGCTGGGCAATCAGCGCCCCCAGCGGGTCATTGGCATCGGCCGGCGGCGAGGCGGGCTCCGCCACAGCGGCAGGCGCCCCGTTCGGTTGCAGCCGTTGGCTGATCAGTTCTTCCAGCGGGTCCACCGCGTCCACCGGGTACAAATCCAGCACCAGGCGGTGTTGGTAGGCAGCCACCGGGTCCAGGCCAAACACCTGCGGTGTGATGGGGCGCTTCAAATCCACCACCATCCGCACCACGTTGGGCGCGTTCTGGCCCACCCGGATGCCGGAAATGTTCGGATCGTCCGAGCGCACTTGGCTGACCAATTCCCGCAGTCCTGGAATGAGGTCGATGCCTTCAATGTCCACCGCCAGCCGGGGCGGGTCGGGAATCAAAAACGGTTTCGCCTGCAGTTTGGCGTCCGATTCGATGGTGACGCGGGTGTAGTCGCGTGCCGGCCAAATGCGCACCGCGACGATGCTGGCGCCCCAGGCAATGTGCTGTGGGCCCAGCCACAACAACAGCGCGCCACCGGGGCCCAGACGGGTCAGTACCTCGCGACGGTTCATCGTGTCAGGTGCTCCAGCAGGGTCGTACCGCGTGCGGAGCCGGCGTGCAAGGTCAATTCGCGGCTGTCATCGTCCATGGTGGTGAGGGTGATTTCAAAATCCAGAGGCGGCAGCACGCCCGCCGCCTTTTCGGGCCATTCGACCAACTTGAGCCCAGGCTGCGCAAAAAGTTCGCGAAACCCCGCATCCTCCCACTCCCTCGGGTCGTTGAATCGGTAGAAGTCAAAGTGCCAGATGTTCAGGCCCTCGGGCCACTGCGGGCAGGGGGGTGCCTGGTGGGGTTCCACCACCGCGTAGGTCGGACTTTTGATGCGCCCCTGCACGCCCAGCGCCCGCAGCAGGTGTCGCACCAGGGTGGTTTTGCCCGCGCCCAAATCCCCATGCAGCGCGATCAGTGCGTTGCCCACCGCAGGGTGTTGCGCCAAGTGGGTGGCAAAGGCCTGCGTATCGGCTTCGGTGGCACAACGCCGGTGGGCGTCGGCTCGCCGCAGGGGCACGTCGGTCATGGGCAAACTTTCTACAATCCGCCCATGCAAATGGGCTCAGCGTCGGTGACAGAATGGCAGGCTTGGGGCCGCGAGCTGGGATTTTCCCAGATTGGCGTGGCCGGTATCGACCTGTCCAGTGCCGAGCCGGGCTTGCTGGCCTGGTTGGCCGCCGGCTTCCACGGCGACATGTCTTACATGGCGGCCCATGGCCTCAAGCGCGCGCGCCCTGCAGAGCTGGTGCCCGGCACGGTCAGCGTCATCACCGCCCGCATGGATTACTTGCCCCGCGACACCGCCGACGACTGGGTCGACCGGGAGCAGGCGCGTTTGCAGCGTGCCGGCGAGGCGGTCGTGTCGGTGTATGCCCGCGGGCGGGACTACCACAAGGTGCTGCGCCAGCGGCTGCAGAAGCTGGCGGAACGCATAGACGCCTCACTGCACGCACAGCACGGCTTTCAGCACCGCGCTTTCACCGATTCCGCCCCCGTGCTGGAGGTGGAGCTGGCCACGCGCAGCGGCCAAGGCTGGCGCGGCAAGCACACCTTGACGCTGGATCGGCAAGGCGGCTCCATGTTTTTTCTGGGCGAGATCTACGTCAACCTGGCGTTGCCCCCCACCGAGCCCGTCACTGCGCACTGCGGCCAATGCAACGCTTGCGAAGTGGCGTGCCCAACCGGGGCCATCGTGGCGCCGTACCGGGTCGATGCGCGGCGCTGCATTTCCTACCTCACGATCGAACACCCCGGCCCCATACCGCAGGTGTGGCGCCGGGCCATCGGCAACCGCATCTACGGTTGCGACGACTGCCAGCTGGCCTGCCCCTGGAACAAGTTTGCGCGCCGCAGCCTGTTGCCCGACTTTGACGCACGCAGCGCCTTGGTAGACCGCCCGCTGGTGGCTTTGTTTGCGTGGGATGAAGCCGAATTCTTGCGCGAGACCGAGGGCAACCCGATCCGGCGCATTGGCCACGATCGCTGGCTGCGCAACATTGCTGTGGCCCTGGGCAATGCGTTGGCGCAGGAGGCCTCTCTTGCCGAGCGCGAAACGCTGCAGCAAGCACTTCGCAGCCGTTTGACCCATCCGAGCGAGCTGGTGCGGGAGCATGTGCTTTGGGCCCTGGCCCAGGCCGGGTAACATTCCTCGCATGGGTTGGCTCGACCGCTTGGCTTCACACGCTCTGCGCAGTCTCCACGGTGGCGTGGTGGCGGTGCGGCAGGGGTGGGACGTCGTGCACCTGGGGGCGGTGATTTTGGTGCTCGCGCTGTCGCCGTCCAGCTACCGGCGTGCGCGCTGGCCGCTGTTGGCGCGGCATTTGTACCAGGCCACCGCGCCGGTGTTGCTGTGGTTCGTGGTGCTGTCGTCGCTGCTCGGGCTGGTGCTCATCCGCATCGTCGTCGTCACGGCGCAAAGTTACGGCCTGTCGCAGTACGCGGTAGATATGGTGGTTCGCGTGCTGGTGCTGGAACTGATCCCGCTGGGCACGGCCTTGTTCGTGGCGTTGCGCATCACCATCCCGCAAAGTGCAGAGCTGCTGTCCGCGCGTGACAGCGGGCAGGCGCGCGTGAACCAGGTGTGGGACCGCACGGCCTGGGCGCACTGGGTGCTGCCACGGGCGCTGGCCGGCATGTTTTCGGTGGTCATGCTGGTGGCGGTCAGTTGCGTGGTGGCGCTGGTGCTGGCCTACCTGAACATTTATGGCTTCACCCCGTGGGCGCTGGACGGTTACACCCGTTTGGTGGGGCAGGTGTTCAACCCTTCGGTCACGCTCATTTTCAGTTTCAAGACCTTGTTTTTTGCACTCATCGTGGCCTTGATTCCGCTCGCCTCCAGCCTGCACGACTCGCCCCGGCCCGAAGCCCGTGCCCGCTCCGAACTGCAGTCCCTGGAGCGCATGGCGTTGGCGTTGCTGGCGATCGAGGCCGTTTCGCTGATGGGCAACTATTATTGAGCCCATGAACGATCCCGTGCCCGACTCCTCTGTGCCGGCTGGCGTTGAATTCAAGGCGTCCGTGCTGGTCCTGGCTTTGGTGTTGCTGGTCGTCGGGTCTGGCCTGTACCTGCTGTACGCGCGCGGCGTGTTCGAATCCACCCAGGAACTGGTGCTGGTGGCGGACGATTCCGAAGGCGTGGCGGTGGGCATGGACCTGACGTTTTCAGGCTTTCCCATTGGCCGCGTTCGGCGCATTGAACTGGGGCCGGATGGCAGTGCGCGCATTGTGATCGACGTGCCGCGCAAAGACGCGCATTGGCTGCGTGAAACCAGTGTGTTCACCATGGAACGCAGCTTGGTGGGTGCCACCCGCATCCGGGCGTACACCGGGATGCTCGAAGCGCCTCCGCTGGCCGACGGTGCCGAGCGCCCGGTGCTCAAAGGCGACGCCATGGCGGAGATCCCCCGCCTGGTCAGCGCGGTGCGCGATGTGCTGGACAACCTCAACCGCATGACGGCCGACGCCTCGCCACTCAACGGCAGCCTGCGTCAGTTGGAGCAAGCCACGGGCCGCTTGAACGGTTCCGGTGGGGCGCTGGACCTGCTGGCGGGCAACGCCGCCGATCGCGAACGCCTGATGAAAGTGTTCGACGATGCGCGGCAGGTGATGGCACGGATGGACGCCGTGGCACAACGCACCGAGCAGTTGCTGGGCCGCGCCGACCAGCGCGTGTTCGGCGAAGCCGGCCTGATGGACGACACCCAGGCCACGGTGCGCGAAATGCAGCGCCTGCTGGCCGATGCCCGCCAGACCTTGCAGCGCGTGGACGGCGTGCTTGTGGAGGCGCAGGGCATCGCGGAAAACACCCGAGCCGCCACCGTTGACCTGGACGCTTTGCGGGCCGATGTGGAGGCCAGCCTGCGCCGGGTGGACGGCTTGGTCAACGACATCCAGAAGCGCTGGCCTTTCGCCCGCGATCACACCCTTCGTTTGCCATGATGCGTTCGCCGGCGTTGCATCGTTTTGCTGTGGTGGGTTTGCTGGCGGGCCTTGCTGGCTGTGCCTCTGGCCCAGTGACGCCGGATTGGCAAGTCAGTGCTCATGGCTCGGCAGAACGTGCCACCCGGGCCGACTTGCAAGGCTTGGACCGTGTGGCTGCGGCAGAATGGCGGCGTGCACAGATCGATGTCTCTGCCACGGCCGATCCGGCGTTGTTGGCGCGGCTGGAGTTGCTGCGCTGTGCGGTGCGCCAGGCTGCGCTGGACGCCCAATCGTGTACCGACCACGAAGTCCGTTGGCCCCAACCCGGCCCGGCGGAACAGGCGTATCGGCACTACCTGCTGGGCCGAGCGGCGCTGGCCGATGTCGAGCGGCTGCCTGCTCAACACCAGCCGGTGGCGCGCTACATCGCATCGTCCGCCGCTGGCGCCGCGTTGCCAGACCCTGTCGAGCTGTTGCGTCGCATTGACGATCCGTTGGCCCGACTGGTGGCTGCAGCCGCGTTGGTGCACAGTGGGCAAGCCTCACCAGCCGTTGTGTCCCTGGCCAGTGACACCGCTTCGGCCCAAGGCTGGCGGCGCCCTTTACAGGCCTGGTTGCTGGTGGCCAAGCGCCTCGCCGAGCAGGCGGGTGATGCCCGCGCTCAACAAGCGATCGAAGCCCGCTTGCGGGCGCTGGCGGGTCAGCCTTGACGCGGCTTGCACTTCAGCGGAACTGCGCCAGCCAGCCCAGCGCAAACGGCAGGCTCACCATGCCCATCACGGTGGACACCGTCACCAACCCGGCCACGTACGGTCCGTCGTAGCCCATGCGGGCCGCCAGCACGTAGCAGCTCGAAGCTGTCGGCACCGCTGAAAACATCAGCAGCACGGTGGACGCCAGGGGACCCAATTGCCAGGCCCACGCCACGCCCAAGGCTGCCAGCGGCAACAGGAAGTGTTTGATCACGATCACCAAGGTGGCCAGCGTTCGCGCCTGCGCCATGCGGCCCAATTGCATGCCCGCACCGGCTGCCATCAGGCCCAGCGCCAAGGCGGCCTGGCCAATCCGGTTCGTGGTTGGGGCCAGCCATTCAGGAATGGACAGGCCCGCCAGATTGGCCAGCAAGCCACTCAAGGTCGCGATGATCAACGGGTTGCGCACCAGTTCACGCCAGAGCCCGTGTTGGCCGTGGCGTGCCATGGGGTACACCGCCGCCACGTTGAACAAGGGCACACACACCCCAATCAACACCGCCACCAGCGGCATGCCTTGCGGCCCGGTCACCTTGTCCACCAGGGCCAGCACAACGAAAGAATTGAACCGGAACGCCACCTGTGCACTGGCCGCGTGCAGCCGGCCCTCCAGGTGACGGCCCACGAGAGGCCACCGTCGCAGCGAGTACGCCATGGCAATGCCGACGAGGCCCAGCGTCACGCCAGCGCCCATCATTTGTGTGGCGGATTGCCATTCCAGTGGTGTCCGCACGATCGAGTGGAACAGCAGCACCGGGAACATGAAAAAGTAAACCAGGCTCTCCAGCGGCTGCCAGACCGAGCGGTCCAGCGCCGTGTAGCGGCACAACACATAACCGCACAGGATGAGGGAAAAATCCGGGAAGAGAAGTTGGGCAAAGTTCACCGGGCAAGCTTAACAAAGCCAGGGGAACCAACGGCAGGGTTCCGTGCCAAAATGCAGGGCCTTACAGCCAGGGTGGCAACCTAGGCATTAGTGCGTCGTTGTTATATCGATTTTTATGAACAATATCAAAACCAAATTTCATCTCGCCAAACGCCCCGGGGGCCGTTTCGGCGCGTCGTCCGGCTCGGCCGCCGGTCACACCCAATCTGTGGCCCTGGTGGATGAACGTTACCTGAGCTGGTTGGCCACGCAGCAAGCCGGCAGCAGCGCCACCGTTTCTCTGCAGCGCGGTGCGCTGACTTCCGTGTTCGGCCACCTGGCGCGTGTCGCGCTGCCCGACACCCAGCTCATCCGCACCTGCTTGTTCACCGATCGCCCCCCCACCGAATTGCTGGACGACGTGCTGTTGCGCATGGTGCCCGCCCACGGCATCGACGGTGGTCTGGGCCTGGTTCGCTCGTTGGGTTTGGAGCTGACCCAACTCGCGCAGCGCGGCGGTTGCCAGCAGGTGCTGGTCGCCAGTGACGATGAGCGCCTGATTCCCTACATCGACGAAGCCCAATGGCGCGGCTTGAAAGTCGTTCTGGTGGCGGACGAGGCGTCGAGCGACTTTGGCCGCCTGTTGAGCGACGACCCCAGTTGGGCGCGCTTGCTGATGCAGGCCGATCGCCGCGTGTCGTTGAACCCCGGCGCCTGGCAGGCCTTGACCACGCCGGGCAGCAGCTACTTTGCCCCCCGTGCGCCGTTGGAAGCGGAACGCGATGCCGAGCCGGTCCAAGGCCTGGACATGGGTTTGTCGCAACAAGCCCCGAACGACGACTGGCGCGCCCAGGTCGAGCGGGTGATTCAAGACTGGTGGAACGAAGAAACCTCGGACGCCCGCCTGGATCTGTTCGAAGAAATGCAAAACAGCCAGGGGGTGCCGCCCGAGACCGATCGCCACCTGCTGTTGCGGGTGCGCCGCGAACTGGCCCGCACCCTCAGCTTCCCCGAGAAAAAAGCCATGCGCGAAATGATTCGCGCGACCGTGCTGGCGCAGCCTCCGGCGGTCGATGAAGCCATCGAATCCTGACCCGTCGCTCGGTCTGGAACCGGCGACCACCGCGCTCGGCGAAGAGCTGGTCGCCTGGTTCGCTACCGCGCCCGGCCAGTACCTGCTGGCCTGGGAACAAGCCCAGTTCGACGAAGCCGTGGTGGACCTGTTCGGCTACAACGCGGTGCAATTGGGGTTGCCCCAATTGCAGGCCTTGGCGGCCAACCGCATGCCCCACCGCTGGCTGGCGGTGCCAGAGTCGTTCAGTGCCACGGTGCCTCAAGGGGTGGCGCTGGTGACCCACGCCGCCGCCTTGCCGTTTGAAGCGCAAAGCCTCGACCTTCTGCTGTTGCCCCACACGCTGGAACTCAGTGCCGACCCCCACGCGGTGTTGCGCGAGGTGGAGCGGGTGTTGCGACCAGAAGGGCGGGTGGTCATCTCCGGGCTCAACCCAGCCAGCCTGTGGGGCTTGCGGCAGTACCGCGCTCATGCGCTGGCCCGTCTGGGTTTGGGACGCAGCCGCTGGGCACGCCTCTACCTGCCCGAGGCCGGCGAGTTCATCGGGCATTGGCGTTTGCGCGATTGGCTGCGTTTGCTGAGTTTTGAAGTCGAAAGCTGCCGCATGGGGGCCTACCGGCCTGCGGTGCGCAGCGAAAAGTGGTTGCAGCGCTTTCAATGGATGGACCGCGTCGGTGCTCGCTGGTGGCCGCCGTTGGGCGCGGTGTATTTTTTGGTGGCGGTCAAGCGGGTGCGCGGCATGCACCTGCTGGGTCCGGCGTGGAAACCCCGCCGTGCCGCTGCGGCGCCTGTGGCCGTGGTCAGTCGACCCAGCCTCAAGCAGCCTCCGCCCTCGCGTCAAGGAAATGTGTTGTGAATCAGGTTGTGATTTATACCGACGGGGCTTGCAAGGGCAACCCTGGGCCGGGC
>JACCDQ011548833.1_pt1 | contig 19088 bp, 29 predicted proteins | sample 7446031 | NCBI WGS metagenome assembly JACCDQ01 (sample SAMN15323442, study PRJNA562643) | freshwater metagenome | isolation source: river surface water | place: USA:Blue River Watershed | collected 2017-08-17
AGTGCTTGGGGCGCAAGTTCAAAGGTAATTGAGTTTGGGTATGCAGGTTCTTCGCTTTTTGCTTCTAGTGCAAACAACACAAGCCTGCTTAGTAATGCTTATTACGATGGCACGGTGTTTAAGTACGCATCGTCTGCTGCCGCCCACAGATACCAACAACAAACGGCGGGGCACGTTTGGTACGTCGCTCCTTCAGGAACCGCAGGCAACGCAATTACCTTCACGCAAGTCCTAGCCATAGAGAAAGACAAATCCCTTGCATTGCAAGGTGCAACGTCCCAAACAGGTGCAGGTATTTCATTCCCTTCAACACAGGTTGCAAGTACAGATGCTAATACGTTGGATGATTATGAGGAAGGGACGTTTACACCGACTATTGTTGGTGTAACCACGGCAGGAGTTGGCACTTATTCAGTACAGGTTGGTCGTTATACAAAGATTGGTAATCGTGTATTTTTCTCGATCGCTCTAACTTGGTCTGCACATACAGGTACGGGAACAACAAAGGTCGGCGGTTTGCCATTTACATCGGCAAATAATTCTAACGGGTTTAACTTTCTATCTATTGGGGCTAATAATCTGACATACTCTGACCAAATCACCGCCTACACTGATGTAAATGCAGCCACATTATCCCTTGCAACTTTTGCCTCTGCCGGGTCACTGACGCTGCTACCTATAGATAGTGCGGCCAGCGTTTTTATTTCAGGTCACTACGACGTTTAATTTTAGGAGTAAATCAAATGGCACTCACCGAACAAAAAGTTCTCAAGCAAGTAACAGTTCTTGCACAGCAAAGCGCAGCTAATGTGCAGTGGGCAAATCAAATCCTTCGCGATGGCGAAGTCATCACCGAAACCTACGAGCGTAAAGCCTACACGCAAGATCAAAAGGCTGACTTCCTAGCTGAAGTCGAGGGCGCTGCTGGTTATATTCCTATTCTTGGGTGGGAATAACTCGCAAGAACTTTCCTTGATTAAAACATAACTTTATGTTATAATCTAACTTCAAACAGCAAAGGTAGGAGGATAAAACTTCCTACCTTATTTTTCATTAACAAAACGAAAGAGAGAAAATATGAACCAAACTCAACAAGAATTCACCCTCGTCCTAAACGCAGAGGAAGTTAATGCAGTGCTGCACATCCTTGGCGACCAACCTACTAAGTTAGGTCTATGGCCTGTTGTATTAAAGATCAAGACTCAAGCTGAATCACAGATTAAAGTAGATAAACAAGAAGAATAAAATGAAATTCCCTGCTTTAACCTTCTACACTGAAAACCTAGCTGAAGGTTTTGGTGGTCAAACTACAGGCCCTATCGTAAAGATTAGACCTAAATACAAGGATGATAAAGGTTTGCATGAGCATGAGTACGAGCATGTAAATCAATGGTGGATTACTACTTTGATTTCTGCTGCTCTGTACTACGCCTTGTATTACTTTCAAGGCGCTCCTATTGAAATGCTACCTTTAGTTGTTGCTGTTTACAGTTTATTGTATGAGGTAGTACCTTGGTTCAAACTCAAGATGGAAGTAGCTGCGTACAAGGTACAAAACGCTTGCTACCCTGATGATAGAAGTTCGTTCTTTGCTTGGGTTGTTTCAACTAAGTACGGTCTGAAAGATGTAGATGTAGCTGAAGTACAAAAACAAATAAAGGCGTAAGTCCTTTTGTATATATGTAATTAAAAATACCTACCTTAAAAGGGTAGGTATTTTTTTGCCTTGACGAGATCTACCTAAAATGTTATAATAGTACAAAATTATAGGGCAAAGTATTTTTTAATACCACTTTGCATCATGTATGTGTAAAGAGAGGTACAGATGCCGTTATTACATATTTTATTTGAATTTATACCCGTTATACTTGCTATAATTGCAATACCAAGTTTATTATCCACCCTAAGGCGTGGAAGACGCAAGATTCTGGTGCTTCCAGCACTACTCTCTTGTATTCTCCTTATCGTTGCACAAAGCGGCTGGATACAGGCTTTACTGTCACACAACACACTAACCATGTCACTGTTTGATAAGGTATGGACCATATTTAACAGCTTAGTAATGTTTACTTTTATTGTTTGGTCAGAACAATCAAGAGGTTCTAGTAAATGACTAAAGCTCACGTACAAAATCGTATAGCTCAGTTGCTGTCCAAGTATAGCCCAGAGATGTCTTTAGTCCTGGCGGTATGCGGATGGTTACTAAGTGTAGGGTTCTTTATAGGTGCTAGTAATAATAACTATACAGCACTTACAGATCTAATGAGTTTTGCACAATGGGGGTACCTATTCCTAATATATGCAGTTGTTAAATCGTATAGAGTCCTAACATCAGACACACAGAATTGGTTAGATATATTTACTAGCAGTGTAGGTATTTGGGCATGGAATTATATATTCCTAAGCTTTACGTTATTCGATGTAGTGCCAACAGCACCAACAGAATTCCTACTATTTATACCAGTGTTAGGAGAGGCCTGGGCATTAACTAGTATTATCTACCATAAAAATTTAGGTAAGGAGAATAGTTAATGGATGCCAATTCTATTATACAGATAACAACTGCTGTAGCCCTTGGCATTATATCTCTAGCATTTGGTATACAAAAATTAATACGCGGATGGAAAGCCACCGGTGCAGAAACCTCATTAATAGATTCTATGCACAAGGAGTTAGAGAGAATGTCTCAGCAAAATACGACGTTAAGTTTAGAATTAAATAAGTTGCAGCGTGAGATAATCAATCTTAACGGTGAATTAAGATCTCTTAGTACAGAAAATCAGAGACTTCATAGTGAAGTAGTTACATTAACCGGAGAAGTTGCTAGACTTCAAGTTATGTTAGAAAATAGGAGTCAATATGGCATCACCAGTTAAACTAAACTTAAAAATATATCAAGGCAGTACTTTTAGAGAAGTATTGCGCTGGGAAAGTGATACGAAGGTGTATAAGCCTATTAGTGGTATTACAAAGTCTGCTCCGATCGAAGTAACCTGCGTAGGTCACGGAATTCCAGTAGGTTGGAGAGCTAAGATTACTAATGTAGCAGGAATGAAGGAAGTAAACAGTTCTGAGATATATCATCAGATAACAGATGTGCAGACTGATAGCTTTAAAATTAATAAATTGAATGCCGTTGGGTTCTCGGACTATGTTAGCGGTGGAATAGTTGAGTATAATCAACCTATTGATTTAGCAGGCGTAACTGCCAGGATGCAGCTACGTGAAAAACTGGAGTCTACAACCACCATTTTAGAACTAACTACTGAAAATGGTGGTATTCTTGTAGCGGACGCAGATAAAACCATTACTATACTAATAAGTGCTACAGCAACGGCAGCGTTAACGTTTAGTTCTGCTGTGTACAGTTTGGAACTTATAAAGGCCGGAGAAGTAACCCCCTTTATAACCGGCACTATATCCCTAATTAAGGAAGTGACAAGATAATGACAGTTGTTGTACTAGGTAATGGTGGTAGCCTATTGTCCACTGAGCTAGAGCGTGAAGCAATAGTACAGTCTAGTACAGAAACTGTTGCACAAGCTGTTAGCAGTGAAGTAGTAATTACTCAAGATAACATAGGGTATATACTAGTAGAGATAGAAACTACTGCTAGTATAGTATCGGGGCAGGCAGGTCCAATAGGGCCCCAAGGTGTAGCAGGCGTTAATGAGGATAATATCGTGTACTCAAAAAGAATTGACTTCATTAGTGACAATGAGCTATATAGGGGCGAAGCCGCTGTCGGTAGTTTAGTTACAAATCCTGTGTGGCGCATACGTAAAATTGTAATGGCTGGTGACGGTGACGTTGCTGAAACCTGGGCTAATGGTACTGCAGAATTTGATAAGGTCTGGAATAATAGACTAAGCTATAACTATGAGGCTTAATCATGGCATATTATACTTATAGTACAACTACTCACCAACTGCTAGCTATATCTGATTTTGAGTTACCTACCCCAGAAGACGGCTCGTGTACCGAAGCTCCAGGTATTACAAAGTTCGAGTTAGAAAATACCTATGTGTGGAATCCAGATACTCTATCCTTTGACCTAAAGCCTAAAGACCGTATATTAACTAAATTAGAGTATATGAATAGATTCACTGACAACGAGTTAGCCACAATATATACTGTAGCTAAACAGAACGTAGCAGTAGAAATCTGGTTAGAGAAATTTAAGCTGTCGTCCGAAGTATACTTAGACGACCCTAGAACCGTAGCAGGTGTCCAAGCCTTGGAATACTACGGATTAATTGGTCAAGGCAGAGCACAGGAGATACTACAGTAATGGCCTATTTTGTCGATTACGCTACAACATATCTTAACGGTGCCAGCACTTCCCTAGCGCTTAACATGCCCCCACATGAGGTGAATGATATACTTGTAGCATGGGCTACTATGGATACCGGTACTGCTACGTTTGCTGGCACGGGCTGGGCAACTACAGCCTCTAATACTGCTCAAGCAAGCATTACTTCGTCCTGGACGTGGAAAAAAGCTACATCTTCAGCAGAAACGCTTAGTATAACTACTACTGACGGATGGACTTGTGGAGTATACTGCATTAGAGATGTAGACACTACTACAGCTATAGATGTTAGTTTATTAGGGTCAGCGGCCGCACCTACCAATCCGGCAAAAGCTGTTAGTCAGTCTGTTACTACTACGGTAGCGGATACTTTTATATTATATCTAATTGGTACAGACTTGGTGGCTACTGCATCTCACTCAGAGCCTGGAGTGCACCATATTACTTCGTTTGATAATCAAGGTACTACAGCTACTACTTCAGCAGCACAATCAGCAGCCTGGTACATACAGAGAAGTGCTGGAGATACTCCAGCACCTAGCTGGACTCAATCGCAAATGGCTGCGTATACTAGGTTAACGATTGCTTTTAGAAATGCTTCTGGTGGAGTTATACCGGCATATATTGATGATGTAACTACTCCTGCTACTACAATATCTAACTGTACTCACTATTCCACACTAAATAATATATCATTTCCTGCAGCTCTGACTACTACAGGGGCTATGTCTAATGGTAAAACCACTTCTTATGTTACAGGAGCAGTTGCAGCTGACTTGGGTATAAACTCGTTTTCGTCTGGAATATCTAAGGCATCCGCTACTCAAGCTAGAACTGCACTTACTGGGTACGAAATGGCACTTACCGGTGGGCGTAACTGGTCTACAGGGTTAATTATGGGTAGCTTTATTGGGGGTACACCTAAGATGGGTACTTTCGGTATAGGCTCTGTAGCTGAGGGTGGTTGTGTCATACGTATCGGTTCAGCGGCTAACAACTGGGCAGCCTATCAAGTAGCAGCAAAAGATGCTGTACCTACTTTAGAGAACAGAAGTATCTGGGCAATAAAGCCAGGATACACGACTACAGCGTATGGGGCTGGTTCAGCAGTAACTACTACAGCAGTTACATATTTGCAGAGCCTTACTAATCAACCTTCATTCTCGTCACAAGCGATTTTATCTGAAGTATACCAGGTATTTACGCAAGTAATAGCAGGTGGTACTTCTACAGCGCCAGTAGACTCGGATGGGTTAGCAAGCGTAGGTAAATCTTTTAGACTTCCTGTTATACAGAAGGCTGGCGGGGCTGGAGTTATATCTTACGTACCTATACAGATAGGTGGCGGAGACGCAGTAAACTTCCAAATTGACGCAGGTGCTTTACAGTTTCCAAGAAGGTACTCTACTATAACTAAGGAGATAAGTTTTCATGCTCCTGATAACGAGGTAGGTATTAGCTACGCAGGTAAGTCTGGTGACGTTATTAAGCATACGAACTCGGTTGTTACTTCTCCATCAATTTATTATTGGGAAATTAACTCAGCCGCTACTAGTGCTGCTACTTGGGATTTCGCAGGCTTAACAGTTGTAAATGCTACGGTTACTTTACGTAACGTAATGACGTTTACAGGTATGTCTTTTAGTAATTGTATACAAGTAGACGCTAGCGCCTGTACCGTATCTAACTGTAATATACAAATAAATAACACTGTAGCAAATAAACTAATAGTATCTAGTACTTCTAACATATCTGGTTGTGAAATTAATACTACTACTATACCCTCAGGCGTAGCGCTTACGCAAACTGCAACACCTAACGTATTTGCTAATAATCAATATACTGGTTCTAGTACTACAGGTCATGCTATAGAAGTAACTACACCAGGTACATATACATTTAGTGGCAATGTGTTTACTGGCTACGGTGCTAATAATAGTAATAGCGCAGCTATATATAACAACTCTGGTGGACTTGTTACCCTGAATATTTCTGGAGGCGGTTCAGTACCTACAGTTCGCAACGGTGCAGGAGCTTCCACAGTAGTTAACGCCTCAGCTAACCTTAGCTTTGAAGGGCTACAATCAGGCAGCGAGCTACGTGTATACTTAGGGACTGACCCGGATACTTCTACTGAGCTAGACGGTACAGAGTCAAGTGGTACAACATTTAATATGTCTCACAATGCTGCGGGACAGCAGGGTTACTACGTAGTACATGCTACAGGATACGTTAGTATATTTAAGATATTTACTTTTAGCGGCTCTGATACTGTAATACCTATTACACAGCAGGTCGACCGCACCTATAATAACCCAGTATAATGTACACAATTATAAAAAGTCCTAATAAAAGAGACATTGGCCGTCAGGTTTACAGTGTCGACCCTAAACAGGTACTAACCTTTGAGGATGGTACCGTTCTAGTAATTGAAGAAATCTTCAAAAGTGGTGATGGTAAAACAGTGATCGCGTCTACCAACCAGTATCAAATTACCTTAAAATTGGAGTAATATATGGCAATTATTTTTGATCCTAGCGATCTGGCCACAGGTAGCACCGACATTGTTGTTAATACCGGTGCTAGAACTATTCAGATTCTGACTACCGGAGCTATCAGTAATGAAGGAGCCACAGGCGGTGTTACAGGACAGTGTTTGTATTCTTGGTTAAAAGAGCGTTGGAAAGCTGATGCTAACTTTATTAAGTTTCCGTTCCCTATGGAAGCTATTACGCCAGAACAGTTTGAATTCATTAACGGATGGAAACCTTCAGACGACGCAACTCGTAAGCTGATTCGTACGGCTGGATGGGCTGAACGTGACTCTGCAGGTGTATTGCTACGTAAGTATGCTGGAGTCGTTTCCCTCGGCTCTTTAGGCTTAATAGACCAACCATACTACCAGTTTGGTACAGGCTCTGCCACTAACTTTACGTATCCAGGCCCTGTAAACGAAGCGGTGCAAACTTATGGTGATGCTACTAACGGTAACTTAAACTATACTGATGGTGATAGCTTTAAGATTTTCTGCCGTGAGCAGGGAAAGACATATGCAGCTTCTAACAATACCGCTATTGGTGCTACTGGTGGTCTGGATTATATCGTATATCGCTTCCCGCTAAGTAACGCTACAGACCTGAAAATCTCCACTAGTGATGCTACTATTAGTACTACAGCCCCTTGGAATCAGATTACTATTACGTACTACGGTACTGATCAGTTGTTTGACGTTGACGGAGATACTAATACTGAACCCTACAGAATTATCGTAACAGATGCTAGTGGTACCGCTACTACTCAAGAAATTTACGAAAAGATTCAGTATAGTCTGCGTCAGAATAGTGATATTGATGCTGGAGCAGGTTCTGTAATTGGTAAAACAGCTGATAGCTTATTAGCCTTCGTTGGTGACACTTTAGTTGGTAGCAACGGCGTATTCATTAGTGGTCTGAATAGTAACTATCTTAACAGTGTTGACTTTTACGACTTCAACGGCGTTGTTCGTCGCTATCCTTTCGTATCTGCAGGTACTATTAATTTTGGTACTTTTGCTGGTTCAGGTGATTTCAAGTACTGGATGTTCCACCTAGATACACCTACAGGCGACTATGGTACTGCTAGTGCTATTATCGTTAATGATAAAGACGGCAACCCGATTACCGGCACGTATACAGGCAGCCCAATTAGTTGGACGTTTAACTATGACTCTAACGTTCAGGGAGGCCGTACTTCAGGTACTAACGCCGCTGTTAAAGTTGTAGGTATTGGACTAAGTGGTGGGCAATTCTCTGTAGTTGATCATACGATCACTCGCACCGCAGGCCAGTCTATTCTGCTAGCTCCTGCTCAAGAACGTAACTACAACAATCCGGTTTAATAATTAAATAAATGGGAGCCAAGTGCTCCCATTTAACGAAAGGATAATTATGAGTTTTGTTCAAGTGCCTCCAGATAGTACAGGCAAAAAAGTTTATACAAAACAGGCTACAGTAGGCACAGATGTTGTACAAACTCAGGTAGTGCATCTAGCCGACGAATCTAGTCCAGAAAATTTAGCTTCTATTGACAACAAAGGTGCGCTAAGTGTCCGCTTCGCGGAAGGTCAGCCTCAGTTAGGCGGCTTCGGTGGGCTAAAAGTTAATAACGAACGTGTGCTAGGAGTATATGAGAGCTCTTTAGATACCTACGAAACGTTATTTAGTAATACTACAGTTAATGGCGGTACTCTATTATATGATACTGTAGCTAGTAGCGAAGTATTAACTGCTACTAGTATTTCAGGTAGTAGCGCAAAAATTACAACTAATAGATACCATTACTATCTTCCAGGTTCTGCCAATGTGTTTAAAATGACAATTGCATGTGGAGATACAGGTAAAGTAGGTAATAGCCGTAGTTGGGGCGGCTACGACGACAGTGATGGAGTATTTTTTAGACTAAAAGATACTGCGTTACAAACTGTAATACGTAGTTCAGTTACTGGGGCTATTACAGAGCTTGAAGTTCCACAATCTCTATGGAATAAAGATAAATTAGACGGCACAGGCACTAGTGGTGTAACTATAGATATTACTAAGATTAACGTCTACTGGATTGACTACCAATGGTTAGGTGCTGGTAGAGTACGCTTCGGTATTTTTGGACCCGAAGGTGAGAGAATTGTAGCGCATGAGTTCCGTAATGCAGGAGCCTTCGCTCTACCATACATGCGCACAGGTACGCTACCTCTTAGAGTAGAAAACACTAATACAGGCGTAACCGGAAGTTCTAGCGAGATACGCGCAGTATGTTTAGCGGCATACACGGAGGGCACCCATGAAGATTATACCTACTGGCGCTTCAGTGATATTGAAGCAACGGCCTTAGTATCTGTTAACACCCCCATTATATCTTTAGCTACATTATCTACGGTTAACTCTAAACACAACAGTGTGGTTGTATACCCAGAAACCTTAAATATATATACAGACCAAGCTATTTCACTTACTATGTGGCAGGACACAGAAGTAACTGGCGGTACGTGGAATAACCTAGCTTCTACAGTTACATCTAATATCTCTAGTGCTGTTAATACTACCAATTCACAAAAGTTTAAAACATTATTTTTCGATGCTGGGGCGCATAGTGTATGCATCGACCAGTACTTTGAAAAGAATGATGAAGGCATACAGACTAGAGCTGACGGCGTACCTGAAGTGTGGAGCTTCATTGCTAATAAATTAAGTGCCTCAGACGCTAATGTACGGATTAATGTAGGATATAAGGAGCTGTGGTAATGTTACTAGCCCTCTACACCAACTGGTGGGAGGACTGGAGTCTTTACCACAAAGTTATATTTGACGGTGAAAACAGATTGATTATAGTAAATAGTAATCAATCCAGCATAACTGTAAAAGATGATATATATTCTAGCTGGAAAGAGTGGGTACAATTAAGAGACCACGGTAAATTTCTTCCAGCTATACGTACAACCGGTGGAGATCCGTCAACCGGAGGTGAAAAGACTGGAGATGTTTACTTCTGTACTAACAACTGGAGAGTATTGGTACAGAATAATTGCACCATAGATGGAGTTATCTTTAGTGATAACTATTCTACGCCCTTTCTGACGGATACTGATACTAAATTTGTAATAAATAAAGTAAGTAGTTTAGTACAGAGTTTAGGTTTTAACGGTACAGTACAGGCGGACCTTACAGGAGCTAGTTCTGCAGTATGGAACTATTTAATGTCCGACATGGATACTCCAGGTAGCGTAGGTGAACGAATAGGCAAGCTACTGACAGTAGCTAAGTTTTTAGGGCTTAAATAATGGAACTACCTTTAAATCTTCACTACTATCAAATAGGTATCTTTGTATTAGGATATTTATGGACTTTCTGGGCTCTATATGTTTTAGTAATGGGATTATATAGAGCAAACTTAGATAATAGGTTACTAGGTCTTAATAGACTGTTGGGGCTTCCATTCTTAGTTATAGGAGCTCTTACAGATGTTCTGGCTAATATTACTATCGCTACTATTGTTTTTATGGAACCTCCGAAAGAATGGTTAGTAACTACTCGATTACAGAGATACATGAAGCATACTAGTGGATATCGAAAAACTATCGCATTGTACATATGCGATCATTTATTAGACCCATTTGACCCTAGGGGAAACCATTGTTAAACAAATTAACCCTAGCACTAGGCGCCGGACTAATTGCAGTTCTTAGTGCTTTAGTATATTTTACATATGACGGTATAAAAGAACGTGGCAGAGCAGAAGCAATTGCAGAATGCGATGCTAAGTTTAAAGATTATACAAAAGATCTTGAAGAGCGTATTAAAGCAATGGAAGAAGGTATCTCAATTATTGCTGATAATAGCGCAACTAAGCAAGACATAATGGCTGGAGACATAGAAGAAATTCTTAAGCGTCTGCGCAAGGGGCCTATTACAATTGTAAAAGATGGTAAGTGTATCCCATCACCGACTTTTGTAGATGGCATCAATGAAGCTATTTCCAGAGCCAATTCAAAATGAAAAAACTACTTCTATTATGCATTTTTTCATTACCGTTTATAACTGGATGTGCACTTTTTGACAAAAATCAAAAAACCGACATACCTGTTACTGAGTCTAAGATCATTATAGATGAGAAGTTACTAATCCCTTGTACTAAGCTACCTTCCCTAGAAGGTACTACTTATGAAGATTTAGCTTCTCACTATATAAATACAATAGGCCTATACGGTACGTGTTCTTTAAAACAAGATGCCTCTATTCAGGCTCTTAAAAAACTACAAGGATCTTCTAAATGAAAGACCTATTTCGTTTCCGTAACTTGTTCCTAGTACTAGGTACATTATCAGTTATTGCATATTTAGTAGTCAGCGACCCTAACGATGGCAGTCTAACACTTCCTTTTTTAGCTAAACTGGCTACCCCCGTTATTGCCGTGTGGTTTGCACACCTGGCTCGTAAGGCATTATTTGATTACCTGGATATGGGTACGTTGCTCAAAAAGGCCAAAGAGACCGCCACAGGCGCTGGGCTGGCGTTCCTGGGAGTATGTATAGTTATCTTTGGCTTGCTAGGGTTGTTTGGCAGCCAAGTCTATGCTCAAGATGTAAAAACTTATATACCTCCACAGGCTCATCAGCATATTAATACGCTAGTAATTGAGCAGAAAGAGTACTGGGCCGACCACCCAAAGCCTGGGCCCTTGCAGGGCTAATTGAACATGAATCCTGCATTAGCCTTACGCACTCTAAGTGTTGGAACGCTAAAAGTAGGTTAAAGTCAGCTCGCGAAGAAGGTGCAGGACTAGGGCAAATTACTAAAGCGTACAAACCTGATGGTACTATACGATTTGATGCTTTAAGTGAGTTGAAGCAAAAACATGCACTAGCCCTACGTGAGCTATCATGGTATAATGTTTATAACAGACCAGATTTACAAATACGCGCAGTTATTTTGAAATCTAGGGATAACTACAGATACTACTTACCGTTCAGTGAGTCGTCGATTGACGCGTTAGCGTTTGGTGACGCCGCTTATAATGGTGGCATAGGCGGTCTGGATAACGAGAGAAGGGCGTGTAAGTTGGCCTCATCTTGTAATCATAAAAAATGGTTTGGTAACGTAGAGAACTACTGCTTAAAATCTAAAGTTGCTCTATATGGTAATCGGAGTGCTTGTGACATAAATAGGCACCACGTAAAGGATGTATTACTAACCCGTAGCGATAAGTATCATCGCTTCTTTATTAACTAACTTATAAATTATATGGCATCTTCCAGCAAAAAAGCACGTCGTGCTAATACTCAAGAGAATCCTATCGAATTTGGTTTTAAGGACGTTAAACCCTTAAACTTTATACAGGAGGCTTACCTTGAGGCCATTAAAACTAACGACGTAGTGTTTGGGATCGGCTCAGCCGGTACAGGTAAAACTTATGTAGCAGCCAGTTTTGCAGCGGGGGAATTATTCCACAGACGAATTAACAAGATTATTCTTACTAGACCAAATGTGGAAACTGGCCGCGGCTTAGGGTTTCTACCTGGTGAACTAGACGAGAAATACGCCCCATATCTGCAACCGTTTGAACAAGTATTTGTACGAACTTTAGGAAAAGGTTTTTACGAGTATGCGTTAAAGTCAAAGGATATTGAGCCTCGTCCAATTGGTTTCATGAGAGGTTCTAGTTTTGATAATGCCGTTATCTTAGTAGACGAGGCTCAAAACCTTAGTAAAACTGAGCTTAAAATGCTGTTATCCAGAGTAGGTAAAAACTGCAAGGTAATACTTTCAGGAGACCCTAAGCAGGTAGATATTCCGGATTCTGGGCTAGAGGATGCTGTGCGTAGATTGGAAGGTTTAGATAGCATAGAAGTGGTAAGATTCTTAGACGATGACATTGTGCGCTCTAAGATGTGTAAGCAAATTATTTTAGCGTATAATGACTAATATTTATAAATATGTAAATAAGACTAATACTACTTTAGTAATCGGCAGTATTAATATTCAGCCATTCGATGCGTATTACTCCTATTCTCCAGAACCTAGTTTAGATAAGTTAGATGGTACTTTAGTTGATAAGTATTTAAACCAAGAACCTAGAGCAGATCATACTGAGTGGAACTATCATCAGCCAGTCGTATCTAATGCTAAAGGGGATGGTCTTAAATTAAAAGCAGAAGACCCTAAATATGGGTGGCATGATTTATTAAGCCCTACAATTATTTATGAAGGCGCCGCCTCCAATAAACCTGCTTTTAATACGTTCATTGGCGCAGTGCGAAAATATCAGTTCAATGTCGGCGACGAGAGCTATCACGAGTTTCACCTACCACATGACTATGCTCCAGGCACCGATCTGTATATTCATGTACACTGGTCTACTAACAATCTACCTGCCGCCTCAAGTGAGGTTAGTTGGAAGATACAGGCTACGTATGCTAAAGGTTACTCACAGGAGGCTTTCTCTACCACTAAAGAGCTTATTCTTACACAGGCCGCCACTAACGTAAACTATAGTCATAATATTACAGAAATACAGCTATCTACGGAAGGTGGCTCCGCCACACAACTTAATACTAATAATATCGAGACCGACGGATTAATATTAGTATGTACCTCTTTACTAAATAATAATATGGGGACTAACCCTTTTATGTTATTTTGTGATGTACACTACCAAAGTACTAGTATACCTACTGTTAACCGTAACTATAACTTTTGGCAATAAAAAAAGCCCCCAAGTAGCGATACTTGGGGGCTTTTTTATCAGTCTTCCACTACTTCAGCTTTAGCAACAGGAGCTTCGTTAGTTGGTTGTTGCTGTTCGCGAGCTTGCGTAACTAGCTTTTCTGTAAGCGGGTTAGCAACCTTAGCAGGCAGTTCCTGCAAAGCAGTCAGCAAAACATTGGCTTCTTGTTCATTAACGGTAAAAGTAAATTCCATTTTTATTTCCTTATTTAATTGGGCAGGAGCCCGTGGCACACTCTGCGTCTACTAATTCATCAAAACTATTTGTGTTATTCAAGTCTACTGGAAGTAGCTTGCCAACATATTCTTTATAGACTGTTTCATCTACTACTTCTTGCGGAAGATATAGATAGCCTAAGTCTTTGGCTGTCTTAGTTGGGTCTGTGCGATAGATAAAACTAACGCCAACATAGCAATCCCAATTATTTAACAACCAGTCAATAATAGCAGGTACTTCACTAGGATCGTAACTGATAGTTACTGACGTATTTTGCTGGTTCCAACTAGTTTGGAGCAGCTTATACCGATCTAGCTGAACGACTGCACTTTCCAAGTTAACGTACTTACCATCTACATGGTCAAACTGTACCGAATCCCAACATACTGGGAACGTAACTAAGACGCCGGATTCATCGGTAGGGTGGTTAATTACATTATAGTTAGCAGCGCGTAGTTTATCAACTACAGGGTCATGTTTGCTGAACTGTACGTTATTGAAAATGTACTTACCAAGTGGCTTGTGAACCCCTTCCGTGGTGTCCATGATCTTACTTAAGGTGCCACTAGGTTTAACGCAGGTAATGTTTTTAGGTGCTGGGAGCCCGAGTTCAAGAGCCATTCCAATCGCTGCGCCAGTTGCTGTACGCTTAAGGTACTCGTAGTCATAGCTCCCCATGTCTGGCCTGGTTGCGATACCTGTAATTCCAACTCCACATAGACGCATGAAGTAATTATTAAGATGCCATGCTTCTTGTAAGATGCCGTCGCGCAAATCGACACATGTTTGTCGGTAGTTTGCTCTAGCTGCAAGGCGAATAGCTTCGTGCAGTCCAGCGGTGTCGCCTTTGAACTTTCCAATATCAGTTTCTGTAAGATTACAGAAGGATTTATTTCCAAGTAAAATCTCCACGCAAGGGTTACAGCCCTTAAACCAAGGTGCGCGACGCAGAGCCTCTACTTCGTTAACGAAGCCCGGCTCAGACCCGCCCGCCTCAACCATCATGCTAAATATCTTTTCCAGATCAGCACGCAATGGTTTTTCTTTGAATACTAGACTATTGTTAGACTGTGTACGGTGAGCATTATTATGCAACCACCAGTCTTTCTTAGCTACAGCAAATTCTTCCCACTCCGGCTGACCATAATCAAACAGAGCAATTTCAGCACTACGGCGACTAGACAGAATAGTACCTAGATGGTTAACAATGTCTAAAATATCCATACGAGTAAGCAGACTATTTGCGCGACCGTTAAGGATATTGGCAATAGATGTATAAGCTGAAGCAATAGCCCCATCCCCGGAACTAATCCAACCATAACCCTTTAGACGTTCGCCTGCTGGGCGCAACTGACTAAAGTCAAGTACTAAGGTGTCAGCAGGGTATTTCCCTGCCATGAGCTTGCCGATTGATTTAGCCCACGCCTCAGCGGAATCGCCAACAGAAATTGTCCACGTTTTTGTATCTGCGTCCCAAGTTTCGACGTTATGCTCGTTGCCACCCTTTTCGGTGCGTGTGCTTCTAACCACTCTAATATTTTTGATTGGCTTTGCAAACCCATTTAAGGTACCTACAATAGGTTTAAAACCTACTCCACACATTTATGTTAGCTGTATATTTCTATACAGATCAGACTATATCATCGTCTTTCGACGGAGTATGTTGTGATATAAAATTAGCAGCTTCACGATATTCATCGCTACAGCGTTTTGATTTAAGAGTAAATTCTGTATAGTGAAGATTAATCTTATACATCAGTTCAGGTACAAAATATTTGTACATTTTACAGATTAGTTTTTGAGAGCTTTCTGCGTTAAAGCTAACCCTAGGTTTAGGCTGTCTACCGTGGCCTGCGTTATGCATATATACTTTACTCTCAATACCATAATATTCTAAGAAGTATCTCTGTATATTCTTAATAGACACTTCATCAAAACTATCTGTGCACAGGCGTAGATTACGAGTAGCTTTAGATGCTTTGTAATCTAAATACCCGTCATCCATAAACCACATAGCGATACCTTCGTCCGTCAAATCTTCTAGGACTGAAAAGCTCACTTGTTTACCAGTCTCGAAATACAGACGGTTTCTAAGTTTTGCAAAGTATGCGTGTTGATTAGTTTGTACAACATATGAAATTTTTCGACCATACTCTTTATTATATATAATTTGAGTATTACCTCTATCTCTAATATGTTTATAGGTACAGACGCCTGTAATACTATCTAAAATATTTCTCTTATAATCAATTAAGCTCTCTGTTATCTGTTCACAAGAGAACTCGCCTCGGTTAGTAACAGTACTATCGCCAAGTAATGTACCTAGCAAAGCACCTCTAACCTCTACTGCACTACGGGACTTGGACATATTCCACTCCATCTAAGTAATAATTTTATATCTAGTCGTTGAACCCACGGCCTCGTAGCCGGCGGCTGCTGATTGTCCAATCCTGTAAATTTTCAAGCATTCAAGCCTACCCTTCCGAGTTACTTTGTAGCTTTACAGGCTCTAAGGAGTTTCCAGCAATTAATACTCTTTAAACAGGGCAGTTTTGTGTAGGTTTACCCTGTAGCAGTAGCCATAAAACGTCTACTACATCATATACTGTTTCTACGTTTGTAAAGCTGCAATTGAACTGGCTAGCCTCTCGCGTTTTAGCAACATTAGTACCGCCCAACCATAGAGTACGTCCACTAGGAAGTACCTTGCGATCTAACATTAGTTGCTCTAAATCATAAAGTTCGGCATACTCAATGTCATTAAGCTCTCTACCTAATGCTCGCTCCCACAACCACGCCTGGTGGTCAATAACCCGGCTAATAGTATCTTGCCAGGTTTCAAATTGTTTACCATCTTCCGATGTTGGGCGGTTATAAGTTCTACGTGTAATAACTTGTGCTCTTGTGCTTACTGTTGTCATAAATTCCTTTAATTTGTACTTCCAAAACCACCAGTTCCGCGCTCTGTATCGTTCCACATATCAACAAAATTTGCCAAAACTACTGGTATAATAACTAATTGCCCAATACGAGTTTTAGTATCAATCTTGTACTCGTCGTTGCCTTTGTTTACAATCAGAACTTTAATACTACCTCTGTAAGCACTATCAATTAGCCCTGTCCCTAAACTGGTAACACCTTTAGTACGTTGTGAGCTGCGATTAAGTACGAAACCACCATATCCTACGGGAATCTTTACACCAATACCTGTATCTACTAGAACCATCTCACCTGGCAGAACACTTAGTTCTTCTGCACTGAAAAGGTCAGCACCCGCGTCTGTATTATATGCTCGTTTAGGCAACGTCGCGTTAGCGCTCAACTTTAGGGTCGGTATTGTAGGGTACGTATATGATGCAGCAGGTCCTGTGTAAAGGGCTGTGGAGCCTACGTTCCCATTAGTTTGTAATGTATTCATTTAATACTCTATCAATTTCTTGTACGTTATCACCTAGAGCGTCTTGACAAAATGTCACTAGGTCCATTAGTTTATAATTAAGCTGCAACAAATCGCCACATTTGTTAAGCTCTTGAATGTATTTATATTTACCAGAAATAGGCAGGCTAGCAATAATATCCCAGGTGGTACCGTATTGAGATACAAGCTCTGCTGCACGTTTAGGGCCGATACCTGGAACGCCGAATACGTTATCGCCAGAGTCACCCATTAGGCACTTGATGCTAATGTAATCTTCCTGAGAAAAATCGTAATGAGTGTTCCAATTGCTGGCTGTTACTTCTTTTCTAGTAACGTATGAGAATCGATTCACACCTTCAGTAATTAGTAAGTCCCAGTCTCTATCAGAACTAATTAACCAAATATTATCAACACTTAGCTTAGATTTTTTAGAAACTATATAAGCCGCAATATCGTCAGCCTCTACACCTTTAAACCGAAGTACAGGGTAGTGTTCAGAAATAGCCTCAAGCACCCTATTAAATTCTTCAAAGAACAGCTTAAAGTATTCTGCTTCTTCCTCTGTCTGTTCAGCAAATTTATCTTTGCGGTTTTGTTTGTATTCAGGGTAAATATCTTTTCTATAACTAGAGCTACCTTGATCTGCTGCAATTATTACATATTTGGCTTTATAGCTTTTAGCTAGGCTTTTTACTGTTTTAATATAATCATCAACGAACTCTACGGCTCCAGCATGTTTCCACCTAAATGCTAAGTTCAGTGCGTCAACAATCATTAGATCATTATTAGTCTCATTGAAGTTTTGAAATGATTTACTCATAGTCTCTGTGTATAAATAGCTGATCTTTTGCGTAGTGGTTGTGTATTCTCATTAACTCGTTTAAGGTATCGTCAGGAAAACCTTTACGAGTATTATCTCTAGTATCTAGGATAAGCTGGCGAAGGAATTGTACTAGCATCTGCTTTTCACTCCACAGCATTTCGGCTTTAGATAATACGTGATGATAATTTGCTAGAGTTTCGCGCAACTTTTCCAAAAGTGTATCGTCATTATACATGATTTTATAAAACATTTCAAGTTACAAATTTTGGATTTTCGTTTGCTAACCAGTCTTGCAACAAAGCCACGTAGAATTCCATACCGTTATCAGCGTTTATGTAAATCCATCTATAGCTTGTAGAGTTTGGCATATCTTCAAATGCTGAAAATATTTTTGACCGATCGTACTTAAATATAAGTAGAGGCTTTTTATCTACTTGTAATCCCTGTCTTACAGCCTGTTCCCAGAATTGAAAAAGCTGTGGATTTTTACCTGTTAATATGGCACTTGTAAGGTGGTCTTCAGCATAACCTTTTACTTCTGTGCAGTATAAGTTAGTTCTACCAGGTACGTATAGATCACCCTTAAGCTGATGTTTAGGGTCAAGAGCACCTGACCCAGGCACTCTTTCCCAGTTTAAGGAAGTTTCTTTTCTTAGTAGGTCACGCACTGTAGTTTCTACTCTAGCACCTTTGGCCCTACTGTCTACCATTATTTCTTAACAACAGGTGCTACAGGTACTACAGGTGCTACAGGTACTACAGGTGCTACAGGCTTGGCTTTAACAGTAACCAACTCTTTTTCGTAAATTGAGTACTCAACACTACCTTGCGTAACCTTCATATCTTTGATTTCATCAGAAGTAACAGCTAAGCCAGGGAATACGGACATCTCAACACCATAGCGTACTATAGTAGCTTTTGCATCTGCGCTAACACTTTCAATTTTATACATATTAACTCTCTATTCTGGACACGTTATTTTCTTTAATAATGTGTACTTTTTCTAATAATGGGTGACTATATCCGTGTGATACTAAGAAAGTATTTAATGATTCTTCTCTTAG
>JACCDQ010551392.1_pt1 | contig 19070 bp, 15 predicted proteins | sample 7446031 | NCBI WGS metagenome assembly JACCDQ01 (sample SAMN15323442, study PRJNA562643) | freshwater metagenome | isolation source: river surface water | place: USA:Blue River Watershed | collected 2017-08-17
GGTGCGCGACGAGAACCGGCGCTTGGCGGCGCAGGCGGCGGAGGTGGAGGCGTTGCGGCGCGATGACGTGGAGTTGAAACGCCTGGAGCAGGAGGTGGCCGAGGTGCGGCGGGTGACGCAGGCGCGGGCGCGGGAGCGTGCGATCGCGGAGCGGGCGGAGACGGCGGCGCGGCAGGCGGCCCTCGCGGCGGAGATTCGGGCAGCGGATCGCCGGACGCAGGCGGAGGTCGAGCGGCTGAACCGCGAGGGCAACGCACTCGTGGTCCGCTACAAGGAGTTGACCGCACAGGCGAAGGAGGTCGCCTGGTCGGCGGAGGAGCGCACGAAAGCAGAGGCGGCGGCGCAGGCGACGCTCGCGGAGGTCAAAGCAAAGCAGCGCGAGATCAAGGAATTCCTGGCGAGCACGCAGGCGGCGTTGGCGCCGCAGATGCAGGAGTTGCGGCGGCTGAGTGCGGTGCTCGGGATGGAGCCGACCGGCCGGGGGGCGGGCGCGACGCCGGCCAGCGGTGCGCCCGGGCCGGTGCCGCCGGGTGGGCGACTCGAACTGCGGCCGGCCGCGCACCGGGGCTTCGAATTCAAGCCGGGAGGCCAGCCGTGAGCGCCGGAAATCGGGACGACCGGAGGTCGGCGGTGGGAGCGGCACCGCCGGGCGGGCGGATCGGATTCCGGCTGGCGCTCGGCCTCGCGGTGGCGGCCGGCGGCTCGACGTGGGGCTGGCAACGCAACGAAGTCGCGGCGCTGCAGGCGGAGCGGGCGCAGGCGCGCCGCGAGGCGGAGGAATGGACCCGCCAGCAGGCGGAGCTGGCGGAGCGCCGGGCGACGCGGATCGGGGCGGAGGAGTTGGAGCGGCTCCGGTCGGACCGGGCGGCGTTGCCGCGGTTGCGCGCGGAGCTGGAGCGCCTGCGGGCGGGCGAGCGTTGAGCCTGCGCCCGGCGGGTGCGGCGGAATCGAAAGCGGGTCGAGCGCCGGGCGCGCACGGCGGCCCCGGAGGAAAATTCAGCCGTCGACGGCGAAAATGGCGACGGGTTCGGCGCGCCCCTTGACGGTGACGGAGCCGAGATCGCGGACGGCAAACCGCGGAGCGGAGGCGCGGACGGCGAACGGCGGGGCGGAGGCGCGGACGGTGTTGGCGCTGACGATGATGTTGGTTCCGTGGGCGGGGTCGCGCGTGAGGGCCTGAAGGCGGGCGGCGACGTTTACGCCGTCGCCGATGACGGAGTAGTTGAGGCGGCGCGCGGAGCCGATGTTGCCCGCGACGACGCGCGCGGTGTTGATGCCGACGCCGATACCGAGGGCGGGTCGGCCTTCGGCTGCCAGCTCCTGGTTGAGTTCGGCGAGGGCCCGCTGCATCCCGAGGGCGGCGGCGATGGCGCGGGCGGCGGCGTCGGGCTGATTCACGGGTGCGCCGAACAGGGCCATGATCGCGTCGCCGATGAACTTGTCGATGACTCCGCCCTGTTCCTCGATGGCGCGGCTCATGCGGTCGAGATAGCGGTTGAGCAGGGTGAGCAGTTCGCGCGGGGCGTAGCGCTCGCTCATCGTGGTGAAGCCGCGCAGATCGACGAACAGGATGGTGACCTCGCGCTCCTCGCCGCCGAGGGCGGCACCGTCCCGGAGGAGCTGGGCGGCGACTTCGGGGCTGACGTTTTTGTCGAGCAGGTCGCGCACGCGGTCACGCTCGGCGAGGCCGCGGGACATCTGGTCGAAGGCCTCGGAGAGGCGGCCGAGTTCATCGAGGCGGTAACTGGTGTTGCGGATGGCGTAGTCGCCCGCGGCGATGCGACGGGTGTGGCCGACGAGCGCGACGATGGGCTGGACGAGGCGGCGGGCGAAGGCGCGGCTGAGCAGGACGGCGACGATGAGGCTCGCGGTCGCGACGACGAGCAGCGTGTTTTCGGTCGCGCGGGCGGGGGCGAGTTTTTCGTCGAGGGAATACTGCAGCACGAGGAGGGCGTTCTTGCCCGTGCCGACGGCGAGGCGGCGGAGCGCGACGAGCGCGATCTCGTCGCCCAGATCGAGGCGGTGGCTGGTGTGGTCGTCGTCGAACGTGTTGAGGCGGGTGGCGAGCCGGGCGGTCACGGTTTCGGGCAGGGTGCTGGCGAGGAGGCCGCCCTGCGTGTCGAAAAACGTGAGCTCGATGCCGGTCATGGCCTTGAGCTCGGCGGTGAACTCGCGATCGATGCGAAAGCCGATGAGCAGCCAGGCGACGATGTCGGGGGCGCGGACCGGGGCGAGGACGACGGAGTAAAGGTGGCCGTCGAGGATGCCGAAGCCGGCGGCGGACGGGTTGGGGCTGGGGTCGGATTCGGCGCGGGCCACGAGTTGGCCGAGGATGTCGCCGGCCGGCATGGCGGGCATCGTGGCGGCGAGCAGCTGGCCTTCGAGGGTCAGGGCGGCGACGATGTCGCTGCGGCTGGAGATGCGGATGCTGTCGAGGGCGGAGGCGAAGGTGAGGGTGTCGTCGCGGCCGCGGACGAACTGGCGTTTGATCTCGGAGGCGCGGGCGGCGGTGGAGGCGCCGGCGACGAGCAGGGAGTTCCGGTAGTTGACGATGCGTGTGAACGTCTGCGCGGCCTGCTGGAGTTCGTCGTCGATGAGTTTCTCCGCGGCGCGGGTGTTGAAGCGGGAGACGATGAGCCACGTCGCGAGCTGCGCGCCGGCCACGACGGCGACGACGAGCAGCAGCAATTTCGCCCCGAACGTCCGCGGTCGGGGCATCATGAGGCGAAAGGCCCCCGGGCGGGGCGGGCCGGGCTCACTTGTAGGCGCCGGCGCCGGACTCGGGATTGCGCGGGAGCCGGCGGTCGAAGCCGAGAGTCACCGAGACGATCTGGGTGGTGGTGTCGGCGGCGCGAAGGGTGATCTCGCGCTGGTCGGGCGCCTTGAGCCGGGGGTGCCATACCTCGAGGCGATAGCGGCCGGACGGGAGGTTGGCGAGTGCGGCGATGCCGTCGTCCGCGGTCTTGATGAAATAGGGGGTGGCAAGGACGATGACGTAGGCGGACATCCAGTCGTGGATGTCGCAGCCGAGGCTGACGATGCCGGGTTGGTCGAAGAGCACGGCTTCCTTGGGTTCGCCGCGGTAGAGCGGGATGTCGAAGGTCTTGGCCTTCGAGAGGGAGAAGACGTGGTGCTGGACCTTGTCCCGGTTGGGAAACCGGACGCGGGTGCCGCTGACGACGGCGGTGACGTAGGGGGCGAACTCCTCCTTGTCCTGCACGATGACGGCGGGTTCGGCGGGCGGCGTGACGGCGGCGGGGCGATCGAGCGGATGGAGGGAGGCGACGGCGTCGGGCACGGGGGCGCCCTTGTTGTCGCGGACCTCGACCCGGACGCGGCCGACATCGGCGGCGAGGGCGGCGCCCGGGACGAGGAGTAACGCGGCGAGAAGGGCGAGCGGACGGAACTTAGAAGGCATGGGAAACATGAAGTGAAGCGGTGTGGTTGCGATAATCGACGACGCCGTGGGACGTGACACGTCGTTCGACGGCGAAAGTGAGGCTCGAGCGGAGCGGGAGGGTGCGGGAAATCTCGCCGCGCAGTGTGAACGTGCGGGCCATGAAGTAGTAGGCGACGAACGGGAGGTCCGCGTCGAAGGTCGTGACGGTGGTGAGGGCCTTGCCGTCGCGGACGAGGAGCGGGTGGGGCGGTCGGGCGTAGGACAGCACGCCGCCGTCGCGCCGCGCCGCCAGCGCGACAAAGGTCCAGCGCCCGTCGAAGTCGCCGGCGAACTGGAGCCGGGTGTCCCGGGAGGTGCGGTCGAAGGCGTGTTCCCGGGCATCGTAGCGGAGATATTCGCGGGAGAGCCGAACCTGTGCCCAGGACGCGAAACGGCGTCGCACGAAGAGCGACGCGGAACCGGCCAGACCGGCACGCGCGGTCTCCCGCGCGGCAAAGCGGTCCCCGGCCAGGCTGGCGCCGAAGACGGTCGCGGCCGGGCCGAAGCCGGTCTTCTTCTGCGCGGATACCTGGAACCCGAATGCCGCGCGGTCGAGGCCGTCATACCGGGACCACGATTCCGCGAGACCGCGGCCGGCGAGCACGATCCCGAGATGCCGACCGGCGGACCAGCGATGGGCGGCGGACACCTCGTGGTTGGTTTCGAGTCCGGGGAGGCGGTCCGCCGTCCGGTCGGCGTTGGTCACATTGTCGTGCCAGAGCACCGCCGACCGGGCCGACACGGACAGCGGCGTCGCCGGCGACGAGGGAGCGCACGCGGCAAGCCACGCGGCGGCGAGGGCCGTGACGCGGGCCACGGTCGCGGACGCTGGCAGGGGCGGCGTGGAGTCGGGTAGCGGACGGCCGGGCATGAACTCAGAAGCGGTGGATGAGCTGGAGGGTCCACACATCCTGGCGGTATTTCACGCCGATCTTGTTGACCGAGAAAATGCTCTCGTAGCGGAGCGGCAGCGAGGTGTTGGGCCCGAGCGCGGGGCTGAGTTCCAGCCACCAGAAATTGACCCGGCCGTCGACGATGTAGGTGACCCAGCCGGGGCCGAAGGAATCGGTCGCGGCCCAGTGGACGGCGTTGTAGTAGTCCGCGATCGGGCGCCCGAGACCGCCGGCGAGGGCGCGCGTCCAGATCGTGGGCGAGGCGTTGGCGGTAAAGCTGCCCCAGAGCCTGCCGTTGCCGTGGGTGAGGGAAAGCCACGGCGCGACCTGCCACGCCAGCGTGCCGTAAACCCGGTGGTGTTTGGTGTCGAAGACGGGGCTGTCGGCGTAGTGTTGCTGCCAATCGGCCGCGAGACTCGCGCGGAACCACGTGGTGAACCGCTTCGAGGCGCGGAGCGCGGCGCCGGCGGTCCAGCCGTCGTTGCCGTTCATCCGGGCGTCGCGGCCGCGGAGCGAGACGTCGGCGGTGAGCACCGGGGCGTAGGCGCCGAAGCCGAACTTCTGGCGGAGCTGGAGGCTGCCGCCGGCCGTGACCGCATTTTGCATCGCATACTGCGACACGCGTTCGAAGCCGACCCCGCCCTCGGCGACGGTGACGAAGCCCGTGCGCCACTCGGTGAGGTGCAGGAGGGACAGTTGCGACTCGAGCCGCATGGCCTCGCGCCAGTCGGGGGCGCTGGAGGCGCGGTTGATGTTTTCCGCCCACGAGGCGGAGCTTTCCATGCGGAGATTCGTGGCGGTGGCCGTGCCGTGGACCGCAGCCAGAATCAGGGCGAAACAGAGGGTGGTGGGCAGGTGGCGCCGGGTGGGACGGGGCGAGGAAAACGACATGAGCGGCAAAGAGAAGAAGCTGAGGAATGCTACGCGCCAATCGCAGCCACGTCTGCTAGGGAGTTTTACCGATATTGCATCCGCAACGGCGCCAGCGGTATCCAGCCGAGGAAAATAGGCCACCGGCCGCCCGGGCCGGATAGGTCCGGTGAGCGGGCACGGGCGGTGAGGGCGCCTGCCGGACGAGCCCAGGGCCCGGAGCAGCCGACAGCGCGTCCGTGATCCCGGAAAAGATCGGTGGCGCCCGACCTACAGCAGCGGCCGAATCACGGACCACACGGTATCGGCGATGACCGCGTGGCCGGCCGGGTTGGGGTGGATCCGGTCGCCCTGGTTGAGGGCGGGTTGGGCGGCGACGCCTTCCAGCAAGAATGGAATCAGGGTGGCGCGGTTCTGTTCGGCGAGGGCGGGGAACAGGGCCTGGAACTCCCGGGTGTAATCGAGTCCGAGCTCGCGGGGCATCTGCATGCCGGCGACGACCAGGCGGGCCCGGGGAAACTTGGCGCGGACCTTGTCGAGGATCTGCTGGAGGTTGCGGCGCGTGAGGGCGGGATCGATGCCGCGGAGGCCGTCGTTGGCACCCAGCGCGAGGACGAAGACGTCGACCGCGGTGCGGAGGGTCCAATCGATGCGGCGGAGGCCGCCGGCGGAGGTCTCGCCGCTGAGGCCGGCGTTGACGACGCGCCAGTCGCGGAGCGCGGGGTCGGCGGCCAGTCTCGCGGCGATGAGCCCGGGGTAGGACCGGCCGGCGGGATCGTCGAGGCCGTAGCCCGCGGTGAGACTGTCGCCGAAGAACACGATCGTGCGCCCGGCGGCGGGCGCCGCGGCGGCCGTCGCACCCGGGCCGGCGGCGAGCAGGACGGCGGCGGCGACCATGAGCGGGATCATCGCGAGGAGGCGCACGGCGGGGCGGCGGGATTTCGGCATCGGGGACTCGTTTTCGGAAGCAACGTGTGTTTGGTGGGAAAAAGAAATGAGTGATTCATCGATGCTGAAAGTCGAGCGGCTGACCAAAACGTATGCGACGGCGGCGGGGCCGCTGACGGTGCTGCAGGAGGTGAGTTTTGAACTGGGGGCGGGCGGGACGCTGGCGATCGTGGGGCCGAGCGGCAGCGGCAAGACGACGCTGCTCGGGCTGTGCGCCGGGCTGGACCGGCCGAGCACGGGGGAGGTCGTGCTGGCCGGGCAACCGATCGGCGCGCTGAGCGAGGACGAGCGGGCGCTGGTGCGGAATGCGCACGTGGGCTTTGTGTTCCAAAATTTCCAGTTGGTGCCGACGCTGACGGCGCTGGAAAACGTGCTGGTGCCGGTGGAGCTGCGGGGGCAGGGCGGGGCGGCGGCCGAGGCGGAGGCGCGGGGCCTCCTGACGCGGGTCGGACTCGGGGCGCGATGCGACCACTATCCGGTGCAGTTGTCGGGCGGAGAGCAGCAGCGCGTGGCGCTGGCGCGGGCGTTCATGAACCGGCCGAAGATTCTCTTTTGCGACGAGCCGACCGGGAACCTGGACGGGCCGACGGCGCACGCGATGACGGAGCTGATTTTCGGACTCAACCATGAGCGCGGGACGACGCTGGTGCTGGTGACGCACGATCCCGAACTGGCGAAACTGTGCGGGCGGATCCTGCGGTTGAGGGGCGGCGCGGTGGTGAGCGACGAGCGGACGGGCGGGGAGGCGCGCGGATGAACTTCGTGCTGCGGATGGCGTGGCGGGATTCGCGGGCGTCGCGGCGGCGGTTGCTCCTGTTTTCACTTTCCGTCGTGCTCGGGATCGCGGCGCTGGTGGCGATCGGTTCGCTCGGGGCCAATCTCGAACGCGGCATCGACGACCAGGCGAAGGGCCTGCTCGGGGCGGATCTGATCGTGACGAGCCGCAACGCGCCCAGCGAGGCGGTGCGGCGGCACATCGCGGGCGTGGCGAGCGAGGTGGCGACGGAGGTGAGTTTTTCGTCGATGATGGTGTTTCCGACGGCGCAGAACCTGACGCGCCTGGTCAATGTGCGCGCGCTCGACGGGGGCTTCCCGTTCTACGGGGATTTCACGACCGTGCCGGCGGACGCGCCGGCGAAGCTGCGCGCGGGCGGCGCCGTGGCGATCGTCGAAGAGACGCTGCTGCGGCAATTCGACGCCCAGGTGGGCGATGCGGTGAAGCTGGGGAACACGACCTTCACGGTGGTGGGGGCGCTGCAGAAACTGCCGGGCGAGGCGTCGGCCCTGACGGCGACGATGGCGCCGCGGGCGCTGATCCCGCGGGCGGCGCTCGAGGCGACGGGCCTGCAGGACCGCAACGTGCTGGTGCGGCACCGGACGATGCTGCGGCTGCCGGCGGAGCGCGCGCCGGAAGCGGTGGAGCGCGAGATGCGGCCGCTGTTCCGCAACGAAGGGCTGGGCTACGACACGGTGGCGGAGCGGAAGCGGAACCTCGGGCGGGTGCTCGACAACATCGAGAACTTCCTCGGGCTGGTGGGCTTCGTGGCGCTGTTTCTCGGCGCGATCGGGGTGGCGAGCGCCATCCACGTCTACGTGCGGCAGAAGATTCCCACCGTGGCGGTGCTGCGCTGTCTCGGGGCGACGGCCGCGCAGAGCTTCGCGGTGTATGTGGTGCAGGGCGTGGCGCTGGGCGTCTTCGGCGCGATTTTGGGGGCGGCGCTCGGCCTGGGCGTGCAGGCGGCGCTGCCGCGGCTGCTGGCGGGACTGCTGCCGTTCGAAGTCGAGTTCTTCGTCGCATGGCCGGCGGTGGCGCGGGGCACGGGCGCGGGATTGGTGATTTGCGTGCTCTTCACGCTGCTGCCCCTGCTGGCGGTGCGACGGGTTTCGCCGCTGGTGGCGCTGCGGTCGGCGGTGATCGAAAAGACGGGCGGCTCCGACCCGTGGCGGATCGCCATCGCGGTCTTCATCGTGGCGGCGGTGGCGATCTTTTCGGTGTGGCAAACGGGACGGCTGCGCGAAGGTCTCGGGTTCACGCTGGTGCTCGGCGCCGGATTCGGCGTGCTCGCCGCCCTGGCCAAGGGCGTGGCGTGGTCGGCGCGGAAGATGATGTCGCGCCGCTGGCCCTACGTGGTGCGGCAGGGCGTCGCCAATCTTTACCGGCCCAACAACCGCACGGTGCTGTTGCTGCTGTCGCTCGGGCTCGGGACGTTTCTGATGCTCACGCTGTTCCTCACGCGCACGACGCTGCTGAAGGAAATCGAGTTCTCCGGCGGCGGGGGCCGGCCGAACCTGCTGCTCTTCGACATCCAGGACGACCAGATCGAAGCCCTGCAGACGACGGCGGCCAAGGAAGGCGCGCCGGTGCTCGTGCACGCACCGATCGTGACGATGAAAATCGCCGCGGTGAAGGGGCGAAAGGTGGAGGAACTCCTGCGGTCGACGGGCCGCGGCGGGGTCGCGACGGACGGGCGCAAGGATGCGGCGGCTCCGGCCGAGCCGACCGCCGGCGAGGGCGCGTCCGCGAATGCCGGCGCCGGGCAGGGCGGGACCGTGGGGGAAGGCAAGGGCAAGCGCGGCCCGATGGGCGGCGAGCGCATGCCGGGCTGGACGCTGCGCCGCGAATACCGGTCGACCTTCCGCGGAGCGCTGACGGGGACCGAGCGGTTGGTGCAGGGAACCTTTGTCGGCCGGGTGCCGGAGGGCGAAGCGGTGGTGCCGGTGTCGCTCGAAGAGGGGCTCTTCAAGGAGATGGGGCTGCAACTCGGCGACGAGATCGAGTGGGATGTGCAGGGCGTGCCGATCCGCTCCAAAGTCGCGAGCGTGCGTGCGGTGGAGTGGCGCCGGCTGGAGCCGAACTTCTTCGTCGTGTTTCCCGAAGGCGTGCTGGAGCCGGCGCCGAAGTTCCACGTCGCGGCGGTGCGCGCCGCCGACAGCGCGCACGCCGCCCGCGTGCAGCGCGCGATGGTCGCCGCCTATCCCAATGTGACCGCGATCGATCTGGCGCTGGTGATGCAGACCGTGGACGGGTTGTTCACGAAACTGTCGTTCGTCATCGAATTCATGGCGGCCTTCACGGTGTTGACCGGGCTGATCGTGCTGGTCGGGGCGGTCGCGACCGGGCGTTACCAACGGATCCGGGAGACGGTGCTGCTGCGCACGCTCGGGGCGACGCGCCGGCAATTGCTGCAGATCCAGACGGTGGAATACGCGATCCTCGGGTTCTTGGCCGCGGTGGTGGGGTGCCTCCTGGCGGTGGCGGGGAACGCGCTGCTCGCGCATTTTGTGTTCCGGATCACGCCCAGTGCCTCGGTGCCGCTGCTCGTGGCGGGCGCGGCCGCGGTGAGTGTGGTGACGGTGATCACGGGCCTTGCCGCGGGGCGGGGCGTGACGAACCATCCCCCGCTGGAGGTCCTGCGCCAGGAAACCTAATGCCCGCGGTCGCAGCGCGGGTGGAATCGGCCTTGTTGTTTGGCGACGGTTGCGTCCCACTTTTGCCCGTATGCGCGTCGTTTCTTTTCACTACACCCTGCGCGACCCGAGCGGTCGGGTCCTCGACACGTCGGCCGGCGGCGAGCCGATCTCCTATCTCGAAGGTTCGGGGCAGATCATCGACGGCCTCGACGAGCAGCTGCGCGGAGCGGCGGCGGGAACGAAGACCCGCGTGCAGGTGCCGGCGGCGCGCGCCTACGGCGAGCGCGATCCCGCCCAGATGCAGCGGGTGGCGCGCGCGATGTTGCCGGTCGAAGGCGAACTCAGCGTGGGGGACCAGTTTCAGACCGGGCCGCACCGGGCGGATCCCGTGGTGACGGTGGCGGCGATCGAAGGGGACGAGGTGCTGCTCGATGCGAACCACCCCTTGGCCGGGGTCGACCTGACCTTCGACGTCGAGATCACGGCGGCGCGGGCGGCGACGCCCGAAGAACTGAGCCACGGGCACTCCCACGGCGCGGGCGAAGGCAGCTGCGGCGCGGGTTGCGGGTGCCATTGACCGGAAGGCACCGGCGACGGCGCGCCGCCTTGCCGCTTGCGCCCGCGGCGAACGCGGGTAGCAACGGCGCGTGCGCTTTTTACCCCTGATCGGCGCGCTGCTCGGCGCAGCGCTTTCCCTCCACGCGGCCGACACCTACGTGCCCGGGCCCGATGCGCAGGTGCGCGCGGTGCCGCACGGCGAGGTGCGCAAGGCGACGTTCGCGGCCAGCCGGATCTTTCCCGGGACGACACGGGAATATTTCGTCTATGTGCCGAAGCAGTATGCGCCGGAGCGCCCGGCGTGCCTGATGGTGTTTTTCGACGGGCCGGGTTTCATGAACCCGACGGGGGCGTTCCGCGTGCCCGTGGTGTTCGACAACCTGATCGCGAACCGGGAAATGCCCGTGACGATCGCGGTCGGAGTCGCGCCCGGGACGATCGCGCCGACCTCGCCCGGGGCCAAGGCGCGCAGCAACCGGAGCTTCGAATACGATTCGCTGGGCGACGCCAACGCGCGGTTTTTGCTGGAGGAATTGTTGCCGGAGGCGCTCCGCGGGCTGAAGGTGACCGACGATCCGGCGGGGCGGGCGGTGGTCGGAAACAGCTCCGGCGGGATCGCGGCCTTCACGGTGGCGTGGGAGCGGCCGGACCAGTTCCGCAAAGTCGTGAGCCATATCGGCAGCTTCACCAACATCCAGGGCGGGCATGTCTATCCGGCGCTCGTGCGCAAATCGAAGGCGGCGCCGAAGCCGCTGCGGGTCTTCCTGCAGGAAGGCCATGCGGACCTCGACAATCTCCACGGCAACTGGCCGCTCGCCAACCGGGACATGGCGGCGGCGCTGAAGTTCGCCGGCTACGACCACCGCCTGGTGTTCGGCACGGACGGGCACAGCGGGCGGCACGGCGGTGCGATTTTTCCGGATACGCTGCGCTGGCTCTGGCGCGACTGGCCGAAAGAGTAGCCGCCGCGGTCCGGCTTTCGTTTCACCCCGCGTTTCCTCCGCTTTGCCCCTGGTTTTTCCCGAGCTCCCCATGATCCGACCGACCCTTCTGCCACTCTGCGCGGCGCTGCTGCTGCCCGCGACGGCCGGCCTGGCCGCCGACGCGTTCAAGATCACGCCCGACCACGAAGTGCGCGCCGGCGTGGCGCAGGGGCGCCTGTTGCCGATGCCGGCGTGGACCTCGAAACTCTATGCGGGCACAACGCGCGACTGGTGGGTCTATGTGCCGGCCGACTACCGGCCGGACGGCAGCGCGGCGCTGATGGTGTTCCAGGACGGGCACGACTACGTGAACCCGAAAGGCAATTGGCGCGCGCCGACGGTGTTCGACAACCTGATCGCCGCGGGCGCGATGCCGCCGACGGTGGCGGTGTTTGTGAACCCGGGCCACGATCCGGCGAAGGGCCCGCTGGAGCGGCCGGGCCGCGCGAGCAACCGCAGCCTGGAATACAATGCCCTCGGCGACCGCTACGTGCGGTTCCTGCTGGAGGAGATTTTGCCCGAGGTGGAAAAGCAGTTCCCGGTCTCGCGGGACCCCGCCCGGCGCGCGATCGGCGGGGCGAGCAGCGGCGCGATCGCGGCGTTCACCGCGGCGTGGGAGCGGCCGGAGGCCTTCGGCAAGGTGTTTTCGACGATCGGCAGCTACGTGAACCTGATGGGCGGCAACGCCTACCCGGCGCTCATCCGCAAGACGGAGCGCAAGCCGATCCGCGTCTACCTGGAGGATACGGCCGGCGACCTCGACAACCCGTTCGGCAACTGGCCGATCGCCAACCAGCAGATGCACGCGGCGCTGCGCTACATGGGCTACGACGTGCGGTTCGACTTCGCGGAAGGCTACGGCCACAATTCGCAGCACGGCGGCTCGCTGTTCCCGGAGGCGATGCGGTGGCTGTGGCGCACGGAGCCGCATGTGCCCGTGATCGACACGAAAGGCGACCTGGGCGGAGACATGACGCTGCACCGGCTGCTGGTCGAAGGCGAAGGCTGGAAGCCGGTGGCGGAGGGACTCGGCATGGCGGACGCGCTGGCGAGCGACGCGGCGGGCAATTTCTATTTCAGCGACCTCCGGGGGAGCGCGCCCGGCGTGTATCGGATCGGGTTGGACGGCGTGAAGACAAAACTCAGCGACGAGGCCCTCAGCGGGATGAAGTTCGGACCCGACGGCCGGCTCTACGGGTGCCAGGGCGCGAAGAAGCGTCTGGTGGCGATCGACCTCGCGACGCAGGCGATCGACGTCATCGCGACGGAGGTGCAGCCCAACGACCTCGTCGTGACCTCGCGCGGCCATCTCTATTTCACGCACACGGCAAAGAAGGAAGTGGCGCACGTGGACCTCGCGACGAAGAAACTGACGGCCGTGGACAGCGGCCTCGCCAATCCGAACGGCATCACGTTGTCGCCGGACGAAGGGACGCTGGCCGTAAGCGAGACGCGCGGCGGCCACGTGTGGACCTACCGGATCAATCCCGACGGCGCGCTCGACGCGAAGTCGCCCTACATGACGATGCGGCGGCCGATCGATCCGAAGGGAGAGTTCAAATTCAACGAGCCGCCGCCGTATCTGGCGGCATCCGGCGGCGACGGCATGACCGCGGACGCGCAGGGGCGCTATTACGTGACCTCGACGCTGGGCGTGCAGGTCTTCGACCCGACCGGAAGAATGTGCGGCGTGGTCGGAAAGCCGCAGGCGGACAAGAACATCGTCAGCTGCGTGCTCAGCGGGCCGGGTCGGGGATACCTTTACGTGGCCAGCGGCGGGACAATTTACCGGCGAAAGGTGCAGGCGACCGGCGGGCCGCTGGCATCGAGGAATTGAAGCGGACGGCGCCGCCCCCCGGGCCGGATGCGGGCGACGACGGTGGCAACGACCGACGGGGTCCGGCGGAATTGTGTCTACCCGGTGGCGCGACCCGGTAGGGTGCCGTCATGCTACTGCCCAGCCGGGTGTCTGCGGTCTTGTGTTGCCTGGTCGTGTCCGCCTCGGCGGATGCCGCCGGGCCGTGGCGCGCCGAGGAGTTTCAAAGGCCGCCGGCGGTGCACGAAGCGCCCGCGGCGCTGCAGCGCGACGGCGTGCAGGCCTTTTTCTTCGAAGGACCGGCGGCGGACGGAAAACCGACCCGGGTCTTCGCCTATCTCGGGGTGCCGAAGCTGGCGGCGGAGGAGCGGGCGCCGGGCATAGTGCTGGTGCACGGCGGCGGCGGCACGGCGTTTCCGGAGTGGGTCCGGCAATGGACGGCGCGCGGCTATGCGGCCATCGCGCTCGACACCGGCGGCAACGTGCCGGCCGCCAACGAGGCGAAACGCGAACGGCATGCCCAGGCGGGGCCGGTCGACGGCGGGGCGAGCATCGCGCTCGGCGACCGTCCTCCGTCGGACCAGTGGATGTATCACGCCGTGGCCAACGTGATGCTGGCCCACTCGCTCCTCGCGGCGCGGCCCGAGGTCGATGCCGCGCGCATCGGATTGACCGGCATTTCCTGGGGCGGCGTGGTCACGGCGGCGGTGATGGGGGTGGATCCGCGTTTCCGTTTCGGAGTGCCGGTCTACGGGTGCGGTTTCCTGGACCAGAGCGAAATGTTCGGGCCCCAGCTGGCGACGGAGGCCGGCAGCCGCTGGAGCGCGTTGTGGGATCCCTCGCGCTACCTGGCGCAGTCGGAGCGACCGATGTTCTGGGTCAACGGGACGAACGACCGGTTCTTCCATCCCCGGATGTGGCAGCGTTCGGCGCGGTTGCCCAACGGGCGCCGCACGCAACTGATGATTCCCCGGATGGGGCACAGCCACCCGGCGGGTTGGGAGCCGGCGGAGATCGCCGTGTTTGCCGACGCGGTGACGCGCGGCGGCGTGGCGCTTCCGACGGTCAGCGCGTTTCGCCGGCAAGGCGATGGGCTGACCGCGGAGATCACCGCTCCGGTGCCGCTCGCGGGCGTGCGGCTTTACTTCACGCGCGAGGCCGGGCTCCCCTCGAAACTGATTTGGGAGGAACTCGACGGCGACTGGGATGCCGAGCGCGGACTCGTGCGGGCGAAGCTGCCGGACGGCATGCGGATGTGTTTCTTCGGCGTGACGGATGTGCGGGGAATGCGGGCGACCTCGGACCTGCTGGAGCCCCAGCAGTGACCGCCGACGGGTCCCGGCTTCAGGGCAGCTTCGGGTCGGCGTGCCGGAGCGTGGCGCAGGCTTCGACGGCAACGATTGCGCCGCCGGCAAGTTCCAGGGCCAGCGGGGCGGCCTGGGTCCCGGGCGGCGCGACAAAGGTGATCCGCCGCGTGCCGCTGCCGGTGTCGTAGTCGGCGGAGCTGCCGCCCCGGAGCGCAAGAACCGGGCGGCCCTTGACCGAAACCGGTTCGGAGAACGTCAGGGTGATCCGGTCGTCGACCGCGGCCACGGTCAGGATTTTCGGCGCGTCGGTCCGCTCCGGGTCCCAGGTGCCGCCGAAGGTCCAGACCGCGGTGATGGCGGCGGGAACGGGCGCGCCGGGTGCGGACGCGAGGTTGTCGCGGTGCCACGCATAGTCGCCGCCGGTGCGGCGGGAGCCGTGGAAGTAATTGCGGTCGCCGTAGCGGTTGGTGCGGTCGTAGTCGGCGTTTCGCTTGCGGTCGGCGTCGGTGGGCGTGCCGCCGTCGAGCGGGTAGCGCACCCGGTAGGGGGCTTGGTCGCGCATCGCGGCGGAGAACGTGCAGTCGATGAAGTAGAATTGGCCGTCGTGGTGGCGGCGCGCGAGATACCAGCCGGGCGGACCATCGAAACGACAGCCGCGGAGCACGAACTTCTTGTCGGCGAGACCGCTGCCGTCGTGCCATACGGCGGCGGTCGCGGACGGGTTCAACTGGGTGATGGTCGAGTCGACCAGGTAGCACCAGCCGCGGGGACAGATGAAATCGACGGAGCCGGTCACGCGCAGCCGGGCGTGGTAGTAACGCCCGCCTTCCGCGGAGATCGGACTGCCGTCGGGCGGGGGCGCGGAGGTGCCGGCGTCGTCGGAACGGTTCTCGGCGCGACCGCGCCACAGGCTGAGCGTGTCGTTGCCGCGGCTGAGCAGGTCGCAGTCGACGATCACGGTGCGGTCGGCGCGGCCGTAGACGGCGAAGGCGTGGATCCCGAGCTGGCCGTGGGTGTTTTCGACCGTGAGATTTTCGAGGACGAAGTCGTGCGCGGTGGCGGCGAGGTTGAGCACGCCGACGCCCAGAGGGTCGCGCGGCCCGGAGTCGGTGCGGGCGTGGGCGAAGGCGAGGCGGACGCCGGTGCGACTTTCGCCGCGGAGCGTCACGCGCGGGGCGTCGACGCGGACGCGCTCGGCGTAGGTGCCGTTCCGGACCAAAATCAAAATGCGGTCGCGGTTGTCGCGCGGGATCGACTGCACGGCGGCGTGGACGGTCGTGAAATTTCCCGTGCCGTCGGCGGCGACGACGATGTCCGGGGCGAGGGCGGCGGCCGCGGCCGGGCCCGGGCAGGGGGCGCCGGCGAGCGCGAGAAGCAGGATCGTCAGGCGGCGCATCGGCAGGGCGCGGCGGGGCGCGGAGGGCGCGCGGCCTCAGGGCTTGGATTCGCCGGGTTTGCCGAGGGTGCGGCGAAGCCAGGCGACGAGCCGGCCGCGATAGCCGGGATCGACGTCGTCCCATTGCGCGAGCGGGTGGGTGCCGGCGCGGATGGTGAAGAGGTCGCAGGTGTTGCCGGCGGCGCGGAGTTTGTCGCGGAGGCTTTGCGCTTGGACGATCGGGACGCCCGGGTCGTCTTCGCCGTGGAGCAGGAGGAAGGGCGGAAGTCCGGGCTTTACGTGATAGAGCGGCGAAGCGGCGCGGAGGATCGCGAGGGACTCCGGTGTGGGGGCGGGCGGAAGGCCGAAGAGGTTGGTGTAGTTGTTGGAAATAGCCTTGGCGTTGGGGAGCGGGACCATGTCGGTGACGGCGGCGAAGCCGACGATGGCGGCGACCCGGGTGTCGGCGTCGGGGCGCGTGCCCGCGAGGCAGACGAGGTGACCGCCGGCGCTGTGGCCGAAGAGCGCGATACGGGCGGGGTCGCCTTTGTAGTCGGCGGCATGGGCTTTGACCCAGCGGATGGCAGTCAGCACATCCTCGTAGCAGGCGGGCCAGCGGTGGGCGGGCGCGTGGCGGTAGTTGATGGAGAACCAGGTGAACTTGGCCTCGTTCAGGGTTTCAAACCACGGACTGATGTCGGCATTGTCGCCGGGCTGGGGGCTCTTCGCTTTGTCGCCGCGGCGCCAGCCGCCGCCGTGGACGAGAATCGCGACGGGGAAGGGTCCGGGGCCGGCGGGCACGCTGGCGTCGAGCAGGAGTTTCCGGCCGGCCGCCTCGCCGTAGGCGATGTCGGCGGTGAACGCCGGGGCGGCCGACGCCGCGCGGGCGATACCGGCGCCGAGGGCGGCGGCCAGCACGACGAGGACGAAATGTGCAACGCGGGGACGATCTGGGGAGCGCATGGGGGCGGCGCGGCGGGTGGTTATTTTTTCGGGGCGGGAACAGAATTGGCGCTGCGGACTTTCCTGGCCGGCTCGATGGTCGTGCGGGTAAACGAGACGGAACCGGCGTGGGCGAGTTGTTCGGCGGTCTCGACGCCGGAGAAGGTGGAATCGATGAAGCGGATATTGTCGATCACGGCGCCGTCGAAGCCGGCGACGAACATCACGCGCGGGCTGCTCTTCCCGGTGACGCGGTCGAATTCGACGTTGCGGACGACGGGGCGATGCGGGCCGCGGGCGCCCTCCTCGTAAAGCAGGTCGATGGTGAGCACGGCCTCGGAGACGCGGCCGATGGTGACGTTGCGCAGGAAAACATTCTCGAGCACGCCGCCGCGGACGGCGTTGTTCTTGAAGCGGAGCGCGCGGTCGAGGTTGGGGCTGTCCATGGTGCAGTTCTCGACGAAAACGTTGCGCACGCCGCCGCTGATCTCGCTGCCAAGCACGACGCCGCCGTGGCCGTCCTTCATGGTGCAGCCGCGGATAACGATATTTTCGGAGGGGACGGCGAGGCGGCGGCCGTCGTTGTTGCGGCCGGACTTGATGGCGATGCAGTCGTCGCCGGTGTCGAAGATGCAGTTCTCGATCAGGACATCGCGGCACGATTCGGGATCGCAGCCGTCGTTGTTGGGGCCGTGGGAATTCACCGTGACACCGCGGATGGTGACATTGGTGCAGAGCACGGGGTGCAGCTCCCACATCGGGGAGTTCACGACGGTGACGCCCTCGATGAGGACGTTGCGGCAACGGTAGGGCTGGACGAAATTGGGGCGCAGGAACGAGCCCTCGCCATGGATGCGCCGGGCGACCGGCACGCCGGCCTCGCCCTCAGCGAACAGTTTGTCGCGGCCGGGCACCTGCTTGGTGGTCACGCCGGGGGCTTTGCGGTTCCAGCCCCACCAGTTGTCGTAGCTCGCGGAGCCGTCGAGGGTGCCGGAGCCGGTGACGGCGATGTTTTCCTGATCGAGCGCGTAGATCAGGGGCGAGTAGTTCATGCACTCGACGCCTTCCCAGCGGGTGAGGACGAGGGGGTATTTGGCGGGATCGGGGATGAACTTGAGCGTGGCACCGGCGGAGACGTGGAGATTCACGCCGCTTTTCAGGTGGACGGCGCCGGTATGAAACACGCCGGGCGGCACGACGACCCGGCCGCCGCCGGCGGCATGCGCCGCGGTGATGGCGGCGGCGATGGCGGCGGTGTTGTCGGCTCCGCCCGGAGTCGCGCCGTGGGCGGTGATGGGGAAGTCGCGCGCGGGAAACGCGGGCGGGCGGATCCGCGCGAGGACGGCGGGCACCGTTTCCCAGCCGACCGACCCGGCCGGCGCGCCGATGGCCGACTGCGGAGCCGGGCCGGCGCAGCCGCCGACGGCGCCGCCGATCACGGCGAGAGCAATCAGGCGAAACGCCAAGGTCATGGGGGAGGGGCGGACGGGCCGGGGCGGTCGTGACATCACGGGTGTATCACGAACCGGAGTCGGCGCGGTGACGAGCTTTTCGGCCACGTGTCCGCGTGGCTTTGGGGGATAGTCAGGCCGGAGTTGGCGCGATACCGGCGGCCCCAGGGAGAACCATCCGCGTTCGGTGCGGCCGCCGATTGCCGTTGGGTGTCGTCGGGGGGGCCGGCGCGGGCCTGCGGCGGGCTCGGCAAACGGGCCGCCGGCCCGACGGGGCGGGGGGCTCAATAGCCGGCGTCGGCGAGCTGGCGACGGACGGCCCGGAGGGCGGGACCGACCTGGTTGGGCAGATCGGTCCAGATCGGCTCGAGCGCGAGGCGGTCGTTGTAGCCTACCTTGCGCAAGGCGCGCAGGAACGGGCGGAAATCGTCGCCGTGGGTGCCGGGCGCGGCGCGGTCCTGGTTTTCGGCGAGGTGGGCGTGGCGAATGAGCGGGCCGACCTTCAGGATGTCGTCGGGGGATTCGCCGTTGCGCAACATGTGGAAGAGGTCGACGAGCAGTTTGACGGAATTCTGGTTGGCGCGGCGGACCGCTTCGGCGCCCTCGAGGATGGTGTTGACGAGGTTGCATTCGCCGCGGTTGAGGGGCTCGACGACGATCGTCACGCCGGCCTCCTCGGCGAGCGGCCCGAACTGCTTGAGCAGGTCGACGTATTGCTCGAAGCCGGTCGCAATCGGGAAACCGGCGGGGACCATGCGGGCGCCGGCGCTGCCGAAGACAATGTGGGTCATGCCGATTTCCTTGGCGCGGCGGAAGACGACGTGCGCGTAGCGGTCGAGGCGGGCGTAGTCGATGTCCGGGCCGCTGCATTTCAGGGCGGCGGGGAGAAGGACGTTGGCCGCAGGCATGGGATAACCGCAGGCGCGGAGGGCAGCGGCGCGCGGCGCGAAGTCGGTGTCGGGCGCCTCCGGCGTGAGGAAATTGACGACGTGACCCTCGATGAAATCGCAGTCGGGGCGGCTCGGGAGGGTCGCGAGGGTGGCGGGGTCGGTGCAGAAGCCGATTTGCATGAGTCCA
>JACCDQ010528334.1_pt1 | contig 19069 bp, 18 predicted proteins | sample 7446031 | NCBI WGS metagenome assembly JACCDQ01 (sample SAMN15323442, study PRJNA562643) | freshwater metagenome | isolation source: river surface water | place: USA:Blue River Watershed | collected 2017-08-17
AATCTCCAGCTGGTGATTTAGAAAAAAATATTCATGCACTATTGCAGAGCGCATTCACCAAATTGGCGCTTGTATCTCGAGAAGAGTTTGACGTGCAAACAGAAGTCTTGCGTCGCACGAGAGAAAAACTCGAAGCTTTAGAAAAGAAATTAACTGAACTAGAGCATTCAAAATAAAACGATAACATGAGCCTTGCCGTCTTATACAGTCGCGCACTCACAGGGATAGAAGCCCCTGAAGTTATTGTTGAGGTTCATTTAGCAAACGGCTTACCCAGCTTCACCATCGTCGGCTTACCAGAAGCAGAAGTAAAAGAAAGTAAGGATCGCGTACGCGCAGCCTTGCAAACTGCACAGTTCGAATTTCCATCACGTCGGATTACCGTCAATTTAGCCCCTGCGGATTTACCAAAAGAAAGCGGACGTTATGACTTGCCTATTGCTTTGGGCATTTTGGCGGCTTCAGGACAAATCCCTAAAAAAACATTAGCGCAATATGAAATTGCTGGGGAGCTTGCACTCACAGGAGAGCTCCGCCCAATTAGAGGGGGCCTAGCAATGGCTGTGGGAATTGCTAAGAGTTCGAATGACAAATCTCGCACACAAAGAACTTTTATCTTACCTACAAGCAGCGCAGCAGAAGCTGCCTTAGTAAATAAAGTAGCTGTTTTAGGAGCAAGCTCACTCTTAGAGGTTTGCGCACATCTGAGTGAGCAGACGCAAATTCCAAACTACGAAATCCATCTTGAGCAGCCACCAATAAACTATCCCGATTTCAATGAAGTTAAAGGGCAAACGCTAGCAAAACGTGCTTTAGAAATTGCTGCTGCTGGCGGCCATAGCGTTTTAATGGCGGGACCTCCGGGCACTGGAAAATCGATGCTGGCATCGCGCTTCCCAAGTATTTTGCCAAACATGACTGAACAAGAAGCTTTAGAGGCTGCATCTATTCAATCTTTAAGCAATCAATACAAAACTGAAAACTGGGGACGCAGGCCTTTTCGCGCGCCTCACCATACAGCGTCTGGGGTCGCCTTAGTTGGGGGCGGATGATAAATCTATTGTTAATTGAGAATTAACAAGATTATTTGAGAATGTACACAGTTATGTGAGAATATATGTAAAAAATAATCTCAAAATTAATTGTGAATACCACTCCTTTTCCTAATATATCCCTATCAAAACTATTTCCTAATGATAATCATAACTGGCGTATTACATGGATTGGTGGGCGGCTTCACCAACGCTTTGGACTGCAACTAGAAGTTACGGTACACATCTCTAGATTATTCCCAGTCAAAAATCCAAAAGGAATTAAACCACTAGTAGCTAAAAATCTTTCTGGTTTGCATACAGAGTTTTTAGCGAGGATTGGATATCAAAGTCTTATCTATATTGGATCGGTCTGGCGAAATGGGAAAAATGTTAGTAATGAATTCAAATACGATGAGTTTGAAAAAAATGTAGACACATCGAAAGCGCAAACAATAAGTTTCAATCAAACTGACCAATTCGGTCATAAAATACTTCCATCATACCCACTGGGTAAAGAAGCTTATCGTAATCTACAAGATTCAACTCTGATTGCGATTCCACTCAATGGTGATCCATATGGGTTATTAATCCCCGTTTCTGAGATCGTTCGCTTTTACTATTTAATTTCTTCCTCAATGTCTCTAGCCGTTTATCACGGGCTATTCGAAAAATTGACTGATGGTGAAGTGACATTTGACCCAGTAGAAAAGCATGTCGAATTCACTTTAAGCAATGGTGTAAGTGATAGAAATTCTCCAATTATTGCTCGCTATCATTCAAGTCCCTACATGAGGGACAGGGTGAAAGAGATCCATCAATGGGCACAGCTGAACTCTGCTGGAAAAACTGAAGTTAAATCATCTTTTACTTTCTTCCCATTCAGTGGGAAATCCAAGTTAAGTTTTCAGGGTATTGAAATTACAACAGAAGGTAATCAAAAGCGTATTTTGTGTACGAGCTTACTCAAATGCACTGCGCCCATGAGTTTTCGTACGGCAATATCCAGGAAAAAAGAAGCAAAACCAAAAACCGAAGTTGGAGTAGATGAGCCACAAGAATTAGCGAACGTTTGGCCAATATTTTCAGATGAAACCGATGATGTAATTAACCCTTATGAAGAGTCCTCTAAGCGGCACGTAACTAAAACTGTCGTTGAAGTTGAAGAGCGATTTTCTAGTTTTAAGTACAGCTCTATCGCATACAGAAAAATCATGTATGTTAGCGATACAGCTATTAAAGTCATACGGGACGTAGATGCAACTCCCAAAGAGGTGAATACAGGAGATGGCACACATGGTGACAGTAATACCCGAATGCTTGAGTTAGAGATAGATGTATTACCAGAAGGATTTGTAAGTCATATTCCAGAAAGACTACAAATGTTCCTCGATGTTATTAGTTCTCTTAGAAATGAACCAGGATGGAGTGTTGATACGATTCGGGTATCACTCCCGGATAAATTCAAAAGTGATAAAACAAAAAGAGAAGTTGCTACTACTAAAGTCGGAATAGATTACCTGAATGGGCTATTCAAAATATCTGCAGCTAAAAATACATGGGTTGAAATTAAACTTGGTAGCGTCATAAAGCATCGTGGAATTATTATTGTTGAAATTCAATACAATCAAAAATATTGGTATTTATTTGACCTGGAGGCTGATCCCGTTACCAATAACGAAGACCTTGAAAAAGGGTCTTCAATACTTTTGATGTTTGTCGATGATGGCAAAAAATTGGTCAATGAGCAGCTTTATACATTTATGGAACGTTGTGTCTCGAACAAAGGCTGGCCTTCATCGTTGTTAGAATTCGGTATAGAAGTTAAGTCAAAAAGATTTAAGCATAAAGGTGACCTCAAACAGCGCCTCAAAAAGACCATATCAGGCGTCTAATATTGGACCATAGAAGTGAAAATAATAATAACGCTATTTCTATTAAATCTTTTCAGTAGCACGACCTTAGCAGAGACAATCGTTGGACGGGTTGTCGGTGTAGCAGACGGAGACACAATCACTGTTTTGGACTCTACTAAAACTCAATACAAAATCAGACTTTCAGGTATTGATGCACCTGAGAAGAAACAGGGATTTGGTAATGTTGCCAAGAAGTCATTATCGGATCTGGTATACGATAAACAAGTAAGCGTTGAGTGGGAAAAACAAGACAGATATGGACGAATTGTCGGCAAGGTGCTTGAGGCAGGTATAGATGCTAATCTTGAGCAAATTAAACGTGGAATGGCATGGCACTATAAAAAATACATGAATGAGCAAGTATTACAAGACCGGCTGGATTACCTGCACGCTCAACAGGATGCGAAAAATGCAAAAATTGGATTATGGGTGGACTCAAATCCAATTCCCCCTTGGGAATACAGAAAAGATAAACGGAAATTTTCATCCCAGAATTAGCTTAATAACCTTTAGGAAAAATAATGATCGATTTCGGTAGTTTAATTGGTACAAAAAAAGAAATAGCCACTTATGACTTGGATGTATTGTTTTCTTCTTTGGATGTTAAGGGCACTCATACTGAGCCGAGACCAGCTCAACGAGAGGCGATGGCAGAACTTACAAAACGCCATCAAGAAAAAGACCTGATATTAAAAATTAGTACTGGCGCTGGCAAGACAACTGTCGGACTGCTTTATCTATTGGGACATATGAAATTGACCAAAGCGCCAGCTGTGTACCTGTGTCCAACAGTACAATTGATAACGCAAGTTCTGAATGAAGCGAAAAAACTAGGTATCGCAGCTTACGAATACGGTGGCGGTGAGACATATCCCAATCATGCCTGCACCCGTGGTGATGCAATTTTAGTTTGTACCTATGAAAAACTGTTTAATGCTAAAACAACCTTCCATCGATCTGATGTCAATATCGTCCCTTGTGCAATCGTATTGGATGATGCGCACGCTGGGGCTGAGATTGTCAGGAAACAATTTACTTTATCGCTTCAAGGAGATGTTTATCTAAAGCTGCTAGATATACTAGATACGGCTTGTGGTTCATACGACAGATCCACTTGGAAAGATATAAAAGGTGGTGATCCATCTGCATTATTAGAGGTACCACATTGGATTTGGACCGATCATTTAAGATTGGTTCAAGAGCTTTTACACATGCATAGTGGTGAGCCAGACTTTATTTTTGTTTGGCCGTATTTACAGAACATGCTCACATTATGTCGATGTGTTATCAGTGGTGCCGGCGCCGAAATTGCCCCTGAAGTTTTACCAACGAATTTTGTCAAAGCATTTTCAATGTCGGCCCATAGGCTATTTATGTCGGCCACCTTAGCTGATGACTCTCTTCTGACTAGAGAGTTTGGTGTATCCAAAGATGCTGCAGCCACACCGATACTCCCGCCTTCAGACAGGGGGCTAGGCGAACGCATGATACTGGCTCCCTCATTAGTTAATCCTGATCTTGATCGAGACTACATCATTGGTTTATGTGCTGAACTATCTAAATTGCATAATGTAGTTGTATTAACATCAAGTGGAGAGCTTGCAGCTGACTGGGTTCTGGCAGGTGCACAATATTATGCTGGAGATAATTTTTCGGAAGGTGTCAGTAAATTACGTGACGCTGAATCTGGTACAAAATTTGTAGTCTTTTCACAACGGTATGATGGTGTGGATCTACCAGATGATGCATGCCGCGTATTAGTGGTTGATGGAATACCTTACGGGGCAAGCCTGATAGATAAGCAAGATCAGCAAATGGTTCTGACCCCAGGTGGGGTACGCAATAGAACGATATTTCGTATAGAGCAAGGTATGGGGCGCCCAGTCAGATCACATGCAGATTTTGCTGTTGTATTGCTGGCTGGACAGGACTTAACTTCATATGTGGGTCGTAACGATGTTCTAGCCGCAATGACTACTGATACTCGTAATCAACTACAACTATCTATTGAGCTTGCCGAATTAATCCAGAAATCAAATCCGGATAAACCGCAATCAGCTATCCGTGCAGCAATAGATCAGTGCCTCAATCGAGATGCTGGATGGAAAGAATACTACAATCAAAAAGTACGAAGCGTAGCGAAAAATGCTCCTAATATTGATACAGTAAAAATCAATTTAGCCTATGAAGAGCGTGAAGCGCATATATTGGCGATGAATAACCAAGCGATCGACGCCACTCCAACATTCCATAAAACGGTATCTACGAGTGGCCTAAATGATGATGAGCTTGGCATTTATTTGCAGCGACTTGCAAGAATTACATACCTTCACGATCCTGCCGCTGCCATGAAGATCCAACAGGATGCCAGAAAATATTGTTTTGCGACATCTTTACCCATGGCTATGTCCCATAGACCCTCTGCACCAGGCACCAAGACTGTTGCAGAGAAGGTGATTGGCTGGATGAATAAATTTTCCTCATTAAATGCGGCAGTCATTGAAACGAGGAGAATCAGTGATAGATTAGACCTTAATGCCAAACCTCATATCGTAGAAGCTGCTATTCAGGCTTTAGGAGAAGCTCTTGGTGCAGACTCTATTCGTCCTGAAAAGGAATATGGTGCTGGCCCGGATAACTTATGGTTATGGGGAGACAAGGCCTTTGTAATTGAAGCAAAAAATGAAAACGAACATAGCCTGCACAAGAAAGACTCAGGGCAGTTGCATGATAGCTTGCAATGGGCACGGGAAAACTATCCAACCTATGCAGATCGTTTGATTCCATTGACTGTAGCCAAAATATGGAATGCCGATAAGGATGCTCATTATTCACAAGATACTAGAGTACTTACTCAAGAAGGTTGCCAATTGCTTGGTCAGGCATTGCAGCAGTTATGTCAAAAGCTCGCGAAGAATGGCCCCGTGTTTTTAGTAGCCGCAACGGTTCTAGAGGAAATGAACAATTTCAAATTATCCCCAGACCAGTTTGTTAATCTATATACGAAGCGAATTGAATAGCTTATGTAAATTTTTACGGTACTGTATCCATGCACAGCAGCGAGCAGACTATAACGCCCGCTAATAATCGGTGACCAAGCCAAGCGATAGTCATCGAGCCATAGATCAACAGGTGGCGCATCGAAAGTGCGGTGCACAGGTGTTAGAACAGGAAGAAGCTTTAGTGGGCTAGCCCGTATCACGTGGTCACCGAGATGTAGAAGCTGGTTCCTGGCTGCAATTTCGGATAACACGGTAGACAGAACCGTCATGGAAAACGAGACTATGCAACCGCATAGTTGTGTTCTCGATAAACTGTTCTGCTGCGCCTTTCATTGCATTCCAAATTATTCATTTACTATCACAACGTAGCGAAATGAGCTTCATTGTGTAAGCGTCTGAATAATTTTTCTAGCACCAAACATTCTATTTTTCGATTGTTATCAACCATGAAATACGAATACCCATTTTGCTAAGATACTATTGGCTGAAAAACTTCAGCTTTTTCATTTAAAAAATGTTTTTCAAAAAGAGGGAGCGCTTCACGTCCATGTGCAGCACCTAGACCACGCAAGCGACCAATCATTTCTATGCTATCAAGCTTAAATTTGCCTACCGGCACTCTAGGTTGAAATGGAAAAAATCGTGGTGATTCTTGCCTATGGTCAGAAAGTAACATTGCTGTTCCATCTGAACCTCTAGACTGCCCTTGCATAAAAAGTGAAGTTGATTTTAACAACAATCCGGCATAACCAGTATCTATTGGAATATCCAGAGCCTCTTCTGTGCAACCCAATCGTACTATGTAAAGATCATCTTCTCTCCAACCAAGTACACTTCGAGCTTCAACTGCCGCTAAGCCAACGGGGTTGTTAGCCCAAATCCCACCATCAATCATAGGAGCTCCACTTGGCATCGGATGAGCTTGAAAGTAAGTCGGTGCAGCTGCAGTTGCTAGCGCCACATTAACAGCACTTTCTTTCCAGTCGAGTTGAAGCCTAGGATGATGCTTAGTCTTGAAAACATAAACATCTTCCTTGTCTGCATGGTAAGCCGGTACTATAAGGCGAACTTTACTGTCACCTAAACGGTTAGATTGAAATGCACGCTCCAATGCCTTGCGCAGCTCAGTAGAGTCATATTTAGGAGCGATTATTTGTTTGCTGGTATTTTTCTTTCCGCATAACCAACCTTTGAGTTTTGTAATGCCACTTTGCACATCAAGAGGATTGTGCTGATTAAAAATGCGCGGGCCATCATTCACGTAAAATTGCGTAATCTCCTTAGCCGACATTCCCAAACCCAATCCAAGCGCTATGATCCCGCCTGTAGATGTGCCAGCCATCAAATCGAAATATTCGGCGATTCTTTTGCCCGTTGCTTCCTCTATAGTTTCTAGAAATGCTGCTGCAAACACACCTTTAATGCCGCCACCATCTAGTGATAATATTTTTCGTGTACTTTGCTGCATTACTCTTCTCCTGGATGTTTACCACCACCTTGCCACTCATCCGTAGCAAGCCAATGTTCGAAATAATTTAACCATAGGTAGGACCATGGCACGATTGTGTCAGCGATTGATTTATCTGGAGTCCACTCGTCGTAGCTTGGGAAGTGTAGACATAACATTACTGGGTTTGTCGAATAAACATGTGGTAAATATCTATCACTCGCCAATTCCGTAAGATTTGGGCTCAATACAAAAACGTCCGGTAAGCCCAATTTTTTATAATGAATGCGAAGTTGATACGCCCGACTCAAAAGAGTGGGTCTTGCTTCAAATGTCCAGATCAACTCACCATTTCTAACTGAGCCACGCCCACGGCAAATTGAACTGGACTTTAGTCTCATCCATTGTTGTTCTGGGCTTAGTGTTTTTGCCATAATGGTAAGAACTAACGCCCGAAAAATGTATTTTTAGGAACTGTTACAGAGCCTAACGCAGGTGCACTTGTTAGTCCCAATGCTGGAGCAATGATCAATGACCCGGCGATTCGTGCTTCATTAATGGGCTTATTAATGGATGCAAGCGTTTCACGGACGAGTTCTTTTTTTGCTCCAAATTTATGAGATAAACTTTCAGCAAATCTGTCTATACCCTCAATCATAAGCAATGATTGTATCGACGTTAATGCGTCCTCATGCCATTCGTTAAAAGCTGCTGCTAAACGTGGATCGTGGTTCCATTTGTCTGCGAAATTCTCACCCGATGTTGTTTCATTTTCAATGATGAAATATTTTTGACCAAAACGCATCTCAGTCTTAATGAAACTTGGCATCTCGCGAATCACTCCAATAATAAAGTCGAATGCATTGGTATGTAGTCGTTGAGTAACGCATTCTGCATATGCCCAGCTGGCGAGTGTCGTAATAATGACGGAGATTGGAGCAAGTTCAGAACGGTTACTCATGGTGAACATGTGGTCACGATGACGCTTTAGTAGCTGAATGATACGTTTAAGCACAGGTTTGGTCATCGACTGCTCTGGCAATGGAGCAATATCAGCTCGCGCTTCAGCGAATGACTTTTCAAGCAAATTAAAATGAGGATTTAGTGCTGAATATTCTTCGATTTTTTTAATATAGCCTTTTGGATTGGTAGGCTTCCATTCAGCAAGTTTTTTATCTGGCACTAATTCTCCACCTTGATAGCACTGTGGATTGTCAATTGATGGAGTGATATCAAGGTGAAATTCGTTCGCATAGTTGATACGCCAGCAACGCTGTTTCTCTTCGAGCATCCCACGGTAAGTTCCATGCTCTTTTAAGCGCGAACCAATCAATGCTTTTACTTGATGTGGATGTGAATTAACTGCTAAGCCAGGCAAATAGCAGACTAAATCAATATCAAACTCATTGCTGGCAATAGGTTTAATGGCTGTGCCGAGAGCAATGGAACCTTGGGGATAGATTTTCGCATCATTTAAGACTTGCAAAGGCGAGTCGGCAAGCCAGGTGCCAACGGCTTCGTATCTATCTTTGGCAGTTTGGTATTGAGTTTCAGTAATATCAAGTTGCTGGCATAGCTGGTCGAGCAGGCTAACAACCATTTGTTTCTTCCGTGTATTTAATAGTGCTATATTCGTATCAAAATTCATATGAACCTTTCCCGAGTCAGAAACTCGTGTTAGACTTACTTGTCGAAATCGACAACTTGTACTTAATGTAAATAATCTTAGCGATACTTGTCGATTACGTCAAGTTAAAGTTTGTGGGAGTGTAATATGGAAGAATCTGGTAGAATTTTATTTGCGAAGCGATTACGGGATGCTCGCGAAAGATTACGCGGTTTAACGCAAACCCAATTAGCTGAAAAGACGGGCTTGCCGGCCACCACGATTTCACATTTTGAAAATCCAGAGGGAACGCGTAAACCATCTTTTGATAATCTCAGAAGATTGGCAAATGCACTTGAGGTAACAACCGATTACCTTTTAGGTTTATCGGATGACTTTGTGACGGTGGCTACAGACAGTGCTTTGTATCGTGATGTTCAAAACCTCACCGATCAAGACAGAGACTTCGCACAAATGATGATCAGAAAAATGCTAGAGAAGAACCAACCTAAGGAGTGAAAAATGTCCGATTCTCGACTTAAAGATGCTACTTTGCATGCAGAAAAGCTGGTCAGAGATGAAAAGCTTGAACTTCCAATTGATTTAATGGCATTAGCGCATAGTCGGGACATTTTGATTGAAGCCAAGCCAGAAAGCGCCAAAGGTGTGTCAGGCATGTTGTTGCAAGTCGGTAATAATTTTGCTATTGGTTATGCAACTCATATAAAGAGTAAAGGCTTTCAGCGTTTTAGTATTGCTCATGAACTAGGTCATTTCTTTCTGGACGGACATCCTGAACATGTTTTTAAAGGTGGGAAACTTATGCACGAATCTCATGCAGGATTTGGCTCAGGAGATCAAATAGAACTGGAAGCGGATCATTTTGCTGCCGGATTACTTATGCCGTCACATTTGTTTAAGGCTGAGGCTGGTAAATATTCAGATGGTTTTACAGCCATTGAGAAACTGGCAGAACGATGCGAAGCTTCTTTAACTGCATCAGCAATAAGGTATGCTGAATTGACGGATGCCGCAGTGGCAGTAGTAATCAGCACAGGTCCAACAGTTAATTATTGTTTTACCTCTAGTGCAATGCGAAGTATTCGGGGATACAAACATCCGCTTAAAGGTTCTTTATTGCCCCGCGACTCATTGACTCGAGCCTTCAATCAAACTGATAGCAATATCCTTACCGCGCAAAGAGAGGATGACAGCGCTGATTTGATCGCATGGTTTCGCGCTGAAGATGAAATTGATGCGTATGAAGAAGTATTGGGGCTTGGTGAATATGGCAAGACGATGACCATAATTACAGCCGAGCTTTCTGATCAAGATGAATAATTTAGATTGTATCGAGCAAATTCAGTAAGTGCTGACGAAATTCAGCAACTGTTTTGCATTCATCCATAGTGTCATTAAAAAACACATAATGCTCGACTGTTTGTCTGATAGTAACTTTATTGTGATTGTATTTTTTCGTTGGATCTGGTTTGACAAAAACAAACTTTTCCTGCGGCTCTTGGTAATGCAATATGATCCAAACATCTTCGTCAAGATGACTCTGTGCATAAGTCAATTTGTCAGGACGTACCCAATAATCACCTTCACGCATTCGTTCTGTGCCAGATACTTCGACAGACAACAAAACCACTTTGCTATCCCTACAAATTACCTCAATATCTGGTTTTCCGACCTCTTCAGGATGAGAGGCGATGTACTCTGTCGAATTGGCACCAAATCCAGTAATGACAGGGTCGAGCCTTGAATCGAAACTGGCAATGAGTTCTTGGACTTTGTTGAGTCGGACTTTTTCGTTAGCCCAAGAGTCTTTGTACTGGTTTTTAAAATGAAAGCTTTCAAGTTCTTTAATTTTTTCACAGGAAAACTCACTGCCAACTTCAAGATTTAAGGCTGGGAATGTCCGCTCACGAATACTGGTACAGTATGCCCCATCGACAAATATCCAATAACGCTCTTTCTCAGGCTTGTGGACGATACTCGTAATCTTCGGCATGACGCAGTGTCCTTGGTCGTTTATCTTCTGTGGTTAGCGAGCCATACTGATTGCCCCACCCGTCATAACCTTCTCGCACTTGTCTAGCAAACACATCTAATCTTGGCCCTTTAAAACTCTTGGCAACCTGTTGGTAGAAAGAGTCTGGTTTTGCGCTATGGATGGTTGGTGATTCTGTAAAACAAGTTTGCATTTTACCTAAATGCTCACGTTCAAACACAGCTTTTCCCTTATAGCCGAAAAGTACGTGTTCAGTGATAATTTGATATGGGCCGAATGGGCATGGACCTGTGCGCTTATTCCATGTAACCATGGTATAAAAAGTAAAGCCCCATTCTTCCATCAGATCAAAAGCCGTTTTTAATATGGGTTCACCTGTTTTGCGATCTTTGCTGTTAGTCGCCCACAGCCATAAGAAACTTTGATCTTCAGCCCATTGGTTTACAGGCAACGCCAACAACTCATCCTTCCCCATGGTAGGGTAATCCAATGTTGTAGTTTGGTTTGGGCGCGATTTACGCTTTCCTGTTTTGCCTTGGTTCCAAGGTGGGTCAATTACAAGAACTCGATAGCGCTTATCCAACACTGGCTGGGTATTTTCTGTATGACAAGCTCGTGCGTTCATATACTTCCTTATAAGGGTAAATCGGTTTGTTTGCTACCGCCCCAGCGTCCTTTTGCCGCGCCACCACGAACTTTGTTTGGTTGAATTTTTACTTTATCCAGCAAATGTTTAAACTCAAGGTCGTTAGCTACCAATTCACCCATAAGCAAAGCTACGATAGCCCAATGCGCAGGCACTTGCCCTGTTTGGGCATAATTGGTAATTGACTTACTGTTAAGCCCGACCAGTTCAGCAAACTTCTTGTTCGTAAGCTTGGCTCTGCCGATATTGCTTTTAAAAGTGTCATAATCCATTACACTTTGTAACATATTGTGATTTATGTAGTCAATACATTTATTAATTGACTTTACAAATAAATCAATGTCATTTTAACATTAAATAATGTATTTTTTGGCTGTTGATTATTAATATTGAGTGGCATTGAGATACAAATACCAAGGATCGGAAATTTGGTTTACGGCTCAACACTGCAACCTGCGATCAAGAACCCCAACATTCTTACCCAATAGAACCACCTATAACGCCCCCACAATTACGTTAATTGGTTTATCATTAATCCCATGAAAAGAAATAGAAGAACCATTTCGCAAGATAATCAAACTAGCGTTGGTAGCACTTCCGTTGCTAAAGACTCCAGGGTAAGAAATTTATTGTCCAAGAAACTAATGAAGATTGCTGCTGACCCTGAGCTGGCGTTCGCTTTTTTATTAAAGGCCGGCATCATCAATAAATCAGGAAACCTTACTGAGCATTATCGATAATTTCAGCAGGCCATTAATGTTGCTTTTGCAAGCAAAGAATATCGGATATTTGAAAGTCATGTTGTAAATTATCATGAAGCCATCAGGAGCCCTTAATGCGCATCGAGAGGCCATTCGCCTTGTGGTTGAATCACATAATGCTAGGAATCCACGCGTCTTTGGGTCGGTGATTTATGGTGAAGATACCGAAGATAGCGATCTAGATTTATTGGTTGATACAACGCCAGAGACAAGTCTTTTTGATATTGCAAAAATTAAAAGCAAACTCCAGAAGTTGCTGGGAGTGCCTGTTGACGTGCTAACGCCAAAGGCTCTTCCGGATAGTTTCCGTGACCGCGTCCTGGTAGAAGCAGAATCTGTATAAAAGATCAGGATGGATGCATTGCACTTTTGCACAGAATCATTACAATGACCCTACAACTCTCCTCTAGCGAAAGTCATTAGGTTAACTTATCGTCTGAGGCGAAAAAGCCGCTCATCAGTAGCGGCTTTTTCATTTGCATAACGTAACCGGCATGTGGCAAATTGTTTCCCTGCAAATCACGCTTTAACTACTTCATTTATTTCGCTCATGAATTTGGTATTGATTAATTCAAAATACTTCATGGCACATGTAACCGATATTCCAAATGCTTTAACTAGCACTTTAGGGTGTTTCAACCCTCTTTTTAAGGATAACCTGAGACTTCTTATCGCTTTAGTGTTGTGTAACCGAGGGTTATTGATATATTTCTGATACCGGCTTTTAAGCCTTTGGCTACAAGATAATTCTTTGCTGTTTGAATTTCTTCTTGTGTCGGAGAGTACTGACGATAGTTTAAATATTTCTCAATTATCGAATGAAACCAAAAAGGTGGCTCTGCGCAATCTTTTAACAGGTAGGCACTAGTAAGGTTTAGCTCATTACTTACTTCAATGAATCTCCATGGCCATTTCAAGGTTAACCAAATTGCACAGTAAAATAATTGGTGTCTTTCACGAACATTTAGCTTCTCAAAAGTAATGATTCCAGCATGGTGAATTTCCACATTCCCAAAGCCTAACCTCTCTGTTATATATGGCAGTAAACATCTAGCTCTGCGTTTAGAAGACATAACTACACAGAGATGCCTCAATACATCGAATAGCTGATGCGAGTATTGAACAGTTAAGTTTTCAGTAAACGCCCATCCAAGCTCGTGAAAGTCTAATAAAGTCCGGTACTGAACAGTAGTCTGCCAGTCATTACAATAAATAATGCTCTTGCTGGCATCGCGTAAATCATAGCTGCATTTATAGCAATTAACGATGGACCGAGGTTTAATTAGTGATCGTATACCCATTTCCACACGATGAAAGTTAATTGCACTCCCACAGCTAGGGCAGCGGTCATGCAACAAAATGTGGTGTTTCTCGCATTCGGTATAAAAAGCTAGTCGCCAATATTTTCTGAAATATGGTTCTTTATCATGTGCCAAACAAATTGGACAATACTGTAAGCCATAGGCTTTGTGAGTGCGGTGATATATACCTAATGGATTGATCCATTTCGTGTTGCCATTCGGTTGATGACTCTCATACAAAATACCCTCGTAAGATTTGAGAGTGGTATCTTTGACTCTATCGATGCTTGTTCCGGTTGCAGTCGCAAGATGGTGTAGTAGCCAATCCGGGGCAAGTTTATCGATATCTCTATTCCAGATATTTTTCCCCTGCCCGAATACAATGCTACAAAAGGTTTGCAGCTTTAAGCCATGTGCATGTGCCAGCCGGACTACCCAGGACGACAACAGTTCATCAGGATATGGTTTTAGATGAATTGGCCATAGATTTCCACTAAGACCATTCATCATAATGGGTTAACTTTTTTGGTGACTTATTCGCACTGATGGCGATTTGTAGCCGCAGTTGTTTAATGCATCTGCTGTGATACATTCCGGCTGATCAGGCTTGCTGTGTTTGATGGCCCATACTGCTGCTTGATTTAATAAAGCCGATATTTCCCCAATCAGTCCCTCGGTGATTGCATAGATTTTTGTGGCGAGATCTTTTTCTATCAAATTGGATGGGTCACGAAGCGGAATGATATGTTCCATGCTGGCTAGAAATCTTAGAAATTGGGTATCTAATTTCCACTTCGTTAATCGTTCAACAGGGAAACGATTTGATATTTGTGGATCGGTTAGAAAGGCCCTAAAGGCATCTTCAGTGCCCACGCCAACAATTGGCACCTTCAATGCATTACCTAAAGTCTTAAGCGCAGTTAGAAAATGCCTTTGCTCTCTTGGAGAGCCGGTTAACAAGTTGTGTATCTCATCAATAACGATGATACCCAAATCAATTTTACCAAGTACATTCACTACTAGATCTTCTAAAACATCTGATTTTATATTCGGTTTATAGGGTGAAATCAGCAAATCTAAAATCTTTTTATACAGATGGTCTATGTCGCCGTCCGAGGGTGCCTCTATCAGCAAAACAGGCACTCTTATGCTTTGCCCAGCAAGATTGTCATGAGCTGGGTTTTTACTGAAAAAGTAATTGATTAACCTGGTTTTTCCGTTATTTGAGTCTCCAATAATAAGCATATTAGGCATACGCTCAATTTTGGGATGTGCGACTAAATCCTCTAACTTAGTAAGTATTTCATTCGCTCTGTCATAGCCAACCCACCGGTCTTTTAATATATGCTGGATTCGCTCTTTGTTACTTAACTTCATCACTTCCTGAGCGCCTTCTGATAAGTGCTTATAGTCACTCATACAGCCTCCTCAATATCATCAAATGGAGTAATTGGCTGTGAGAAAATATCGTCAGCTTGGCTGATATGCACAGAAGTAAGGGGTGATGAAGGTTGAGTGATTGCAGTGTGTTCTTTTGCTTTTGCCCATCTTTTCTTTTTTGCATGTAATTTACGGGCAGCTTTTGTTTTTGTCTTTTCGGTTTCTACAATAGCATCCATTTTTCTTATTGCCCCAAAAATCAGGTCTTCATTCGGGTTTGTATATCCTTCTTGACGAAGGTTTGCTTTGGCTGCTCGGAGTTCCCAAATACTTATAGCTGGACGTGTAATGTCTCTATATGGCACTTCTATGTAGCTCTTTGTATCGGGCTCATAGAAATAGATTCTGCTCATGTCACGTGGATCATATCTGCAAACAAATACTCGTTTATTATTTTTGCTATTAGGATTTAATGTATTAATCCATCTCCGAAGACTGTCATGGTAGTAAAATATATTTTCCAATAAGACACCGTACTCTTGCACAGTCCGTTCTTTGTAAGGCATGAAGTCCAACTTCAACTTGTATTCATCAGCAATTCTTTGTGGCAATCCGATACCAGGTTGTTTGTCATCGCCTAATAAGCCTCTTTCATATTTGATGATTGGGGGTATGCCATTGTTTCCTTCGTGAGGTTGGTGGTGGTAATACTCGACAATGTATATTGCAAACCATTGCTCTAAGGCGCTTAAAGTCATGCATGCATGAGCTTCAGAATCATAATCGCCTCTGTCTCGGACGTTAGAGCGTGTAGTGCCAGGCAGGTTATGAACCTCGCTCATAAATGTCCTGAAAGAGCGCTCTACATGTCCGCCATATTGAGGTTGGCCTTTGGGCCTTTTTTCAGCAACTATGTCATGTTCTTTGCATGCTGTTCCAAGCATGGTCCCTCTAAACTCTTTTGCATTGTCTGTATGTATTACGCGCATTTTGCCCCATACAGGATATGGAGTAGTAATATCCATCTTTGCCAGCCAGGTTTCTTTTGGCAATATCGCATGTGATAAACAAAGACCAGTAGATAACGCACCTACTGGGTCTAGTCCAATGTAGTAACCCATAACCACTTTACTATTAACGTCTAAGCATAACGTTAAATTTGGCCTGCCTATTGGTCGCCTATCTTCATCATCCTCCACAATTATGATATCCATAGGTGTGTGGTCAATTTGTACTACAGCCAAGGGATAGTCAGCACCAGGGAAATGACCTAGCGTAGGTTTGTATTTGTTTCTAGCTGCGTCACGTCCATATCGCTTTAAGGTCTTTTCTTCATCAGAAATTAAATCGATTCGATTACGCACTGTGTTCAAGTGTGGTGGCGTTAAATTTAAGTCCCTGCATTCGCCTTTGATCTTTTCCCACACTTTGAATGGAGTCAGGCGTTGCTCGGTCAGATAAGACTCTTTGATATGTTTTTTTATAATTTCTTCATGGCCCTCACTTAAACGAGAACTGCCTTTGTCTTTCCTAGTTGGTCTAATCAAAGAAGATATACGCTCTTCAGTCTCATAAGATGAAATCCATCGATACAAAGTGGCTTGGCTAACTGAACTCTGTTCGGATACTTGTTTGATTAAGTCTATTCTTTGTCCTCGAGCACTTTTTAATATAGGACTAATGATTTGAAAGCGCCTGTTTGCTTCCCGCCAATCATCATCTTTAATAATTGCTAAGTTGTTATTGATAGACACCTCATTCTCTATAGAGTGAGGCGTGATATCTACAATAGGAATACGTCTTGAATTACCCGAGATGGTGTTTTTTGCTAACAGTGTTTCGAGATCCAATATGTCAGTGATGGCATATTGCTCGCCTTTATAAATAACCATATTTCCTGGTAACAATTTAATAGGTTTTATTGTTCTTTTAGACATTATGTATGCACCATAAACTACTAGACATCGTAAGAGGGGAAAGCAAATTAGCACCTATATGATTTTTAGCAATTAAGTGCCAAACAACGGGTATTAAACTAGCCTGATTCCATTTGTCGGTATAAAAAGATGCAACCAGTGCTTGAGGTGTAGTCTCTCTCAAATCGGCTATTCTTTTTAGAATACTTAGAAAAATGCCGTGGTCGACAATATAGTCTCTGTATGGAAGTAAAAATTTTGCGTTAGCTAAATAGGGAGTACGAATATGTTCTTCCGTGTAGACCTTGAATACCCAGCCTCTAGATTTGGCGTATTTCATGGCTGCTCTAAATTTAGGGTGATACTCACGGAAGTTTTTACAAAGATCATCCTTGTACTTCACCTCCAAAAGAATACTTTTTTTATGTTTTGCTTCTGGGATGTCTTTTCGATGGTAGACGATCAAATCGGGGGTATAACTACGCGCTACATTTTGTTCGTCAACATATTTGATCTCAACGGGCTGAGATACGAACCTATCAACTGTCTGATCAAATTTCAATAGGTACATCAAATCTCTTTCTAGCGTAGACTCGAAAGGTTGATTTTCGCTAGTAGCCGTGGGCATTTGGCCTGTTATACTTCGACTTGAGGTTGGGATTCTACGAACTGGGCGCTCTGGATTAATGGTCATTCTCACTTATTTTTGTATTATTAATGATAGTTTCTCATATATTTATAGATTTATCAGCGGAAGTGTTCCTAGACCGGGCGAAATTTCATTAGCGCATCATGGCGTTTTATTTTTAGATGAACTTCCAGAATTTGATAGAAAAGTTTTAGAGGTTTTACGCGAACCTTTAGAGAGTGGCCACATCACTATTTCGAGAGCAGCAAGACAAGCTGATTTTCCAGCAAAGTTCCAATTAATTGCGGCCATGAATCCGTGTCCTTGTGGCTATCTCGGCCATCACAACAATAAGTGTCGTTGCACGCCCGATCAAATTGCTCGATACCGCGCCAAAATCTCGGGGCCTTTATTGGATAGGATAGACTTGCACATTGAAGTGCCTGCGCTAAAAGAAGATGAACTTTTAAAAACAACGAATAGCGAGAGTAGTGATTCTATAAGGGAACGCGTTGAGAAAGCACGAACAATACAATTAACAAGACAGGGCAAATCAAATGATCAACTCAGTACTAAAGAAATAGAGATTCATTGTTCGTTAGATGAAGCTGGGATCAATTTGCTTAAACAAGCGATGAATAAACTAGACCTGTCAGCACGGGCTTACCATCGCATTCTTAAAGTTGCGCGCACTATTGCCGACCTAGCAAACTCCCTTACAATTAAACCTCCTCATATTGCAGAAGCAGTGCAATATAGACGCTACGAAACAAACAATACTTAAACGTTAGTAGGATAAAAAATGCATGCGAGTCACGGCTGGTTAGAAGAAAAACAATCTGCTTATCTTTATCGTATCGTTGCTGAAAATGAAATTTCAGCGCATACCAAACAGCTGTTCAATCAACTGGCGCATGAAGCAGAAAAACAAGCAAAACTTTGGGAGAAGGAAGCCAAGAAGGACGGCTGCCCGGTCACTGGTCAATATCGCCCCAGCACCCGCGTCAGATTAATTAGCGTACTGATTCGCACATTTGGCGCCAGACGCATCAAACCCATACTCGCTGCGGTAAAAATTCGTGGCTTATCGGTCTATAGCCAAAAACCCCTTGGCCATCCTGTCCATACCAATGTTGAAGATATCGGTGCCAATCACCGTTGCGCTGGCAACAGCGGCGGCTTGAGAGCAGCTGTATTTGGAGTTAATGACGGCCTAGTTTCTATTGCTTGTTTAGTATTAGGGGTTGCTGGCGCATCAAGTTCAAATGCTGCCATCTTGCTTACCGGCGTGGCTGGTTTGTTGGCTGGCGCTTTTTCCATGGCATCTGGCGAATACATTTCCATGCGGTCTCAACGCGAAATGTTTGAATATCAAATCGGCTTAGAGCGAGAAGAGCTAGCCGAATATCCAGAGGAAGAAG
>JACCDQ012127852.1_pt1 | contig 19065 bp, 13 predicted proteins | sample 7446031 | NCBI WGS metagenome assembly JACCDQ01 (sample SAMN15323442, study PRJNA562643) | freshwater metagenome | isolation source: river surface water | place: USA:Blue River Watershed | collected 2017-08-17
ATTGCCCCATCTTTGGGGTAGAATAGCGGTTTCGGAGCGATGACCGAGTGGCCGAAGGTGCTCCCCTGCTAAGGGAGTATGGGGTGTAGAGCCTCATCGAGGGTTCGAATCCCTCTCGCTCCGCCAAATAAAGACCCTAAGTGATTGATTCACTTGGGGTTTTTTATTTGGTCCGATGCCAATGCATACTTCAGTGCAACCAACGGATTTTTTGGGTATTGGTTTCATGCCAATGGAACCGACTGGTGACAGACATTGGAAACGGAACGATGCATAGCGTGCTGAACAAACCTGCTTTGAAAGGCAGCCTGTTGGCTTTGCTGGCTGCCGCGCTGTTTGGCCTCAGCACGCCGCTGGTTCAGCGGTTTGGGGTCGACTTAGGACCATTTACCACAGCCGCTTTGCTGTATGCAGGCGCGGCTGTGGTGGCTTGGTTGCTTCGCCAACCCGCTGGCAAAGAGGCCCAGCTTCAACGATCCGATCTGCCTCGGTTGTTGTCGATGGCGCTGATGGGGGCTGTGATGGCTCCTGTTGCACTGGCTTGGGGGCTGCAACGCACCAGTGGCTCCAGCGCGTCGTTGATGTTGACGCTGGAGGCGGTGTTTACCGCTGTGCTGGCTTGGCGTTGGTATGGCGAAGCGATGGACCGCCGAGTGGCCATGGCCGTGCTGTTGCTGCTGGCCGGCGGTTTGGTTTTGATCGTTGACCAAGGCTCAGTGGGGCAGGTGCAACTGTGGGGTTTGGTCGCCGTCATGCTGGCTACCGTCGCCTGGGGCATTGACAATACTTTATCCCGGGGAGTCGCAGAACGCGACCCTGGGCAAGTCGTCTTGGTCAAAGCCCTGTTGGGCGTTGTGGCGACCGCATCATTGGCTGTGATTTCAAGGGAGCCCACGCCGACCTTGATGGCGATGGCCATGCTCCTGCTGATTGGTGCCAGCGGTTACGGCTTGAGTCTGCGGTTTTACCTGTTGGCCCAACGGGCGTTTGGCGCAGGCAGAACGGGGTCGGTGTTTGCATTTGCTCCATTTATTGGGGCAGTGGGTGCATTTGCTTTGGGCGACAGGTCCGTCAGCGGGTGGCTGTTGTTGGGTGGTTTTTTGATGACAGCGGGCGTGTTGCTGCATTTGGCCGAGACCCATGACCATGAACACACCCATCCTGCGTTGGAGCATGAACATGCACACACCCACGACGATGGGCACCACGGCCACAGGCATGACCCTATGCCAACGGGCCCACACAGCCACATGCACCGGCATGAACCAATGGCGCATCAGCACCCGCATGTGCCTGACTTGCACCACCGGCACGGGCACTGAAATCAACGCAACAGCGTTGTCAGCAGCCCGAGGACGGCGCACCCGCCCAACAAGGGCAGAACGCCTGTCTTGAAACGGAACAAGGCCACTGCAGCAGCCAGGGTGATCAGGGCAGAAAGTGCGTCAAAAGTACCCGAAAAGCCTTGCGGCCACCACACGTGGTAAGCAAAAAACAGGGCCAGGTTGAGAATCACCCCCACCACAGCCGCAGTAATGGCCGACAGTGGTGCGGTGAACCCCAGCTTGCCGTGGGTGGCTTCCACCACCGGCCCACCGGCCAATATGAACACAAATGAGGGCAAAAACGTGAAGAAGGTGACTGCGGTGGCGGCCACAGCGCCGGCGGCAAACAGCGCATCGGGACCCAGCACCTGCTGTTGCCACCCTCCCACAAATCCGACAAACGCCACCACCATGATCAGCGGTCCAGGTGTGGTTTCGCCCAAGGCCAGGCCATCGATCATTTGGGGCCCGCTGAGCCATTGAAAGGTCTCTACCGCGCCCTGGTACACGTAAGGCAACACGGCATAAGCGCCGCCAAAAGTCAGCAGTGCGGCCTGGGTGAAGAACACACCCATCTGCGCGAAAGTGCTGTCCCAACCCTGCCAGGCGACCAGTGCCCCCATGGCAATGACCCAGAGCAACGCCCCTGCGGCCAGCACCCGAATCAGGTGGCTGCGCGAAAAGCGCGCATGTGCAGGCACAGGGGTGTCGTCGTCGATCACGGCCAAGCCATAACCTGTGTGCCGGTTTCCGTGGCCTCCGCCCGGGGCAAAGGCTTGGGGGGCATACCGGGAGCCGAGCCAACCAGTCAGACCCGCCACCGCCACGATGGCGGGGAACGGGGTGTCAAACGCAAAAATGGCCACAAACGATGCCGCGGCAATGCCCCACATCCAGGGGTTTTTCAGTGCACGGGTGCCAATCCGGTGTGCGGCGTGCAGCACCAGCGCGGTGACGGCCGGCTTGATGCCGTAAAACAGGCCTGCTACCACGGGCAGCTGACCGAACGCCAAATAAATCCAGGACAGCGCCACCAGAATGAAAAGCGATGGCAGCACGAACAAGGCACCTGCCGCGATTCCTCCCCAGGTGCGATGCATCAACCAGCCGATGTAGGTGGCCAGTTGCTGGGCCTCGGGGCCGGGCAGCACCATGCAGTAATTGAGCGCGTGCAGAAACCGGTTTTCACTGATCCATCGTCGGCGTTCTACCAATTCGGTGTGCATGATGGCGATTTGCCCGGCCGGGCCACCAAAACTGATGAAGCCGAGCTTGAGCCAGAAGCGGAATGCCTCAGCAAAAGTAACGGGCTGGGGGCGTTGATCGGGTGGCAGGGGTGCGGTGTGGGTCATGATGGTCGTTGGGGTTCGCTGGTGTGGGCAAGCAAGGCGTCAAAAACGGCACAAGCGGCGTTGAGCAAGGCGTCATCGTGAGGGTGCAACACCCGCAAACCGGCCAGCACGGCTTCCAGGCCACTGGCTTCGGCCGCGGGAATGCCGCCGATATCCAGGTAGTGAATGGTCCGGCCAATGCGACACAGTTGGGTGTTATGGTCCAGTCCGAAACCGATCAGCAGCACTTCAAAAGTTACGCGCTCACCCACATGGGTGAAGCGAGCACCGTCGAAGTCGAAACCCAGTGCTCCTGTGGGAACCTGGGTCACATCCTTCAACCAGATGAATAGGGCCTGTGGGTCAATGAACCGTCGGATCAACCATGCGCTGGCCAGTCGATCCGCCCAAGGGCGTTCACGCGTTGCCCAACATCGGCCTTGGAATTGCCTGGGGTCCAGGCGAGCGATGCTTTGGTCTCGCTGGCCATGGGGTTCACCTGGGGAGAAGCAGGCATCGAATGCGGCGCGTGCGCGCGCCAACGCGGCGTTTGCATGCTCACGGGCTTCGCCCGGGCAATAGTCGATGGCCCGTATGTCCCCCAACACCTGCTCAACACTGCGCAGGCGTCGCCGGGCCTCTGCTTCTGACTGGTCAGGCATGGAGCGCAGCCAATCGTTCAGGGTTAAGTGCCACTGCTGGTAAGCGTCTTTGCGGTCAAAAAGAGCCAGCAGTTCATTGCGCTGGGCGTCGTCGGTCGGGCTGAGGTGCATGACCTGAGCGGTTCCACCGTGTGCATGCACTTCATCCACCAAAGGTTGAAACTTGTCTTGGTGTTCCAGCGGCAGTAAATAAACGCCGTCGCGCAACAGGGGGCTTCCGAGCGACTTGAGTGCACGCCAGATGCGCAGACGAACGGCGGTCGGCTGCGTGGGTAGGGTCAAAAACAGGATGCTCCACATTTTTTGTAATATACATTACAAAATTTGTAGAAATTATTTCAATTATCTGTCGTGTCCTTTTTTGCAGTACTGAGTGGGAAGGCCCAGTGAGAACAAAGTCGAAGTTTGGGGCGCGCAGGCGTGCGAAACGGACGAAAAGGAGTAACGTAGTGGCTGGGCGACTGGGTAGCGTTGCTTACAGGAGGCTCGTATGTTCTACGACAGCGGTTACATGGCCGGCATGCACGGCATGTGGTGGTTTTTCTGGCTGGTGGTGGTGTTGGGCGTCTGGGTGTTGACGCGGAACGGCGCGTGCGGCCACAGGGGGCGTGCCAAAGAAACGCCGCATGAAGTGCTGCAACGGCGTCTGGCCAATGGCGAAATCACCCCGGCGCAATACGAGGAGCGCAAGGCGTTGCTGGACCGAGACACCCGTGCAAACAGCTGAGGGATCAGGTCGACGGTTTTTTGGGGTGTCCGGCTTGGGCCACAAATGCCGCAAAGCGGTCGGTTTCAAGCGGCTTGCTGAACAGGTAGCCTTGGTATTGCAAACATCCGATCGATTCCAGAAAGCGCCGTTGGTCCTCGGTTTCAACGCCTTCGGCAATCACCTCCATGCCCAAGGTGGTGCCCAACCAGACCACCATGCGGGCGATGCTGGCGTCGTTGCCGTCGGTCAGCACCTCGCGCACAAACGATTGATCGATTTTGAGTTGCGAAAGGGGCAGGCGTTTGAGTTGGCTCAATGAAGAATAGCCGGTGCCAAAGTCGTCCATCGAGAACAGCACCCCCATGGCCCGGATGCGGTTCATCTTGTCGATCAAGGCGTCTACCTCCAGCGCCATCACGCTCTCGGTCAGCTCCAGTTTCAATTGACCTGCTGGGATTTGGTGGGTGGTCAGGGCCTCGCGTACTTCTTCCACAAACTGGTCGGAGCGGAACTGGTGAAGACTGACGTTGATGGCCAGCTTCAGGTGAGCCAGTTCGGGGTGCCCCGCCCATTCTTTCAACACCGCGCAGCCGGCGTGCAACACCCAGCGCCCCAGGGGCAGGATCAACCCAGATTCCTCTGCTGCCGGAATGAACAGCGCGGGAGACACCAGGCCGCGCGTGGGATGGCGCCAGCGCAGCAAGGCCTCGGCACCCAACACCGTGCCGTGGTGATTGACCTGTGGCTGCACAACCAGGTGAAACTCGTTGCGTTCCAGGGCCAGCCGCAAATCGGTGGCCAGGGCCGCACGTTGTGCCAGCTGGTTCTCCAGCTTTTCCTCAAACAGGCACACGGTGTTGCGTCCTTCTGCCTTGGCTTGGTACATGGCCAGGTCAGCGTGCTTGAGCAATTCGTGAACGGGCTGGTCTTCAGACCCAAAAAGCACCACCCCTATGCTGGCGGTGCACACGCTTTCTTGGTCGATCAGGGTGTAAGGTTTGGCCAATTCAGCCAAGACAATTTCTCCGCATTCCCGGGCCAGTTTCAGCGCGGTGGGTTCGTTGTCCGTCAGGCTGGGAATCAAAACCGCAAATTCGTCGCCTCCCAGGCGCGCCACCATACAGCTGTTCAGGGGGCCGTCCCAGGTTTCGAGTTGGGTCAGGCGTTGCGCCACTTGCAGCAGCAACGTGTCGCCGGTGTCGTGGCCCAAGCTGTCGTTGAGTTGGTTGAAATTGTCCAGGTCCAGCAGCATCAGGGCGCCAAAGTCGTGACGCGCCAGATGGACAGCCAAGTGCTGGCTCAGGTGGTCGCTGAGCAGGCGGCGATTGGGCAGGCTGGTCAGGGTGTCGTAATAGGCCAAGCGATGGATTTCGGCTTCGTGCTGTCTGCGCACGGTGATGTCGCGTATGAGCCCCACATACTGTGTTTGACCCTGGTTTTGAATTTCCGAAATTGACAGGTCAATCGGGAAAATGGTGCCGTCTTTGCGCAGGCCATCCACTTCTCGCCCAATGCCAATGATTTTGGCTGTGCCAGTGCGCTGGTAATTGTTGATGTACCGGTCGTGCTGGCTCCGGTTGGGCTCAGGCATCAGTATCTTGACGTTTTGCCCGACCGCTTCGGCGGCCTCATAGCCAAAAATGCGTTGGGCGGCGGGGTTGAACGCGGTAATGACGCCGCGCCGGTCGATCAGAATCACCCCTTCTGCAATGTTCTCCAGAATCGCCCGCACTTGGTCGGACTGGTCCCGCATGGATGCTTCCAGGTTCATCCGTTCAGTGATGTCCTGCAGGGTGCCAACCAGCTTGTGTGGTTTGCCTTCGGGGTCGAAATCGAACCGGGCCATGCACTGTACCCAGATCACTCGGCCATCGTTGGGGCGCACAATCCGGTAAATCAGGTTGTAGCCGTGCATCTCGGCCAGTGCGCGTTGGTGGTTTTGCAGCACGGTCGGCCGGTCGGCCGGGTGCACGAGTCGCTCCCAACCGGCCGGGTTTTTGGGGTAGTCGCTTTGTATGCCCAGCAGATCTTCCAGCATGGGCGAGCCGGTCCACACGCCGCCTTGGGTCAGGTCCACCGAAAAATAGCCCAAGCGCGCAACGTTTTGTGCCTCGCGCAGCATTTGTTCGCTTTGTGCCAGGCTGGCTTCGTAGTCATGTTCTTCGGTCCAGTCGCCTATGAAGCCGAACCAGTCCGTGCCCCCCAGCTCATTGGGGTGGGGCACGGCGTTGATGTAGTACCACCGGGTTTGTCCGTTGCGTGCCACCCGGAAATCGGCTGTCCATTGACTGCCTTGAGCGAATGACTTTTCCAGGCTTTGTATGAGGGGTGGCCTGTCTTCTTCCAACACCAGGGCCAGCAAGGGTTGAGCGCTGCCGAGCACCTCGTGGGGATGGAGGCCAAACAACGGGTGCAGGCCGCCACTGGCGTAAGGGAGTTGGTAGGTGCCACTGGGCAGTCTGCGCCAGTGCACCAAGGTGCCGGGAACCCGGTCGCTGACATTGCGCAACAGGCGAGCGTTGCTTTCGGCGGCCTGTTTTGCCTGGTTCAGGTCGTTGCTGCGTTGTCGAACCAGATCGTTCAGAGCGCGTTCCTGGCGGGCCCGTTCCAAATACTGCCGAGTGGCCGAACGGGTCAACAGGGCGAAGAGCAGGGTCAGCCCGCTGCCCCACCAGAACTGCATCCAGTCCCACCAACCCTGGGTGGGCTCTGCTTGCAAAGCCCAGTGTCGGCCATCGGGCAGGGTGAAGGCGAATTCGACGGGCTGTTGCAGCGGGCCCTGGGTGTTTTCAAACAGTGTGGTCGCTTGCGAGCCGGTTCGATCAATGAGGCGGTAATGGTGCTTTTGGGCTTGTTGGCTCAACTTGGCCTGGTTGAGCATGGTGTGCCAGTCGGCGGTCACCGATACCAAACCCCAGAACCGCTCGCCACCTTCCAGGGGAATGAACACCGGCAGCCGCGCCAGCAGCACCGTTTGGTTGGCTTGCAGAAAGGGGCCATCCAAGGCGATTTTTCCACTGTCGCGGGCTTGTTGGGCAGCCGTGCGCCTTTGGGGGCTGTTTTCATCCAGGTGGTCCACCTGGGCCAGACGTTCCCGAGGGGGGTACACCTGTGTCAACACCCCGTTTGGCAGCAATGCCATGGATTTGATGTGGGGGTGCAGTGGCACCAGCTGCCGTGCCCCGGCGGTAAACGCATCTGCTTGTCCCAAGGTCAGCTGTGTCCATTTGGCCAGTGTTTGACCCAGCACGGCCTGCCGTTCGATTTGCAGCTGCAGGGCCATGGCATGTTCTTCGGCGTGGTCGCGCACCGATGCCCGCTTGATTTCCCGTGTGTTCATCAACTGGATGGTCACCGCCAAGGCGCCCAACGCCAAGCTGAGGGCAAACACCACCCATGCCCAGGTGGATGGTCGCCAGCCCAACCGGTGGCCCCATGTGTGCCGGCGCAGCCAGCTTTCGATGGGTGGTGTGTTCATGGCTGTGTTTCGGCAGTGGCTTGCATCATGGACCGCACCACCTGGAGCGCTGTTTCAAAGTTCAGGTCGTCCATGGATTGTTGAAGTTGTTCGATCAACGCCAGATGAGACAGGGTGTGCGCAGCGCTGATTTCGTCAAAGTATTCCAGTGCCTCCATGTCTTGCGTTTCCAGCAGCGCGGCCAGGCGCGTCAGTGTTGCCCATGGGGTGCTTGTGCCGGGTTGGGGGTCCGGGAGTGGTGCAGGGGCCGGTGGTGGTGCCCCTGTGTCTTGCAGAACGTCTTGCAACAGCGCCAAGAGGCGGGTGGGGAACGCGGGAAGCGGTTGGTCGCCCGGACTGGCTGCGGCCATGGTTTCGGCCTGGGCCAGGGCGCGGCCCAGGGCAATCGCGCCCACGGTGACGGCTGACCCCTTGACGGTGTGCAGCAGGGCTGCGGCCTGTGTCACTTCCCCGGCGTTCCAATGCTCCTGCGCCTGTGCCAACTGTGTGGGGGCAGCGCTGGCAAATTGTGTCAACAGCTTGGCATGGAAGGCCGGGTCACCGCCCAAACGTCGGGTGGCACCCGCCCGATCAAGGGTGGGGTCGGGCGCGGGCGTGCTGGGTGGTGGCGCCTGCAAGATCGCTGGGGTGGATGCCTGTGGTGCCGAGTGCAGCGCGGGCCAACCCACGTTGTGGCGCAGTGTGTCCACCAACTGGTCAATTTCAAAAGGTTTGCCCACGTGGTCGTTCATGCCTGCCTGCAAACACGCTTCGCGGTCGGACGCCATGGCGTTGGCGGTCATGGCCACAATGGGCAGGGTGGTGTTTTTCAGGTTTTCCCGGATATGGCGGGTGGCCAGCAAACCGTCGATGACCGGCATTTGCATGTCCATCAGCACCGCATCAAAACCGGTGGGTTGGGTTGCCAGGGCATCGATCGCTTCTTGTCCGTTTTCTGCCAATTCGACCAAAGCCCCTTCGCGTTGCAGCAGCTGGATGGCCACGTCCTGGTTGATAGGGTTGTCCTCCGCCAAGAGCAGGCGCATGCCTTCGAGCCGCTTGCGGTGTTCGCTGTGGCGTTGTCCGCCATTGGCGAGGCTGGCGTCGGGCAAAGTCTGGCCGTGCTGGGCCCAATTGAGCAGGCTGCTTCTCAGGCCGGCGAGTGTGAGGGGCTTGCGCAACCAGCCGTCGACACAATGTGTCGAATCGCGTTCCTGAAGTTTGGGCTCGTCACTGGGGCGTACCAGCAGGAACAGGCGGGGTGGTGGGGCGGCAAGGCTGCCTTTGCCAGTTGTGTCTTTCAGTTCACTGGCAAAAGCGATGGGGTCTACTCCCGGGGTGTTGGTGTCCAGCCACACCGCATGGTAGGGGGGCGCTTGGGTGTCTGGCGCGGCCAACCGGACCCGGGCCGCAGCCATGTTGGGGCAACCGTCTACTTTCCATCCCAGGTGTTTGAACATGGTTTCCAACAGCAGCTGGGCTTTGGGGTTGGATTCGATGAGCAGCACACGCCAGTCTGCCAGGGCCTCTGGCCAACTCGGGGGAGGCAAAGAAGGGGCTGCCACGCCTGCGGTGGCGTTGCACACCAAGGGCAGTTCAAAATAAAAAGTGCTGCCTTTCCCAATCGCGCTGTCCAGCTGCAACTGGCCACCCATCAGTTCCACCAAGTGTTTGCTGATGGCCAAGCCCAGGCCGGTGCCACCAAAACGCCGTGCGGTGTTGGCCTCGGCCTGCGAGAAACCTTCAAAAATGCGGATCTGTTGTTCGGGGCTGATGCCGATACCACTGTCGCGCACTTCAAATTTCACGATCAACTGATCGCCTTGCTGTTGCCTGATCCGCATTTTGAACAGCACTTCGCCTTCTGCGGTGAATTTCACCGCATTGCCGGCCAGGTTGATCAACACCTGTTTGAGGCGCAAGGCGTCGCCCGTCAGCACGGCAGGCAAGTGTTCGTCTATGTCGAACAGCAGCTCGATTTTCTTGGTGCCCACGTTGCCGTTGAGTATGGTGCCCAGGTCGCGCAAGAAAGCTTCAAGGTCGAAGGGCTCCGGGGCAATCTGCATCTTGCCAGCCTCAACCTTGGAGAAGTCCAGAATGTCGTTCAGGATGCCGAGCAAGGACTTGGCGGCGCCTTCTGTTTTTTGCACGTAGTCGATTTGCTGGCTGTTGAGCGGTGTGCCTCCCATCAACTGCAACATGCCCAGGATGGCGTTCATGGGCGTGCGGATTTCGTGGCTCATGTTGGCCAGGAATTGGCTCTTGCTGCGTGAAGCGGCTTCTGCTTGTTCCACGGCCCGTTTCAGGGGGGTGATGTCCACGTAAGTGGCCACAAAACCGCCCTGTGGCAGACGGGTTTGCCGGACGGCCAGGGTGCGGCCGTCCCGGGTTTGGCGCTCAAAGCGCGATTGCACCTGGTTGTCTTCGGTGTCGTGTTCCAGCGCTTCGTGCTTGCCCGGCTCCGTGTCCATGTATTCACCCAACAAGCGTGTGTACCCTTGCACGGTGGTGCCCTGGCTGTAGAGCTTGGTGTAGCCGATACCGGTGGTGCTGATCAGGGCCTCGTTGCTGAACATCAGCCGTTGGTCGTTGTTGAATGCAACCAATCCGATCGGGAGGTTGTCGATCAGGCTCTGGAGCAGCAGGTTGCCCGCCGACAATTGGTCGCGCAGCACGCGCACATCGTTCACATCCTGCAAACTGCCGTAAAGCTTGACACAAACACCGTCTTCCACCACGGGGTAACCGATCACCCGAACCCACAGGTCTTTGCCGGTGGCGGTGCGCAGTTGCAGTTCCAGATCCCAGGGCAGGTGCTGGTCCATGGCCCGCTCGAAGGCGGCATCGATCATTTCGCGGTTGTTGCCCGGAGGGTACAGGCCCATGGCCGTGTCCATTTGGGGTTCGTAGTTGGTCGGAACCTCGTTGATCACGCGGGTCATTTCCGACCAGGTGATATTGAGGTTGCGCAAGTCCACCTCCCAGAAACCGATGCGGGCCAATGAGCCCACGGCTTCCAGCAGGGTTTGGGCCTGTTGCAGTTGCAGGTCGGCCTGTTTGCGTGCATCGATGTCGAGGTGGATGCCCGCCATCATCAACGGTTGGCCGTCCGACGTGCGTGATTGCAGGCGACCGCGGTCCAGAATCCAGATCCAGCGCCCGTCTTTGTGCCGCATGCGCAGTTCGCGTTCAAACAGCGCTGTGTTGCCTTGGAAGTGCTCTGCCAATGACTGTTTCACCTGAACCAGGTCGTCCGGGTGGGTCAGGCGTTCCCATGTGTCCAGTCCAACGGGGTGGAGTTCTTCAAGCGTGTAACCGAGGATGCCGGCCCAGCGTTCGTTGAACCGGGTTTCGTTGGTCTGCACGTTCCATTCCCAGGTGCCGGCCTGGGTGCCGTTCAAGATGCCGAGCAGGCGTGCCTGTTCCTGTTCCAGCCGCGCCTGTGCCTCGTGCAAGGGGTTGGTGTCCAGCAGGTAGCCACGGATGGCCGCCACGCGCCCGGCGGCGTCAAATTCCAGGCGCGTGGCATCGTGGAACCAGTGGTAGCTGCCGTCCTTGAGCTTGAGCCGGTAGTCCTGCTGGTAGGCGGGCGATACGTCGGCAATGTGCTGCTGCACCTCGTCGCCAATGCGGGGCAGGTCGTCCGGGTGCACCAGATCGGCAAATTTGAAGTCGGAGCGCAGCAATTCACCGGGGTCGTACCCGAGCACCTGTCTCACGTTGTTTGAAACGTAAAGCACGGGCCAGCCAGGTTGGTTGTCCCAGACAATGGTGAACACCGGACCGTCCGAGAACAGATCGCGCTCCACCTGCAGGGCTCGGACGGCTTGTTCCAGTGTTTGTCGGTCCCGCACCTGGGGCGTCACATCGTGTTCGATAGCCATGAACCCCAGCAATCGCCCCGATTTGTGGTGATAGGGGGTGATTTCCAGGTCCAACCAATACTCATATCCGTTTTTGGACCGGTTTTGTATCAACCCACGGAAGGGTTTTTGTTCGCGCAGACAATCCCGGATGGCTTCCACACTGTGTCGATCGGTTTTTTCAAACTGCAGCACCCAACCGGGTTTCTTGCCCAGCACTTCGTCTTTGCCGTACCCCGACAGGGCCTCAAATGCGGGGTTGACCCAAACGGTCAAACCCTGTGGATCGGTGATGATGACGGCGTTGTGGGTGTGGCGCACCACGGTGGCCAGCAACTCGTTGTCGTTGGTCAGTGTCTGGGCCAGCAATTCGGCTTGTTGCCGCCGACGGAATTCCATCTGGGTGGCAAAGGCAGCCAGACCACTGACCAACAATCCCGCGATCGCTGTCAGCCAGACAGACGAGAAATCCATCTCGTGGTCAAGCAGGTCGGTGGCCGTGGTTTTCAGGAGGAATGGACGGCCTCCCATCGTCAGGTCCTGTTGTTGGGTTTGCCAGCTTGGCGGGGCCGTGTTGTCGGGGCGGTTGGCGCTGGAAGACAAGGCGGGGCTGCGATAGACCGTTGTCGTGCTGGCGCCATCGTTGTACAGAAGTTCGATGCTCAGGCGGTCCAGCACGTCAGAGGGCAGTTTCCTGATCAGCTCTTCAAAAATGACCACCGATGCCAAAAACTGTTGCGGGGTCTGGCGGTCTTGGCCGGCGGCCGCGAAGGCGGCAAACCGACTGGGCGATGGGTAAATGGGCTGGTACAGCGCATAACCGTAGCGGCGTCGCGCATCTTGCACGATTTGGACCGGTGGGGTCATCACCGGTTGGCTGGTGCGCTGAGCGCGTTCCATGGTGTCTTGCCGGTGAGGGTCCGAACCCACCTCCAGGCCCAGCGCCGCTTCGTTGCCCTGTTTCGGGTAGACCTGTTCCAGCACCCAGGCGTTGGCTGGGCGCTCCGGGCCTGCATGGCGCAACTTCAATGCCGCCCCGTGTTGTTCACGCAATGCAGCAAGGTAGTTTTCCAGGTCCGTCGAGGCCACCCGCTGCACCAGACTCAACGACCGCAAGCCCGGTGTGTGGTTCTCTGGTTTGAGTTGCAGGAAATAATTATCGAAGTCAGCGGCTGGAATCTGGGTGCGGTTCTGGGCAGGCACGAGCGTTGAAGCCAAGTGCACACTGGAAGCCCTGAGCAACTGGGTCTGCTGGGCGAGCATTTCTTGCAAACCATAAGTCAGCTCGGTTTGCAGTTTTTGGTGCCGCTGGGCCGCCACACCCTGCTCAGACTTGTAAAAATAAACACTGGCCCAGAGTGTCAGCACCCAACCGGCGACAAATACCAAAAGTGCCCTTTTCATCACTTTTTGTTTGCCTGGTGGCGGCACGGTGGGTTGGACGCCGCCAAGCGTTGGCTGGATGTGAGGCATCTGATGGGTTAGGGGCGTTGGTTGTGGTTTCTGTCGGTTGCGATCTTAGAGCCTACAGCCCACAAAAAATATGCGGAGTTGATGGGGGTTTCAAATTCGGGTCCCGATCACCGCATTTCAGAGCGGCGCCCGGGTTGCATCTTGAACCAGAAGCTGCAAAGTTCGCTGTTCCGAGGCTTCCCACAGGCGCGCCAGCGGTGAGGCGTGTTCGTCGTTGCGGCTCTGGAGCACGCCGCGTGCCGCTGCCGTCAGCGTTGGGGCGATGTCCCACTGTAAAGCCAGTTTTGCGAACAGTTGGTTCGCCATGTCAGACAGCGCAGCGTCCCATGCCTGGCTGCAGGGCCACAGCGGTGCGCCAGGGGATGGCGCAGTGTCCAGAATTTTGAGCAAGGCTGTGCGGCCAACCCCATGCAAGGTGCCTGCCAGAAAACCGTCAAACCATTCGATGCCGGCGTTGGCTGCCATGCCTGCGCACACCTCGCCCTGGCGCTCAGCCAGTTGCCATGTGCGACCGCTGGCCAAGGCCACCAGCCCTTGCTGGCTTTGCGCAAAAATGGGCTTGAGCACCACGCGCGAAATGGCCGATTGAACACCCGCAGTGCCGATGAGGGAAACGGCCGCATCCAGCGAAGCCACCGGCGTTTGGGTTCTGTACAACGGGCTGCGCACCAGACGCAATACCTCGGCGGTCAACAACTGGTCTTTGGCAATGCGCTCGACCACCTCCTTGCGGGAACCCGACTCTTGCCGCAGGGCCCGCATCAACTGCGGAATGACGGCGGAGGCCCTGGGCACCAAATTGTCGGGCAGGGTCTCCAACGCCAACGTGTCCTGTATGGGTGCCAGAAGCGCTTGTTCGTGCGGAGCCAGGGGGCCGTCGTGCGGAGGCTCAGCATTGAGCAACCAGGCCCAGGTGCTGATTCTTTCTGGCGGAGCTGAGGGTAGGGGGTCGGTGCTGCTGGCGTGAATCGACGAAGTGGCGGGGCGTGGACGAGGCTCCACACGCGGGGCGACGGGTTTGGTAAAGCGGCTCAACCAGCTGAACATGGTGTGGATCGGGGTATTTGCTACAAATGTAACTCACCCGATGGTGCTTCAACGGTTGGGTCTGGGCACCATGGATATCACGCCGAAGGGGCATTTCACCTCGCATTTGCGACAACCTGTGCATGCCGATGGCCCATGGAGTATGGAACTCTTTTTGCCATTCACCGTTTCCAGGCTGAGCAGGTGGTCGGGGCAGGCCGCGACACACCAGCCACAGCCTGTGCACCGTTGGCTGGCGATGGCTGGAATCAGCGCTTTGGGATGTGGCGGTTTCACGGTCCGGGCTGGGGGGTGCCCAGCACTGTGAGCAGTTGTGATTCGTTCAGTCCATCCACTTCCACCCGTTTGGTTCGGCCGCTGGCCCCCAGTTCAATGCGTATTTGGCTTTTGGGCACGCCACAGCGGTCGGACAAAAACGCGATCAGGGCTTTGTTGGCCTCCCCATCCACGGGCGGGGCTTTCAGCTGGATTTTGGGTTTGCCATCATGCATGCCCGCAAGGCGGGTTTGCTTGGCACCGGGTTGGCAGTACAGAACAATTTTCCCCATGATCGGCTTGACGAAAGTCTGACCAGATCATAGCGGTCGGCAAGCTACACGTGGGTCAAGGCGGCCACAAAACTCCTGACCGTTGGATTTGACCCATGAGGCGCCGTCACACAACCAGCATGGCTGCAAACCAGGCAACGCTGGCTCCCAAAGTGGCCGGTGTGCGCTCCGGAGAGCGCCAGACGGCCGCGAGCAGAAACAAGTTGTAGGGCAACAGCGCAAAGTGCACAAACACGGCCCAGGGCAGTGGTGCGTTTTGGGCCACCAGAACCAAGGCCAGGAACCCAAAAAGCAGGTTGGCCACGGTGCCGACGGCCAGAATGTCGCGCCAGAACAGCAGGCGCAAGCCCACTTTGGCGTTCCAGCGCGCCCCAAAGAAATCCATATTTTCGGTTTATTCGTTGCGGTCACCAAAAATGCCAAACAACGCCAGCAGTGACTGGAACACGTTGTAAAGGCTCAGGTAAACCCCCAGCGTGGCACTGATGTAATTGGTTTCATGGCCGTCTTGCACGCGCTTGAGGTCGTGCAAGATGAAGGCCGAAAAGATACCAATTGCCAACACCGACAAAGTGACCATCAGGGCGCTGGATTGGATGAAAAAGTTGGCAATACCTGCCACCAACAGCATGACCGCACCAATGAAGAGGAACTTGCCCATGGAGCTCAAGTCGCGCTTGATGACCGACGATAAGGTGGCCATGCCCATGAAGATGGCGCCGGTGCCAGCGAAGGCGGTCATGATCAGGCCCGCACCGTTGGCCAGACCCAGCACCGACCCGACCAACCGAGACAGCATCAAACCCATGAAGAAGGTGAAGGCCAGCAGCACCGGCACACCGGCAGCAGAGTTTTTGGTTTTTTCAATCGCAAACATGAAGCCGAAAGCGCCGGCCAGAAACACCAAGGCACTGATGCCGGACGTCATGGCACTGGCCAATCCGGTGGTCACACCCAGCCAGGCGCCCAACACGGTGGGTGCCATGGACAAAGCCAGCAACGCATAGGTGTTGCGCAAGACGCGGTTGCGTTCGGCAACCCGTGCCGTGTGGTAGGACGGGGAGTGCAGAACCTGGACAGGTGAATTCATGATGTGCTTCCTTGGGAAAGGGTGTTGCGAAAGGTCAGATGTGACCGTGTACTGAAAACAGTCACAGCCACAACTCAGGTCCAACAATACAGGCGCGAACAATCCAAATAAAGCAGATGAATTTTGATTTTTTGTTCGATTTATACGAAGTGTTTGGGCGAGCTGGGGGCATGGCTCCGGTGTTTTGGCGTTGATTTGATGGGTACAAGCCTTGTTCATTCCAGCTTCACTACAGCAATGAGTGGATAGATTGGACATCCTGCCCACAACATTGCAGGAGCACGAGGATGAAGATCAACGCCAACCCCATGGCTTCTTTCAACCGCGAGATACCGAGGGCCGGGCCCTCGGCCCATTCAGAGCGAACGGAGAAGTCTGCCGCTGCCACAGAGGTCCGAAAGGCGGCGCCTCCTGGCTTGGAGCGCGCAATGGCCCGATTGCAGGCCATCGATGAATCCGAACGCAGCCCGGGGCAAGCCAACGCCCTGAACCAAATCGGTCGGAATCTGGCGCGTTACGTGGAAACCCAGGCAATGGCCATCACTCCGCCATCGATTGTCAATGAGCCCCAGGAGCAGGTGGTACAGGAGGACGGCGAGCCCACCGATACAGCGCTGAATCTGTTGCTGGAACAGGGGACTTCAACCGCCCCCACGCAAGCCTCGGAACAAGAAGGAGCCATTGTTTCCGATACCGATCAGAGCCAGGCCGACGAAGCAATGCTGGTGGAAACACCCGATCAAGCCGAATCAAGTCCAACTTGATTTCTCGGTCGATGGAAACGACCCCCGGCCCCGCCGGGGGAAAAACAAAAAAGCCGCACTGCTACGGAAGCATGCGGCCTTGAATGTGGTGCCCAGGGTCGGACTCGAACCGACACTCCTTTCGGAACCGGATTTTGAATCCGGCGCGTCTACCAATTTCACCACCCGGGCTGTTTGGGTAAGCTGAAATTATGGCACAGTGCGGGGGTGACTTTGAAAAACGCCTGAAAAAAATTTGCCCATGAAAACTTCTTCTGCCCGAGCAAGCGGCAAGCCCAAGTCGTTCCAGGCCCCAGTGGCATACCCCACCATTGAAGCGGCCATAGGCAACACGCCTTTGGTGGCGTTGCAGCGCATCGGTGCCGCTGAAAATGCTGCGCGCCACAACGTGATATTGGGCAAGCTCGAAGGCAACAACCCCGCTGGCTCGGTCAAAGATCGACCGGCTTTGTCCATGATCGTGCGCGCCCAGGAGCGTGGCGACATCAAGCCGGGCGACACGCTGATTGAGGCCACCTCAGGTAACACTGGCATTGCGTTGGCCATGGCTGCGGCCATCAAGGGCTACCGCATGGTGTTGATCATGCCGGAAGATTTGAGTATTGAGCGCGCCCAAACCATGAAGGCGTTTGGGGCCGAGTTGATTCTGACCCCGAAAAGTGGGGGCATGGAATACGCCCGTGATCTGGCCGACAAAATGGAGCGCGAGGGCAAGGGCAAGGTGCTGGACCAGTTTGCAAACGCCGACAACCCACGTATTCACTACGAAACCACCGGGCCCGAAATCTGGCAACAGACGGGCGGGCGGATCACGCATTTTGTCAGTGCCATGGGCACCACCGGCACCATCACCGGGGTGTCGCGCTACCTCAAGGAAAAGAACCCCCATGTTCGGATTGTGGGGGCCCAACCCAGTGAGGGGTCGCGCATCCCTGGTATACGCAAATGGCCGCAGGAGTATTTGCCCAAGATTTACGACCCCAGCGGGGTGGACGAGCTGGTGTATGTGAGCCAGACCGACGCCGAGGAAATGTGCCGCCGCATGGCCCGTGAGGAGGGCATTTTTGCAGGCATTTCGGCGGCGGGTGCTTGCTGGGTGGCGCAACAAATCGCCCAAAAGGTGGAAAACGCCACCATTGTGTTCGTGGTGTGTGATCGCGGAGACCGCTATTTGTCCACTGGTGTGTTCCCTGCCTGAACGGGTGGCCAAGAACCGCTAAAATTTCGAGCTTGAAGGACACAAAATGAACGCTGACCGTGAACTTGACGCCCGAGGCCTGAACTGCCCCCTGCCGATTCTGAAAGCCAAAAAGGCGCTGGCTGATATGGCAAGCGGGCAAACGCTGAAGGTGATTTCCACCGATTCGGGTTCGGTGCGTGATTTTCAGGCGTTCGCCAAACAGACGGGCAACGAACTGGTGCACCAAGACACCGCTGGGCCCGATTTTGTGTCGGTGTTGCGTCGGCGCTGAAAAGGCTGCAACTGCAACAAAAAAGCCGCTGAATTTCAGCGGCTTTTTTGTGGAGAGGGCTCAGTCGCCCAGGCGCTGAAGTTGTTCCTGGATTTTGACCAAGGTGGTGGAAAATTCCGACACGCGTTTCTTTTCTTGGTCGATCACGGCGGGCGGGGCCTTGGCCACAAAGGCTTCGTTGCCCAGTTTGCCGTTGGCCTTGGCGATTTCTCCTTGCAGTCGCGAAGCCTCTTTGGTCAAACGGGCCTTTTCTGCCGCTACGTCGATTTCCATGAACAGGCACAGGCGCGATTCGCCCACCACGGCCACGGGGGCCGATTGGGCCGCGGCGCTCCAGCTGCCTTCGTCGGCGAACACCTTGACCTCACTCAACTTCGCCAACGCCTGCAGTACAGGTGCCACAGTGTTCAGGAAGGCGGCTCCCTCGACGGTGCTGGCTACCGCATACAGCGGCAGGCGTGTAGCAGGGGACACGTTCATTTCGCCACGCAGGTTGCGGCAAGCGTCGACCAGTGACTTCAATTGGGCCACCTGGGCTTCGGCGGCGGAGTCGATGCGCTCGGGCTGGCTGACCGGGTAAGCGGCAATGCTGACCGAATCACCGGCGCGCCCGGCCACGGGCGCCACCTTTTGCCACAGTTCTTCGGTGATGAAGGGGATGATGGGATGGGCCAGCCGGAGGATGGTTTCCAGTGTGCGGATCAGCGTGCGGCGGGTGCCGCGTTGCTGTTCGGCATTGCCGGTCTGGATTTGCACCTTGGCGATTTCGAGGTACCAGTCGCAGAACTCGTTCCACACGAAGTCGTAAATGGTGTTGGCCACGTTGTCCAGGCGGTAGTCGGCGAAACCCTTGGCCACTTCGGCTTCCACCCGTTGCAGTTGCGAGACGATCCAGCGGTCGGCCTGGCTGAATTCCAGGTAACCACCGCCGGGCACGCAGGCTCCGGCGGCGTGGTCGTTCAGGCCGCAGTCCTGGCCTTCACAGTTCATCAGCACAAAGCGGGTGGCGTTCCACAGCTTGTTGCAGAAGTTGCGGTAGCCCTCGCAGCGCTTGCTGTCGAAGTTGATGGACCGGCCAAGGGATGCCAGCGCGGCAAAGGTGAAGCGCAGGGCGTCGGCGCCGTAGGCCGGGATGCCGTTGGGGAATTCTTTTTCGGTCTGCTTGCGCACCTTGGGCGCGGTTTCGGGTTTGCGCAGGCCGGTGGTGCGTTTGTCCAGCAAGGGGCCCAGCGCGATGCCATCGATCAGGTCGACCGGGTCGAGCACATTGCCTTCGGACTTGGACATCTTCTGGCCTTGGGCGTCGCGCACCAGACCGTGGATG
>JACCDQ011857747.1_pt1 | contig 19037 bp, 17 predicted proteins | sample 7446031 | NCBI WGS metagenome assembly JACCDQ01 (sample SAMN15323442, study PRJNA562643) | freshwater metagenome | isolation source: river surface water | place: USA:Blue River Watershed | collected 2017-08-17
AGCCGCAGCGCATGCGGCACCACCAGCCCGACGAATCCGATCGCGCCGGCCTGCGCGACGGCCGTGGCCGTCGCCACGGACGCAATCAGCAGCATGCTGACCCGCAGGCGTGCCACCGGCAATCCGAGCAGCTGCGCGGTCGTATCACCATGCGCAAGCACGTTCAGCCGCGGCGCCTGCCAGATCGCCCACGCACCGACGGCAACCAGCACGGCCCAGGCTGCCAAACCGCCGCCAAAGCCTTCGGCTTCGAGGTCACCCATCAGCCAGAACATCGTCCCGCGCAACTGCGTATCGGGCGCCAGCGACAACAGCAGCGCCAGCAGCGCGCCGAAGCCGGTGGAGACCATCACGCCGGTCAGGATCAGCCGTACTCCCGGCACCGCCGACGGCATAGGCGGCGCGATCAGGCTGCGTCGCGCGAGCGCGAACAACAGGACAATCGCCAGCATTGCACCGGCCAGCGCGCCGCCTTGCAGGCTGATCGTGCGCAAGGCCAGCGGCAACAGCAAACCGGATGCAACCGCGCCGACGGCAGCGCCGCCCGACACGCCGAGCACATAGGGGTCCGCCAGTGGATTGCGTAGCAACAGCTGCAGCAGCGCGCCGGCCAGCGTCAGCAACGCGCCGACCGCGAACGCCAGCGACGCGCGTTGCGTACGCAGCAGCATCAGCGCCGGGTCGTCGGGACCGAGCCCCAACTGGCAACCACCACTGCCGCAATCGATCGCCAGCAGCGCCGCTAGCAGCGCAGCGGCAAGCAGCAGCAGAAGCGGTCGCCGCAGGCGTCGCACCAGGGTCTCCGTCAGAAACGGTAGCGCGCGGAGAACCACAGCGAACGTCCCGCATCAGGGAACACTGCGGTGTACTGGTAGCTGCTGGTCGGATCCCAGCTGCGCGTCGCATACGAGTAATACGTTTTATCGAAGATGTTGAGTGCCTTCATCGACAAATCGAACTTGCCGGCCTTGTACAGGTAGTACAAGTCGGCGACGGCGTAGCCGGGCATGCGGTTCTCGTTGGCGAAGTCCATCGCAACGAACTGGCTGGAAGTCCAGCGCGCCATCGCGCCCAGTTTCTGCTTGTCGTCGACGGCGTATTCAGTGCGCAGTGAAACGATTTCACGCGCACTCATCGGAACGCGCTTGCCATCAAATTCGCCCGAGCGGAAACGCGCATCGCGCAGCGACAGCGACGATGCCACCAGCCATTGGCTGGTCAGCTGATACGACAGGTCAAGATCAATGCCTTGCCGACGGGTCGGCGCGAGATTCACGTTCGAGCCCTGCACAAATCCCCAGCTGTCGAAGCCGACATAGTTGTTGTACGCGATCTCATTTTCAAGTTCGCTGCGATACGCACGCAGGTCGAGTCGGCCGCGCGAGCCAAACAAGTGCTTCCAGCCGATCTCCTGGTCCGTCGAGGTCTGCGGGCGCAAGGGCACGACCACATAGTCAGGCGTGTAGCTGGTGGTGAACTCGTCGATATTGGCAAAGCGGTAGCTGGTAGCGATGCGCGCATAGACGCTGTTCTCGGCATCGAGCTCCTTCGACACGCCAAGCTCCCATGCCGAGCGGGTATAGCGGTTGTCGATCTGGTCGCCGTATTTCATCGAGAGCTGCGAGCGCTCGTTGCGCTCGGAGCGATAACCCGCAGTGACGCGCACACCGAGGTTGGCGATATCGAGATCGTCTTTCACGAAATAGCTGGTCGACATGAAATCGAGCTGGTACGAACCGAGTGTCGAGCCGGGATAGCGACGGGTCTGCGCCCAGTCCGAATGCTCGACGCCGAACACTAAGCGGTTCCTGCCGATTGCCAGCTCATCGACACGCTGGCCGCTGAGGCCAACGGACTGGCTGTCGCCACGAAATTGCAGCGGCACCGGGTAGCCACCCAGGACAGCCATCGCATCCATATCGCGCTGACGCGTGCTCGCATCGACGCGCCATTGCACGCCGGCCAGCTCGGTCTCGGCAAACGCCGACAGCCGGCTGGTATCGATGTCAGAGCGCGTATTGTTGGCGACTGACGAGGCCTGCGCCATGCGGCGGTCGGTGCGGAATTCCTGCAGTGTCAGTGAACCGGGCGTCTGGGCGAAATTTTCTTCCGAGCTGAAGCTGATGCCAAAACGCGCAAAGCTGGCCGCATATTTCGCCGTCAGCAACAAGCCGCGATCATTGTTTGCCGAATGGCGGCGGAAACCGTCAGAGTCACGGTCGGTCGCGGCCAGCGACAGATCCAGGCCCTCTTTCACATAGCGCGCATTCGCACGGAATTCGGTGGTCGAGAATGAACCGGCACCGGCATAGACACTACCCGAGGTCGCCGCCTTCGAATCATTGCCGGACGCGCGCGTGATGATATTGACCACGCCGGCCGTCGCACCACCGCCGTACAGCACGCTGCCAGAGCTGCGCTGAATTTCGATGCGCTCGACGCTTTCGATCGGCAAGCCAGACAGCCGCACCTCGGACATGTCGCCTTCGCGGATCGGCGTGCCATCGATCAGGATCACGGTGTTAGCGCCAGCGGTGTCGCCGAAGCCCATCGGGTCCAGGGTCAACTCATTGCCACCGGTGAGACTGGTACGGGTCGCAATGCCGCCGAGTCGGTTCACCGCCTCATTGATGGTGCTGACGTTGGCCGACTCCATCTGTTCGCGGGTGATGACGGTCACGTGGCCAGGAATGGACTTCAGGTCCTGCTCATAGCGGTTCGCAGTGACCACCACTTGCGGCAGCAGCGGGATCTCGTTGGACGGCTCGTTCGACTGGGCAATGGCAAAAGGCGAACAAAGCAGTGCGGGCAATGCGGCCAGTACAGGCGCACCACCGCGCGGAAAATAGCGATTGGGCATGTAATTCACGGTAACGATTCTTTCGCCAGCTTCCCCGCAGGCGAAATATGAACAGGAGAGCGAACCAGCGAAGCGCAGGCCATGAGGCCAAAGCCGGATAGCCAGCGAAACCACCCCGTTCGCCTCTCCCACCTGTTCTGGCCGGTATCCGGGCTGGCAAGCGTATCCGCCGCGTCTTCCCATGCGATGGCACAGTGACGAATGGCGGCGGACGGCATGAGCAAAGTCACGCGCTTGTTTACCGTTGCGGGGGCAGCACACGTTGGCGTTTGGTCGCTTGAGCGACCCGGCTCCGTGTTTCCCGTTTAACTGCCCGTCGAGACCGACGGGCGGGCACCAAAACCTGCGCAGTGTAAGCGAAGCGGTGACAGACCGTCAATTTGGGCCAGCCGGACAATTCGACCCGGATGCCGCTATCGCCCTGCGTTGTGAACAGCTACACTGGCGCGCACCGCAAGCCATCACACCCAACGCGAGGACCCCGCGCATGCGCAGCTCAAATAAAAACCCGGCCGACAGCCGGCAATCCCTGAACGACTTCTACACCGAGCAGTACAACGCGAGGGCCGGCATTCCGGACCATCCGCAGATTTTCACGCGCTGGCAAAAAGAGTCGGCGCTGATTCGTCGCACGCACGCCGGGCTGCTCGACCTGCCTTTCGGTTCAGCGACGAAGGAGAGGCTGGACTTCTATCCGGCTCATCGCGCGGATGCACCGCTGCTGGTGTTTATCCATGGCGGCTGGTGGCGCTCGCTCGACAAATCAGATTTCACTTTCATCGTTCCCGGATACCGGCAGGCCGGCTTCAACGTCGCACTGACCAATTACACGCTGGCACCGGAAGCCTCGGTTGAGGAGATCACGCTGCAGCAGGTGCGCGCGCTCGCCTGGCTGTACCGAAATGCCGAACGACTGGAATTTGACCGCGACCGCATTGTCGTTGCCGGGCATTCGGCCGGCGGCCACCTGGCGGCGATGATGCTGGCCACAGTCTGGCCCGCGGTCGCGTCCGATTTGCCGCTTGATCTGGTGAAGGGTGGCGTGCTGATGTCAGGCCTCTACGATCTCGATCCGGTCTGCCACGCGGACTTCGTGAATGTCGATCTGAAGCTGGACGCGGACAGTGCGCTCAAGCTGTCACCGGCGCGCATGCCGCAGTCGCATCCGGCGCAGTTCATTACGTCCGTCGGCGATCTCGAGTCGGACGAATTCAAACGGCAAACCGCGCTGATCGCTTCCGAATGGAAGTCTGGCTTCCGTCGCGATATCCCTCTGCAGGGCGTGAACCACCTGACCATCTGCGACGCCTTCGGCAACCCCGAGCATCCTCTGTTCAAGGCAAGCTGCGAATTGGTGGCGTCTGCCTGATCGTGCCGGAAGGTCGCTGAACTTCGCGCCCGCTGTAACGGGCACGATCTCTTCACATCCCGGACCACGCACCGCATGCGTGGACGCATGCTCCACGGTTTGCCGGCGCGATCAGTCGGAAGATTCGCGCTCGCCGAAATGCCGCTGCTGCTGCCGGTTCATGAAATCGGTGGCAAGCAACACTTCCCTCAGCAGATAAACAAAGCTGCCCGTCAGCGCCACCATCGCAAGCACAAACATGCCTGCGATCACTGATGCCAGCCGCAAATCCAGCGCATCGGTAACAAACAGCGCAGCAACCACCATGCAGATCAGGATCGCGCAGGAAGTCGACAGAAAAATCGCGCGATTGATCTTGCGTGCGCGCTGAAACAACACATCAAGCTCAGCCCTGAACAATCCATCGCGTCCAGGCGCTGCGCCTTCTTCCTGATCGAGGCTCTCTTCCAGCAGCCGGGTGCGGTCGATGATGCGTGCCAACCGGTTGGTCAGCACCAGCATATTGGTACCTACACCGGTCAACAAAAAAACCGGCGCAATCGCCAGTTGAATGATGTGTCCTATCTCGCCTGGCTTGATTTCCATGTTCTGCGTCGATTCGAATGCGTGGATGTTTTGCAAACTTCAGAGTCTATCAGCCAGTCCCGCATCCCAGCGAATCCGTACTTCTCGACAAACAATTTCCCGCAAAAAAACGATTAATTAATCGCGGGAAATGAATTTGTTGGCGGCGAGAAATAAAGGCAATTCCTAAAACACAAAAATCAAATCGGACCTGCATTTTTGATCCAAATCATATAGGTCGCTCGGCGAAAAGCTGATACATTTACTAAGAATGTTGCTATTTTGTTACTAACGGGAAATCCTGATGAAAACAAGATTGATTCACTTCGGGTCGCAACACCGGGTTGATTGCGATGTCTGAGCGCCGGCTTCATAGGGCGACCAGCTCTCCTAGGCACTTTCTCTCTGCAGACGCACTGCGGCCTCCGCGCCGTCGCGTTTCGGAGCTCGAAGAATGATCCGGGTAGTGCTGGCAGACGACCATGCGCTGATGAGGGAGGGACTGAAGTACATCTTGCGCAAGGTGGAAGACATTGAAGTGTGTGGAGAAGCAGCCGACGGATTTGAAGTGCTGGCCCAGGTAAGGAAGGGAGGCTTCGATGTGCTCGTGATGGACCTGTCGATGCCGGGAAGGAGTGGAATGGATCTGATCAAGCAAATCAAGCAAGAAGCGCCTGACATTGCGCTGCTGGTGCTGACGATGCATGACGAGGATCAGTATGCCGCCCGTGCGATCCGCCTCGGTGCCATTGGCTACATCACGAAGGAAAGTGCGGGAACGGATCTGGTGAATGCGATCCGCAAAGTTCGTTCTGGCCGCCCGTATATCAGCATGGACGTGGCCGAGCAACTGGCAATGGACGCGATGCCGACACGGGACGGCATGCCTCACAAGTCGCTGACCAATCGTGAGTTCGAAGTATTCAACATGCTGGTGACTGGCAAGTCGGTCACGGATATCGCCGAAGTGCTCCATCTGTCAGTCAAGACTGTCAGCACGCACAAGGCTCACATTCTGGAAAAGCTCGGCACGCCATCACTCGCCGAGCTGGTGCAGTACGCAATAGCGCAGGGGCTGCTCGACAAGTTCAAGCCGTGACTTGAGCGCGCGCAGTGTCGCAGTCAGAGGAGATAGAAATGCTAGGAAAGGCCTTAAGAATTCTCGGTTCGTGCTCCAAAAGCATTCAGGGTGTCCCGATAGCTTTGAAGAACTCGACTCGGGATACTAGCAAGCGCAGTGAGAGTGACATGCAGCAAGCGCGATGCAAAGCGCCCGACTGATCCTCCAGCATGGATTCCGGCAGCGCGATGTCCCGTCCTCCTTTCAAAGATTGCCTTGGCAGTCGCCTGAATAAAACACAGGTCGATCGCATGGCGATTGACGGGCATCGCCGGATTCATTTGCTGAATTGTTCCAGCCTCTACAACAGGAGATGACCATGACATCCACCCATACTTCCGAATTGCGTAACGAAGCCGTAGCGTCTGCAATGCAGGCGTCCGCAACGGAAGCCGGCTGGCAGCGCCAGGGCAAGCTTTGGTCGAACCTGAAGGAACTGTGTGACCTGTTGCGCATCCCGTCAGCACCGTCCGTGAACGACGAAGAATTCCTGTTCCAGCATGTGCAGTTCAAGACAGGGCAGCGGATACACACGATCGGGCAGCCTTTCGATACGCTGTTCATCGTGCATTCCGGCTTCCTGAAAACGGTGCTGATCGATGAATTCGGCAATGAACAAGTACTCAGTTTCCCAATGAAAGGTGACCTGTTCGGTGTTGATGGCATTCACACACGACGCTACGCGTCCGAAGCCGTTGCACTGTCGAACTGCGACCTGATCCTGCTGCCATTTAAGAAATTCACGCAGCTTGGCCGGACCTATGTTGAACTCGAGCACGCCATGTACAGCGTGATGAGCCGCGAACTGGTTCGCGAGCAAGCGATGGTCAGCATGCTGGGCGCGTTGTCGGCGGAAGCCCGTGTCGCACGTTTTTTGGTGTCACTGTCTGAGCGCTTCGCCGAAATGGGATATTCGAGCAAGCTGTTCAATCTGCGCATGACACGCCATGAGATCGGCAGTTACCTTGGCCTTACGCTGGAGACAGTCAGCCGTACGCTGTCCGCGTTCAACGAAATCGGACTCATCAGCGTTGACCAGCGTTCAATCGGCATCAAGGATCTGGACTCGCTGCGGACACTGCGGCGCCTGCCTCCGTCGAGTTCGCGCTCCAAGGCAGCTGGCCGGCGCGCACGCGAAGCGGCCACACAAACCGCGCAGTCAGGAATTGACAAGGACCTTCCCAGCGTTGCAGCCTGATTTTTGTTCAGCGACGCGTCCTGGCTGAGGCAATCAGCCAGCACAGCTCGACACCCAAAGGGATCGCGGATGCGGTCCCCTTTTTTTGCGGATTGCACGATACCTGACCAAAAGTCAGCTCAAACGCAGAACTTTGGCTAAAGCGGACTGTTCGCATTCCGGGTCCATTGCCGTGCCAGCCCTGTGTCGGACCTATTTTCTCCCCCGCCCCTTGTGGCTGGCATGTGCGTGGCCGTTCGACGCGGAACCCGCAGCCTCCATCGATCTGGAAACGGCTTCGCGCGCCGCGCTGGCCGCGCTCTCGACACCCGAGCGGGCAACCATCATGTTCTGGCTGGCCATGCGGCTGGCCTCCCGAAAGGCCTGCTCCCAAACGGACATCATCCCGCTGAAAGGATTCAGCATCGTATCGGACTGACCCTGCGTTCCGACGCTCAATTGTTCGCCGGCTTGACCGGCCTGCTCGACCGCCGCATGACTCAGGCGGTCCATGTAATCACGAACTGACCTGCCGAACTCAGCCTGCATTTCAACCAGCGCGGTCATGATCTGCTGCTGGCAGTGCATCGTCTTTTCCGGTCGGCCAGCAATGGCGACCTGCAAATCGGCCAGCTTGGCCGGGTCGCGCATATCCGCCACTGCCCGTGCCAGTTTCAGCTGCCCATCGACCGCCTGATGGGTTACGTCCAGAACTGCACGATCGATCTTCTCCGTACTTGAAAAAACCGCGTCGGCAAGATGAATCGAGGCCTCCAGCTGATAGTGCATCATGTCCACCACCGGATTGTGCTGCTGGCTTCTTCGCATCATCGACTCCTTGGATCGTAGAAATGGCTCATGTGGCTGATCCGATCCAGTTTGTCATCCGACTTCGAGCCAGCTTTGAGCGATCACAAACGCCCTCACTGCAAATTCGGCTCACGAGAAAGACACACGAAGCTCCGCATGCGCCAAGCCCGTATCGACCGGCCGAACGCGTGCACAGACTGGCTTTCGGATACCAATTTGCCAGAGGGACACGGGTATAATACGGCGCCGCAAGCACTACCTTGCAAGGGCGCCCGAACCGGGCGCCGCACAGTCGTCAACACCCGGGACCGTATGTCAAAAAATCAAACCAGGAAGCCTCTGGAACTCAAGATATCGACCGTGGTCGCCGTTGCTGCCCTGCTGGGAGACTCCGATGACAAAGCGCTGTCTGCCGCATTGGCGCAGATCACCGGTGGCACCCCGGATTATTTCGAAGACGAATTCACGCTGCTCGATCTTGGCAATCTGAACCCGGCACCGACGCCGGGCAGTATTGACTGGCCAAAACTGATTGCGCTGTTCCGCACACATCGCCTCAACCCGGTGGCAGTCCGCAATGCGCCAGCCGCACTGGAAGACGAATTGCGAGCGCTGGGACTGGCAATTGACCGGATGGAGCAGCCGCGCGTGCCGCAGGCCAAATCCACGCCGGCACCGAAGCCGGCAACCGTGTCCCCGGCTCCCGCGGCAGAAATCACGGCAGTACCAGCGGCGACAACAATGATCATCGACTCGCCAGTGCGCAGCGGCCAGCAGGTATACGCGCGCGGTGGCGACCTGATCGTCATGGCCACCGTGAATCCCGGCGCCGAGGTGATTGCTGACGGCAGTATCCACGTCTATGCGCCGCTGCGCGGACGGGCATTGGCGGGTGCGTCGGGCAATGCCGGTGCGCGCATTTTTTCGCTGGCCATGGCAGCGGAACTGGTCTCCATCGCCGGCGTGTACAGGACGTTCGACGAAGGCTGGCCGCAAGCGCTTGCCGGACTGCCGACCCAGGTGCAACTCAGGGATGACAAGCTCGAAACACGAGCGATTGCCTTGAAGTAGCCGACCCGAATTTACATTGACATGCAGACCAGCCAGACCCAATCAAGGAGTTTCTCGTGACAAAAATCATCGTCGTAACGTCCGGCAAAGGCGGCGTAGGCAAAACCACTTCCAGCGCGAGCTTCGCCTCGGCACTCGCGCTGCGTGGCCACAAGACGGCAGTGATCGACTTCGACGTCGGCCTGCGCAACCTCGACCTCATCATGGGTTGCGAGCGCCGCGTGGTCTACGACATGATCAACGTGATCAACCGCGAAGCCAGTCTCACGCAGGCGCTGATCAAGGACAAGCATTGCGACAACCTGTTCGTGTTGCCCGCTTCGCAGACGCGCGACAAGGATGCGCTGACCGAAGAAGGCGTAGAGCGCATCCTCGAAGAACTGAAGACGATGGGCTTTGACTTCATCGTCTGCGATTCGCCGGCCGGCATCGAACGCGGTGCGGTCATGGCGCTGACTTTCGCCGATGAAGCCATCATTGTCACCAACCCGGAAGTCTCGTCAGTGCGCGACTCGGACCGCATCCTCGGCATCATCCAGGCCAAGTCGCGCCGCGCGCAACAGGGCAACGAACCGGTCAAGGAACACCTGCTGATCACCCGCTACGCACCGAAGCGCGTGGAAGCCGGCGAAATGCTCTCTTACGAAGACGTGCAGGAAATCCTGCGCATTCCGCTGCTGGGCATCATCCCTGAATCGGAGTCGGTGCTGCATGCATCAAACCAGGGTACGCCGGCAGTCCACATTGCCGGCAGCGACGTCTCCGAAGCGTACAAGGATGTGGTCGCCCGCTTCCTCGGCGAGGACCGTCCGATGCGCTTCTCCGAATACGAAAAACCGGGACTGCTGGCACGCATCTTCGGAGGCAAATGAGATGGACATCTTCTCCTTCCTGTTCAACAACAAGAAGCATTCGGCCAGCACCGCGAAAGAGCGCTTGCAGATCATCATTGCGCGTGAGCGTCACATCACCGGCGGCCCGGATTTCATGCCGGCGCTGCACCGCGAACTGATCGAAGTGATCTCCAAATATGTCAACGTCAATCCCGATGACATCAAGATCACGCTCGACAAGCAAGGCAACCTCGAAGTGCTGGACGTGAACGTCGTGCTGCCGGATGGCAGCAACTGAAGGATTGTCGATTCCCCTGCATGGCGTCGATTTCACGTCGGCGCCGCGCCGCAGGAAAGGCATCACCCTCGCCTCCGGCCGGCTGGCCGGAGACTGCTTCCGTCTCGAAGCGCTCGACACGCTAGTCGACTTCGCCAGCTTCTCCCGCTGGCTGCGCCACCCGGGTCCCTGGATTGGCGGCTTTGATTTCCCGTTTTCCTTCCCGCGCGAACTCGTCACGCTGCTGAACTGGCCAAGCGAATGGCCTTCATTGATCCGCCACGTCGCGGGCATGGAGCGCCCGCAACTGCGCGACATCTTCAAGTCGGTCTGCGATGCGCGACCGGCCGGCCGCAAATTCATCCATCGCGCGTGCGACCTGCCGGCAGGTTCCTCGTCGCCGATGAAGTGGGTGAACCCACCGGTCGCCTGGATGCTGCACGCAGGCGCACCGCTGCTGCTCGACGCGAATGTGCATATTCCCTTCATGTACGAAGGTGACCGGACGCGGGTCGCGCTGGAAGCCTACCCGGGCATGGTCGCGCGCAGCATCACGCGTGCGTCGTACAAGAACGATGCAAGATCACTGCAGACACCGGCACGCCGTGAGGCTCGTCAGGTCATTCTGAACGCGCTGGAAAGCGGCGACTATCCGCAGCGCATTGCGCTCCATGCAGGCCGCTTCCGCGATGCCCTGCTCGACGACGGCAGCGGCGACCTGCTGGACGCCGTGCTGTGCGCACTGCTGGCCGCCTGGGGCTGGCAACGACGCGACCAGAACTTCGGCCTGCCGCCGCATGACGGCCTGGAAGGCTGGATCGTCGGCGCCTGAGCGCCTTTGGCCTCAGGCCGCCTTGCGTTTCTCCGCAAATGCCGCAAACCACTGCAGCGATGCCGGATTGGCCATCGCATCCGGATTCGCCACTTTCTCGACCGGCATGCCAAGCAACAGCTTCTTGATCGGCAGCTCCATTTTCTTGCCCGTCAGCGTGCGCGGTATCTCGGTGACGACGATGACATCGTTCGGCACATGCCGCGCGGACAACTGCGTGCGTATGCGATCGCGGATTTTCTGCTCGAGCGCGGCATCCAGCACATAGCCCTCGCGCAGCACCACGAACAGCGGCATCCATGATTCACGGCCAAGATATTCAAGATCGACCACGAGGCTGTCGAGCACCTCGTCGAAGTCCTCCACTACCCGATAGATTTCTGCGGTGCCCATTCGTATGCCGTGCCGGTTGATGGTGGCGTCGGAGCGACCGTAGATCACCGCACCGCCGCGCGGCGTGATGCGTATCCAGTCGCCGTGCCGCCACAGGCCCGGATAATGGTCGAAATAGCTCTCGAGATAGCGCTTGTCCCCGGGGTCATTCCAGAAGCACAGCGGCATCGATGGCATCGGCTCGGTCACGACCAGCTCACCGACCTGATCGATCAGATCGTTGCCGTTGTCGTCGAATGCGTGCACGGCCACACCGAGCGCACGGCACTGGATTTCGCCCGCGTACAGCGGCAGGTTCGGAGACGCGCCGACAAACGCGGCCGCGATATCGGTGCCGCCACTGATCGACGCCAGCAGGACGTCCTGCTTCACCTGCGAGTAAACCCAGTCGAACGCTTCTTCAGCCAGCGGCGATCCGGTCGACCCCAGGGTGCGCAGCGCCGACAAATCGGCGATCTGTGACGGCGCAATCCCGGCTTTCATGCAATTTCCAAAGAACGCCGCGCCGGCACCGAGGAACGTGAGCTTGTGCCGCTCAGCAAAGCGCCACAGCCGTCCAAGGTCCGGATAACCGGGATTACCGTCATAGATGCAGATCGTGGCGCCGACCATCAGTCCCTTGATCTGCGAATTCCACATGATCCAGCCGGTCGTCGAGAACCAGTGAAAGCGATCGTTCTCGCCGATATCGAGTTGCAGCGCATGCCCCTTCAATCCTTCCAGCAAGCTGCCGCCATGGCCATGCACGATGGGCTTGGGCATGCCGGTAGTGCCGGATGAGTACAGAATCCACAAAGGATGGTCGAACGGCAGCTGCTCGAATCGAATCGGCTCCGCGGCAGCCGGATGCGACAGAAGTTCTTCCCAGCGGAGCGCACCCGGCAGCGTGGCGTCGCGATTCAGGTAAGAAAACAGCACGGTCTGTTCGAGCGTCTTCAGTTCGGCGCGCATCGCCTGCACCACCTCGAGCCGGTCGAAGTCCTTGCCGCCATATCGATAGCCATCGACCGCAATCAGTACCTTCGGGTCGATCTGTCGGAAGCGGTCGAGCACGCTGGCGCTGCCCATGTCCGGCGAACACGACGACCAGATCGCGCCGATGCTGGCGCACGCATAGAAAGCGATCGCGGCTTCCGGCGTGTTCGGCAGATAGGCCACCACCCGATCGCCGGGACCGACGCCAAGCGCACGCAGCGCATTCGCCACGGCCGTCACCTGCGCGCGCAGCTCGCGCCAGCTGAGCGTGATCTGCGCACGCACTTCGGACTCGGCGACGATCGCCGCCTTGCCGGCACTGGCCTCGTCAAGATTGAAACGGAACAGTTGCTCGGTGAGGTTCAGTCGGCTGCCGGAAAACCACTTTGCGCCCGGCATCGCATGCGTGGATAACACTTCGTCGAAAGCTTGCGAATGCTGGACCTCGAAGTATTCCCAGATCGACAGCCAGAAGCCCTCGATGTCATCGATCGACCACTGCCAGAGCTCTTGGTAATCACGGAAGACAAGCTGCCGCTCGCGCGACAGCCAGTGGAGATAATGGGTGAGTCTGCTGCTGGCGATGCGCTCGGCGCTCGGCTTCCACAACAGCCGCGGTTCTGCCGTCATTCCTGTCTCCCGGGATCGTTGGTTGGGGGCAGGAGATGATAAATCAAAGCATGCGCAGAACGGCAATGGCGATGGCGACGCTCAGGCTGCGCCGTGCGCCGCCGCCCGAACTCAATGCAACTGATGTTTCAGCTGGCTCAATCCCTGATGCGCCTGCAGCACCGCCTGTTTCACTTGCTGGTCCACCCCCTGCTGCTTCTCGCAAGCCGCCTTGGCCTGGTCGCCGAGCTCCTCCAGCTGATCCACGCAATCAATGATGGATTGCTCGTCTGTCTTTCCCTGCAGCTGCTGGCGAGCCCGCGACGACTGCGAATCCAGTTTCTGTATGCAGTTTTTCAGGTCCGCCGGCACGCCAGCGCTGGCTCGCTCACACGCCTGACTGGCCTGCTGAATCGTTTTTTCGATCTGGCTGAAACGCTGCCGGACTTCTTCTGCTTGCATCATGATGTCGCTCCTGTGATGGTGGGACGTCCGGGCGAACCCGGCCATGATTGGATGCAAGACCGTCAATCAAGTTCCGGCGCGATGGCTGGCCGCCGGCAGGCGCAGCGGCACGGCGCTGCGATGCCTTGTTCAATGCAGTACATTGCCGCTGCCGGCACTGCCCGCACCGCTGCGGGACGGCAGTCCGCGTTCGATGAATTGCTTCATTCGCTGCAAGTCCTCGTCGAGCGCCGTTTGCGGATCGGCATCAGCCAGCACGGCCAGCCCCTGCCCGAGCGCGCCCGCCGGCGGCCGCCAGCTCAGGCGCACGGTGGCGCGCGTGCCTCCCGCCTGCGGCGCGAGCGTGACGGTGCCCTCGCTGTACACGCTGGCGCCGGCTTCGCTTTGCCAGGCCAGACGTTGCGGACGTTCGGCGGCCGTCAGGCGCGCATCGAATTCGACCTCGCTACCCGCTGGTCCCTGCACCACCCAATGCGAGCGATGGTTGCCGAGGTCACGCACCTCAATCACATGCGACATGAAATGCGGGAAATTTTCATAGCGGCTCCAGAGGTCATACACGCTCTCCGGCGAGGCCTGGATGTCGATGCTGCGCTCGGCTTCATAGCCTTGCCCGGACGGCTTGATTGCCGCTGACACGGCTTCGCGCATCGACTGTCCGCGACGACGTGCCATCAGGCCAAGCCCGGTCGCGGCGGCCACCACGCCGAACGGCTGGCGCCGTGACAGTCCGTACCAGGCCAGCCATCCCGCGCCGACGGCGCCGGCGATCCACAGCGCGCTGCGGCCGGAGAACATCGACGCGAAAGTGGTGTCACTTTCGTCCTCGTCATCCTGCTCGCCATAGCGCACGGCCTCGACGCCCGGAATGCCATCGACCAGTTCAAGCAAGGCCGCTTCATCCTCCGCCGCCACCTTGCCGCTCAGCGTGACCATGCCTTCCTCAGCCTCGATGCTGAGCTCGTCGAGATGCGGCATGGTGCGCGCAATGCGCGAACGCACCCGTGCCTCCAGCACATGGTTGTCGATGGGCTTGGCCTGCCGCGTCGACATCACCCTTCTGGCTTCGGCCTGCAGGCCAGTCAGCCGGTTGCGCGCGTCGCGCAAGGTGCCGCCCATCAACGCCTGGGTACGCTGCGAATAGCTGCTCATCTTGTCCTGCAATAGCGCACGCCGGCGCCGACCTTCCGCCGGATCAGCGATATACATCGCCAGCGCGCCCACGGCGATGCCGGCCAGCCAGTTCGTCCATTGAATGTCGCGGGTTCGCGTCTGGAATTCCACTTTGCACTCCTTCCATTAAGAAGAACTCGGTTCGGCGGTCCCTGCCGGATCCCACAGCGCTGCGCGCACGCGCGCCGCCTCCGGCGCCGCTTTCTTTTCGTTTGACTACCCGCCCGACGTAAAGCTCAATGTTTCCGTGAATTAAAATTAGCTTTCGTTTGTTCGATTTAAGAACGGAACTTCGGGTCTATCGACCATTCAAATTCGCAAGTTCCGTTCATCACCTCCTTCATGAAAAAGATCTTTGCTGTACTGCTGGGCTTCCTGCTGTTCACCACCGCACATGCGCAGACCACGGGCTGCGACAAGCACTTCTTCCAGAAAACACCGCCTGAGTTCACGCGCAAGGCTTTGCAGGCCAGCACGGTGGGCCTGTGCTTCGACGCGTTTTCGGTGATGCACTCGGGCGTGTCGAAAACACCGCTGTGGTCCGCCGAACACCTGACGCGCGACAGCCTGCAGGCAGCGCGCGAGGTGCCGCGCGAAGACAGCTTCCATGCGGAAGAAGCGCTGCCGCCGAAGCACGGCGCCGAGCTGGCCGACTATGCGCGCTCGGGCTTTGACCGAGGCCACATGGCGCCGGCCGCAGACATGCCGACCCGGCAGGCGCAGCATGAGAGCTTCTCGCTGGCGAACGTGGTGCCGCAGAACCGCCGCAACAACCAGCAGCTGTGGGCCGCGATCGAAGGCGCGACACGGCACCTGACCAACCAGCGCGGCGAACTGTATGTGGTGACCGGCCCGATCTTCGAGGGCGACCGCATCGAGCGCATCAACAACCGCGTGTTCGTGCCCACGCATGTGTTCAAGGCCGTGGTCGACCCGACAAGCAAAGAAGCCGCCGCCTGGCTGGCGCCGAACGATGACAGCGGCGAATATCAGGTGATATCGATCGCCGAACTGGAAAAGAAGACCGGCATCAACCTGTTTCCAAAGCTGCCCGATACCGCCAAGCAGAAGGCGATGGCGCTGCCACAACCGAAGATGCGCATGCGCCGCAACAGCGGCGCCGAAGGGAGAACACCATGAGAACGCTGAAACCATTCGAGAACGAAACCGATTCGATGGCGATCGATGAGCTGACCATCGAGAACCGCGTCGACCAGCTGGAGCTGTACGGCTCGCTGTCGATCACGCGCGACAAGGCCGGCCTCGAACGTGCGTTGCAGCTGAAGGCGCTGCTCGATGCCGCCATCGCTCACCTGCAGGCCGCCCCCGACTTGCCGGACCAGATGCCGTTCCGGCCGACGGACAGCATCGACAATCCGTTCAAATAGCTTGTTTTTCTGGCAGCACGGCCCCCACCGTCTGCCCCCGTCTGGACGCGTAAGCATTGGTGAGGCCGCGCACGCGGCAGCGCCAACACTGGCATACTGTCGCCCTGTTTCCGCCCACCGGCAGTGCCCATGTCCCCCAGCCCGCAAAACCTCCGTTCCTATCCGCGCTTTCGTCCCGAACTGAAGCCGGCGCCCTTCCTGCCGATGACGCGCAAGGAAATGGAGAAACTCGGCTGGGACAGCTGCGACATCATCCTCATCAGCGGCGACGCCTACATCGACCATCCGAGCTTCGGCATGGCGCTGGTCGGGCGGCTGCTGGAGTCGCAGGGCTTCCGTGTCGGCCTGATCTGTCAGCCGGACTGGCATTCGGCCGAAGCCTTCCGCGCGCTCGGCAAGCCAAACCTGTATTTCGGCGTGACCGCGGGGAACATGGATTCCATGATCAACCGCTATACCGCCGATCGCAAGCCGCGCTCCGAGGACGCCTACACGCCGAATGGCGAAGCGAACAAGCGGCCGGATCGCGCGCTGACGGTGTATGCGCAGCGCGCACGCGAAGCTTTCCCGGGCGTGCCGGTGGTGATCGGCAGCATCGAGGCCAGCCTGCGTCGCATTGCGCATTTCGACTATTGGTCCGATACCGTGCGCCGCTCGGTGCTGACCGACTCGAAGGCCGACATCCTGCTGTTCGGGAACGCCGAGCGTGCGTTGCTGGCGCTGTCGCATCGGCTGGCCGCCGGCGAGCCGGTCAAGTCGATTCGCGACCTGCGCGGCACTGCGTTCATGGTGTCACGCGGCTGGAAGCCGGCGGATGACTGGAGCGAAGTCGACTCGACCCGCGTCGACACGCCGGGCCGCATCGAGGCGCATGCGAATCCCTACGAGATGAAGGAAAAGGAGCCGGCCGCCTGTGGCACCGACGCCAAAGGCGAGGCAGCCATTGCGCCCATCCGCATTCTCACGCGCGAGGAAAGGCTGGCGCAGCAAAAGGAAATTCGCAGCCGCAGCGTCGTGCGCCTGCCGTCTTACGAAACGGTGAAAGAAGATCCAGTCAGCTACGCGCATGCGTCGCGTGTCTTTCACCTGGAATCGAATCCGGGCAATGCGCGCGCGATGGTGCAGGCGCATGGCGAGCGCGATGTCTGGCTGAATCCGCCGCCGCTGCCGCTGGCAATGGAAGAGATGGATTACGTGTACGACCTGCCGTACGCACGCGCGCCGCATCCGTCGTATGGCAATGCAAAAATCCCCGCGTGGGACATGATTCGCTTCTCGGTGAACATCATGCGCGGCTGCTTCGGCGGCTGTACCTTCTGCTCCATCACGGAGCATGAAGGCCGCATCATCCAGAGCCGCTCCGAGCCGTCGATCCTGCGTGAAATCGAACTGATCCGCGACAAGACCAAGGGCTTTACCGGCACCATTTCCGATCTGGGCGGACCGACTGCCAACATGTACCGGCTGGCCTGCAAGGACAAGTCCATCGAGGAATCCTGCCGCCGGCTGTCGTGCGTCTACCCGACCATCTGCAGCAACCTCAATACCGACCATAGCAAGCTGATCCGGCTGTACCGCAAGGCACGCGCGATACCGGGCGTGAAGAAGATCCTGATCGGTTCCGGCCTGCGCTATGACCTGGCGGTGCGCTCGCCCGAGTACGTGAAGGAACTGGTCACGCACCATGTCGGCGGACTGCTGAAGATCGCTCCCGAACATTCGGAAGAAGGCCCGCTGTCGAAGATGATGAAGCCCGGCATGGGCTCGTATTACAAGTTCAAGGAGCTGTTCGACAAGTACTCGAAGGAAGCCGGCAAGGAACAGTACCTGATCCCTTACTTCATCGCCGCGCACCCGGGTACGACCGATGACGACATGCTGCACCTTGCGCTGTGGCTGAAGCAAAACGATTTCCGCCTCGACCAGGTGCAGACCTTCATGCCGACGCCGATGGCGATGGCCACGACGATGTACCACACGCGCAAGAACCCGCTGCGCAAGATCAGCCGCGACTCCGAGGCAGTCGAAACGCCGCGGCTGGCAAAGATTCGCAAGTTCCACAAGGCGCTGCTGCGCTATCACGATCCGGCCAACTGGGAGATCCTGCGCGAAGGCCTCAAGCGCATGGGCCGTAGCGACCTGATCGGCAATGGCCCGCAGCACCTGGTGCCGCGCGGCGACGCGATGACGCCGCTGGCGCGCCGGCCTCGGCGCGACGAGACGCCGCCGCTGAAGACCGTCGCGAAAAAATTCGGGCAGAAGAAACTGCGTCCGGGCGCGGCGATACAGCGCAAGCGCGCCGGCTGACCGGCAGCGCGGCGAACCAGACAGTCCCTGACCATGAAACGCCGATCGTTCAATACCCTACCCCTGCTGCTGATGGCTGCCGTGCTGTTGGCCGGCAACGGTCAGGCTGCCGACGGCGCGCCGGCATTGCAGTCGATACCGCTGCTCGATGTGCCACGGTACATGGGACGCTGGTATGAAATCGCAAAATTTCCGAACCGCTTCCAGCGCAACTGCGTCGCCGACGCCTGGGCGGAATACCGGCTGCTGAATGACCAGCGCATTCGAGTCGCCAATCGCTGCCGGCAATCTGACGGAAAAATCGATGAGGCGATCGGCATCGCGCGGCAGGCCGGCGACAGTCCGTCACAACTCAAGGTGCGATTCGCGCCGGCCTGGCTGAGCTTCATGCCATTCGTCTGGGGTGATTACTGGATCGTGGATCTGGATGCGGACTACCAGATCGCTGCCGTCAGCGAGCCACGCCGCGAGTATCTGTGGATTTTGGCGCGCACACCGCGCATCGAGCCGGACGCCTACGCAGCACTGCTGCGCCGACTGGAAAGCATGGGATTTGATATCAGCAAGCTGCAGCTGAGCCTGCAGACCGAAGCGATCCGCTGACGCGCTGCCCGACCTTACTAAAGCCGCGCCAATCCGCCCCCGGACACCCTCTGAAATTTTCGCCTTCGATTTCTTTTCCGGAGACGAAAAAAAATCGCCAGGCAAAGCCTGGCGATTTTTCTCATTCGGTGGTGGGAAGTGCTGGCTTCGAACCAGCGACCTATCGCGTGTGAGGCGATCGCTCTACCCCTGAGCTAACCTCCCGAAAGAG
>JACCDQ010670207.1_pt1 | contig 19035 bp, 18 predicted proteins | sample 7446031 | NCBI WGS metagenome assembly JACCDQ01 (sample SAMN15323442, study PRJNA562643) | freshwater metagenome | isolation source: river surface water | place: USA:Blue River Watershed | collected 2017-08-17
ACTTCGCGTCGGGTCGAATGACGGTTCTCTGTTGTCTGTTGTCTGTTGTCTGTTTCGCTCCGTTCGACTTCGCCTCGTGTCGAATCACGATTCTCGGTTGTTCCAGTATTCTGTTGTCTGTTGTCTGTTGTCTGTTTTCTGTTGTCTGTTTCGCTTTGTTCGGCTTCGCCTCGGGTCGAATGACGGTTCTCGGTTGTTCCAGTGTTCTGTTGTCTGTTGTCTGTTGTCTGTTGTCTGTTGTCTGTTGTCTGTTGTCTGTTTCGCTCTGTTCGACTTCGCTTCGGGTCGAATCATGATTCTCGGTTGTTCCAGTATTTCATGATTTTTTAAATTATTAATCAAAAAATGTTAATTATGAATCACTTTTCCTACGGGGTATGGTCTTTTTTTTATCACCAAATTAGGTGATATTTGTATATAAAATTTCCATGATAAAGTGTTGTTTTGTGTTGATTATTAGTTGTTTGTTTTTTTTTCATCGATGAATGGATTGTTTGTATCGGTCAATGGATAAATATATAATGGAAATTCGGCCTGAAGTAGTTATATTTGCACACAAAAAAGTACTATTTCTGCCTGTTTTATGTGGGTTGGAACCGCGAAGCGTTGGTAGCTATTCTGTAAATAGAGAAAAATAATAATAAATAGATGGAGCTTAATTCTAAAATAGCAGTTATAGGTTTGGGTTATGTAGGTTTGCCCCTGGCTCGTTTATTTGCTACAAAATACGCTGTTGTAGGATTTGATATTAATCAAAAAAGAATCGAAGCATTAAATAACGGTACTGATGAAACTTTAGAAGTAGAAGCGTCTGTTTTACAATCGGTTTTAATTTCCAAAGATAAAATTCAAACACAAAAAGGTTTGTATTGCAGTAATCAATTGGAAGCTATTGCTGCTTGTAATTATTATATCATAACAGTTCCAACGCCTGTAGATAAAAATAATCGTCCTGATTTGACTCCTTTATACAAAGCCAGTGAAACTGTAGCTAAGGTTTTAAAAAAAGGGGATATTGTTATTTATGAATCTACGGTTTATCCCGGAGTGACTGAAGATGAATGTGTGCCGGTTTTAGAACGCATTTCAGGATTGCAATTTAACGTTGATTTTTTTGCTGGATATTCTCCTGAGCGCATTAATCCGGGAGATAAAGAACATACCGTAGATAAAATTTTAAAAGTTACCGCAGGCTCTACACCTGAGATTGGAAAAAAAGTAGATGCGTTATACCGATCGGTAATTACTGCAGGAACGCATTTGGCACCCTCTATAAAAGTGGCTGAGGCAGCTAAGGTAATTGAAAATTCCCAACGCGATATTAACATTGCTTTTGTGAATGAGTTGGCTAAAATATTCCATTTAATGAATATTGATACTCAGGCCGTTTTAGCAGCGGCAGCGACCAAATGGAATTTTTTGCCATTCAAGCCGGGACTGGTTGGAGGGCATTGTATAGGGGTAGATCCCTACTATTTGGCACAAAAAGCACAGGAATTAGGTTATCATCCTGAAATTATTTTAGCCGGACGACGCCTGAATGACAGTATGGGGGAGTATGTGGCTTCACAGGTTGTCAAATTGATGATAAAAAAAGGTATTTCAGTTAATGGCGCTCAGTTGTTAATGCTTGGGATTACTTTTAAAGAAAACTGTCCTGATGTTCGCAATACCAAAATTGTGGATGTCATTAAGGCATTAAAAGACTATGGAATAACAATAACAATATATGATCCTTTGGCTAATCCTAAAGAGGTGTTGCGTGAATATGGATTGATTTGCTATCCTGAACTTGTCGAAGAGCAAAAATTTGACGCTGTAGTACTGGGAGCGGCTCATGCCGAATTTCTAACTATGGATTTGTCAGAACTTCGAAATACAAATAGTATCATCTATGATGTGAAAGGGATTTTAAAGACTAAAGTGGATGGGAAGTTGTGATAGTCGTCCATCGTTATTCGTTTTTCGTCCATCGTTTATCGAATAACGTTCATCGAACATCGAATAACGAATAACGAACATCGAAAACGAATATCGACTATCTAACAAGGAAAAACGAACAATGGAAGCTAATTTAGAAGTTTGGAAAGTTTCTCACCAATTGGTATTGGAAGTCTATAAAATAACCCAAAGGTTTCCGGAATCAGAACGTTTTGGATTAATTAGTCAGGTCAGAAGAAGTGCTTCCAGTGTGCCAACCAATATTATTGAAGGACAAGCAAGACAATATAAAAAAGAGTTTATCCAGTTTTTGTATATATCAAAAGGGTCATTAGAGGAAACTAATTATCATTTATTTTTGTCTAAAGAACTTGGCTATATCTCTGATAATGATTATAAGTTGTTGTTTGACTTATGTAATAGGATTAAAATGATGTTGTATAAATTGATTAAGTCGCTTCAGGTTTAATCGTCCATCGTTAATCGTCCATTGTTTATCGAATAACGCCCATCGTTTATCGAAACGAACAACGAATAATGAACAGCAAATAGCAACCATCGAACAACGACAATCGAATATCGAACAACGAAAAATGAAAAAACACAATATTATACACGTTATCCTTACCGGAGGAGTAGGGAGCCGTTTATGGCCTTTGTCACGTAAAAGCAGACCAAAGCAATATTTAGAAATATTTGAAGGGAAATCCCTGTTTGAATTAACAGTAGAGCGTAACAGTGCTATTGTTGATAAGGTCATTGTAGTAGGGAATGTGGATAATTGCCATTTGAGTCGCAATATTCTTGAAAAAAGGAATATTCCTTATTTGGATATTGTTGAATCCACTCCCAGAAATACAGCTGCTGCGATTGCTTTTGCCGCCTTTGCCGCTAATCCCGATGATATTTTGATTGTGACTCCGATGGATCATATCATTGAAGGAAAAGAGTTGTATGATGCCGCGGTAAATGAAGCGATAGAAAAAGCGGCTGATGGTTATATTGTCACTTTTGGAATTGTACCTACTAAACCGGAAACCGGTTATGGTTATATTGAAGCCAAAGGCGAAAATGTAGTGTCTTTCAGGGAGAAACCTAATTTAGAAACTGCAAAAAGTTTTATTGCCAAAAAGAATTTTTTGTGGAATAGCGGGATGTTTTGCTTTAAGGCGGGAGTATTATTAGACGAATTAAAGCATTTTAAACCGAAGGTTTATAAGAAAGCCAAAATAGCCTGGGAACATAATGTGAATGGGAAACTGGATTTAGAGTTGTCACTGGACATCCCTTCAATTAGTGTGGATTATGCCGTGATGGAACGCTCTAAAAAAATAAAAGTTATTCACTCCCAATTTTTATGGTCTGATTTGGGGTCCTTTGAATCGGTTTATGATTATTTATTATCCAAAGGGCATCCTGTGGACGAAGATGGGAATATGGTGATAGGTGTTCAAAATTATACGGCCTTTATTGGTATGAAAAATACGATTTTGGTAGCAACCGAGAATGCCAATTTGGTACTTCAAAAAGAGTATTCTCAGGATGTGAAGGATTTGTATAATGAGTTAGAGGTGGAGAAACCGGAATTGTTGCAATAATTTGAAAGTATGAAAAAAGACAGCAAAATATACATCGCAGGTCATAAGGGAATGGTAGGTAGTGCCATTTGGAGAATGCTTTTGTCCAAGGGATATTCTAATTTAGTAGGAGCTTCCAGTGCTGACTTGGATTTAAGAAACCAACAGGCGGTTAAAGATTTTATTAATACTGAAAAACCGGAAGTAATTATTGATGCAGCTGCCAAAGTGGGAGGAATTTTGGCAAACAATAACTACCCTTATCAGTTTATTATGGAGAATATGCAAATTCAAAATAATTTAATTGATGCGGCTATGCAGGCTGGAATTGAGAAGTTTATATTTTTAGGAAGTTCCTGTATTTATCCAAAATTTGCACCCCAACCCTTAAAAGAAGACTATTTACTTACCGATACTTTGGAACCAACCAATGAATGGTATGCCATTGCTAAAATAACAGGGGTAAAGGCTTGTGAAGCGATAAGAAAACAATTTGGAAAAGATTATGTGAGTCTGATGCCAACCAATTTGTATGGAACTCATGATAATTTCGATTTGAATTCGTCTCATGTTTTACCAGCCATGATTCGAAAGTTTCATGAAGCAAAATTAAACCATCATGCTCCGGTTACGCTTTGGGGTAGTGGAACCCCTATGCGTGAGTTCCTGTTTGTTGATGATATGGCAGAATCAGTACTGTTTGCTTTAGAAAATAAGCTGCCTGATTATTTGTATAATGTGGGAACAGGTCTTGATTTAACTATTAAAGACCTTGCTGAGACTATACAAAAAATTACCGGACATCAAGGGGCCATTGTATGGGATGCCAGTAAACCGGATGGGACACCAAGAAAATTGATGGATGTGTCTAAAATGCATGCACTAGGCTGGAAACATAAAGTTAATTTGGAAGAAGGGATTCAGAAGACTTACAATTGGTTTTTGGAACACGTCAATGAAATTAAAGAAGTGAAAATGTAGAGGGGTTTAATTGTTTAATCGGTTATTTGTTTAATTGTTTTAAGGGTTAGCTGGTTAATCGTAAAAAAAGAAATTCATGCAGAACGATAACAATTAAACGATTCAACAGTTAACCAACTAACCAAATTACCTATGAGCTACCATATCTATTCTTTTGAAAAATTAGAAGTTTACCAATTGGCAAGAAAATTTAAGATTGATATCAAGTTGATGAGTTCATTATTTCCTAAAGAGGAACGTTTTGAATTAATCAGTCAGATTAACAGGTCATCGGCAAGTATTGCTGCAAATTTAGCAGAAGGTTCAGGCAGGTCTTCTAATTTTGATCAGGCACATTTTAAGAATATGTCCTATGCCACAGGATTGGAAACAATAGATCATTTGAATACAGCCTTGGATATGCAATACATCACTGAGGATAAATATACAGCAATAAGAATTCAATTGGATTCTATTTTAAATAAACTAAATGCACTTTATAAGTACCAAATAAATAATAAAGAGACCTTGAAGAGAAGAGGTTAATTGGTTAAGAAGGGTTAATTGTTTTAACTGTTTAAGGGGTTAGTCGTAGAAGAAACTAATTGATACACAACAATTCACCGATTAACCAGTTCAACAATTAAACGGTTCACCAATTAACCCAATCATAATAACATCATAATGAATAAAAATACACAACAAAAAGTTGCCTTAATAACAGGAGTAACAGGTCAGGATGGTTCCTATTTAGCGGAATTATTATTAGAAAAAGGCTATATGGTACATGGGATTAAACGAAGAGCCTCTTCTTTCAATACCCAAAGAATTGACCATTTGTATGTAGATCAACACGAAAAGCATGTGAACTTCAAATTGCATTATGGGGATTTGACAGATTCTACCAATTTGATTCGAATTGTACAGGAAATTCAACCGGATGAAATATACAATCTTGGAGCGATGTCGCATGTAAAAGTTTCTTTTGATTCTCCTGAATATGTGGGTAATGTGGATGGATTAGGAACTTTAAGAATATTAGAAGCGGTTCGTATTTTAGGTTTGGAAAAGAAAACCCGAATTTATCAGGCCTCTACCTCTGAGTTGTATGGCGGATTGGCTGAGAATAAGAATGAAAAAGGTTTGTATGATGAAAACTCTCCTTTTTATCCCCGTTCACCTTATGGGGTGGCTAAGATCTACGGTTTTTGGATTACTAAAAATTACCGTGAAGCCTATGATATGTATGCCTGTAACGGCATCTTGTTCAATCATGAGTCGCCTAGAAGAGGGGAAACCTTTGTAACCCGTAAAATTACTATGGCAACAGCTGCTATTGCTAAAGGAAAACAAGATTGCCTGTATTTAGGGAATTTGAATTCGCAAAGAGACTGGGGACATGCCAAAGATTATGTAGAAGCCATGTGGAGAATCCTGCAACAGGATAAGGCAGAAGATTATGTGATTGCAACCGGGGTTACTACCTATATTCGTGATTTTGTACGCTTGTCTTTTGCAGAAGTTGGGATTGAATTAGTTTTTGAAGGAGAAAATGAAAATGAAGTGGCAAAAGTGGCCGCTTGTAATAATCCTTTATACCAGTTAGAAATTGGTAAAGTAGTAGTAAGAGTAGATCCTCAATACTACCGTCCTACCGAAGTAGATTTGTTGATTGGAGATCCTACCAAGTCTAAAACAAAGCTAGGATGGAAACCTCAATATGATTTGGCTGGTTTGGTTAAAGAGATGGTGGAGAGTGACTTGAAAAATAATTAATTGTAAAATTATGGATTCTATACTTTTAAAATAAGTTAGGAGAGTTCTATTTGCTAAATATGAAACATTTTGAATAAACAATTAATTAAAAATTACTTTTATCTTCTAGTCTCTCAAAGTATAACTTTTACTTTGAATGTTTTAATGAGCCTTGTTTGTCCAACCTTGTTAGATATGAAGGATTTTGGTTATTGGCAAATTTTTCTTTTTTATAGCTCTTTTGTAGGTTTTTTTCATTTTGGAATTAATGATGGAATTTATTTGAGATATGGAGGTAAGGAGTTACAGCACACAAATTTAGCTGTTATAAAAGCACAATTTATTATTTTGTTTTGCTTCCAATTAATAATATCTTTTTGCTTACTAGTTTACGAGTTTGTTTCAGTAAAATCCGACAATGTTTCAATAATATTTTTTGTTATAGTTTATATGATAGTAAGTAATCTTACTTCTTTTTTTACAAGTTTATTACAGGCGTTTAATAAATTATACATTTATTCTAATGTGACAATAGTTACTAGTTTTTCACTTGTATTTCTATTGTTATTATTATTTGCCGTAAATAAGTTTACTTTAATTAATCTTATGATTAGTTATGTACTTTGTAGTTTTATAGGTTTTTTGTATATATTATACAAGTTTAAAGAAATTCTTTCGGCAAAAATTAATTGGCGGAAGACTTGGTTGTATTTTTCTCAGTTTAGATTAAATACTATAGTAGGTTTTTTTTTAATGATTTCAACTATTTCTAGTATGTTAATAATGGGTATTGGGAGATTTGCTATCGAACGAAAATGGGGGGTTATTACTTTTGGTATAGTGTCATTATCCTTTACAATCACTTCTTTTATGCTTTTTTTTATAAGGCAAATAGGGATTATGATTTTTCCCTTATTAAAAAGAGTTAATAATGAGTTACAAAGAAAATATTATTCTTTGAGTATTGGCGTTTTAAATATAATTCTTTTAGGGAGTCTCTTGTTTGTTCCTGTTATGAGGTTTGTTTTGTTAAATTGGTTGCCTAAATATTCTCAAAGTCTCGCTTTTTTTATTTTAATTATACCTACGGTTATTTATGAGGGAAAAATGCAAATAATTCTTAATACTTATATGAAAGCTCAAAGAAATGAAAAAACAATGATGTATATCAATTTATTGTCTTTATTGATTTCAGCTATTTTTACAGGAATTGGCTTTTTTTTAAATGAAATTAATATTATTATATTATCGATAACTTTTGCGATTATTATTAAAGGAATTATTTTAGAATATTTTCTAAATAAAAAAATGCTATTTTCTGATCATAAGTCAATAATTACAGTATTTATAATGATTTGTACTTTTATTTTTCTTTTTAATTTTATAGAGATCAAATTAGCATGGTTGCTTTATTTAATTTCATATATAGTTTTTGTCTGTATTGGTAATAATTTTAAAATAAAGGATTTAAAAAAAGAAATAAAACAATATTTAAATTAATGCAAATAATAATAAATTTATTATTCTTGTTTTTTGGATTTTTTTTGATAAAAAAAAATCAAAAAAGATATCTATCAAAATTAAATCATCTTAATATTTTTGGAATAGTTTGGCCATTTATAACTATAGGGACACAACTTGTTTATCCAGGTGCTTTATCAATAGAAACAGTGGTTTTTTATTATTTTTGTTGGCTTTCTTACATTTTTGGTTCATCACTAATACATCATAAACAAAATGTTCCATTAATTAATAATTCTTTTGTTAAGATTAAAGTATTAACAATTGTGTTATTAATATTTTGTGTTATATCTAATTTTGAATTGCTAGCTTTAATTTTGAAAACAGGGAATTTACTTTCGTGGGCAGCTTTAAGAAAAGAAAATGGGTTTGAGGAGTTAGAATCAAGTATATTTATTACACTATTTCAACGAGCTTATCTGATATACATTTCATTGGGTATTCTACTCCTTAAACATAACCAAATTTCAAAAACAAAATTAATTTTATTAATATTTACAGGCCTTATTTTTTCCGTTTTAAGATTTACTCGTGCACCACTGTTAAATTTATTTATTGTTTTACTTGTTTCATATGTATATATATATAAGAAAAAGTTGCCCGTATTTTATATTTTTATTTCGGTGTGTTTGGTTTTTTTAGCCTTTGGGGGGTCCATGCTAATTTTAACTCAGGGAACGAATAATTACAATGTCTTTGATGATATAAAGCTATATTTATTTGGTGGTCAGGTTGTATATCAAAACTTTCTAGAAGGGAACTATGTTGATAATTTAACTTATGATGTGAATAATTACACATTTGATTTTGTAAATTATTTTTTAAAAAAAATTGATCTTATTCAAACTTACCCTTCCTATGTTAGAGAATATTCTTATCGTTCTGGAGTACTTACAAATATCTATACTTTTTTGGATTGTTTTACTTATGATTTTGGGATTATTGGAGCTATAATAGGTTCTTTTTTTACCGGTTTTTTTTCAGATTATATATATGAAGTTTTCAATAGGAAAAAAAATGTTTTTGCATTAATATTTTACGGTTATGTTTGTTATTATAATTGTTTTGTGTTTGCTAATAATGAATTTGTAAGGTTTTCCGTTTTGTTAACAGGTGTTTCAATGATTGTTTATAGTTTTCTTACCAAACAAAAAAGTTATGGATGTTAAAAAATTAGATAATTATTTTATAAGAATAGTTATTTTGAATTATAATGGTTCAGAATATACGGTTTCATTAATAAAACAAATCAAACAACAGACTTTTAATAATTATGAAATAATTGTTGTTGATAATGGTAGTTTAAAAGAGGAAGTCAATATTCTCAAAAAGAATATTTCAAATGATATAAAAACAATATATTCACCAAAAAATTTGGGATATTCAGCAGGTAATAATCTAGGATTGAAATACAAGGAAGATAGGGAAGTTGATTATTTCTTAGTTTTAAACAATGATTTAATTTTAGAAGATCCAAATTTTATTAATGTAATGTTAAATGCAATGGTTGATTCTAAACACTTAAATGTAGTAGCTTCATCCCCTTTGGTAGATACTGTTTCAACTAGTTTGTTGATTGATAATCAGATACAAACAAGGAGGTTGCTGTCAAAATGGAATACTTTTTTGATAAATATTCCATTGTTTAAGTTTTATACTGATAGAAAGTTAGCAGGTCTATTTCTTTATGAAAATGAAAAACCTTATACAAATAAGTATTTAGTTTGTGATACTATTAATGGAGCTGCTTTTATGATTGAAAAAAAATTTATTGTTGAAAATGATTTTTTAGATGAAGGAACTTTTTTATATTATGAAGAAATTATACTTGGGCGTCAAATTAGGAATTCGAAAAAGACCTGTTTATTGAATGGCAATACAAGTGTTAAGCATTTGCAAGGAATTTCTTCAAAAAGTTCAGCAAATTTAGTGAATGTAAAGATGGAGAGGTTTAAATATAAAAGTTCTCTTTATTATTTAAAAAAGTATGAAAATTTGGGATTCTTTGCGTCACTTTTTTATGTTTTTTTAAGTGAAATAGTGCTTTTTTTAAAAAGAAATCTTAATTATTAATATAATTATATATGATATTTTTATCTAAAATGTGAAATTATTTTTTAAATTTTTTATATGATCATAATTAAAATTACAGGTGGGCTTGGTAATCAATTATTTCAATATGCTTTTGGAAAAGTTCTTGAGAAAAATTTCATGACTAGTGTTAAGTATGATATTAAAACTGAAGTAAATTCTAATAATTTTACCAATCGAAATCTTGATATTCAAAAATTTAATATTGATCTACCAAAGGCATCTAAAAATGAAATTTCTAATTTTATATATTTCAAAGAAAAGTTTTTCTGGAGAGTAGAGAGGAAAATAGCTCAAAATATTTTATTTTTTAATAAAAGTTACAGAGTGCAAAGAAATGCACATGAAATTTTAAACGAGTTAACAAATAATACTTATTATGATGGATATTGGCAATGTTTTAAGTATGTAGATGAAGTCAGAGATTTAATATTGGATAAAATTTCTACTAACTTAAGTTTACTCGAGAAACATAAAGAAATTTTAAATAAAATTACTAATAGTGATTCAGTGTCAATTCACATTAGAAGAGATGACTATATTAATATTAAGGTTAATAATAGATTGTTTGAAATTTGTGGAATGGATTATTATAATAAAGCTATTGAAATAGTAAGTGAAAAGCTGAATAATCCACAGTTTTTTATTTTTACTCAAGACACTCAATGGGCTTGTCAGAATTTTTATGGTAAAAATATTCATTTTGTAGAAGGGAATTCTGCGAATGAAGATTTGCTCTTAATGTCTCAATGTAAACATAATATAATTGCAAATAGTACATTTAGCTGGTGGGGTGCATGGTTAAACTCTAATTCAGAAAAAAAAGTTGTTGCTCCTAAAAATTGGTATAAAGGAAATAGAAATAAACAGATTGCTAATTTAATACCTCAAGAATGGATCAGAGTTTAGATATCAAGCAAATTACAAATATTAATATAGATCCATTTACTAATTTACATTATTCCGCATTCTATATTCAAGGCTTGCAGAGTTTATTTGATTGTAAAATTAGTTATAATAGAATACCTTTTGAATGCTTGAAAAATGGTAGGAGAACATGTTTTTTATTTATAATATCTACTAGTGAAAATGAATTTAAAATTGCAATTGATTTTCATGATCCTAACAGTATAGAGGAAGAAGTAATAAAATGGTGTGATGTTTACGCTAAAATTAATTATCATAATATTGAATCATTATTAGATTTAAAATCTAAATTTATTAAAGAGGATTTGTATCGGATTCATAAAGCTAAACTTCTATCAATACCCCCAAGTTTTGGTATAAATATTTTTAATAATTTTGAGTCATGTAGTTTTTTAACTAAGATTCTTACAGATTTTAGTTTAAATTTATTTGATAAAAAACAAATTTTTGCAGGTTTTCTTAGAATGAAATTGAAAAGAAGACCACTAAATGAATATATTCATAAATGTTATAGAAAAAATTATATTTTTCATCTCTCAAGTATTTGGGCGAAGGATTCAGAAACTATAAATATTAGCCGAAGAGATTTTATTAGAGCCTGTAAGTCGATTACTAATCTTGATTTTGAAGGAGGGCTTGTTGATATTGGTTATAATTATGATTATATGGGAGATATTAATGATCTAATCTATGCTGGTGGAAAGATTAGATTAGAACAATATATTGATAAAATAAATGATTCCTATTTAGTTTTTAATGGCTCCTCGGTAGAGAAATGCCATGGATGGAAACTTGCAGAATATCTATCATTAGGGAAAGCAATAATTTCTACAAATATACATAATGATTTGCCTTTTCCGTTAATACATGGACAGCATATTCATTATGTAAATAATGATTATGAAAGTATTAAGAAAGGGATTCTATTTCTACTAGGGAATCCTGAATATGTTAAAAAATTACAAAGAGGAGCATTAGAATATTGGGAATTATATACTTCACCAAAAAGTGTTGTTAAAAGAATTAGCGAATTCGCTATTAAATATTAAGTTATTAGATGGAAAGTGTAGTTCTTTCAATTGGTGTTCCAATGTATAATTGTCAAAGGTTTATTGTTGAATCGATTAATTCAATTTTAAATCAATCATACCATAATTTTGAAATAATTATAACAGATGACGGGAGTAGTGATAATTCTGTTAAAATAGTTGAATCTTTTAAAGATTCACGTATTAGACTTATAGTTGATAATGAGAATAAAGGAATTTCTTTCAGGATTAATCAACAAGTTAATTTAGCAAGAGGTGAATATTTCGTAAGAATGGATGCTGATGATATTATGCATCCACATAGGTTAAAAAAGCAATTAAATGTTTTAAAGAATCATCCTGAAATAGATGTTTTAGGGACCAATGCATATTCAATTGATGAGTACTCAAAAGTTGTAGGAATAAGATTGGATCCTAATACAGGGTCGGAATTGTTAAAAGTTGAAAATTTTATTCATCCAACTATTATGGCAAAAACTCAGTGGTTTAAAAATAACCCATACGATGAGAAAGCTGTTAGAATTGAAGATGCTGAGTTATGGATGAGAACAATTAAGGAAAACAATTTTATGATTATTGTTGAACCATTGTTATATTATAGAGAATTTGGGGATAGATATTTTATTAAATACTTTAAAGGTTTAAAATCATTAATTTATTTAATTAAAAAACATAAATTTTCTTTAGAAAGTATTTGCTTTTGTGTCAATTATGTTATGTCTAGCTTTAGAAGTTTTTCGTATTATATTTTAGATAATGAAATTACAATGATTAAGAAACGAAATAAAGTTTTATATAAGGATTCAAAGTTGATCAGTGAAAAAAAATAAACTTATTCGTACCTCCACTGTGGCTATTTCTTTAGATTTTCTATTGAAAGGGCAATTATCATATTTAAAGAAGGATTTTGAAGTGATTGCTATTTCTGGACAAGATGAGCATTTAGTAAATCTACATCAACGAGAAGGTATACGTACTATTTCAGTTTCTATGCAACGATCTGTAAGTCCGCTAAAAGATTTGAGGTCACTTTGGAACTTATACCAAGTTTTTAGAAATGAAAAACCAACTATAGTACATTCCATTACACCAAAAGCAGGATTGTTGTCTATGATTGCTGGGAAAATTGCCGGAGTTCCTATTCGTATTCATACTTTTACAGGACTAGTTTTTCCTTCTAAATCGGGTTTTTTAAAACAACTTCTTATAACAATGGATAAAATATTATGTCTTTGTGCAACAAATGTTTATCCTGAAGGTAATGGTGTAAAGCAAGATCTAATAAATTACAAAATTACTAATAAGCCCTTGACAGTATTAGCCAATGGTAACGTTAATGGTATTGATACATCCTATTTTAATTCAGAATTGATTTCAAAAGAAGAGAAGCAAATTCTAAAAAATGATTTAGGAATTACTCCTGAAGATTTTGTTTTTATTTTTGTAGGACGACTGGTAGGAGACAAAGGAATTAATGAATTGATTCAATCTTTTAAAAAAATTTCAAGAGAAAAACAGAATTTAAAATTGCTATTAGTTGGCCCTTTTGAGTCAGATTTAGATCCACTATTATTTACTACAATTAATGAAATTCAGAATAATTCAAATATTATTTCTGTTGGATTTCAGAAAGAGGTTCGTCCCTATTATGCTATAAGTGATTGTCTTGTTTTTCCAAGTTATAGAGAAGGTTTTCCTAATGTAGTTTTGCAGGCGGGTGCTATGGGATTGCCGAGTATTGTGACAAATATTAATGGATGTAATGAAATTATAGTTGAAGGAGAAAATGGTACCATTATTCCATTTAAGAATGTAGATGCTCTTTATATAAGTATGAAAAAGATGATTGAGGATAATGTTTTTAGAATTTCTATTCAACAAAATACCAGATCAATGATAACTAGTCGTTTTGAGCAAAGTATCGTTTGGAATGCTGTTTTAGCAGAATATAAAAGATTGGAACAAAATGTATAAATCATTTTTTAAAAGAATATTTGACTTTTCAGCAGCTTTTTTAGGCTTTTTATTATTAAGTCCGTTGTTTCTTATTATAACTATTGGGTTGTGTTTTGCTAATCAGGGCAAACCCTTTTTCTTTCAGTTACGTCCAGGACTTAATGAAAAGATTTTTAAGATCATTAAGTTCAAAACGATGAATGATAAAAAAGATAAATATGGTAAATTGCTTTCTGATGCTGAGCGATTAACTAAAATCGGAGCTTTTGTTAGGAAAACTTCTTTGGATGAGATTCCACAATTGTTGAACGTAATCAAAGGAGACATGAGTTTGATAGGACCCAGACCTTTACTCCCAGAATATTTACCTTTATATAGTGAAGTGCAAAAAAGGCGTCATGAAGTAAGACCGGGAATTACAGGGTGGGCTCAGGTTAATGGAAGAAATGCAATTAGTTGGGGGCAGAAATTTGATTATGATGTTTGGTATGTTGATAACATAAGCTTTAAATTGGATATGAAAATATTTTTTATGACTTTGAAAAAAGTATTTTTCAGAGAAGGAATCAATCAAGATGGTCAGGCAACGATGGAATTTTTTAAAGGGAATTAATTTATGAATGTACTTATAACATCTGCCGGCCAACGTGTTTCATTAGTCAGAGCTTTCCAAAAAGAGTTGAAAAGTATAAATCCGGCAGGGAAAATTTTTACAGTAGATTTAAATCCAGTTTTTGCTCCTGCCTGTCATGTGTCTGATGGTTACCGTCAGATAAGTAAGGTTACGGATGAAGATTATATATCAGCTCTTTTGTCTATTTGTAAAGAATTGAATGTTAAATTGGTTGTTCCTACAATAGATACTGAGTTGTTGGTTTTATCTCAAAATAGAGAACTTTTTTTGAAAGAAGGAATTGTAGCAGCAGTTTCAGAAAATCACTTTATTTCTATATGTAGGGACAAAAGAAAAATGAATAATTTTTTTGAAAATCATAATATAGACATTCCTAAAGCAATAGAAAAAGATAAACTAGTTTTTCCTTTTTTTATTAAACCTTATGATGGTAGTTTGAGCAAGGATATTTTTTTAATCAATAATGAATCTGAATTAACGGAATATCATTTAAATAATCCAAAGTTCATGTTTATGGAGTATATTGATCATGCTCAACATGATGAATACACTGTTGATACTTATTATGATAAAAAGGGAAATTTAAAATGTGTTGTTCCCAGAAAAAGGATTTTTGTACGTGCAGGTGAAGTCAATAAAGGGATTACTCATAATAATGAGATTGTGACATATGTTAAAAATAGACTTTCTCATATTAAGGGAGCTGTTGGTTGTATAACTATGCAGTTTTTCTTTAATCCAAAAACGAAAAGAATTATAGGTATTGAAATTAATCCTCGTTTTGGAGGAGGCTATCCATTAAGCTATCTGGCAGGTGCGAATTATCCAAAATGGTTGATTCAGGAATACATTTTAGGAGAGAATATTCCTTTTTTTGAAGATTGGGAACATAATTTATTAATGCTTCGATATGATGCAGAGGTTTTAGTCCACAATTATGGAAACTAAAAAAGTTGTTGTGTTTGATTTAGACGATACCTTATTGTATGAAATCGAATTTTTGAAATCTGCATATAGAGAAATTGCCAGAAAAGTTGAGGGTGAAAATTGGAGTTCATTATATCAAAGAATGTTGGAATGGTATGTTGATGGGAAAAATGTGTTTGACCAATTAATTCTTGAAAATAGTACTTTGAACAAAAAAAAATTATTAAATATATATCGCAATCATTTTCCTGAAATAAAGCTGAATGATGGTGCAATTGATGTTTTACTTTTTTGTAAAAATAACGGTTATGTTTTGGGGTTAATATCAGATGGGCGTTCTATAACTCAAAGAAATAAATTAAAAGCAACTTCGATTCTTACGTTTTTTGATAAGATTATAATTTCTGAGGAGTTTGGAAGTGAGAAACCGAATATGAGTAATTATCAAATTTTTAATGATTATAAAGCTGAAACCTATTATTATGTAGGTGATAATCCTAAAAAAGATTTTATTACTCCAAAAAAAATGGGGTGGAAAACTTTTTGTCTTAAAGATAAAGGACATAATATTCATTCTCAGTGTATAGATTTGCCTAAAGAATTTTTACCGGATAAGTATATAATGAGTTTAAATGAATTGATAGAATTATTGTAATATTCAATTAATGGATTAATATTTAGGTGTTTTTTTAATGTTTTAGATAGATGTTTTGTTGATAAAAAGAATTTTTGATATATACTTAGCGCTTATATTACTCTTAATTTTGGGAGGGATACTTTTTCTTTTGTGGGTATTGGTTTCTTTAGATACAAAATCTAATGGGTTTTTCTTTCAAAAGCGGATAGGTCAATACGGTAAGCCATTTATCATTATAAAATTTAAAACACTTCACCCTGTGTCCAGAATGATTTCTCCTTTAGGGCGATTTTTACGAAAAACAAAATTGGATGAATTACCTCAATTATGGAATGTATTTATTGGGGATATGAGCTTTGTAGGTCCACGTCCGGACATTTCAGGGTATTATGATATATTACAAGGAGAAGCAAGAAAAGTATTAGAATTAAAGCCGGGTATCACTAGTTTGGCTTCGATAAAATACAGAGATGAAGAATATATTCTGAAAAATCAAGATAATCCATCAGCATATAATGATACTGTTCTTTTTCCGGATAAAGTAAAAATGAATTTAGATTATTATTATAATCGCTCCTTTTTTGGAGATTTAAAAATTATACTACAAACCTTTCGAATAATTAAATAAATGAATAATTCTAAAATATGGTTGTCGTCACCCCATATGGGAGGGACGGAACAGCAATTTGTTCAGGAAGCTTTTGATACTAACTGGGTGGCGCCTTTGGGACCTAACGTAAATGGTTTTGAAGGAGATTTGGAAAAATATCTTGGTAGTAATTGCCATGTAGGGGTATTGAGTTCCGGTACTGCTGCGTTACATTTGGCTTTGATTCTTTTAGGAGTACAGTCAGGAGATGAGGTGATTTGCCAGTCTATGACTTTTTCGGCTTCCGCTAATCCGATTGCTTATTTGGGTGCGACTCCCGTTTTTATAGATAGCGAAGTGGAAACCTGGAATATATGTCCGCAGGCATTAGAAGAAGCTATCATTGACCGAATGGCTAAAGGGAAAAAACCAAAAGCGATAATTGGTGTGCATCTGTACGGGATGCCATTCAAATCGGATGAAATAAATGCCATCTGTAAAAAGTACGAAATTGCTTTAATAGAAGATAGTGCGGAAGCCTTAGGAAGTAATTATAAGGGACAAAGTTGTGGAACCTTAGGTGATATGGCTATTTTGTCGTTTAATGGGAATAAGATTATTACGACTTCAGGAGGAGGAGCCCTAGTTACTCCAAATAAAGCATTGAAAGAAAAAGCTGTTTTTTTAGCCACTCAGGCCAGAGATGCGGCTCCGCATTACCAACATTCTGAGATTGGCTATAATTATCGAATGAGTAATATTTGTGCGGGAATTGGTCGCGGACAAATGGAAGTGTTGGATAAGCATGTAGTTTTGCGCAGGGATATGCAGCAATGGTATCAGGATTATTTTAAGTCAGTATCGGGAGTTAGCGTTTTGAGTGAACCCAATTCCGATTTTTATTCGAATAATTGGTTGACAGCCATTACAATAGCACCTGAATTATGTGGCGGAAAAAATCGTGAGGATTTGAGACTGGCTTTGGAAGCAGCGAATATTGAAAGTCGCCCTTTATGGAAGCCGATGCATCTGCAGCCCGTGTTTGAGCACTATCCTTATTATGGAGGAAGTGTTGCCGAAAGTCTATTTGAAAAAGGACTTTGTCTGCCTTCCGGCTCTAATTTGACGGATGAAGACAGGGGTAGGATTAAGGCGGTGTTTGATTCATTTTTTTGAGTTGTCGGTTGTCGGTTGTGGGTTGTCGGTTGTGGGTTGTCGGTTCTCGGTTGTGGGTTGTGTCCTTCGACAAGCTCAGACGGTTCACTCGAAGTGACGAGAAATCAGATTGTCAATTTATATTGTTTTTAGGTTTATTGCATTATACCCGAACTGAAGTTTTGATCATTTTATAAAAGAGTTGATTTTAAAATATAGTTTTATTTTTTGCTTAAAAGCGCGTTTGTTTAAATTATGATTAAAACTTTTTGTATTTTTAACTGAAATTTAAAATACAATTAGAATTAATATGAATATTGAGAATATTGTATTTCGGCCTATTTATCTGGATAAAGTAAAGCCTTTTATTGGAAAAAACCTGGTGAAATGTTTTACCGGACAAAGGAGGGTTGGGAAAAGCTATTTGCTTTTTCAGCTGATGGAACTGATTAAACAAGGGGATTCTCATGCTCAAATTATTTATATTAATAAAGAAGATTTGGCTTTTGCAGCTATTAAAAATGCTAATGATCTTCATGAATTTGTTTTACAAAATAAATCAAAAGAGCACAAAACCTATGTGTTTGTAGATGAAATACAGGATATTGAAAATTTTGAATTAGCATTACGGTCTTTATTGCTTGATACTGATTTGGATTTGTACTGCACAGGCAGCAATGCTAATTTGCTTTCGGGAGATATAGCCGGACATCTTAGCGGGAGATCTATAGAGATTAAAGTTTATAGTCTGGCTTATCAGGAGTATTTGCTGTTTCACAAACTGGAAGATAATGAGCAGTCTTTGGAAAAATATCTTAAATATGGAGGTTTGCCCTATCTGAAGCACCTTCCCTTTGATGATGAGGTCATTTTTGAATATCTAAAAAATATATATTCTACTATTGTTTTTAGAGATGTTATCAACCGCTATGCTGTTCGCAATACTGTTTTTTTAGAGCAGCTGGTATTTTTTTTAGCGTCTAATATTGGGAGTATTTTTTCAGCAAAGAAAATCAGTGATTTTTTGAAATCGCAGAAAATAAATATTGCTTCCAATCAGGTGCAAGTTTACATACAGCATCTGAGCAATGCTTTTCTAATTCATCAGGTGAAACGCTATGATATTGTAGGGAAGAGGATTTTTGAGATAGGAGAAAAGTATTATTTCGAGAATCTGGGGATTCGTAATGCCTTATGGGGATACCGATTGGAAGACAGAGCCAAGTTACTGGAAAATGCAGTTTGTAACCATTTATTGGTGTTGGGTTACAGGGTTGAAGTAGGGGCTCTTAATGAATTAGAAATAGATTTTGTTG